>JAAUYM010116194.1_pt1 | contig 10494 bp, 16 predicted proteins | sample 7278001 | NCBI WGS metagenome assembly JAAUYM01 (sample SAMN14350224, study PRJNA611818) | marine sediment metagenome | isolation source: surface marine sediment (1.8m) | place: French Polynesia: Moorea | collected 2018-08
ATAAAACCCGGTGGGTTGGGGGGTGGGTGGATGGTGTACCGGCACTCTTCCCGCCATAAAAAAAAAAACAACAAAAAAAAAAAAAAATAACACCCGACGGGACAGTTTGATTCTGAAATGCGCCTTCCATTGTTAAGGAAGATGTCCTTAGACTTCCACAACATCATAGACACGTCACGAAGTTAAAAAAACATGCAATTTCATCAAGATTTGTTCCTAGAGGTCGTAGTTTACCTTCCCTAATCCTGAGTAGTTCCGTCGGGAAGTTCGACCTTGGGATCTATCCTGTGAAAAGGTGGATGCTTTTGTACCTACGCTACTCCATCATGTGGTGCTATGGAGTAGGTTAATGGAATGTAGCACGTATAGTATCGTGCACTCTGCATTATGCACTGGTGGCAATTGATTGATTGATTATCTTCTTTAAAAAAAAACCATCCCGTCCCCCTTTCTCTAAAATATGGGAGATTGAGCGTCGAAAGGTTCTCCTATGGAAAAACCCTTCTTAGAGTTTTGCACTTCAGTTTAGTCCGAATCAGTGTTGCAGCTGGCAATTGGCACAGTCCATCTAAGAAAGAAATTTGGCATGTTTGAAATTTTGCTTGGCATAAAAAAAAATTAGACTTTATTTATTCGGGTGGTTTTTATTGCCGGCTGGCCGGCAAAGGTTTGTTGTTTCAGTAACTAGTACTAAAATCACAAATCTGGCATATTTGGCTGGAAAACTTGGCAAATGCGTCGGCAGCTCTGGCTCTGACGTGTTGTTGTCTATTTCTTTTCCCCGCATCAGGCTTCCTTTCTCCCTGAGATCGCCCCCGAGGCGCGGCTGAAGGGAGACGAGGAGGAGGAGGAGGAGAGGCGTCAAATTGCCGAAAGGGTGAGTGAAAGGAGGAGGAGGTGGAAGTGGTCAAGTAACGTGAGAGACGTGGGTGGATGCCGCACAGTCAGACATGGACCAACAGGAGAAAATATAGCATAGAATACTAGGTCAATAATATATCTAATACAACAGTTAGGACAGACCAGGAGGATAGAACAGGACATCCAAAAGTTGATTTGCAGCGTAGGAAGTATTCTCACACTTTGACATGTGTTTTTAAAATTTGGCAAACTGCAGGTCAGTTTGCTGTCTAGTTAATATAATAATATTATCATCACACTTTTAGCCAAATGCAGAAGGTATCACTATGTCAATGACCGGCGGCGCAGTGACCCAAGTGTGCAGATGGGTGTGGATCCGTTCCAGATGGGACCAGCAAGAGGGAGAGAGTGGTGGGGAGGGGAGGATGGGTGGAAGTAAGTGACAGGTGATGGAGATGGAGAGATCGGAGAGAAGAGGAAGGAAACCGGATGATGAAATTCCAGCATCCCTGGTGGGTTGATGCTGGCTTTTTTTTCAGGGATGCCACTCGTCGTTGTTAGTAATACCATGTTCGTACAGTACAAGTCACACAAGAAGAGGTCACGGCTCAGTCTTTTTGTTAGAAAAAGAGAAAGTTTACAGGAGGATAAAGACACTTTTTTAATATTCCGCCTGGCAACTCTGCCACACTTCCTCCACCTCCTCCTTAACCTGTCACGTAGGCAATTTCCCTACGTGAGCAATTGTGGCGGTCTTTGGGCTCTACTAGAAATTGTTGCAGGAGATGGAGAAGAGAAGGGATCTGAGGCGGCCTCTTCCTCTCTTTTTTGTGGCAGAAGGTGGGGGTGGGGGTGGAAAGGGAAGGGGGGATTTTGGCATGAGCGAACGTGGGTGTTGGTTGGCGGAAAAAAGACCTTTCTTAAGCCCTCACCTCCCAGAGAGAGAGGGGAACACAAGGTGAGGGAAAAAATTGCTGCCAACAACAAATTGGACAGGGGAAAGGAGGAGGAGGAGGAGAAAATGCTTTTATTGACTGCTGCTTCTTGGTACATTTTTTTTGGCAGGTGCATCTTTGTAAAGCTTGTCTTGTGTCGAATAAGAGGTAGAAAAAGGAAAGTGTTTCAATTGCTGTAGGAAAAAAAACGTCAACCAAGTGTGAAAAATGAGTTAAATTTAGCAACGCAATGCAAGTAAAAGGGTGTGGGTACAAGAGGAGGAGGACGACGACGAGGAATGCCGCAGTCGGGCGGGAGGAGGGAGGGGGAGGGGGGGGGCAGAAAGACGTGGCAGAGACGGCTGGAAACTTTTTCATCGCCTCTTCCTCCTCCCCCTCCCCACCTACGAGGGCGGTTCACGGTCATGGAATGGCTCCGGCCTTGTTATTGCCGACCTTTATTGTTTGACCCGACGTACACACAAAAAGAATCGCTTCCACAATGAATCTTATCAAGGACTCGAAAAGGACTTCGTGCGAGCGACTTGAAAGCCCTTTTTTCCGTGCTTGTTTCCGCCTTCCTCCTTCCAAGTTGCTGACAGCCAGGAAGAGGAGGAGGAGGAGGCTGGGAAAAGTGGCACCTCTTTCTCACCCCCTCACCCTCCTCCTCCTTCCCTGCTGACTTCATTGACTTTTTTTGCCTCTACTAGAGGAAGAAGGAAGGGGGGAACAGGTCAGGCTGAGCAGGATTGCCAGGTACCAGAGAAAAAAGACTATGTAAGAGAAAGCCTTAACTTGCATTATTCTTAATTTTATAGCGTTTTTTAAATAAACTATTTTTATTTTTATTAAAAAAAACTGGCATCCCTGTTCAGGAGTGAGGCTGCTGCAATGAAGGTTTGAGACCAGAAGGAGGCACGAGATCGAGAGCGGGGGAAAGGAGGGAAAGGAGGATGACTCTTGGTTTTTTTTTTCCTGGAGCATCACACAGGGCTTTGAATGCATTTGTTCCTCGTCTCACTTAAAGTTTAAAAAGTAAAATAAGGGTTGATGTTAGCTACACAATTGTGAGAAATTGCTTAAAACTTGGCCAACAATACCTATTAAATTAGTAGCGGTATAGTACAAAACAGTCACAGACTTGTCGTGAGTTAAAGACCCGCCTGCCAGAAAGGAGGAGAGGAGGATGGGTGTGCGTAGGGGGAGGGGGAGGGTGGTCCTTAAAGAGGCCTTTCGATGCCTCCTCCCTCCGCCTTGATCGAAAAATGGGCCGCACTCCAAAGAGCAGAGTAGCCAAAACCCACAAATTTGTACCTACAGTAGTTGCGTTCTCGTGAAAAGGACTGTACTACCGGTGTACATGCTTGCTACTTCCTTGGACAGAGGGAGAGATAGGCATGTCCAGAGAAATGTAAAATAGATGCTTACTCACTACACTGCAGAGCACTTCTTTTTTACGTACTTAAAATTTATAATTGTACGTACTTTTTTTTATTATTTGATACAGTTTCCCGTATGCGCCAGGCCTGCGATTTTTAGGATGATGTCATTTTTTGCGCACTGCAAAAGATTAAATTAAAGAGAGCAATTACTTACTTTTTTTCACCTTTTGAACACCCTGTATACACTACGGGTACGTGTAGTTGCACACTTCTCTCTTTTTTTTAATGGAAGTGGTGTACTAATTTACGGGTGAAACATTGGGCTGTTGCCAGTAGTACAGCCAACCTTCGATTTAGCCACGCAACCAATTTCGCTAGCGTGAATTTAGTGATAAGTTGCGATAAGGTTTTTATATCACTTATACAGCGTTAGAACTCCAGCGCAGGTGTTAGAATAGCGGAAAAAAAACTTATTGCAATTCAAATGTCGACCCCTGCGCTAACTACCACTATTGTCTCCACCGATACTGTGCCCCTAACGATACCAATATCGGTTGGGCAATTATTCCTCGACAATTAGTTTCCCAACTTAGCATGCCTTTTCTAGGCCTTACATTCAATAAAGGTTTTTTAGTCTAAACTTTTGCTCGAAAACCGCCGACTTTCCTAAATCGAAGGTGGACTGTGTCGATCGTTGGAGAGGATGGTGGAGCATTTACTCTCTTTCTCTCCCTCCTTCTTCTTCCCTTAAAACTGTCCCCTGGGCATCCCTCTCAGTCCATTTCAGGAAGAAGGGAGTGGGGAGGCTGGCATCATTTCCCCCAGGTCAGTTTGGCTGTCATCAAGGAGGGGGTGGGGGGAGGAAGCTTCCCCTGCAGAATTACTTTTTTTTGTTACTTAGGATGAAAGAGCCTTTCCTTCCAAGTAGAGACTATTTTGCTGTGGTGCTTTCTGGGTTTTTTCCCCCTCCTCTTTGTTGTCTTGAACTTTCGTACTTTCGCCGCCATCGGTTTCCCCGGAACACACACACAGAACCCTTACCAACACCAGCAAAGAGTGAGGGTTGCACACAAACACACACATAGTACTAGATGGGAAAATTTACATTGAAACTTTTGACAGTTTCTCTGTCCTGTCGACACGTTTATCCCTTCAACTTAGTAGCACCAACAAAAAAAAGTTTGTAACCCCTGATGTGCTTCCGCGCACTCACACGCCTTGGCTCTCGCCTTCTCAGCAGTCGTCGTAATGTATTCATAGCACTGCCACTTAAGAATGCAAGGTGTAGAAAAGTGGGCTGCTAGAGGAAAAGTGTTGGAAAGTTCTCCCTCCCTCTTTCCAACTTTCTTGAAAAACAAAAGCGTTTTCAACGTACTCACGGCGGGTGGTGGTGGTGGCTTTTTTTTAAGGGTAAAAAAGGTAGAGAGGGTAGCACAAACGATTTTTTTTTGTTTTCAAAAAGGAAAGAGCCACTCTGCAGTACAGCAAAACTCTGAAATAGTGAAGTTGATGATCATGAGCCATAAGATTACTGGTATACTATGAAAGAGGTTTTTTTTTTACTATACAGTGGTAGAGGTGGTTTATAAAAAGAACGGCTCTTTTGGTAACTGTTGCAGTCTGTGCTGTGTAGTGGAGATCTACTGTATCACAAAGACTCTTTTGTAGTACCTACAATTTCGCATGTGGTGGTTTTTTTTTTGTCCCCGCCCTTTCCCCTCTTTTTGAAAGCTGTGCTTTTCTGAATAGAGAAGGAGGCGCCTTTGTAGTACCTGCCGACGTTAGTAGGTAGTACAGTGGAACTTGGGAAGTCGTGAGAGGTAGGGAGACGGCCCCCAATTTCCCATATATCCAGGTTTCCCAATTTAACCGGCTGACATTATGTGGCAACATGTGAACTCTGTTCCCTGGAAATTTTCCCAATTAACCGAGGTCTGCCGTACTCGTAAGCTTGACAGTCCACATCATTTTCAGGCCTTCATCCTCCCCATCCAAAAAAAAAACCTGGGAAAAAAACGGGCATGACATTTTTTCGATTTTTTAAAAACTTAAGTGCATTGGCACCAGATGCAGCGAACTTCGATTAAAGTGAATTTATTTTCTGCTGATGACCAGTTCTTAGGTAGCTTTTGGAAATGAATGCTGTACCTACGTAAGTAAATCTCTTTTCAGCTCCGTGCCATGAACGCCCATGTCGACCGTCTGATCCGCCTGGCGCTGCCCTTCAGAGAAGACGAACAAGTCCCAACCAGGCGGCCGCCGCTCAGGAAATGCGTCACGCTGGACAGCGACGAGGCCGCGGCCGCTGCGGCGGCCGCGGAGGCCGCGGAGGCCGCGGAGACGGACGTGGCGGCCGGGGCAGTGAGAGGAGGAGGGGAACTGGATGTCTTTGACATTGAGGAGGACGACGAGGAAGTGGAGGTGGAGGAGGCGCAAGTCGGAGGCGGGAGGCAACAGCAGCAGCAGCAGCAGCAGCAGCAACTGCGAGCGCAGCAAGGGCAGCAGCGACACCACCAGCAGCGTGCGACGATGGGAGGAAAGCAGCAAGGTCAGTATGATCTTGGATCTTGCTCGAAATAAAAGTCATGAGAATGTAAGTAAAATGATTCTAAATTAAAATATACCGGAATATACATATGTACGTATATATGTGCGGATCGCCATGCAATGTAACTGTATGAAACATGGATGTAAATTTTCCCGAATTTGTAGGTGGGCTTTCACGAATTTCCAACACTAATTTACGTACGTCAAGCAAAAGTCAGTTCTTCAATGAATTTTTGGTCCCTGTTCTTAATCGACTGCCAGGGAGCAAGAAGCAACTGACCCGCCAGGCCTCGGCCCCCACGGCCAGGGAGCGGAGGGAGGCGGAGAGGAGGAGGGACCTTGGGGGATCCTCGGCCGCGGCTGGAGGTGCGGCGGGAAAGAGGCAACAACAGCCCAAGAGGAAGGAGCCGCAACACCCGACCACGCTTCCCTTCGGCTCCATGGAGAAGGAGGAGGGCGTCGCCGACCACCAGGCGGAGCTAGGGAAGGGGGAGGACGAGAAAGTGGAGGTGGTAAGAACGACATCCTCAGTTGCGTCGATCGTTTGAGGGAGAGAGAGAGAGAGGTCAGCACACGGCAATGGGCAAATGTTGCAGTTCCACGAGCTGGAGAAGCTGGAGGCCAAGCTGTCGTCCGCCACCACTAAGCTATCTCCGAGGAGGGCGGGGGCGAAGGCGTCGCCGTCGTCGCCCAGGAAGTCGCTGCAGAAGGAGCTGGAGGAGGCGGCGGCGACGGGGGGCAAGGTGGCGGGGGAGGAGAGGTCGAAGCCTGGCGCGCAGGTGACTGGTTGGTGATGGATAGGATGATGGATTTGATGCTTAATGTTTTCCCACCTTTGGACAGACCCACCTCCCGAAGCGCGTGGCGACTCCGCCGGCGCCCCTGAAGGGCGCCGGGCTCTCGCTGCCTCCGGGACAGAGGCAGCAGCAACAGCAGCAGCAACAGAAGCATCAGCAGCAGCATCCTCCCAGCCCCGGAGGCCGGCTGAGTGTGCAGGAAAAGAGGACCAGGATCACCTTCTTGGAGAACGAGCAGGCCATCTTGGAAACGGAAATCAGGCAATTTTGGGAAATATTTTTTTTTTGTTCTTTACCGAGAATTAAGTTTTTTTTTAATGCCAAAATGGTTCCGTTTCAATCTTTTTCCATACACCAGGAAGCTGAAGTCGGAGGTGAAGAAGTCTTCCAGTCGCAACGGCGGCGGCGGCGGCGGCGGCGGCGGCCACCACGGCGAGGACATCTTGGAGAAGCGAAGGGAGGAGCAGGAGCAGGAGGAGGACTTGATCGCAAGGATGGTGAGGGAGGAGGTGAGGACGGCCAAGATGGGGGGAGGAGGAGGGCCGTCGCCGACACCGAGACAGGCTGCGGGAGGAGCATCTGCGCAAGGGTGAGGCAGTGTCCACATACCTGTAGCATAATGAAAAAAAAAAAGAGTTTGAAATTAACACACAACTTGCATTTCCCAGAAACCAAACAGTATGTCTGATTACAGTATGATGCGGCGCATCTTTTTCTCAACAGTGGTCCTGACGCCCTTGAGGAGCTCTGCCAGTCCATCGTCTCCAGGGTGCTTCGCAGGGTGCAGCAGCAAGAGGAGCAGCAGGCAGGCGCCGTGGTCGCCCCGTCCAAGCAGAGCGGCAGCAGCAGCAGCAGCCGAGCCGTCATCAGGAAGTGCTGGTCGGAGGACGCCGCCGCCGCGGGAGGAGGAGGAGGAGGGCCCTCGGCGTCGGAAGCGGCGTCCGCGGCGGAGGAAGACCTGCTCAGGCACCGTGCCCTCATGCAGGAGATGGAGTCGGCGCTGTCGCTGGAGAGGACCAAGTCCCTCGAGTGGATGGAGAGGCACAACAGAGAGAGGGATGGGAGGTGAGATGATCGTAGGACATAGTATAATCATTTTCAACCTTTTTTTACTTCCTCTACGCAACCAATTAATTCCTTTTCGTTTACATTTTCCAACATCTTAATCCCCGTTGCACCACGCTGTATAATCACTTTGTTTCATCATCAATCTTAATGTTTTAAAAAATTGTTCCAACAAAAATTTATCCAACAAGAGACTGCTTTTGCTCAGGCACCTGGCGCAGGCGGAGGCGGAGGAGCTGACGCGCCGCCTGGACGTGACGGCGCAGCGGGCGGACGCCGACCGCGAGGAGCTGTCGCAGCTGCAGCAGCTGTACGAGGAGGAGAGGGCGCAGGCGACCATGATGGAGGAGGCGCTCAGGTCGGAGAGGGAGGCGATGCACAAGCTGACGGCCACGCTGGAGCTGGAGAGGGGGCGGGCCAAGGCGGCCAGCGACAGGGACGCCGACACCATCATCGAGCTGAGGACGGCTTTAGAGGTGGACGGTCTTTTAAATGTACGTATTAAGCGGAGGAAGGAGTCGATACGGATCTCCCGCTTCAGATGGAAAGGGAGGAGTCTGCCGCGGCTGTGCAGGACGCCACCAGGAGGGCCACCATGGCGGAGCAGCAGAGGCAACAGCAGATACAGCAGCAGCAGGCGCAGACACACGGTGGCGGCGGCGGCGCCATAATGGAAGGGTTTGGCTCGGTTCAAGTGGAGGCTGAAGGTATCAAATTCATGGCTTTGAGAACTTGTTCAACTTTGACTCAATTAATCTCTGCTCGGCAGCTCAAGGCAAATCCCCGCTTCACCATCAACAGCAACAGCAACTTCCTCCCGCTCCTCCGCCTCCGCCCCAGGTGTTGGTGCACAGCCCCTCGCAGCTGCTGAGGCCTCCCAAGCTCCCGCAGTCCGCCGAGGAGGCCGAGCAGCTGACGATGCTCGTCCAGCAGCTGCAGAGTGAGCTGCTGGACGAGAGGGGCCGCGTGGACGCGCTCAAGAGCTGCCTGGAGCAGGTAGACAGGATAGCATATTATAGCGGCAGCCTTTACTTACTACTAAGTGCGGGTACGTCTATAAAAACAGTTGCTCAATTCTTCAGGAGCGGGAGAAATCCGAGTTCCTGGCCGTGACCTCCAAGTCCGGCCCGCCCACGGAGGACCCCGTGATGCAACATGAGTGGATCGTCTTCAACCAGAGGAGGTTCCATTAAGAAACAGATTAGGGAGGGATCAGCCGTCTTAAGGAGCACGTCTTTTCCCCACCAGATTCGAGGCCCTGGAAATGCAGCGCACCCAGCTGGCCAAGGACCTCCACCGGCAGAGGGTGCTCGGGGCGCGGGTGGCGGAGGAGCTGCAGAGGGCCAGGGAGCAGATGAGGAAGAAGAGGACGACGGCGACAGCGGAGGCGGGGGAGAAGGAGGAGCAGATGCAGGAGGCAAAGGAGGGGGAGGATAAGCAGGCAGATCAGGCAGACGGAGGAGGTATGTCAAGCTCTGATTTTTTTTTCTTCTGGATCCCTAGAAAGTTTCAAACTTTCCCATAAACCGAACACGACACATTTTTTTTACCCTTTGGTCTCCCCCACGCAGCGGACTTGCAGTACTCTCTCGACCTGGAGTCCCGTCTGGACGCCTCCCGCGCCCGCGAGCTGTCCCTGTCGGAGGAGGTCGAGCGCGCCCGCCTGCTGGTCTCCGGACTGCAGAAGGAGAACGCGGTGCTGCTCGACCGCGAGAGGGAGATGATGGCGGTGCAGGAGCAGCTGCACGAGAGGGCCTTCCCGCGGGTGCTGGAGGAGATCGCCGCAGCGGGCGACGCCGGCGGGGACGACGGCGGACAACAGCAGCAGCAGCAGCAGCAGCAGCATCCAATGTCTGCCGAGATGCAAGAGCACAAGATGGCCAGGGTCCTGGGCATGAACGAGGCGCTGCAGGACAAGGTGAGGGAGATGAGATGCTGGCACGCAATCTTTTGCGTGCGTGTCCAAGGTTTGCCATTTTTTTTTCTGCACAATCACGTCTGTTTTGTACTAGTTGTATACACCCCGATTCTCAATCCCTTGCACTCCTTTCAAAGATGACTACAAGATGACAGACAGAAGTGCAGCACACCATGTGGTACAGTATACACGCACGTAGTAGTACTTGTATTACCTGTACGTGCTCCTATGTACAGGTGAAGCTGCTCGAGAACCAGGTGAGCCGGCTGCAAGACGACCTCGAGCTGGAGATCGAGGTCAGCGCCGGAAGGGCGGAGTCCAGGCAGCATCAGGTCAGAACTGAGGTCACGACAAGAAAAAAAACTGACATAGGTAGTACTACAACTGCTAACAGAATTGACGCGGTATCCCAAGTATGGCACCTATAGTATTTTCCATGACTGAGAAATTAAATGGGAAAAAAAATCTTCATGTACACTACTTTTTTTGTAAGTTGCACCATGGCACGTGTGGTCTCTGAGAGGAAAATTGTTTTGCTGGTCCAGGACTAAGACGCTACTGTCCTTTCCAGGAGCTGCGCCACCGCCTGGTGCTGGTGGAGCAGCACCGCCAGTCGCTCATCTGGCAGAAGCAGTACCTGCTGCTCCTCCTCCACAGCCACAGCAAGAGCGGGAAGGCAGGCAGGGCCAAGCAGCAGCAACAGCAGCAGCAACAGGCGACCGCCAACAGCAGCAGCAGCAGCAGCAGCAACCTGTCCTCCTACTTTGCCAACTTCCCCAGACTCAGGTCCAGAGATCCGCTGTGCAGGTTTAGGTACGTTATAGGAACGGGTCCATTTCAGTTGTGATCACAGCTGGAAAACTGTATGCACTTCTTTCCTTCCCTATAATCGAACATGAGTTTATTTTAATATTTTTTAATGCAAAATGCTTTTAAATTGGTTTTTTTTTTAATTTTTTTTTAATAGACTTGCTTGTATGCGCGCTGAT
>JAAUYM010009617.1_pt1 | contig 10493 bp, 20 predicted proteins | sample 7278001 | NCBI WGS metagenome assembly JAAUYM01 (sample SAMN14350224, study PRJNA611818) | marine sediment metagenome | isolation source: surface marine sediment (1.8m) | place: French Polynesia: Moorea | collected 2018-08
GGCGCTGCCGCCGCTAATGCTGCCGCTGACGCGGCCGCTGCGGCCGCCGCCTGGGAAGCCGTCGACGGCGGTCGCCGCCGCCACAGGAAGCCGCCGCGGCCGCCTCCAACGGCGTGGAGGTGGACGCGTCCGCCCTGCTGGCGGCGGCGACCGCCGTCGACGGCTTCCCAGGCGGCGGCCGCAGCGGCCGCGTCAGCGGCAGCATTAGCGGCGGCAGCGCCGGTCGCACCCCGTCGCCGTCCTTCTCTTCGGGAAAGGTAGTGCGGAGAGCAAAGGTCGCGGCCGTCACGCCTCAGGCCAACCCGGCGGCGGGGTCCGCGCCGCCGCAGCAGCCCCCGCCGCCGCCGCCGGTGCCCAAGAGGGGAAACAAGAAGAAGAAGGACCTCGTCACTCCTGGAGTCGGCCCAGGTGGTGACGCGGCCGGCGGCAGCAAGGCCAAGGCCCACAAGATCGTCATCAATCTGGATGACAAGAACAAGTTCACGGAAGAGGTCACGGTATGAGGAAAGAGTGGACTATCATATCATCTTCTCGCGGATCAAATCTCATGGTTGTGATTTAAAAAGAAAAAAAAAGGGAATTTAGAACCTCTCTACGTCGTGTACATCGTAGTACACACACTGTATTACACACCATTGTAACGTTAGGTACTTGCAGCTGTTATACGAGTATAATTTAGTAAGAAACGAAAAGAATATGCGAAATCCACTGCTTTTTTGTTCCGCCGCGTCTCCTGGCACAAAGGTTATTTTTTTCTTCCTCCAACAGCAGCAGAAAAAAAGAAGATCTGCACAGGTACTAGATGTACCTAGATTCACACGTTTGCAGCACTTTTAGCACGGACCCACAAAACACAGCACCAGGAAGAGGAAAGAAATCCAGGCCTTTTCCTAGTGAGTCGCGAGAAAACAAGAGGAAGTTTGTACCGTAGTAGACAGTAGTAGTATATACAGGAAGAGAAATGTGTACTAAGTCGTATATATTTACGAAAGCGCATTAGATACAGAAACCGTTGTCATGGAGGAGAAAGATTAAGAAAGAAATACATACCATCTTGAGACTATGAAACAAAGTTAGACTGTCTGCGTCTAGGATTATACAGTGAATCCTCAATGTATGTGAACTTTGATACATATACTAATACAGTCTAGTCCGCTTTTGTGGGAAAAGGATAAGTGGTTGAATCCGCTTAAATAATTGACAATTCAACCCCCCCCAAAAAAATAAGTAGGATAAGCCATTCAAATTCTATTGGATAAGTGGAAATCCTGAATAAGTGGGAAAAAAACTGCTTGTTTCCGACAAATTTCCATTAAGGCAGATTTGATTGTAGTAAAGGTATAGGGTAGGTTAGTGAACCATAAGGCTAATTTTTAGCTGCATTTGAAATGAGTGCATCGATGTAGTGAATTAGACACTGCTGGCCACCAACCTATTTCCCACATTTCGAGGTTCTATTGTGTTCTTACTCGCGTCTCTCCTCCCATTATTTAACCGCCACGATCATAATGAGGAAGCTTTTGACAAATTATTGTTATGCAGCACTCGCCCAATAACTTAATCATTATAAACTGCTAACACGGCTATTATCGTGGTGCTTTGCCTACCCAACCAATATTGCTATATAGCGTGCATTTAGTAATGGGTTGTCGTAACTCTAGTGAAAAAAGAACCAGAGCAACCCAACTCAACCCAAATTTCGACCCCATCACTAATAACTAGTGGCATAGCCGTTGTTGTGGCTCTAGAGGTATTGGTTGGGTACCTAGTACCTACTACTTGTAAGCTTGGAAAAAGAAGATTAATTTGGTAATTATGCTTGCTTGGTAATTTTGCTTGTACATTTTGCTACGTACATTGTCAGACAACGTGTGAAGAAGTGGAAAGTTTTCCTTGGACGCTTAGTCTCAAGATAGGGAGGATTCCAGTACGTGGAACACCCTGATAATGATAATTCACCACGATCAGTTCAAAGCGAAACAAAATTGCCCACGACTTAGTAGCACAAGTTCATCCAATCGATTTTTCTGTACCGGTATTAATCCCACTCAGTCGCTTTGAAGGCCATGCCGTCGATGATGGCGCCTCTTACGCTCCTCCTCCTCCTGCTGCTGCTACTCCTGGCCGTCTGCGAGGAGGCCAGGACGGCCAAGGCCCCCAGGTCCTTCTGCCAGCCGGCAACGGACCTGGACTGCAACGACCTTGGGAGTAGCCTGAACGGGACAGGCTACAACCGGTTCGTCAGCCCTCTTGATTGCGGCTACGACCTGGAGGAGGAGGAGGAGGACGACGGGGTGACCGTCATACTCAGGCTGACCAAGATCTACGCCTTGAACGAGGAGAGCAGGGTCAGCATGGTACTTACGTTCAACGCGCTTTTCTTAAGGTATTAAAAGTGCCTCATTCAACCACCAGGCCCTGGAAGTTGGATTCTGGATGTACATCAACTGGACAGAGCCGAGGGTGGGGTTCCTCGATGAGTGCTACCACATGGTGAACGGGACGGCCCTGAGGATGTCCGAGAAGGACCTGGAGGACAACCTGTGGGTCCCACCGGTTGGGCTCGACCACGTGATGAACGCGAAGGCCAGGCATTCTCTCAGGTCAGAGTAGTACATGTATTACGAACTGTCTCAGAAATGTTCTATTTAGTGTACGTACATACAACCCAATTTAATACTAACTACAACTAGTTAACTACAACTGAATTGATGCACAAACGAGAGATTCTAGTACGCTTGTGTCTGCATTTGGCTGCAAAGGTCAAGGGCATATAGGTACAGTATACTGTAGCAAATACAAATGTCTCAAATGTTAGGTCCTCTCACTAAAACTGGCAACTCTAATAAGGCCTTTCCCCCTGTTAAATATCTTATTGAACTGTACGTAGTTAGTGAAGTCTGCATCTTTTTTTCCCTCTTTTCTTTCCTGAGCTGCGCTGCAGGCCGGAGGAACAGAACATCTTCTATGCGGACGGCCGCGTCTCCATCATCAGGCGGATCAGGGCCGACATCACCTGCCAGATGAGCTTCAATCTCTTCCCCTTTGACACGCAGACGTGCTCCATGCACTTCTATCTACGTGAGATTCGACACGCAAGGACATTTTTTGCTTTTGAGCGTCGCTGCCTGAGAGTAGCTAAGTTTGATTGTTCTTGTTGCTGCATTTAGGTTGTGCAGGTAGAGCATGTGCTACTCATTTCTCATTCATACAAATGTGATCACAACGTCTTAGTGTGCCTTATATGCATGCTTTCTATGTTAGAAGATCCACCGAACAACGGCCTGAGTTGGGCAAAGTCTCCCTACGAGACCATCAACACCACCTCCCTCCACCTGCCCGGCTGGAAATTGAAATTCTGGGACGTGGAGGACAGTTGCTACAAGCACCACACAGGAGACACTACAAGGTCTGGAAAAACGGCTTCTCACTATATGACAGGGAGCAATTCCAACTACGTGTAAAAAAATTTTTTTTTGCCAAATTTCTTTCAGGAGCCTGAAGATAGACCTGGAGTTCACCCGCCTTTACAACTTCCACCTGATGCAGACCTTCCTGCCAAGCACCATGATCGGACTCACATCAGTCATGTCGCTCTTTGTCTCTCCGGATCTGGTGCCGGGTCGACTGGGTCTCTGCATCACGGCCTTCCTGGCCATGATATCTCTCTTCAACGGGTCAAGGTGCGGATGTTGTGTTGAACCCGCTTAAGTTGAAATGTAATTCCACTGTGTTGACAAATTGACGTTGGTCTCCTCCGTCCCCCCCCCCTCCCCCCCGTCTTGACAGGGTGGACTGGCCCCAGACCGCGGAGATGAAGCTGATCGACGTCTGGGTGAGCGGGTGCTTTGGGGTGGTGTTCGCCGCCCTCACCGAGTACTGCATCGTCCTCTACCTGGCCAAGGACAAGAGCCTGGCTGTTGGCGGCGTCGGGGCCAAGGACGCCCAGAGCGCCACGAGGAGGAAGAGGCAGAGGCAGCAGCTGGCCGCCGGCGTGGAGAGGATGGCCAGGCTCTTGCTGCCCGTGGGCTTCTTGGCCTTCTGCGTCGTCTTCTGGGCGTCAGGCTAATTAGTGCTCACTCACCCTGATCTGGAGGGCAGAAGGCCTGACTTGTACGGTACATACCTACTACATCTACCAATACAGTTGACCACATATGTATGGGTCTAGTTTTTTTTTCAAGATACTCTCTTACTCATAAGGCACCTGTCTAATGTACATACTATGTTGTACCTACCGTATGCAACACATTATGTCATTAACTTAATCAGCATCAGGTCAATTAAATGCTCGCATGTTCACGGTCCAAACGTTTTAACATAAGGAGGACGTTTTGCTTTCTAAACCCGACGAGCGCGGAGGCTAGGGATCCCTAGTTTTTTAATGCTTAAAGATAAGTCTTTTTTTCCAAGAAGTTTCTTTCCTTATGCACAGTAGTAACAAGGTCACCTTAGCAGTAATAAGGACAATTTTGCTAAAAGGACTTAATTACCCACAAGGACAAATATTAGGAAGAGAGACGATGATTTTTTTTACTACAGTACAGACGATTCTTTTGCCGCAGTACCAACCAATATATCTGACTGCAGCAAAAGGAAGAAAAAAAACTGAGTAAAAGTATGATCAATTTGGCTCGGCAAGTCAGTACCAAAGTACCAACTGTAGTAGACGACGTTCCCCCTATTGTGGTGCTCCTTTCAAGCACTTCTTTGTGTTAACACGGGCATTCCAATAAAACTGTATTTGCTCATTCCATTGAACACGCACAAGTGCCGTTAGGCTTCAAGTGGGACGTTTGACGCACTTGACGAAACATAGTGAACTTGAAAAAAAACTTTTTAGAAAACCGTAATGGCTTCGCCAAAGCGTGAGGGAGGAGAGCCTGCAGGAGGAAGGAAGGAGGGGTCAAAGTCCACGCTCCTTTGGAAATTGGAGTTCTCTGCCCTGTCACTTTGGGGGATTAAAGTGGCAAAACCTGCCGGTGACGAGGCGAGGGTGAGGTAACAATTACGTGGGTAAAGGCATAGTGGTCCCAAGTCTGAGGACCGGCCATGGTGGGCTTGGCACATAAAAGGCTAATGTCCCGCACGCCCGAACAACAACAGCAACATAAGTGGCTTATCCTATATATACAAAGTCTTTCTGTATACACATTATGACTGTGGCAGGTTGTGCAGCTTTCTGCCAAGTTTTGCTTGGGCAACACTAAGATCGATGTCCATCAACAGGGACAAGGAGACGAAGAAAAACTGTCACTCAGACCGCGATAGCCACACAGTTCGTCGGTCCAAAAAGGGGGGCCTTTAGAGAACCCAAAAAAGAGGCAGCACGCATACTTGAGAACAATCCTCGTCAGATATCGGCTTTACTACCACTCATTTTCATTTCCCCATTTTAAAGAAAAATTCTCTTTCCATTTCGTCTCCCTCACTAGCAGAGTCAACACTGTCCTCATGGAACTGTTTTACTTCTTGCTGCTGTTGTCTGTTGTCGCCCTCGCCACCGCCTCCTCCTCTTCCCCGGAGTGCGAGGTGGTGGAGGACGTTGACTGCCGGGACCTGAAGGAAAGCGTGGGCAAGTCCGGCTACAGCAGGTTCGTCAGCCCTCACGAGTGCAACTTTGGCTCGGAGGAGGAGGAGGGCGAAGAGACGGTCAGGATCGTGCTGCAGCTGACCAAGATCCACCGCCTGGATGCTGACAAGAGGGTCGGTGGATTGGAACACAACCAACTTTCAATACAATGGCAAACGCGAAATATGTAGTACAGTACTAAAAAAAAACCAATGCATATGCGGTAGTGAAGATTTCTTTGATAAAACACTTTAAATGTAGTGAAGTTTTTTTTTTATTGGTGACTTCAGTCCCTGGAGATGGAGTTCTGGATCGGGTACTTCTGGGAGGAGCCGCGGCTGCGCTTCCGAGACGACTGCTACCGCATGTCCAACGACTCCACCTTCAGGGCGGACGAGAAGGAGGTGGAGGATTACGTCTGGCTCCCGCCGCTGGGCGTCTACGGCGTGCAGAACGTCAAGAAGCGCAGCTCACTGAGGTGATGGGGGAAGGGGGGGCTGTCATTTTTTTTCCTTCCTGTACATGTAGCAAAATAAATTGTTTGACTTTGCTTTCCAATTCCACTTTTGATGTGCTTTTCAGTCCTGAGGAAAAGACCTACTTCAACAAGAGTGGGACTGTCACCACGTGGAAGAGGATAAAGGCGGACGTCACTTGCAAGATGTTCTTTCACCAGTTCCCGTTTGACAGGCAACTCTGCCCGCTCATACTTTATCCGAGTATGAGCAATTATGTATTAATTCTCACACAATTCCATGTTTATACTACATACATGTTGTCTGTATGTAGTAATAAACATTCGTTTCTGGCACACCTGATTACTAGAAGAGCCGATGGGTGGCAACACCTTCTTGACCTGGCTGGAGCTCCCGAACGCCACCACCAAGATGGACGCTATTGACCTGCCTGGCTGGAAGGTCAAGTTCTGGCCCACGGAGGGAAAGGTCCATGAACACAGCTTTACAGGAGAGAAAATCAGGTTTAAGAAATTGTCCACACTCCTACCAGCTTGCAACTTTGGCAGCCACTCTCTCTCTCTCTCTCTGTCCCTCATTTTAGGGCCATTGAAGTCATGCTAGAGTTCACCCGCGTGTACACGTTCCACCTGATGCAGACCTTCCTACCTAGCACCATGATTGCCCTGAGCTCGGTCTTCTCTGTCTTTGTCTCTCCCGATCTGGTGCCAGGCAGAATGGGTCTCTGCATCACCGCCTTCTTAGCCATGATATCCCTCTTTAATGGAGCAAGGTTATTGGGTAGCATAGCACAACTTTGGATCAAAAACAATTGGTTTGAGCTGCAGTGTCCCTCCGTTTCAGAGAAGAATGGCCCAAGACTGCCGACATGAAGGCCATCGACTACTGGTGCAGTGGCTGCTACGTGATTGTCTTCGCGGCCCTCACAGAGTATTGCATCGTGCTCTACTTGTCCAGGGACAAGAGCCCGGCCGACGATCGCCAGAGCAAGACTAGAAAGGCCCCAGGCCAATCAAAGAGGAGGAGACTCTTGATGGCAACCAACGTCGAGCAGGTGGCAAGAATTTTCATGCCCTTTGCCCTCGCGGTCTTTTGCGCCGTCTTCTGGGCTTCAGTCTGAGCTGCGTTGTGCGTCTTGTCATCATCAATAACATTTTACCGATAATTTGGTGTATTGACTGTTGTGAGACGGAAAATTGATTGTTGACTGCGTCAGCTTTTGTTTTATAGTAGATGCTACTACTAAATTTGTGAAAATTGACCTCTCATTTTGACGCTTAATTTTAAGAAAATCGGCAAATTTAAGCAAGGACACCGCAATTTGTTAGCATAGCAACCGATATCGAGAAACTTTATTGATCCACTTTACTCAACTTTACCCCTCGTCCCCATGGCCTGACACATTGTTCTCCTTTACATACACGCACCAGCAAATGCTTCATCATACTGATGCATTTAATACGTTTGCTGTCCATAGACACATTAAATGTATGTACGCACACGGAACGCTTTTGGCTATAAATTTTTTACATACCTATACTTCTTAGGGGAAAGAACCCACTTTAACTGCCGTCCGAGTGTGTCAGATCCGATAAAATTTGTTATCCGAAAACGACTAAGGGCCATGCCTAATACTGTACCTACTATTGCTTTTTCTCCTTTCTCCTTTCTTTTGTGCTCATAAGAGGCTACTGTCATTTTTCCATTCTGCATTTACGTACCTATGTACACACTACATCCACAGCACAATAGCATGGAAGTTTTGCTCGTCCTTTCCCTTTTCGTGGCCATGGCGGCCTCCTCGAGTGGCATGGACGCCCACCCTGTGTGCCAAGTCCTCAGCGACCTGGACTGCCAAAACTTTTATGCCAGCCTGGCCAACGCCAGCTACAGCAAGCTGGTCAGCCCTTTGGAATGCGGCTTCGACCTGCAGCCAATGGAGGAGTTCAACGGCACAGTGGGCATTGGACTGGAAATAACCAAGATTCACGGACTGCATACTGACAAGAGGGTAAGGCGGGATTAAGAAAAGGAAAACTAAGATAAAAAATATATATTTGGCTCTTGACATTAGCAACAAACATGTGGTTAATGTCATTTTTACATGCTGGCCCATATTGGATACATTTAATGAAGATGTTTTTTTCTGCAATCCAGTCACTGAAGTTGGAATTCTGGATAGGTGTTAAGTGGCGGGAGCCGAGACTTCAGTTCAGAGAAGAGTGCTACATGGAGAATAACTATTTTTTAGCAAAAGAACATGACATGGAACAAGTTTGGGTTCCTCCACTTGGCATCTCTAACGTACAAAATGTCAAGAGGAGAAGCTCACTGAGGTAGAGGTTCTACATGACATTAAAAGTTACAACAGAGACCTTTGGAGCATACTTGTCTAGACAGCTAATTTATGATCTTAATCAGCTTTTATTAGCATGCCAAACAATGTAACCGTAATTCTCCTTGTATTTCTTTGAAATTGTTGCAGTCCAGAAGAACACAACATTTTTGTGAAGCCTGATGAGGTTCATACATTTAAGAGAATGAGGGCATCAATTTCTTGCGACATGGACTTCAATCTGTTTCCTTTTGACAAGCAAAAATGCTTACTAGCTCTTTATATCAGTGAGGCACATTTTACCTGCTTACAATGTAATGTTATGACACCGTTCACCGTACAGTACATATTTTTAGAGCAATTGAGTGACCAAGTCAGCAAGAAATTGAGTACCTTGAACTGGTTCCATCCTCCAGACGTAGCTTCACAAGAGAGTGGCCTGTATCTACCTGGATGGAAAACGCATTTGACAATCATGGAGGAGCTTATCCGCGATCCAATTGCACAGGGAGACCTTAGGTTTTGATTAACCATACTAGATAAAGTTGATGTACATGTAGTACGATTCTTTGATACATTTAGTACGAGTACATGTAATATTCTTTCTTACGTGCAGGAACATTGGGGTATCCCTAGAGTTTACCCGTGTGTACACGTTCCACCTGATGCAGACCTTCTTGCCCAGCATTATGATTGCCCTTGGTTCGATCATGTCTGTCTTTGTCTCTCCTGACCTGGTTCCAGCTCGGATGGGTCTTTGCATAACGTCATTCCTGGCAATGATATCCCTCTTTAATGGGGGAAGGTAGTTGACAAACAGTCAAACTTCCTGCATGTCCTAATTTTGTTACAATGCAATTTTAATTATCCAGAGCAGAGTGGCCCAAGACTGCGCACATGAAGGCCGTCGACGTCTGGTGTAGTGGCTGCTACGTGGTTGTCTTTACGGCCCTGACAGAATACTGCCTTGTGCTTTACTTGGCAAGGGACAAGGACCTTGCTGAAGACGACAGTGAGAGTGCCAAGAAGACAAGGAAACGAGCAAAGAAGAGGAGACTGCTGCTGGCCTCCAGCATTGACAGACTTGCAAGATTCTTCATGCCAGTTGCCTTCGTCATATTTTGTGTTGTTTTTAGCTTTCGGCCTGATTTTTGAAGGATGGCCAATCTGAGCCTTGTACAAATGGTACGAGTCCCAGACTTTGGGACTTAAATGTTCCATAAAGAAGGTTTCCCTATGTTCCCCCTTCCTAAAAAAAATCGAGCTATGTTTACTCTTGTACAGGTACTCCTGCACCTTAAGCCATCTTCTGTGTTTGTTCATCAATGTTTCTGATCTCAAGAGCAGCTTTAATTCTGCATATCACGTACAGTACATAGGTATGTTCAGTACTACTTCATACTCGTAGATAGGCACTATTCTCAGATAAAAGTACAAATTGTTTTGTCTAGTACACTTACCTTCTTTTGCGCATTTTAACATTCGGTCACCGGTACGTGCAAGAAACTACTTAAGGACAATAAATAGTGTTTACTCACCAGCTTTTTTTGCCTCCGAAGTACTTATCCAAGGAGGGTTCTTTTCCATTTTTTTTTCGGAATATGTTTTTCATTTTTTCCTAGAAGTAAGTACCAGATAGAACCTTGTTGGTTTTTTACTGGTCTAAGTTACCACATGAGCAATTCGAAAAGAATTCTCCTCTTCAATACGTACTACAATACGGCAGTTTCCAATATTCGCCTAAAGCAGCAAAATGCTCCTCCAAACAAACAGAATAATGAGGGAGAGACATACTTGGGTAGCATGTATTGAATTTGTCGTCATTACGTCCTGGTTTAACATGTTGACAAGTAGCGCCAGTTAGTTGCTTGGCTCGCAACCATGACAATGGCGGCTGCGGCGACGGTCGTCGTCACCGTCATCGCCCTGATCGCGGCCCCGGCTGCCGCCTCCTCCGGCTGCGGGATTATCGCCGACGACGTGGACTGCCGCTACATGAGCAAGCTGTACAGGACCGGGTACGACCGCTTCTCAGGGCCGGCGGAGCAATGTGTTGGAGGAGGAGGAGGAGGAGGAGGAGGAGGAGGAGGAGGAGGAGGAGGAGGAGGAA
>JAAUYM010138897.1_pt1 | contig 10486 bp, 9 predicted proteins | sample 7278001 | NCBI WGS metagenome assembly JAAUYM01 (sample SAMN14350224, study PRJNA611818) | marine sediment metagenome | isolation source: surface marine sediment (1.8m) | place: French Polynesia: Moorea | collected 2018-08
GTCACAGCATATATACATAACCCTTTCATTAAAGCAGATAGTCTGTTTTTCGCGATAGCCGATGCACTCTCTGTCCAATATGAAGAGGGCATATCTCAGCATAAACTCATGAAACTGCTGACCAGGGAACTGTTGAACAGGCATCGTAGCGGAAAAAAAGTGGTTGTTTGTCTTGATGAAGTGCAGGCAATGCCGGTTCAGACGCTGGAGTCGTTAAGACTGTTGACCAATCTTGAAACAGAAAAAAGAAAGCTATTGCAGGTGGTTCTATTTGGACAACCAGAACTGGACAATTTGCTTTCCTCACCGTCAGTACGACAACTGAAGCAGCGTATAACCTATACCTATAAATTAATGCCGTTGAACAAGGTTGCCACCGCATCGTATATCAAGCATCGTTTACAGGTAGCAGGTTGCGAGGAAACGCTTTTTACCAAACGCGCCTGTGATGCTGTGCATAGGCAAAGTGAAGGGTTACCGCGTCTGATTAACGTGTTATGTCATAAGAGTCTGATGTGTGCTTATGGTGAAGGTAAAAAGCAGGTGACGCATAAACATATCAGGCTTGCAGCCAGAGATATGGAACATAGCAGCGATGAAAAACCATCCTGGTTTAGTATGCATTTACCCGGGTTTTCCCGTTGGATTTTTGGCAGCTAATGACTGGATGACGCCTTCATGAGTCTTATAAATAAATTACTCAATGATTTAGAAACCAGGCAGGCATACACTAATGAGGATCATGATAATGTGCTTGTTGGATTGAGTTCATCTCATGAATTCAGATCGGATGAACCCGATTACTCCCGCGTTGTTCCCTTTATAAAGATATTATTGCTTCTCGCTATATTCGCTGCCGCCATTTATCAACTACAGTTACAACATTCATTTGTTCATGCGGCTGGTATTTATGCATTTATTAACGGCGATGCTAAAAACTCTGAACAGGAAAGACCCAGGTTAGTCGACGTAGGCGTATTTCAACTTGATAACAACCTGAGTTTGCCTGAAACCGAAAACACTCCTGACGCTAACAGCAGCCGTTTACAGCAGATAGCATTTGAACAAACACTGGATGGTATCAATGTTGTACTTGAGATGTCCGAAGCCTCCGGCCACGAGGTATATGCTTTACACGAACCTAATCGAATAATTATTGAACTGGATCAATCCAGCTTGTCCTTTCCTGCTGAACAACTCGAACCCGAGATGCCATTTAACAGAGTGAGAGCAGAACAACTCGATGATGGCAAACTCAGGTTAACGCTTGAGTCAGAAAACACCTTGAAGGTCGACTCGATCAGTACTGAAACTGCCGACTCAGTGCATCAATTACATGTTTCTGTTTATCAGGATATAGCAAATAAATTCGTTGATAACACGGAAGCAGTGTCATACGTGGACAGCACAGCAGAGGCTGCAATGACAGGCAGTCCCATGCCGAATCTGACTGTCTTCAAGGGTGAAGTGATCAAGACGCCAGCAAAAGAAAGTAACGTAGCGCTGACGGAAGCGATTTTCAGGCAAGCACTGGGCGACTACCAGGCTAATCGCTACGCCGACAGTATTTCCCAGTTGCAGGCCATACTGGAGATCGACCCGTTACATGTGAAAGCGCGAACAATGATAGCGATGATTTATTTCAAGCAGGGAGATTCAGCTACCGCGATATCGCTGTTACAAACCGGCTTGAACAAGTTACCGGAAGAAATTGAATGGATTACGCTGCATGCGAAGATACTGTTACATGAAGGCAACCTGATAAGTGCAGCAAGCACGTTGGACAAGGTAGCACCTGGCGTAGATGGAAACGCTGATTACTATGCTATAAAGGCAGCCGTGCAGCAGCGGCTGGGTAATCACGACAATGCAGCGAGATTTTACCGTGATTTACTAAAGTTTGATGCCACAAATGCCGCTTATTGGATGGGACTTGCGATCTCTCTGGAAGAGCTTGATAGGTTTAGTGATGCTTTATATGCCTATGAACAGGCAATGAGAAAGCAAACACTTGTTGGCCAATCCAGGGACTTCGTCAGAGACCGATTCAATAATTTAACAGCGATGATCAATGATAAATCCTCGTAAAAAGATTCGCCTCGGTGATCTGCTGGTTGAAAGCGAGCTGATTTCCGAAGAACAGTTGCAGCAGGCGCTTGCACAGCAAAAAACCAGTGGCCAGAAACTTGGTCGGGTGCTGATTAATGAAGGCTACTTAACCGAAGAAGCCATGCTCAATGCACTGTCACAGCAGTTAAAAATCCCCTTTATCGACCTTGCGCACTTTAAGTTCAAGCCGGACATCGTCAAGTTAATTCCCGAGATACAGGCGCGACGCTTCCGTGCAATTGCACTTGAGAAGAACGACGCAGGGATACTTGTCGGTATGTCTGACCCTACCAATATTTTTGCCTACGATGAGCTGGCAAGAATATTACAAATGCCGATACGTATGGCCGTGGTCAGGGAAGAAGATTTACTGAAAACCATAGATACGGTTTATAGAAAAACAGAGCAGATAAGTGGATTTGCCGAGCAGCTTAATGAAGAACTTAGCGAGGGTGATATTGACCTTGGCGCGCTTCTTGAAGATGCCGATGTCGCCGATGCTCCGGTCGTTAAGTTATTAATGTCTTTATTTGAAGATGCAATACAGATTAAGGCATCTGATATACATATTGAACCCGATGAAAAGGTATTGCGTATTCGTCAACGTGTCGATGGCATTTTGCAGGAACACACAATGGATGAAATCCGTATCGCACCGGCGCTGGTGCTCAGACTAAAGTTGATGGCCGGCCTTGATATTTCCGAAAAAAGGCTACCCCAGGATGGACGTTTTAGTCTGAAGGTAAAGGATCATAATATTGATGTGCGCCTGTCAACCATGCCCGTACAGTATGGTGAATCGATCGTGATGAGATTACTTGATCAAAGTGCAGGTACGCTGGATCTTTCACTCCTTGGTATGCCCAAGCCTATGCTCGAGCGCTTTGATAAACTGATTCATAGACCGCACGGCATGATATTGGTAACAGGTCCGACGGGCAGTGGTAAAACCACAACACTTTATGCCGCATTACAATCCCTGAACGTAGCAGAAAAAAAGATCATCACCGTTGAAGACCCTGTTGAATATAAGCTCTCTCGTGTAAACCAGGTACAGGTAAATAGTGATATTGGACGCACTTTTGCCACCGTACTACGGTCTGCATTACGCCAGGATCCGGACATCGTTCTGATAGGTGAAATGCGCGACGAAGAAACCACTGAAATTGCGCTCAGGGCCGCGATGACAGGTCACCTTGTACTTTCTACACTGCATACGAATGACGCGGTGAGTACCGTGAACCGGCTCATGGATATGGGAACCAAGAGTTATCTGCTTGCTTCTGCCTTACAGGCAATCCTGGCGCAGCGACTTGTTCGTCGTGTCTGCGATGGATGTGCCCAGCCAGCTGAAACAACGGACCAGCAAAAGGCATGGTTAAACAGTTTTGTCGACGAAGATAAGTTTAATGTTACTTTTAAAAAGGGCATTGGCTGTGCTCGTTGCAGCTATACCGGTTATTCCGGTCGTGTTGGTGTCTACGAGTTACTGGAAATGGACAAAAACCTGTCGAATATTCTTGCTCATGGTGACAGTGCACAGTTTATGAAGGCTGCGCGCAACTCACGCAATTTCAGACCCTTAAACATGGTCGCATTGCAATATGCAGTAGAAGGTATAACCAGCATGGACGAGGTAATACGCATATCGGCCGATATAGATAGTCTCACCGACGAAGAGATACTGGAAACGCATGAAGAGCAGGGTGCCTGATGCCTTTGTTTAGTTACAAGGGTAGAAACAGTAGTGGCGCACTGGTCACGGGACAAATTGATGGCGGTTCGCTCGACGCTGTTGCCAGTCAGCTTTTCAATACTGGTATCACACCAATCGACATACAGGAAAGAAGCCAGACCCTTGATAGCAACCTGTCGATATCAGAACTGCTACGTAAAAATAAAAGCCCGACGCTCGAGGACCTAATCCTGTTTAGCAGACAAATGTACACGTTGATGAAAGCAGGTGTACCAATGACAAAGTCGATTACAGGTCTGATCCAGTCGTCCAGGAATTTCAAGCTGATAAATGCGTTAAGGGACATATTATCGCACCTGGAATCAGGGCGGGAACTGTCCAGTTCCATGGCAAGACACCCCGGTATATTTTCACAGCTTTATTTAAGCATGGTTCGCGTTGGGGAAGAAAGTGGCCGCCTCGATGAGTCTTTTTTTCGTATCTCTGAATACCTTGGCAGGGAAAAAGTAACCCGGGAAAGAATCAAGGCCGCATTACGATATCCGGCAATCGTTATGGTCACTATTGCAGTGGCAATTGCAATAATTAATATCTGGGTGATCCCTGCATTTGCTACTTTATTTGAAAGTGCAGACACAGCATTACCGTGGCAAACACAGTTACTTATTCAGACCTCGGACTTTTTTGTTAACTGGTGGCATGTATTACTTGTCGGGATCCTGGTTGCTTTCGTTGGTTTCAGGTCATACAAGGAAACACCGAGCGGAAAATACCAGTGGGATAAAGTGAAATTAAAATTTCCCATCGTTGGTGACATTATTTATAGAGCAACACTGGCAAGGTTTGCGCGTTCATTCTCAATGGGTCTTAAGTCAGGTGTACCCTTGATCCAGGCAATGACAGTGGTTTCCCGATCTGTTGATAATGAGTTTATCAGTGAAAAGATACTTGATATGCGTAATGGCATAGAACGTGGTGATTCACTAACCAGAACAGCAGGAATGACCCGAATGTTTACTCCTTTGGTTATTCAAATGCTCTCTGTTGGAGAGGAAACGGGCCAGGTTGACGACATGATGGAAGAAGTTGCTGACTACTACGATCGCGAAGTTGATTACGATATCCAGAACCTTAGTTCAGCGATCGAACCTGTAGTCATTATCGCTATAGGTATCATGGTATTGATTCTGGCGCTGGGCATATTGTTGCCCATGTGGGAGATCTCTACAGTTTTGAAATGATATACATAGCGCATCGTTGGCGAGATCGCAATCTCAGTCGACTGGAACTCGTGGTTGTATTGTTGTTATTTGTACTGTTTGTTTTTTTTATCTTGCAAAGGGCAATAAATGTGTTTGCTGTAGCGGAAAAAAACTATCTGGACTATACGGTTGCAAATATAGACACCGCGTTGCGTCTGCAGTCGCTGGTTTATTTTAGTACTAACAAACTCGACGAGTTAGACGACATCGTTAATACAAACCCAATGCGATTTATGGAACTGCAGGAAACAGACGAGTTAAAAAGTTTTTATGAAGACACGAAGGGCGCAAAACAAGCAATAGAACAGCTATATTCTATTCAACCATCTAATTATATTGGTGAACTGTTCCGCCCCGAACTGGATAGTTTAAAAAAAGGATCATGGTATTTCGATCTCGAGTTGAAAAAACTTGTTTATATCGTGATTAATGCCGAACGTTTTTTTACAGAGTTAGAGGGTAAGAAACGAATAATTTTTTCTGTCGTGTTTGATTATGAAGATGTAAATGGCGATGGCGTTTTTGAAGAAAAAATCGATATATTTAACCGCCTTTTTCTACAGGCAGATAATCAATATGAATGGCTTAATTAACAAGGTCTCTGGCGGGAGCAAATAATGGAACTCCAGCTAAGTTCTATTCTGAAGGAAAGCCTGTTTTACTTCAGTATATTGGTACTGGTTGTAGGCTTTTTGTTGTTGCTTCTACCATCTATGTTTATTGCAAAATCAGGCAAGTTTAACGCCTGGATAGATACTGATAAGTATTTTGATTTTGTTAACCGGACACATGTAACAGAACGTAAATTCTATAAATACAGCAAGTATATAGCCGCCTGCATGTTGGTGCTATGTCTATATATTCTTTACACGTTAACGATGGTAATTACCGATGAAGATGTATCAAGATTAATCGGTTTTAGTTTCTTTTCAGCCATGATCAATGAATGGTTGGCTGAAGCACTACGCTACATATTAATTTGCTTCAACGTAGTTGCTCTATTTTTAAGTATCGTGCTGTTAATTCGTCCAAGCGCTATAAAAGGGCTGGAAGAACTCGCTAATACATGGTTCAAAAGTGACAGTACATTACACGCGCTCGATCAATCCTATGACGTGGCAGAAAAGACGATGACGCCACTCAAATTACGCATTATAGGCATGCTGGTTATTATCACATGTCTGTACATACTTGTTTTCATGTATTAAAGACACAGGAGGAAATGTCAGACCTGATTCACATATTATGTTATTGAATTTGTTTTATTTTTTTGATGAACTAAACTTAAACGTTGTAACACTGACACAGCATTGCGATGTACGTGTCATTCTCTAACAGGATTGCGATCCGCTAACAGAGGAAATCTATGATGAAAAAGCAAAGTGGTTTTACCTTGATCGAACTGGTCGTGGTGTTTGTCATTCTTGGCATTCTCGCGGCTACTGCCGTTCCACGATTTACTACCGTAACAAACCAGAGCCGAACGGCTGTTGCTGATGGTATTACTGGCTCCATCCAGTCTGCCGCAGTTATTGCGTATGCAGCTAACTCGGGTGCTGCGTCGACTGCACAGAGTATCGTGGCGGAAGTTGCATGCGATACCAGTGAATCACCTGTCAATATTAATATTGCAGGTGGTGCAGCAGATATCGTTTGTGATGGAACATTTGGTCAATCAATAGCAGTAGGGCCATGTACCGGTACAACACCAAACACGGTTATTGTGTCTGTTGGTGGACAGGCTGGTACTACCAGGAACATTCCTGCTGGATTATGTTCTGGTTAACCGATCAAAATCCGGAACGTAATATAAAAAACAGGGCATTGTTGCCCTGTTTTTTTTTGACCCTGGCGATATTGTTCACGCTTGCAGGGTCTTTTTATTTCAGTCATATCCTGCTGTTTTTGCCACTGGCGATAGGCTTTATCTGCATTGCTATTACGGCTTCTGAGAAGGTTACATGGACATGGTTAACACTGACGGTGTGCCTATTTGTCATCAATATCCTGATTAGTATTTTTATTTTCAGCCCTGTTTATGATGCGGCCGCTGCATATTATATTTTTTATCTTTTTCTTGGCTATCTACTTGCAAGTACCCTGTTAATAAAACATGTTTTGATCATTTTTAAAATCACTGTATCTATTTTCATAGTGCTATCTGCCTGGGCCCTGGCGCAACATTTTACCGGTGAGTACTATATATCCGATAGCTCAGCACCCAATACTATTTTTACTACAAAAAACACCTTTGCAGCCGCACTTAATTTTGTGCTCTTACCGGTAAGTATCATTGCTTGTACCGAACACGGTAGGCGATGGCACTATATGGTGGCGGTAATACTTTTTTGTGGTCTTCTGGTATCAATCAGCCGAGGTGCGTATATTGCTTTCACGCTTGGCTTTATCTTTGTTAGCCTTTATGCATTTCGATATGTCAAATCATTTAGCCGTAAGCGCTGGTCCATATTGCTTCTCTCATTGGTGTTTTGTGTTGGCCTCATCAATTTTAACGGCGCTGCTTATGCGATTAATCGCATAGTCAATCATGATCAAGTAGATAGCCTCAAAACAATGAAGCTAAAAAGAGTAGCAAGTAGTAATTCCTGGAAAGATAGACTCTATTATTACGATATTGCGTTTAAGCAAATAAAGGACAGCCCAATAAAAGGGTATGGTTTTTTAAACTACAAATACTACTTTCATGTCGATAAGTCGCCGGACCTTTATGGTCAAAGTCGCTATGGTGGTTTTGTTCATAATGATTATTTGCAAATTTGGCTGGAAACCGGACTTATCGGCTTGATTCTATTGCTCATGCTTGTGGGTCTTGTTTATTTCTATGTGCATAAAGTTGTATCAACAGGAATGGAATCAACTATAACGATTACAGCTATTGCAATTGGCGGTGCCTTAACGGCATATTTTATTCACGCACTGGTGGATTTTGTGCTCTATCCACCATTGCTGTTGTTAATGTTTGGAGCATATCTTGCGTATCTAAATAGACTACAGGAACAGAAACTGTTTTTAAGCAGGTTCGAGGTTGCTTTTAGCAATTTAAGCTCCAGGAAGGCGTTACTAAAAACCATTGCTACCGTTTTATTAGTGGCGTGGCTGTCTCAAGCGGCAATCGCTGAAGCCTATTGGTTATCTGGAAATGATAAGAGTCAAAAGCAACAATACGATAAAGCATTGAATAACTATCTGACAGCAATAAATTTCGCAGATTACAATGTTGATTATTATTTCAATGCAGGTCGATTGTATTTCACTTCTGCAGAATCAACTGGTAATAAACAGCATGCGATGGAAGCGGATAGGCTTTTTCGTCAGGCATCAGAGGTAAACCCGTTTGAGTATCACAACAGGTTTGCACGTATAAAACTGCATCGGGACCATGCTGATCTGCTTGATAATCCTGCAAGCAGGGAACAAATCCTGGCCTGGTTTGAGCATATTCTCTACTGGCAGCCCATGCATCAGTTCATTATGCAAGAGTATATAAAAACACTGGTTCAATTCGAACAAACCGAATATGCAGGCACTCAATATGAAAATTATCTCGAATATTTTCCCTCTAGTGATGAATTGGCTAGACTATTCGAGAACGAGAAAGAATGACTGGTAACTACTGATTGAAGTAGATGAAATACACAACTATTAATCGCTCTATTGGTTTTACGTTAATCGAACTAATCATAGTTCTTCTTGTAGCCGCAATTCTTGCGGCAACTGTCTTTCCTAATCTCAATATCAACATATTTCGTCAAATTGGCGGCGTGCAGCAGGCAACAGCGGCAATTCGATACGCACAGAAGCAGGCAATTACCAGTGGCTGTCAGGTGGATGTGCAAATTACCAGTTCAAATTGTGCCTTGAACTGGAACGGATGTACTGCGGCGGCAATCCTGAATCCCGCCACGGGGGATGCAAACTTTTGTGATAACAGCGATCCCGGGGTAAGCCCTGCTGTCAGTTTTAGTTTTAACAACATTGGCGAGCCTTCTGCGCCACAGACGATTGTTTTTTCCAATGGCAGGACGATCAATGTTGAAGCAAATACGGGTTTCATCTATGAATAATCGCGCGACGGGTTTTACATTACTGGAGTTAATTGTTGCCATTGTTGTGCTAGGTATCGGTGTGGCCGGTTTTGCACAATTAATTAACACGGCAACCGTAAACAGTGTCGATCCTCAATTGCGCCAGCAAGCAAATGCCATTGCACGTTCTTATCTTGAGGAAATAGCACTCAAACCATTTTGCGATCCGGATTTTGACCCTGATACCGACCCGGTCACCGGTTGTAGTGCTGATTGTAGCGTTTCGGCATGCAGTACTGGTTTTCCTAATGCCTGTGGTGGTCCTAATGAAGCGTCTGGTGGCGAGGGCACTAACCGTGCCTTGTTCGATGATATTTGTGATTATGTCAATTTGCCAGACAACCTGGTACGCGATCAGAATAATGCATTAATCAGCGCGCTAAGCGATTATCGGGTCACAGTGTCAGTCGCTGACGCAACGGGAAATAGTATTAATGGCCTTAGTTCTGACACTAGCGGACGCTTTGTCAGGTTTGATGTCAATGTGACAAATACTACTAACAGTAATATTGATGTATCAATCAGTTCATACCGAATCAATTTTCAATGACTCGTAATTATACAAGAAGGGTTTCTGATTTCGGATTCACGTTACTTGAATTCATAATCGTTATACTTGTCATTTCCATACTTGCAGGTGTAGTGGTGACGATCTTGCGAGGGCCGGTGCTACAGTTTGTACAGGTTGAACAACGTACCAACCTGGTTGATATTGCTGAAACAGCATTACTAAGAATGACGCGGGAGATCAGGCTCGCGTTACCTAATAGCGTACGTATATCAAATGGTAGCCCATTATCAAGTTGTGATATTTCGGTGAATTCCATATGTGCACTGGAGTTTCTGCGCACTCTGGACGGCGCCAGATATCGTAAACAGGGTTCGAATCGTCTCAAGTTCAACAGGCAGGCTGACACCTTTGAGTACTTTGGTACGATCAATAACGCAGGCGCGATCGCTACTGGTGGTACAGGTCAGGCAGACTGTTATGCAGCCAATGCCACAGTTGATTGTATGGTGGTATTTAATACAGGCCAGGCAGGTGCCAATGCCTATAATTATGATAACCTCGCCGCAGTCACGTCTATCTCTGTAGGTTCACCAAACCTGCTGGGCTTTAGCCTTACACCTGTTTCGCGCTTTCCTTATGAGTCACCAAACCAACGTTTTTTTATCGTTGATACCCCCGTCAGTTTTGTCTGCTCCGGTTCGGAGATTAGACGCTACTTTGACCATTTAATTGAAATTACGCAGCGGGCACCGCCGGTAAGTGGTACTTCTAACCTGTTAGTAAATCAGGTCTCTGCATGCAC
>JAAUYM010130157.1_pt1 | contig 10482 bp, 12 predicted proteins | sample 7278001 | NCBI WGS metagenome assembly JAAUYM01 (sample SAMN14350224, study PRJNA611818) | marine sediment metagenome | isolation source: surface marine sediment (1.8m) | place: French Polynesia: Moorea | collected 2018-08
CGTCCTCTTCGTCTGAGAGGAGCACGGTGCCGCACTTCCACGCCACGATGGCCAGGCTTCCGTACAGCACTGAGATGAGTCCCCGCCCCTCGAAGGTGAGCTCGAACCCGAATGCCTCCCCGGCCGCGGCGTGCCACGTCGGGCCCAGACGGTCGTCCAGCTGGTGCTTCACCCGCTGGGAGATGCTGGCGCAGTCCCACGTGTACTTCTCCGCCGTGTTCAGGATGACCTCCAGCGCCTCGTCCCTGTTCTCCTTCTCCAGCATGCACGTCCTCACCAGCGGAGACAGCCTCAGGCGGTTGAGGTACTGCGCCAGCGTCTGGTTACCCACAGCCTGCGGAAGACGGCGAAGGGCGACGTGAGGAAGACAATATTAACAGTATAGTAACATACGTATAGTACTAGAATTTTTATATTTCTAGTTTTGCCTGGTCGTTTGGAGGAAGGATTGCGTTTGTGGGTCCCTTGCTCTTCTTCTTCTTGGAGGCCGCCTCTTCTCTGGCGGCCTCCGCCTCCTCCTCGGTCATGGTGACCGCAGCGGCCGCGCAGTCCGCCGCCGTCGGGGGCTTCAGCATGGGCGGCGGCTGCGTTACCTGGTGGTCGCCGTTGGCGCCAGAAGACTTGTCCCTCCCGCCGCCTCCGCCGATGCCGCCGCCGCCGCCGCCTTCTCCGGTCGAGATCTTTTTCACCTTGAGCCCCATCATGCGGCGTTGCTTCAGGGATGTCCACGAGCTGTTGTAGGAGAGAAGAAGCATTCTAGTTGGCGAGGCATTTAGGTACAGAAGTTTGAAGTAAAAAAAAGTGCTACTACTACTTCATCCTAAACTTTGCTCCAAGAAATTACGAACTTTAAGCATGAAAAACACGTTCCCTTTTTACCTCTTACCACCTACGACTGTTGTACGTAGCACAATACATGTACTATGTATTAGGTAGTTGTACGTATGTGTACATTTGCCCAAGGATTTAGTATCATAGTACGAGAAGCTAAATGTACCCTGCAGTACAACGATGGCTTCCACTGCGCACACTCAGTATTAGCTGCTATAGTTATCGTCAAGGAGAGGATGTCTGAAAATGGGGTGCAGAAATTAAATAAATACTACTGTACCTACTACTAACTACATGTGTACTCATACTACTCGTACGTTAGTGGCAAAATGTGCATGGTAATGAAACGTAGACAAATACACATTGCATTTTTTTGTAAACTCTCTAGTTTAATATAAATATGCGTATATACCTAGATACATGCTTAGGTAATGTATGAATCTATTTTTTTTTTTTGGCTTGAGCTTACCTCATGATAGCGAAGTTGGCAGTTTCACCTGGGGCAAAAAATCGCTGACTCGGAAATTGAGATTGTTGAGAGAGTGGATGACGAATGTCAGAAAGGGCAGAGAAAGCTGTCAATTCGCTCTCTCTCTCTCTCCAGTTGGTCAACAAGTACCTACGTACGTACAAACCATCTCGATTGGGGTTTTCCTACAGCCCTATTTTGTGAAGTGTTTCGTGGTTTGTCGCGTCGTTGTGGAGAAAAATGTGGCGATGACTGAGAAGAGAATGAATGAATGAATGTCTGCTGTAGTACATACTACTGTGTGCAACAATTCTAGCACGGTACTGTACTGTACAACTGTACGTGCCCATAGCTAAGTGTACCGCTGTAGGTACATTACTCTAGCATTTATGTCATTAGTACGTATGTTCATTGAGGGAAGGAAGCGTGCAAACATGTGATGTGTCGTGTCTGGCGAACGTGACCAGTGCTGACCATGGGGAGAATGGCGAGCACGTGCGTAGTACCAGTGTTGTACACAATGCGTGGTGTGTGTGGTACGGTCTGCGTCTTGAAAAGGAGGATTCCAATCCAACCTGCTCTCGTCTTATCTTTCCCCTCCCCCTTTCCCTCCCCCGCCTTCGCTGTGACTGCGAGTGACCCTGTGATGTGACAGGCGATCAAGTTGAGTGCAACAAACAAACCGCACTGGCTGCACTGGCGCTGCACTAGCACTACTACAGTACTAGGTAGGTACTACATACAAACGACCCAAGAAGTCTCTTTCCTTCCTTCCTCGTCTCACGTCACGCACACTCCCGCCAGCTCCCGGGAACAAACGCGCCGCGGCCGATTCTTCTTAGGGACCACCACCACCTACCTTCCCTTCCCTTCCCTCCTCCCCCCCCTCCCTTCTCTTCCTTCCGGCCTCCCTCTCTCATCTCTACTTACAACTACACCACTACTGTACAGTCGGACCCGCTGAAGTGGTGATGGTCGGCAGATCTTTCCACTTTTCCGGGACAAAATTAGGGAACACTCAGCTTCTTCGTTTCCCACTTAAGCGGGTCCGATTGTGCTTAGTGAGGTAGGCCAAATAAGACGTCGACTGAGCTCCTCCTCGCTCTTGAAGCACACACCCACCCCTCAATCAACCCCCACCCATCCGCCCACCCCTCTACACCCGAATTTAGTTCCGGTTGCACATTAGGGAAGGGAGCGAGGGAGAGAGGGGGAGGGCAAGCAAGAACTTTCCTTCTTTCCTCCCCTCCTGTGAGTACCACATTACACACGCCAAGTTTACCAGACGATGTTGACGGGCTTTTTTTTTCGTAATTGCAGGCTTTTTTCTACGCACCGAAAAGAAAAATGTGCTATTTGTCCTTCTTTTAGGTACCTGCCAGTCACAGGCGGAGAGGGGGAAAAAGGGCAAGAGGCAAACGTTTACACAACCTTCAACGTTCCGCCATGCATCTAATGAAGCGGGGGCATGCCACGACTACTACGTATACTGGTAGGTACCTAGCAGTACACAAGTTGTCCCTGTTGCATTGAGACGACAATCCGGCTTGCATGACGGGCGGCGACCATATTTACTATTTGTTCGGTTTCTTTTTTTTTTGTCGGACGGTCCCAAGGGAGTTACTACTGGACGTGTCCTGCTTTCTCCATTTGGTTATAGGAACCACAATCACGGCGTGAAGAAGGGGAACCTGGGGGGTGGGGGGAAGGGGCGGGGAGCAGCAAAGTTGAACTTCGATTATGCTATTTCTCTCTCTCTCTCTCTCTCTTGCTTCTCCCCGCCCAGAGAGAATGTGAGGTATTGGCGAATGTGAGGTACTGAAGAATACAAAGCTCTCCACTTCTTCAAAACTGTCCAATCTCCAATAATTAGAGCCTCGAACATCCTGCTCTTTCCTTCCCCCATTGATCCAGCTCCACATTTTTCCTCTCGTGTGTGTGGGAGTTCCCCTTCCTCCCTCCCTCTCTCCCTAGCGAGAGAGCGACTCTGTAATTTCCTTCGTAAACAGTGCCATATCCTGGGGGGGGGGAAGGGAGGAGAAGGAGGCTCCTGTTACTCTTTATCAGAATTTTTTTTTGCCAAAAACTATACCTATACCGCCGTTACCCTCTCAGTTATAATATAACTAATACTCAATACCTAACCACATTTCATGCTAAGCCTGAAGACAAGGCAACACAGGTATCTTACGTATAGGCGCACTCCTTGCGTTGCCTCCCTTCCCCCGTCAACTCAAGTCCAATAATGCCACACCTTTAGTTTTCGGAAGCAAAGTTTTCTTCATGCCTTTCTCACATGAAAGCACCCCCTTCTCTTCCTCCCCACCTTGTGGCCGTGAGGCCGCGGGCATTACCTCCTTCCTTCGCCCCTTCTTCCCTCTTCTGGTCTGCTGCTGCCTCCACCCAAGGCGCGCAATTGCTGGAAAAGTTTCACCACAAGTTTATCATTTACGACCGTCCGACATGAGTTTCCTCACCACCAGGAGAAGGAGAGAGAGAGAGAGAGAGAGAGAGAGAGAGAGAGAGAGAGCACGCAACGGACGGGCGAGGGAGGGAGAGGCGAAAGTCATCAACCGACATATCAAACGTGTTTCACCCTTTAGCGAGAAGTCAAGTTTGCTGGATTTGCAGGTTGTTGAGCTGTTGAGTAGTAAGCGCAGCACAGGTCGGCATACTACGTAGGTTCTTAAGGTGGGTAAGGCTAAGGAGCAAGCTTGGTGACAACATACACATGTACCTGCTAGACACTCAGAAACAAAAGGGTAGGAAGTTTTAATTAATTCACTTTCACAGTACCTGCAATTTCCTCTTTCCTCGTGGCAAGTAATCAGAAACATTAGCAGTTTTAACCACGACGATCATTTATGATGATGGTGACCGCTATCACTCGAGGACGAAGAGGAAGATGAACCTGAGGAGCTGCTGGAGCTGCTGCTAGAACTTGATCCAGAACTGCTGGATGAAGACGAGGAGTCTTTGTGGCCAACCTTCTTGACCTTCTTGTCTTTGCTCTCATCTTTGGTGTTCTTCTTCTTGGAACTTTCCGGGTTCTTCTTAGCAGGAGGGTCATTGGCTCTTGCACCAGTGGCATCTTTCTTATCGGTCCCTTGCCCTTCACCGTGATCACCTTCTTCAGCCAGAATGCCTTCCAAAGTCATAATTGTGGGATGCTGCGAAGAAGCCAAGTTCTTCTTCTGTGAAATAAGCAGCACTCAAAAATCACACACTGGCATTTCGCACATATTATAACGCTTTGTATAAGTAGTACCAGGTTGGCCAAATGTTGACTACATTTTTTTTAATTTGGCCGATTTTGAAAGAAACTTTTTGCTCAATTTTTTTTTAAAAAATTCAATAAAGATCCATTAAAAAAATGTGGCTAGCCAAATTTTACCAGGCTAATTACTGTCTGGCCGAATTCGGGAAAAAGGCTGGACGATATTCTCTTTTCGGTTTGTAATTAAATTTTGAAGTCTAAATATTGTAGTTCGGAAATTGTGCTATGCTACAAATAAACATTGTGGAGTATAAAACCTGGAAGGATCTGCTCAAATAAAATTATTTTTTAAACAAAAGAAGATAGACTAGTACTTACTAAATAATATTACTCTAGAACCTTTAGTCTATTGTCCTAGAGGGGTTGTAGATTACTTAGAGACTCCAAATGTTTCGATGGGATGTCGAGTTAGGCAGGGAAAATTATGAAGAATAATAAAGTGGAAAAAAGCTTTTGTTTTTGATGTAGCCTCTATTTTATAAAGCTTAAAAACCAGGACATGTTTCCTCATAGGTACAGCTTGATGAGCTCGTCGCTCACAGCGGAAGGTGTGAGGATACCCAGGTCAGTGAAGAGCAATGTGACGAGCGAGGGAGGTGTGTAGTCCACTAGAGGGTGCTCGCGGGAAAGGTTGGAACCACAAGAGGACGAGGAGCTTTGGATTCGCTGCAGGGTGCTAGCATGGTACTGTGGAATAGCAGTGCAAACATTAGAAACGTTACGAAGAGAATTATAAACCACTTTATTTCCCAATTTTTACTTTAATTCCCTTTCTTAAAAGAAATTAAAATTTAAAATGTTTGCTTGCTTGTTTTAAACGTTAGGAAGGTGCAGAATAAAGTTAAATAATCTATTCGCTGCACTTTATTTTTACGAGTTACAAAAAAGATCTTTTGTTCTTTCCTCCAGCCCCTCTCTACCCCTTCCCAACTCCCCTTCCCTCACTCGGGATTATTTTTGTAACTCGGGAAATAAAGTGCAAAATAATTTCCCAGTGAATTTATAGTTATTACTACAGGTCACCACCTGTGTACTTACTACCTTGAATTCGTCCGGCAAGTCGTCCTGTCCCAGCGGGTAGAGGCGGACGAACTTGAAGCTCTCGCACAGGACGTAGACGGGCGTGTTCAGGTGCTTGGCGCACATGGCGATGGAGTAGGAGCCGATCTTGTTGACCACCCCTCCGCTCTCGACGACGCCCTCGGCGCCCATCAGCACGTAGTCCACCTTCTTCCCGGCCATCACGTGCCCCACGGCCGCGTCCAAAATCAGCGTGCTGGGGATGCCCAGCTGAGTCAGGCTCTTGTGCATCACGCTCCTGTGAAAAAAAATGCAGATGTCAATTTTCCCACACATTTTTTTTAAATATCTATATGTTGCTTGCCCGCTCTTGTCCTGGCTGTTCTCGGTGACATAGACCTGCAGTCTTCTTCCCTTCTCGTGGGCCTCATGAAGCGCGCTCAGCACGCACTTGGAATGAGAGTGCACCAAGATCCTCTGGAGAAAAGTCAGTTTAGACTTCCGTCCTCCTCTTGAAAAAATGTGTCTCACCGATCCGTCCTTGAGGAATGGCTCCGCCAGCTTTGCGATCTTCATCCTGGCCTTCATGAGTCTGTTGAGGAAGGTCTCCCCTCTCCGCAGCATGAGGGCGCGGGCGTTGTCAAAGTTGTCCTCCTGCTCCAGTTCTTCCGAGGCCAACGTGATGAACCTGAGGAAGAGCTCCCCTCCGGAGACCACGGACACGCTAGAGCAGTCGACCTTGGTCTTCATCTCCTCCTTGGCGCCGTTGAGGGTCCGCACCAGCTCCTGCAGGGTGCCCGCGTTGCATTTCGCTAGTACCTACGTACGTACGTACATATATTTTTATAAAAATGTAGTACAAAACAATAACGACCCTTCTTTGTACGTAGGTGTTATTAATGCCCTAACATCCTCTTCCTCCCCCCCTCCAAAAAAAGTAGATATGGAAATGTTTCTTCTCTAACCTGCATGAGTGTCTTCATGGCGCCCAAGCCGGTGGGCAGCTCCGGCTCGGAAGCCAGAAGGGAGCGAAAGGTGGACGGGACGTCCACTCCGGCGCCTAAAAAATTGTTGCATCATCTGTGTGTGCTCAAGTTTCGCCAAGGAAGATCTCTCTTACCCGAGTCCTTTGACATGTCGCTCTCTGGAGTGTGAAAATGCTCTACCTACTATAATACTGCAGCTGCACTAATAAAATAACTTTTTTAGCTTGTAGTACACAACAACATGCAGTGAGTTTGTTTACGAATCTTGCCAGCAGAACAGAAGAGCATGCAGGAGGACAAAAAAAATTATGCCCTTTTAGCGCTCTCTACCAAAAATTGTGCACAACTGCGTTACCAGATTTTAGTTCTATTGCCATTAATCAATTTAATTGCCACTTAATTAATATATGGAACAGCAGAAAACCAATGTAGTTGTAGGTAATAGATACAATGAAAAACTTTTCAGTAATGTATGTCGCTAAACTTTAATTTGTGGAGTCTTGGTAAGAAAAGCTGTGGCAATGGCCACGCTGACCAGTTGCGCATGCGCACAAGAGATAAAGACGGCGTCGCCTCGTCGTCTTGTGTTGTGAAAATAAACAAAAATAATCGCAGGAAGAGTCGTCGAAGCTCCGGCGACCGACACAAGATGTACTCGCTGTTCGCTAAGAAGGAGAACGCCCACGAGGACAGCATCTGGTCGGTCGATTGGGGGAGGAGGATCGTCAAGGTGCAAAAGGACCGCCAGGAGGACGATCAGGATGGGAAGGAGGACGAAGAGGAAGAGAAACCGGTTGATGTCGTGGCCACAGGAGGGATTGATGATCTCGTCAAGGTAAAGGTTAAAATCCTCAAAGATTATCGCCCTTGGATAGAGGTCAATTAATCTTCTGCATATTTTTTTTCCAGCTTTGGGAGTATGATGACGGAGAGCTGAAGCTGAGGCACAAGTTGGGTGATCACTCTTTGGGAGTCGTATCGGTCGCGCTGAGCAAGGACGCAGAACGTGAGGGTTTTTTTTTTAACTTCGTGAATGGGAAATAAATTTAATGCTAATGCTAAAAAACGGTTTTTTTTCCAGTCCTTGCCTCGAGCTCTTTAGATGCAGCAATTCATTTGTGGAAAGTGGACAATGGCGAGAAACTCCGAACGGTGGAGAACGGTCCCATGGATGCCTGGACTGTCGTTTTCAGCCCAGACTCAAAGCACGTCATCTCTGGGTCTCACGCAGGGAAGGTGAACTTGTTCAGCGTGGAGACGGGGCAAGCAACGCAGCACCTGGACACCAGGGGCAAGTTCACGCTGTCGATCGCCTGCTCGCCCGACGGGAGATTTGTGGCCGCTGGTGCCATCGATGGAATCGTCACAGTATTTGACCTCACCTCGGGGAAGCTTGTGCACACGCTGGAGGGACACGCAAAGCCAATAAGGTAACTGATGAAGGTGTTTTTTTTTTTCTCTTTTCATATTCCCTTTTGCCAACAAAGTTAGTCCTTCAGGTCTCTCACCTTCTCCCCGGACTCGCAGCGACTCCTGACTGGCTCGGATGATGGACACATGAAAATCTACGACACGTACGTAACTGATCCATACCGTATATCCCAAAGTAACTTGTACTGTTAGAGCAGTGAGATACCATTCTAGGAATCATGGCGCACCGATCGCAACTCTTTCGGGACACACCAGCTGGGTTCTCAGTGTCGACTACTCCCCTGACAAAGAACACTTTGTCTCCAGTTCAGCTGATCACACGGTCAAGGTGTGGGATGTTGAGAGCAAGCAATGTGTCCACACGTTTTCAGACCACTCAGACCAGGTGAGGGTCTATAAAGTCCCAGCATGTTCGACTTGCTTAAAAATGTGGTGTTGTGTTTCAGGTATGGGGAGTATGCTACAATCCTGAGGGAAATAAAGTTGCATCGGTATCCGAAGACAAAACCATCAACATATTTGACATACCCATCTGAACCAAGACCTCTCATTCGGCTATTATTCCCATATTTTTTTTCGGCATTACAACAAAAGAAAATATATGTATTTCATAGCACGTTGTTAACAGTATTACTTGTTGATCAGCATATGTACTGTTAAAACCTGCTCGTCTCTGTGAAATTGAGCAGAACATGAATTGTTGTCCACGTTGAAGGGGAGGAAAATATCCAAGAGATAGCCAACTTTCCTTGCTTCCAACACCACTCGATCTTCTCCAACATCAAGGGTTAGCTCTCTCACACTCCTCACCTGAAAGCAGTAAAAACATACGAGTGAAAGATACAGAAAGGTTAACTGGCAGCTCATGCCGAATGTCTCACCCCTGGAAGGTCAATCCTTGTTACCAGCTTCTCTGGTGTCTCACTGTCCTTGGGTTCCTTGTAGATCTTGTACTTGGGCGTGGTTTCTCTTGATGAAGCAAGACTAGCTGCAGGTCGACTTATAGGAGTCTCCTTTTCCCAAGGCGTTTTTCTCAGTGGAAGATCTGCTGTCTTTGACACCTCCTGTATGAGGGCCTTTCCCTTCTTGGGCTTCTGATCATCTGGCTTGACAGCGACCTCCTCGATCCTGTTTCCCTTGGCCCTCTGCTGTATCCGATGCCTCTGCGGCCTCCCCAGGTACTTCTTGTTCTTCAGCACCGTCCAGCTCTGCCTGTCCAGATTGACGGAGTCGCCGTACTTCTCGCACAGCCCCTCCATGGCCACGTGCACCACGAAGGCGGTGAAAACTTCGCTCCGCGCCACCGTGTCCGCAAACCAGGTCGAGTTGACAGCCACGTCGCAGGCCAGGCAGGGCTGCCCGGACTTGTCGGACTCCTCTCGCGGGGCGCCCAAGCTCATGGGCACCCGGTAGTCGCAGTCGTAGTCCTCCTCCGCGATGATGGTCCTCAGGCGGGCCTCGGACATGGGAGGCGCGGGAGGAATCTCGTTCACGCGGCACAAGTTGACAAACACCTGATAAAGGAGGAAACTTTTGTAGGTACGGCGTAAAAGATAACGGGCAATCACAAAAAAAAATTGCAACCTTGTTTCCCTTCAGATTTTTCGTCTTGATGCAGATCCCCGGCTCCGGCGTGACCTCCACGCTGGGCAGGTCCGGCGCAGGCATCAGGGGCTTCACGGGCTCCTTCAACACGGGCGAGATGGAGGCAGAGGTGGAAGGCTTCCCGACCTGTCCAAAGAAGTCCTCACCTTCCTCTCCTCCGTCCACAATTCTCAGGTTCCTGTCAAGGATGCGCTCGTCCACGTCCAGGGTCTGAGGCTGGAAGGAGCCTCCACGAGACATGGTGGTGCAGGGAAAAGTGTTCCTGGGGTGAGATGACTATAGTGGCTCGCAGCATGTACACGTTCAGGAGGAGGAAGGAGACGGGCAGCTTTGCGGTGGCCCACTCAGTATGTCTTATTTTATCGATAAAATGGTGGATCAGATCATCAGATCCAGAATTCTTTGTGGATCAGCCCCAGCAGCCGCCACCACACGGCGCACAGCTGACAAAACAAAACAAGTAAAAAAGTTCTGCAAACCCGTTCAAAGTTTTTGTACATTAGCATCATGAAGTAGTCACTTTGAAAAATGACCAGCAAAACTTTAATATTCATTTTTTTTATCAACCTGTACCTACTATTTTTAAGAAAGAAGCTATCTATTACCTTTAAAGCTGGCAATGCATGCACATATCTTACTAGCTTGTTACACACTGTGCCACGCAATTTTTTTTAATGGGTCGAGACACCGATTTGTAATTCTGAATTTTATGATGGCAGTCCAAATCTTTATTGTCACAGAGAACACAGCAGTGCCATTCCTATACCACGAGGCTCTTGAGGAAAACACAAACAGTTGAGTTAGCAGCCCAGCAGACGCAGACGAGACAAGGTGAAAGCACAGTCAGTGACACACAGGACAGC
>JAAUYM010048300.1_pt1 | contig 10480 bp, 11 predicted proteins | sample 7278001 | NCBI WGS metagenome assembly JAAUYM01 (sample SAMN14350224, study PRJNA611818) | marine sediment metagenome | isolation source: surface marine sediment (1.8m) | place: French Polynesia: Moorea | collected 2018-08
CCCCCCCCCCCCCCCCCCCCCCCCCCCCCCCCCCCCCCCCCCCCCACAAAGGAAATGTCAAATAAAGGGAAGAAAAGTAGAAACTTTTCCGAGTGCACTGGGCACTCCACCACCTCACTTCACCTACGGCCAAAAGTCCAATTTCCCTCCCTTCCCTCTCTCCCTCCTCTTTCTCCCCTTTTCAGACCCTTTTTTACTTTCTCTCTCTGCACTGCTACAGTACTACGTAGTACAGTACAAGAGGAAGGGGTTGGAAGAAGAAGAAAGTGGCATTTCATCATTTCTGACTAGCACGCTCGCTACGAGCAAAGTGAGCGGAAGGAAAGGGGGGGAGGGTCCTCCGTGTCACTTTCGGGTGGGGTGTGTGGGGAGCATGGGAGATGACACCTCATTGCCTCCTCCCTCTTCTTCCACTTTATGTAACGAAAAAAATCTTGACGTGTGTGGAGAGGAAGAAAGAGGAAGTTCAAGGTCAGAGCTGGCTTGGCTTTCTGGTCCAATTTTTTTCCGGACCTTTGGACCTTTTCTTGCTCTTCGATGCAAGCAGGGTTGCCAGGTTCTTGGAAAGCGGGTATGACATCAAACCCTAAACATAGTCCAGACCGGTGTCAAGTATACATGTTGCCATCAAACTCTACCATCTTTGAATAAAAAGAGTGTACCATGAATGCATTTTATATAGCCGACTAGTAGATTCAGTCATATACACATGTACGTAAGGTTAGTCATAATGGCACAGCCAAAAATAACAATGGCATAAGCCATATGGCCGTGGCCACCCTGGATCTAAGTAAAAACGCACTCCATAGTGAGTAGTGCGCACATACAAAGCGCACAGAGCACAGGAGAGAGGGTGGGGAGGACGGGGACGCATTTCGAAGATTAGGCCAGATAACGAGCACTAATAACCCACCCCCCATCTCTGTACTACTACGTACATATACCATACATACACACGCGCGCAGACTCCTCTTCCTCTTCCTCCTCCTCAGTTGAATGGATGCGCCCTCTCCCCTTCTTACCCCTCTGGTTTTAATGAGATCTTTCTCCCGAGCATCACAAAGCGGAGGGAGGCCCCCCGAAGGCGGAAGTTGTAGTGCATGGGAAGAAGAAGAAAGGAGGGACGAATTAAGACGGAGGGGAGGAGGAGGAGGAGGAGGAGGAGGGCCTGAGAGAGCGATATACAGTATGTAGAAGTAGTATGATTGCCTCGGCCCATCTGCCCTGCCCGTCTGTCTACCTATCTCTTATTACGGCGATTGCATCTGGATTAGTAGTAGAGCTATAGTACCACTACTTAGCGTGTACAGTGAAAAATCGGGGACAGGTTGGGAGGAGGCCCATAAGCACTTCAGTTTCTGTCCTCTCCCCTTATGTGGCTAACTTTACTATTGCAGAGGTTTTTTTTTGCTAGATTTGAGTTGACTTTATAGTTTACTGCACTGTACTTCATAGTAGCAGCATACCGTAGTACGCTACTTTTTCAGCAAAGGTACTTTTTTTTCAACTGAGTCTACGTAGATGGATGACATGATGGGTAAAACCACCTCCCAGAGAAAGACAGATAGGCCCAAGGGCCCAGCTGAGCAAATATACGTACCGTGGGTGGGGCGCGTGACTGTGAGGGGGTGGCGGGAAAGCAGCTAGGAACAACGGTTGGACAGGCAGTATAAGCAGCTAGTAGCATCAGGAACATTATTACACACGCACACAGCCTTCTTTTGTCTGGTGGGAGACAGGTGAATAAACACTGTCTTTCAACTCTCTGCCACGCGCCAGATGACATATACATCGGCAGTGCACCCTGGTCCATCTAATATGTTGTTAATGTCGGCAGGCTTTGTCCACAGGTATTAATGATATAGGTAGGTAGGCACATGCTACACTCGTTAAGTGAATCCCTGTAACTTGAAAGAACAGCGTCTTTTCATCACTGACTTTGTGGTGCGTGATGACTTATTAAGGCTGTGGAGTCTCCTGGGAGAGCCAAGGCTCGGAAACATGAGACAAAAGGTTAGAAGAAGCCCCCCCCCCACACACACACATACACACCGGGAAACGGGGGCCTCAAAACCTGCCAGTTAAGTCTAGTTAGTTATGTGCGTGATTCGTAGTGACGTTTTTCGCAGCCACCTTCTCTCTCCCTCAAATTCTCTGCCTTCCTTCCTCTCGTCTCATCCCTTCTTCCCTCCTCCTCTAAAAGAAGTCAACCCCTCGGGAATAGGGGAATAGTAGCACAGGATGTCCCAAGACAAACAAGGCAGCAGCCCACTGTGAATTTCCCATATACTCGTACAATACCTAGTATATTAGTAGTAAAATATTGTCTAATGATTGAGTGGGCGGCGAGAACTAAAATTGCTGTAATACTAATGTTAGGTTTTTTTCTGAAACATCCTGTACGTACTATGAAAGAAGAAGAGTCCGAAAGTGAAGGTGGAGGAGGAATGGGGGAGGGGGGGGGAGAGAAAGAGTCGCGATTGTGAGTGAGAAATTGCCTCCCCTCCTGTCAAACCCCAGAGGGACTTCACTTCTTCCTCTTCCTACTCTGGTGACCTCACAAGGTCAGGAATTTGGAGGAGGCCGGAGGAGGAAGAGGAGAAGAGGAAGAAGACAGTTTTTTTACTACAATGTCGAACAGCAACAGTTGACCTTGCGATTGGTCCTATTTGCTTTTTCTCTCTCTTTTTCCCTCTCCCCCTTAATCTACCGGGGGAGGGGAGGGGAGAAAGGCCTGTTTTGTGGAGGCTGCATAGTGAGGTGGTGACAGAAGTAGGCTATATCGGAAGAAAATGGGATTTTTTTTTGTTGGTGACGCACGTGTCAATGTTTGGATTTCTCGATATATCTAATTGTCACTTTTTTGTGTCTGCAGAGCAGACGCTAGCATGCAACGCATATATTTTTTAAAGTCATTATTGATTCAAGTAAAAATTTCTTCCAAATCTTTTTTTTTCAAACTTTTAGAAAAACCGCAAAGTTTTGTCTTTGCTGTCCCCTCGTCCAAGAGAAACACCCGTCCACCCACACCCGTCAAAGGGCTCGGCGCCGGAACCTCGACCTTGTTGGAAAAGTGGGGCAAATGGCGCTCGGAGATAACCGCGTGGGGGGAGTGGGGAGGGATGGGAAGAACCGGAAATGAGAGGGACCTTCTTTAATATCGGAAAATGTGGAGGAGGAGGAGGAGGAATAACAATTCTCTCCTGCCGCTTCCGGCGGCGTCCTTGCCAAAAACCTCCCTCTCTCTCTTGTTGGCAATTAGTCAGAGGCGAGAGGATGAAAATTGGAAAAAGGGGGAGGAGAGCTTAGGAAAAACATCGTCGTCAAAGGGATTGTTGAAATTGGGTCATGATGAGGATGAGGAGAGAGAAAGAGGAAAGAAAGAGGAGAGAGAAAGAGGAGGGACTTTGGCGCTGGCCGGGTGGTAGGTTGCAACCACAATGGCGAAAGGGAGGGTTGGCTGGGTGGGAGGAGGTGATGAAACAAAGACGCAATCTTCTCTCCATCCCCGCCATCTCAAAGGGACTTTTTTTTTCAAGTGGGGGGGATTCTCCCTCCCTCCACCCTTTACCTCTTTTTTTGTTCCCCCTTAAAAGAAAATAGAAGGAGGCTGCAAAGGGGGGAGGGGGAGAGAGTTAGTATTACTTCTGTTAAAGAAAAGAGGCAGAGAGGAAGGGAGGGGGGTGATTTTGTGAGGGTAGGAGGAGGCGGAAGGAGGGAAAGGGGGGGGGATTCCGTCCTGTTTCTCCTCCGCCCCACTTTAGAGGCTTTTTCTTCTTGACTGTGTGCTCTTTCTCCCCCCTTTCCTCTCTCCCCTTTAGCACCATCACCTGCTTTTTAGGCTGACACAGTGAGGAGGTCTTTTCATCTTGGACTCACTCCTTGAACAAAAAAGTAATGGAAGTGGAGCTGCCAGATTCTTAGGGAAAGAGGGTGCATGTGTGGCGGGGTAGCAGTGGAGGGGTGGGGGGACGTTAAGAGGGCTGCGCTTTTCCAGATGCGAGAAAATGTCGATTCCGATTGCGGCATTCCTAGGAAACAAAGAGGACAAAAAAATGGCATTGCACAAAACTGCACTCGCTATCTCGGCGAAGATATCTAGATTGTGTGGTAAGTTGACTGTGCTAGCAAAAGTCTGCAATTGAAAAAACACAAAATGTCCAGCGAAGACCAGCAACATCTACACGAGCAAGATGCTCCTCCGAGCGGAGGCGGAGGAGAGAGGCGGAGTGGCGGCGGCGGCGGCGGCGGCGGTGGCCTCTTCCGCAACGTGTCCTTCAGCGAGCGGAAGCGTTCCCGCGCACCCGATCCGGTCTCCGGGTGCGAGAACCCGTTCGTGCCGGTGACCACCTCCACCCTGAGCCGCTTCAAGCAGCTGTCCACCCGTCGCGCCACCCCGAGGACCATCAGCTCTCCCTGCCTCCCGCCGGTGTCGGCCGCCACCCACCCGCAGGTGTCGGCCTCCGTCTCAAGGACGGCCTCGCCGGCCCCGTCGCTGTCGCAGCTTCCCCCGCTGCCGCAGCTGCCGCCGCTGCCGCCGCTGCCGTCGCCCCTGGTGCCCACGTCCGCCACGGTGCACCCGGGAGAGTCGGCCGGGTCGAAGCCTGTCTCCGCCTTCGAGTTTCCGCCGCCTCCTTCTTCAGCGCCCACCAGCTCCACTGCGGAGAGGAAGACGGGAACCAGGTACGTAAAGCAGAACTTGCACGTCTCATAATACAGGATGTCCCCCAAAAAAACCACAATGCATGCACTACGTACTACGTACACCACCTTGATGCTGGTCCACCTTGATGCACGTACACCCGGATGCTGGTCTGAAATAATTTTTGGGACATCCTGGTACAATTAGCTGTCTTTATTATGTGACCCTTGACGGATTTTTCAGTGGCCCCCGCCCGTACCAGAATGGCGTGCACGAGAAGGATGAGAAGAGGGGCGCGGTGGACACTCCGACGCCGACAGCCCCTCCCGGCCCGTCTACGCCGGCGCCGACGCCGGCGCCGGCGGGCTCGGTCGGGCTCGGGTTTACCCTGAGCACTCCGACGCTGCCGGCGGCGCAGCCCGCCACTCCGGGGAAGGTGACTGTCACCACCCTGCAGGGGGCGCCGCCGTACGGCAGCGGCAGCGGCAGCGGCGGCGGCGGCGGAGGAGGAGGAATGGGTGAGTTTGGAAAGCGGTTGTTGCAATTGTGCACAACAGCCAATGACCACAGATTTGTCCCTTTGTCTTGCCCCCAGGCCCGTTCGTGGACCCGTCTCAGTGGACGGTGTTGGACGAGACCCACGACCACCCGGGGAGGAGGAAGAACTCGGGATTCTTCCAGCCCATCAAGCACCTCTCAGGTAGGGAGGGGGAAATGGAGCGGAGAAAGAAGAAAGGGAAAATCAGTTGGGATGTAAAATTCCCATGAGGTTTTGGAAAGGAGAGAAATGCACATTGAAAGGAGATTATGTACCTACTGCTGCTGTCCTCCTTTTCTCCCTGCGCGTATTGAATCTTTGGATCGGAGAGGAGTGGCAGGGGTTGGAGAGAGGGCGAAATCGGGAGTAGGAGGGGGTATTGGGGAGGAAAGTCGAGATAAAAATGGAGGAAGGGAGGGGGGGAAAGAAAGAAAAGTGAGGGGTTGGGGGAGGGAGGGAGAAAGGAAGATATACGAATTTCGAAGGTCGGATTACAGAGAGATTTACAGAGATGCAACAGCGTCGTATCACAAAATGGGGCTTTGTGGTTTGATGTATACATATGAATCATCCTCGCTCTACCCGGGGGATCAGATGCAGCGCTACCATATAATATTCTCCCTGCATGAGTACCACCATAACAACTAACTTAGGTTGTATGAGTTCCCTCCTCTCCTGGATGTCATTCAACACGAGAATTCGGGATGCTATAAAAGACGACCATAGTTCTGTACGTACTATTCAACCAGAGACCTGTCTCCACATGTTCGAGTTAGTATCACACCGCATTTGCCGTATGGACTTCCTCCCCCTCTCTCCCTCTCCCCCATGCTGACAAGGTTGCCAGTCACTCTCACTCTTTCTCCTGCACCGGCATAGGCATCGGACAAACACATTCCAGCGTTCGCAGAGAGGGTGCTTTCTTCCCACAGCTCCCCTGCTCCCTTTCTCGGCCTCTCCCCCTCTTCCCCATGGCTTTTTTCCCCCGGAACAATGGCAGACGTCACTCCTCCGCTTCCCCGCAAAGCAACCCCCGGCAAAACCGCTAACGAGGACGTGGCCGCTACCTAGCAGCCGCAAACCTTTCTCTTCCCCTTCCCCCTTCTTTCCTCTCTTTTGCCTATTCATTGAGCCACTTTGTCCGCCCCGCCGTAATACAGTAGTTACGGGGCCCTTCTTCTCCTTCCACACCCCGCCCCTAACAACATACTCATCCTCCTGCATTTCTCCCCTCTCCCCTCCTCTCCCTAACCACATTGTGCTCTTCTCATCTTCCACCCCTCCTCCTCCCTTCCTTGCATTTAGGTCAAAAAATATTCTCCTTCCCCTGTCCATGTCGAGCCTAGAAAGCTCTGTCATTCACTTTCTGCCTTCTTCTTTTTCTGCACCTCCTCTTTCTCTTTCTCTTCCCTCCCAGTCGCGGCAATGGTGGTATCAACCTCTTTTGACGTCTCGCCCTGTACTACTACGTGTGCTCCGGCTGTTCTATCCGCTGATTGCTGACTATATAGATGGGGGTCTTTATGCTCCCTCAAGGGAGGAAAAGGGGTTCAAAAGATGGGCAGGGGTGAGGAAAAGGCACAAGGGGAGTAGGAGTAGGAGGAAGGGGTGCGGAATATTTTTCTCACTCCTCCTCTCTTGTAACAAGGCGATATAAGAGGTCTGTTCTGCATGGAACCTTATTTGCCCACATGACGCCATGTGCACTAGAAAGACATTCTTCCATTGATGATCAGCTTTTTGTAGTACGTTAGACGTACGTATGTGCTGCGTACGTCAGTTTCTAAGATAAGTTAATCATGTACGGGAACTATGCAAAAGTAACTTTCTTAAGAGGAAAATTATAGTAGAAAAACCCAGAAGCTGGAAGGAAGTTCAGTAGTGTCAAAACGCAATAGTACTCGTATAAGGGTGTGTACGTACTTTCCATTTTTGATCTACCTTTCTTCACTTCTTCCCGCCGTTGGCAGGTGGCGCCAGGGAAAGGAGAGGAAAGAAGAGAGAATCGAGACAGAGAGACAAATGCTCCACCTTTCGGATGCTTGGTGTGGAAGACACAAAGAAAGCTTTATTGCAGGAGGATAAAAAGTAACTGACTGACTACTACTGAATGAAGACATTGACAATACGTAGTACAAAAAAAAATTGGTCAGCACGTATCATGAGAGATACTGAAATCCTAATGAGCCTTGGTTGGACGGATCAGACCTCCGAGTCGTCCGTGTACTTGCTGTTGTCGCTGAACACGGGGGTGGAGGCTGCAGCGAAGACATTCGGTGACAGCACCGCTGACGCCGACGTCGTCGTCGCCGTCGCCGCGGTCGCGTCCGTCGTGGAAGAGGCGATGTCGTCGTCGTCGTCGTCGTCAAGGGGAGGCTGAGAGGCCGGGAGAGGAGGGGGAGGCGGAGGAAGTGCCTCCGTTGTCGCCGCTGCCGCCCTTGGCGCGGCGCCCGGGGGAGGCGGAGGTAGAGCCGCCGTCTGCTTTTCCACCTCCTCCCTTCTCCCTCCCAGGTCAACTGCGGCGAAGGGATCCACGTCCTCCTCCTTTTTTTCCGCTCCCCCTACGGCGCCCCTCTTGTCGTCGTCGTCGTCGTCGTCCTCGTCTTCTTCGTCTTCGTCTCCTCCGCGTACGTAGTCTGCCAGCTGGGAGAACTTCGGCCCGAGCACCTGCAGCGTCTCCTTCCAGTCCTTCTCGTCCGCGTCTGTGTCCAGGCTCTGGAGCGATCCGGCCACCGACCCGATGCCCTCGTCGTTGTAGTTCCTGGTCTCGTCCGGTGCAAAGGCTGCAATGGCCCCCTGGTCGACGGCGCCCTGCAGGAGCGGCTCCGCGCCGTCGGGCTCCACCCACGTCCTGGACGGCTTGGCCGGGCCGAAGGCGGCCGCGTTGCCCGAGTCCGCCACCCCCACCGGCTCGGTCTGGATGTCGGCGTTGTCCTGCGGAGGCTTGGCCGCCTCGTACTCCACGTACTCCACCTGGCGGAAGCAGTACTTGCCGGACCGCCAAGCGTAGATCAGGAGGATGATAGCTGGTGAGTGGTGATACGGAGGAAGAAAAATTATCGTTAAACTCTGAATTCATTTTTGTTTCCTTCACTCACCGAGCAGGATGAAGCATCCGATGGCGACGATGGCGGCGATGATCCCGGCGCCAAGGGAGCTCGACTCCTGCGTGACCGGAGTGGCCCTGACGCTGAGGAAGACCTCCGTCTCCTCCTCTACCTCGTTCCCCTCGGCGTCCCGCTGCCGCACCGTCATGATGAGCTTCTTGCCCGTGTGCTCAAACTCGGCCGTGTATCTGGAGATGGCGTGGGGGGGAAGGGAGGGGAAGGGAAGTACGTAGTTGCAATGTTTTATTTGCCGGCGTCGCTTCCTTGCAGCAAACCTTATATTACAGTCGAACTCGGATAATCGGGTTGTCCCTTTATTTATACCAAAATGTCTTTAATGTAACACAATACAACAAAGCCTGTCTGTACTAACTGATTAACCGAGATTGGCTGTAATATTTTTGTGTGGTGCCGCCTCCTTCCTTACCTGACCGTCTGCGAGAAGGAGTATCTCCCCTCCGCGTCCTGCACCGGCGGCGACTGCTCCACCAGCTCGGGGAGGTACTCCTCCGCATTGATCCTCCACTCGATCTCCGGAAGCGGGAAGGCGTCGCGGACCTCGTAGAAGATGTCGAAGTGCTCGCCCTCCTCCAGGTCGATGTCGGGCGGCAGGTCCGGGATGTCGACCACGGCCTCCTTCACCGTGTTGAGACCGAAGTACTGCTGATCCGACTCGTACTTGCTGTGCTCGTCCACGATGGGCTTGGACTGCAGCTCGCAGTTCCACTCTCCCTCGTCGAACGAGTCCTAAGTATTTTAGAAAATAAATGAAGTTTATTTTCTAGCATTTTTGTAGCTGTTGCTTGAATGTAACTGACATGTATTACTATACCGGTATATACCTACATATACGGTACTATTGCTGTACCTCACTAATAGTTCCGGTGATGGAGCACTCCAGAGCTGAGATCTTGTTGACGGTCCACCCGAGTCCGCCGTCTGCACTGCTCCAGATGACGTTGCACGATTTGCCTTCCAGGTCATCACTGAATATTCCGCACGGGTCAACTTGGAGAAAAAAATCGGGTTTTTTTAATTCTGATTTTTTAATTATATCGGGAACCAAAACAAGCCACCTGAATTGGGCCTCTTCCACCTGCAGACGTGCCAGGCCAGCGAGCTGGTGCAGCTGAAGGTGACCTTTGCCCCCGGGCTGATGAGCAGCTCCGGCGAGTCCCCGGCTGCGCCCTCCGGGTACCGGTCCACGATGCGGAACTCGCCCGACCGCGGCGCCGGCACCGCCGCCCCGAGCGACCTCTCCGGGGCCCTCCGCTCCACCCTGATGGTCCTCTCGTCGGAGCTCTTGACGGCGTTCCCCTCGTCGTCCAACTGGCCGGCCGCGCAGGTCAGCGTGCGGCCGTCCCAGTCGTGCTCCACCGGCGCAGACACCGACTGCTCCAGGAAGCCAGCGCCCGCCCCGCCGCCCGCCTCGCTGGTCACGGCCAGGCCGGGGATGGGGTTCCTGTTGATGGACCAGCTCATCTCTACGGGCGTGGGTCGCCCGGTGGCCCTGCAGGTGAAGGCCGCCGTCTCGCCCTCGTACAGCACCAGCTCCATCGGTCCGCGAAGTTCCACCGTTGACGGTTGGACGAGGGTCTGGAAAGATTTGAAAAAAAAAATACTTGGGAGCTACGTTGCCTCACTCTATCCAAAGACATTTAATTCCTTAGCTGTGTAATGAAATTTAATGTAGCGTAATTTACTACTTACGAGGTGCGTGTACTCCTGTGCGCTCTTGTACTCCCCGTCTGGGTCCGGGTAGCTCTGCATCTCGCAGTTCCACTCTCCGGCCTCCTCGGCCGCCGCCGCGTCCACCTCCACCGCGCACGTCCGCTCGTCCTCCCTGATCACCCTCCAGCGGGACATGGAGCCCTCGCGCGCGCACTGCTTCTCCCGGTCCGAGCTGAAGATCCCGCAGACGTGGTGCCTCGGCCCCCCCGGGCGGCCCCACCGGCAGAGGTTGAACTTGCTGGAGGAGGAGCAGCTGAGCCGGACCGGCTCGCCCTCCTTGACGAAGTACGCCACGGAGGAGGAGGGGGAGGAGGAGGAGGAGGAGGTCGACGGGGACTCCCTCGGAGGGTAGCGGGACACGATGGTGAAGTCCTCGGCGCTGAGGGCGCCGGCCGCCACGCACAGGAGGGAAATCACAACCGCATTTGTCTTTCCCATATTTTATTTTTTTTTTAAGTATTA
>JAAUYM010155469.1_pt1 | contig 10474 bp, 11 predicted proteins | sample 7278001 | NCBI WGS metagenome assembly JAAUYM01 (sample SAMN14350224, study PRJNA611818) | marine sediment metagenome | isolation source: surface marine sediment (1.8m) | place: French Polynesia: Moorea | collected 2018-08
ATCCCCCTCCTCATCCCCGTCCCCGTCCCCATCCACATCCCCCATCCCGTTCCATCGGTCTCGGGAACGAGACCAGCGGTGGCCACTTGTCTCTTCCGTCTCGTCTTTCCCGGCCCACCTACCTCCCCCCACCCTCCCTCCCCAGATAAGGCGGATGCATCTCTGAGTACAGTCGACGTCCGATTTAAGGATGTCTGTGTGTGGTGGCAACCTTTCCCATCGCAGCGAGGGACCAAATTTGGTTGGGGCAACTCTTTCTTCTGCAGATTTGATAAACAACCTGCTTGTCCAAATCAGATGTCGACTGTACAGCGAGGCAACAAAATTTCCCTCCCTCCGTCTTTCCTTTCCTTTTCAGGCCTCCTTAACCCAAGAGGAGGAGGAGGATAGAAACAGACAGGAAAAACGTTGCAACTGTCTCCTAGGCCTCTCCAGTGTTGCTCCCAAGGGAGTAATTTAGTGCATGAGAGGAGAAGGAGAGGGCTTTTTTTTCCTACACCGAGGGTGCAAAAAGATGGGATATAGGAAAAAGCTGTAACTAAACCCGAAATGCAGTTATTTTTCCTTACCCTTCTCCTTCTATGCGTTCTCCTTCAGGGCACTGGACCCAGGAGGGTGCCATTAAAACAGTCGGATTTTTGCGAAATCTTCTTATCCCCCCCCTCCCCCCCCGACTGCGCTAAAAACAAAATCTCTCTTTGGACTTTGGTGAGAAATTGGCCCTAGGGCCGAATCCAAGAGGAATAAAAGAAAAGAGCTTTAAGGCGTCAACTTTGGCCCTAGACCCACACGAAAGGAAGGCTGGGCGGTCACTGCAACTAATCGCCCCTTCCTCAACCCCCTCCCTTGACCTTTGAGGAGCCACCTACTTTCAAATGCTCACGTCTAGACGGCGACGGTGGGGGAGGGGCGGGGGCGGGGGCGGGGGCGGGGCGACGTCAATGGACGGTCAGATGCACCCGCAAAGCACGAGGAAGGAAGGAAGGAAGGATGAGGCCAAATCCAACGTGACGAATTGCTTCTCCCGAGTAAATTTCCGGCTCAAGATAGGACCAAAAAAAAAGTAGATGAGCAGACAGACATTGGGCTTCTTCTTGCCCGACTGGTTTTTGGTTTTGTTGTTGTTGTTGTTGTTGGTTGCGGTCGCGTCCCTCATTTTTGTTTTATGGTGGCTGCATCTTCTCTAGCATCCGGTACAGTCAAGTCTCCATATGTTCTGACTCTTAACTGAGTAGTGAAGAACTTTTACTGACATTTATTTGTCATACGTACCTAAAACTTCTTTTTAACTGCTTGATGTTTTTGCTGATGGCTACACTTATCGAAAGTTGACTGTAGTACTGCGAGATCAGGATGTGACCACAGAAGCCTAAATGAGACAGTCTGGGTCACGCCTCTTACGTATACTAGCCTCCCCCTCCTCCTCCTCCTCTTCCTCCTCCTCTTCCCATACGTAAACAGAAAGAAGGGACTGTCTCATGACTCTCGCCTCCTATTTCGTAGCGGAATGCGACAGGACAAAGATCTGATTTCGATTGGAATGACGCGGTTTCCCTTAAAATTGACAGCATCTCGGAACATTCGTCAAAAGGCTTTCTTCTTTTAAAGTTTCCTTTAATTCGTATTATTGTAAAGTTTTTGTTGACGTCCCTGCAGCGAAGACGCAAAAGTGCGCAGTCCAGTACGTACGTGTACAGGGTGTCATAATAAAAACGCATAAGGCAAACGCGTTTGCCTTACACTTACATCTTTTAAGGGGGGAGGTGTAAGGGAACGTCATTTTTGGTGTTTTGGGACATCCTGTGCAGCAAGACGTGTTCTTTAGCATTTGCTCAGGGCCAACAGAGATGAGAATAGACAGCAGACGCGCTATATTAGAACCACACAGGTGTTGTTGCTTGCAGAACGGCTAAGCAGAGGCATTTTTACTGATCGCAGTTAGTAGAGAAGCAAACATTTCTAGTACGGGACGCGGCTCAGCTGAATAAAAGTCCCGAAACGGCCACATTATGCCCGTCCTGTGGAGCACAAAGTAAGCAGTCAGTCTTCACAGCACAATGAGGCACTTTTTTGTACGTACTGATTTGACCATGTTTACAAGTCTCCCTGCAAATTCCCGCAAACTCGCATGCAAACCGCAAGCATTGTAATATACTAAATCATGCGCGTAAAAACCCCCAGAAAGATAAGAGGCTCGTGTTAATCCTCCCTCCTCCTCTTAAGGTTAATTGCCGATGTTCTGAAGCACGTAGTATGTACGTACCACATGACTAGAAAGTTGAAGCAGTCTCCCCATTTTTTTTTCATCCCTAGTGAGAGCCTGGATCCTGATTCACGATGCTGAGGCTCTCACTCCTCTCCGTGCTGCTGCTGTCCCTGTCCCGGGCTCAGGATGAGACCACCTGCCTGGATGATCCTGATATGTGCGACGAGGAGTTTGCCCAAGACTGGCTGGACAACGTGTACGAGGAGGAGGAGCGAGCACTCCTGGAGGAGGTCAGCCAGGCAGACTGGAACTACAATGTGGACATCACTGCCGCCAATGCCGCGGCCTCCACCCAGGCCAAGCTGGAGTACTCTGCATACAACAAGGAGGTCTGGGAGAATTACATCAACGTCTTTGACCTCGACTCTTTTGAGGATGAGGACCTGGTTAGGAGGCTGGAAAAGCTGCAGATTCTTGGCGAGTCCGCCCTTCCTGAGGATGACCTGGAGATTCTTAGCGATACTGTCAATGAGATGGTCAACATCTATAACACAGCAAGGGTCTGCCCATATGATAATCAGGACTGTGATGAAGCCACAGAAGGGTTGCCACTCGAACCAGGTAAATGACTGAACAATTTAAGTATAGACATACTAACATAGTCAAATACCATTGTTAGCTATGATATTTTTACATCAGCTACAGTACTTTGGCTGTCCATTTCTTTATCTATTTTCTTAAAGTATGTTGTCTTTCACTCTCCTCCTCCCTACCCTACAAAAAGATCTTGAAAATATCCTGAAGGAAACAGATCCTGCACTCCATGACTACGAAGAATTGCAGTACATCTGGGAACAGTGGAGGAATAATTCCGGACGACTAATGAGGGACCTGTACAATGACTACCTTGATCTGGAAAATGAAGCTGCTGAGCTTAATGGTAATGTTAACAATAGCTGCTCTTTTCTTAGGTACCACTAAGTATTGTAGAAACTTTCTTAGGGCTAATTATTTGGTTAAGCTAAGATTTTTTCTGCTAAAAAGATGCACTAATGTCCTTTTTGTACCCAGGTCTAAGTGACGCTGGTGAGATGTGGCTCACTGCATACACGCTGGACATGGATGGTGACGATGAGCAGTTCCGTGCAGACTTGGAAGAAGTCTGGCAGACTGTGAGGCCACTCTATGTCAAGCTGCATGCTTACATCAGGTACAAATACCGAGAGGCCTGGGGTGAGGACCGTTTTGAGGAGGATGCTCCCATCCCAGCCTTCCTGACAGGAAACATGTGGGCCCAGGAGTGGCAGAACACTTTCTCGCTCGTCATGCCATACCCAGATGCACCAGACCAGCTGGCACTTGTTGATGAGGCACTGGAGGAGCAGGGGTACACTGAGCTGGACTTGTTTGATCTCTCCAATGACTTCTACAAAGGTCTCGGCCTGAGAGACATGACTGTATGCTATGACACTGACTGTGAACAGGAGGACACTCCTGAGAACAAGCAGTGCCACTATGACAACCCCATGATCTACAGGCCAGACTGGGATGTCACGTGCCATGCTTCTGCCTGGGACATGTACCATGCTGAACTGGATGACTACAGGTACTGCGTAGAACACCAGCTTTCTTCCTAAGCTTACTGATGTTCTCTGCCTTATTTTTTCAAAGGTTGAAGATGTGCACAGAGGTAACTCTGGCCTACTTGGTGACGATCCACCACGAGATGGGCCACATCCAGTACTTTCTACAGTATGAGACACAGAATCTGCAGTATCGCGATGGTGCCAATCCTGGCTTCCATGAGGCCGTGGGGGACACCATGGCCCTTGCCGTGCAGACGCCCAATCACCTCTTTGACCTGGGGCTGCTGGAGGAGGTCGTTGAGTCTGAGGAGGCAGACATCAACTTTCTACTACAGCAGGCCATGGAAAGGGTCATGTTCCTTCCATTCAGCTACCTGATCGACCAGTACCGCTGGGCCCTATTTGATGGCTCCATTGGTAGGGACGAGATGAACCAGAAGTGGTGGGAACTGAGGTACCTAGTGTGTGACTGTGACACCTTTTGAAAGATCTGTTCTCATTACTGCGCCTGAATATGTTTCAAACTAAGTGATGAAATTTGACATAAAAAGTTGCATGCGTCAACAAAAAGAATGTTCTCTAATGTGCTTTACATCTTGAGCATTTAACCCACTCATCCAGTGATCCGTTTATCCGTGTTCTACCATATAGTTTCATTTTTCTTACTCCACAACAATGCAGAGAGGAGTACCAGGGCGTGGGTGCCCCCACGGTCCGCGGCGAGGAGTACTTTGATGCCGGTGCCAAGTACCACGTCCCCGCCAGCACGCCTTACGTCAGATACTATGTAGCACGCATCCTACAATACTCCTTCTACAAGACTATGTGTGTGGAGGCCGAACAGGTCGGTTAAGTTAAAAAAAATCCCTCTGTAGTAGGGTACAGGACGTACTAAAAAGAAGCCTGACGACCTCATTTACGTACATATGTAGTACAGGTATTAAAGAACAAGAACGAAAAATACGTCAATTTCTTCTGGCACGTCCTGTACTAACCACTCTCTGTCTCTGTTTCTTTTCCAAGTACGATCCCCTGGATCCCTCCCTGCCGCTGTTCAAGTGCGACTTCTCCTCCGGACCGCTGGCGGACAGCGCGGGAGCCAGCATGCAGTAAGAGAAGTCATGTCGAGAACCCCCTGGTTCTTTATAAGTAAAGTTCCTGCATTAAAGTTGAGCACCCAACTTTTGCACTTCTTATTTGACTAGTTTGTGTAAGTATTAAGTGTGAAGATTTTTAACTCCAATGAGTTATTATAAAGTATGTTCAATCCCAGTCGGTCTGAAAACAGTGTGCATGTAAATGGCATCCTTGTCCATCGCAGGCAAATGCTGGCGGCGGGCGCGTCCATCCCCTGGCCGGACATCCTGGATGCGTTCACGGGCAACCCCAAGACCGACCCAGAGGCTCTGCTGGAGTACTTCGCCCCGCTGGACGAGTGGCTGGACGAGCAGATCCTCAGCCTGGACATCCCCGTGGGCTGGACCTCCAGCTTCGGCAGGGAGTACCACTTCGACGACGTCAGGCACAAGTAGTAGACGAGGAGGACCGCAAATCGTACCACAGTGGAACTCCCGACATATGGAGAAGGACAAACATACTTGGAATAAAAGCAGTTCCTTGACCAGAAACAAATTATCGTCTGTCGCCATCTTCTTACTGTGCTGCTTCCTCCTACTTTTTTTTCTCCGTGAAATCGACTTTCTCCTCCTCAATCCCGTCGGAAAAAAGTGCACTCATCCCTGCCCCCTCCCTTCCCTTTTTATCCCCCCACCCCAGACTGAAAAATGTCGGTCGAGAGATAGAAGAATTCCAGACACATTTCCCACTGCTTATGCATTCTTCCCGTACAGCACACATACTACACACTTGAAGGAGAAAAACAAGACTTGTACAGTAAAATACGTGCGTGTCCTAAATTGCTCGCAAAAGAAGAAGTAAAAAATCACACCTGGCGTGAAGCAACATTCCTTCCAACTTTGCAAAAGCGATCAACGAGAACAGAGACAAGAAAATCAAGAAGGATTCCTGCGTGCTGTGCACGCACTGCGAACTGCTACGTACGTAGGAATGCTGTCTATTTTTTTCTCCCCTCTGCCTCCTCCTCTTCGTCTTCTCTTTCTTCCGTTTGGTGTCGAGTGTCCATCCTCTCATCCGCCAAGAAAGTGTCTACTTTACTTGGACTCATTTTGCTCAGTGTGTGCCATGCAATGCAATGCTATGCCATGCCAAGTCCGTGACAGGGAGGAGGAGGAGGAGGGGAGAAGGAGGGGGGAGAGGAGAAGACAATACATACAACAACGGTACTGACGGCAGAAGGACATATGGCTTTAACGAAAGGAAGAGAAGTTGTTTAGCATGTTAGTACCGTGCAGAACGAGAAAAAAGGACAGTTTTATTATTTAAAATTGCAATTTAGATTGCAAAAATCTCTGTACCATTATAGTCAGGTTTCACCACCTATGACGTTTTCAATCTATGGCTCCAAATGAAGCAAATTTTGGCTCATTTTTGGGCCCTGAGATGCTGTGAAGCTGGCAAGAGAAATGGAGGAGGAGGAGTCATATGACAAAAAAAAGGAGAAACCTGCTCTTGGACGGATGCAAGTGAAAAAAAAAATGGGCCTCTTTTGTTGCTGCTGTCTCCCCATCTTCTCCCTCTCTCTCTCTTTGTTGGGAGTAGGGCATGACCGAACAGCACATTTTTAGGATAAAAAAACCGGTTTCAAATTACCATGTCTAGTTTTGGACAATACTTTGTGTACTTAAAACGGAACCGGATATCCGGTTTTTTTGACAACTATTTAGTACCGTACCGTACATAGTATCGCCTTTTTTTCCAAACGGAACCGGATATCTGGTTGTTACCGGTCAAAATTTAGTCACATTTTTTAAGTAGGTTTAAGGAAGATTTATATTAGAGAGTGTAATATCTTGACACATACTAGTAGTCTAAAAAAAACACCGGATATCCGGTTTGATTTTTTAATATACCCTACGTCAGAGAGTGTCTGTCTGTGTGTGCCAGTTATTGGGGAGGGAAAAGAAAAAAGAACACGTAGGTGTCCGTTATCGGGAAAAAGAGGTCGAAAGTTCTTCCCTCCATCGCTTTTATTCGGGGCGCGTCTTCTTCCTCTTCTTCTTCCAAAAAGGGCGTTTGTTAGACCAACACAGGGTGTCCTATAACATTTGAATTTTCCTTACATATTCCATGAAGTAGAACCCTTGAAGGGACAGGGAGAAGAGAAAGAAACTCAGCTTTTTTTCTGAGACATCCTGTAGAAGTTATGACAACCCCCCTTCTGCAAAAACAGGACTGCCTGGCGGGCGGGGCCATATTTGGCCCGCGGGCCAACAACTTGTCCTTGTTTTCTTCTTCTTCAAATATTCCGGCGACTGCTTGAGATGCCATCAATAAATATAAAGAAAAAAGAAATCTGTTTTTTTTTCTGTGGATGAAACTTTTTCTTCCGATATCGAACTCTGATGCTGGTACTGCTGCTGCTCCTTTTACAACAAGCATTTCAGATTTTTTTTAAAAAAAAGACTCACTTGAACTTCATCTCCCAAAGTTGAAAGAAAAAAATTGCTTTTTTCCCAGTTTTTTCTTTGAAATGACTTTTGAAAGGAGGAGGAAAGGCCCCCCAAGAAATTGTCACTTCTTCCTTCTTTTCCAGATGAAAAGGACAAGAAAAAAAATCTTTTCCTTTCCAATTTAAAGGAACTGCAATTTTTTTCCTTCCTCCTCTTCCCACCCACCCACAAAATTGAGCCCTTCTCTCTCTCTCTTTTTTGGTGGAGAGAAGCTTTTCATCCTTTTTCTTGAGGCCTCCTTCTTCCCTTTCCCAATCCCCTCCTAATGATGGAGACTCAAAGCTGAGACAGTTGGGATGAAAAAAAAAGTGGAGAGGAGGAAAGAAATGAGGGAAGCTTTTTCCTTCAACTTTTCTCCAGTCAACTCTCTCCAAAACGGGTCAGAAATTTTGGGTCTAGGGCCGCATTTGAAAAGAAGAAAAAACATTTGGAATCAGTGAGCAAAATGGAAATGAGATGCATCTTCATGTGATTTAAGTGGGGCAGTAGAGTCTACTCTACGTAGTGTGACCAACACATCAAAGTCTTAGATCCACCTAGTGATTACCACCTCCCGACGGGACTTTTGAACTTACAAGTGCAAGAAATTTGCAAAAAAGTGACATTTGCGTGGTATTCCAATGACATGTTCCATCACATGTTTAAAGCTGAATTTGTTACTTTCGCAAGTTTAAAAGTCCCGTCGGACTGTGGTTTTTACTCAAGCAACCAGGATCTTTTTTCCCCTTGTTTTATTCTTATTATTAGTTCTTGCTTTTTCCTCTTCTGAAAAAGTTTGGCAATAAGTCCGGATGAAAACGGAAAAGAACTTAGATTTTGGGAGGATAGCGGGAAGAGCAAGAATGTTCTGCACAGAGAAAAGATAGATTCACTCTTTCTCCAGACCAAAAAAAAAGATTTTAGCGGATCTTTTCCTTCTCTTTCCTGCTGCTAAAAATCTCATTATCCAAATAAGTCTGCTCTTGTTAAGGCCCTCTCTCTCTCTCTCTTTCTCTTTCAGAACAGAGAAGAGACTCCATTAGTTCCTCTCTCTCTTTTCTCTTTTCTCCTTCCAGTACCTTTTTTTCTTGGAGGAGAATGAAGAAAAAATGTTGGAGGCAGGAAAGGGGTGTGGCAGCAGAATGAAAAAATCCTCCTCCTTCCTTTTCTAGTTAAGTAGAGTTTGAGCTCGAACCCATGTTGTATGTACTGTATAGCGACCACCCATTGTTTCCCGACCAGACATTTCCTTTCTCTTGTTGCAACGCAAGACCTTTGGTATTGATCAATATCTGGATATCCGAATTATCCGGGTATTCAAGCATTCGGAAACTCTATCCTTCTCTGACTAACAAGGAGAACATAAATCAGACTGAGGCTGGGCTGGGAGCTAGTAGTAAAAGAGAAAGATGGCAAAGGGGAGGAGGAGGGGGAGGAGGAAGGGGAGGAGGAGGAGGAGGGGGAGGAGCTTTCCAGCAAGCACTGTGATGATGATGAATCCCTCATGTCTTGAAATGCCAACAATACTCTCTCTCTCAAAAAAGGTCACTTCCTGACTTATTTGGGAAAAAAACCCTATGGATTTTTTTTGCTATACTTGTCGTAGTACAAAGTGTAATTAGCTTTCTTGTACGTACGTATCTGTGCGCGCGTACGACAAAAAAAAGTCTGACGGGGGGAAGAGAAAAAGGTCTCTGTGTCAGTCCAGGGTGGCTTTACCCCACCCCACCCCCTCCTCCCCCCTTGAGGGCCGAGGCAGACGGGCAAAAAAAAGGCCAAAGAAAGGCCTTTTTTCCAACCACCGTCTGCCGTCTGCTTTTTTTTTTCTTTGCCGCGACATTTCCTTCCGTGATTTGCATGATCGACTCGGCTACATTTGTGCGCACGACAACAACCGGCATTGTCGTTTCCCGGTTTTTTTAGCTGTTTGATTGCTTCCTTGCTTCCGTGTGTGAGGCATTTCCAAAGTTCTTCTTCCAGGTTTGATTGCCTTTCTCCTCCTCCTTCTCCTCCTCCTTTCCTTTTGGCCTCCAAGGCCTCAGAGAAGAGGAAAGGTGTGACTGAAACCTCCCCCTCCTCCTCCCCTTCCTTCTCCCCCCCTCCTCCCCTTTGCCATCTCTTGGTGAACACACACACACACACACACCCAATATAAATAAAACATAACTATAGTGGAACAGTGTACAGTCAACTTCCAACATACACCTAGGTATGTACGGTATACTAGAAATAGTTTGACACAGTGAAAACATTCCTTCTTGTACGACCAGTTCCTTTACCCTGCGTAGAGAAACACTGTCGGTGCAGTAAAACTTTTAAAATTGCTTCCTTTCTTCTCGATCTCTCTGTCTCAGTCTGCATCTGTGATTGCACTTAGCTCTCTTTCCAGTAATGAATGCGAGTCCTTCTCCTCCTCCTCCTCCTCCTCCTCCTCCTCCTCCTCTTCTTCCTCCCCCTCCTCCTCCTTCTCCCCCTCCTCCTCCTCTTCTCTTGGGAGGATCAACCCTACTGCTTTTTTTTGTTCCAGCATAAAAAGAGCCCTTTTCATGCATGCAGCGACGGAACTTGAAACAAAGCTCCTTTGTGCCCTCTGTGTGTTTTTTTTCTTTTCTTCTTTCCTCCCCCTCCCGCTACTTCATCGACGATTGATCCCAGCAGAGTTCCTTGCCCTCCTTTTTACTGCCGACGCGCGCCACCTACCGAGGTCTAAAAAACTGTGTACCTTGTTGTTGTCGGCTTTTAAATTATGTCTAAAGATGCTAAAGCTAGTTTTGGTCAAAATAACAGCATAGAAAATTAATACGTATGTTTATGATTTTGCGAAACACTTTGCTTTGTTTAACTTCTCTTGTTTCTCGATTGCAGACAGGAAGGAAGGGGAAACTGATCGAAAAAGCTGCATCGAAACCGGGAATTGCGTTCCTCCTTCTCCTCTTCCTTCTTCCTTGGTGAGAAATTTTCTCCCCTTTTCCGTCTTCCTTTCCCATAAATTGAGAGAAACTTCCTCCTACTCCTCTTCTGCTTCTCCCGATCTATCAATCGGCGGCGGCGGCAGCGGCGGTGGCGAAGGAGGAGGAGGAGGAGGAGGAGGAGGAGGAGGAGGAGGAGGAGGC
>JAAUYM010058345.1_pt1 | contig 10466 bp, 10 predicted proteins | sample 7278001 | NCBI WGS metagenome assembly JAAUYM01 (sample SAMN14350224, study PRJNA611818) | marine sediment metagenome | isolation source: surface marine sediment (1.8m) | place: French Polynesia: Moorea | collected 2018-08
ACTTTTCGCGCTGGACTTCCTGTCTTGCCTGCCATTGTGCGCGGCCTTCCTCTCCATCTCGATGGCCGTGCCGCCGAAGATTGAGATCCAGACAAAGCAGTAGACTGACGGGAGGGTGAGCGTGCCCATAATAAACTGGCGGACGGTGCGCCCGCGAGAAATGTGGGCTAGAAAGAGACCTGTACCAAAACCATTCAACTTTTTGTAATAAAAACGGCCAAGCCCCTCTTTCTTTTTTAAAGTGGAAAAGACACAAATTTTTTCCCTCACCCACGAATGGACTGGTGGAGGACCAAAGCGGGTTGGCGTAGATGGAATTGAAGATCTTCCAGACCTCCTTTTCCTTTCCCTCGCAGATCTGGCGCTCGAAAAGGTCGGCCTTAAACCGGTTGCGATCCTGCTGACCGAAAGCGTCCTCCCCGAGCAAGATGAAAGCATCGTTGCTGCGTCGGAAAGACGTCGTAAGATAAGTTTCCCCTTTCTTTCTCCACAGGTAAGGACTTCGTACTTGGTCCCGAGTCTCATGAAATTCTCAATGTAGCGACCAGTGGTCTGGATAAAGACGCTGATGAGGTAAGGCCAGTTGCTGGTGATGAGGGTGACGAACATGAGCACAAAGTTGCAGTAGAGGCCGATAACGGCGATGGTCATGACGACTCGCTCGATCTCAAATGGGATCGTCAGAATTGTCAGCAGGATCAGTGACCAGAGGACCAGAACCTAACGGGCAATGGTACCTTTTGGTGAGGCTTTGCACATACGGAATGCCAAATTCCAAAATTTCTTTCTGTACTTGAACGCGTTGGTCTTCCTCCTGTATGATCCCGGGGAAGCTGTCGGCCAGACCGTCGTTGACGAGCTGTGTGGAGAGGCCAGCTTTGGAGCAGACCGACATCAGACTGGTCAGAATGGCCACGATGTCGATAAAGTCTCCCAGCCTGCACCCTCTCAAATCTTAATTAATACTTCTCGCACTCTCAGTATCCTAAATAAAAAAAAATTACCATCCGAAGATGCGGTTTCCGATGAGGGGATAGTAGCAGGACCTGATGGCCATGGGCAATCCCTCTCTATGTGCAAGCACTCCCAGGAGCATACCAACCAGGGAGTACACGATCCAGCCATGGATACCTGCATAGTGGTTACATAGTAGGTACAGGACATGAAAAAAAATTTTACCAAACTTTTTACTAAAAAGAAAAAAATACCATTTCCTGATGCGATTAAGGTTTCGCCTTACCCCAGTGATAGAAGGCCTGCAGCATCGCCAGCTGAGCAAGCTCGTTGTCTGGGATGAAGGGATCGGCGCTCAACCTGGGCAATTAGATCGTGTCAGGTCTCTCTCCCTTTTTCCTTAGCAGTTTCAAGGCGGTCGCCACGCGGTACTTGTTGCTGTGGGTGTAGTAATCCAGGGGCTCCTGAAGCCCGTAGATGAAGACGCCGGTGCCGACGGAGCAGCTGAGGATCATGGCGAACCAGGTGATGTCGCGGAACTCTGGCGGTCCGTGGCCCATTCGGATCTCGCCGTACTTGCTGGCGCGGCAAAGAGAAGAAAAGGAAATCACCTTGTCTGCTCGCGAAAAGCGGCAGAAGGAGGGCATTGTACCTAAACATGATGACGAGGATGAAGATGGCCCAGATGTTCTGCTCGGCCAGGAAGATCCAGGAGAAGAACTTGAGCACGTTGAAGGTGAGGTCGACAAAGAACTGCAAGGTACAATCGACTGATTTGGAATCTTGTTGTGCTCCGTTCTGCTCTGTGTCTCCTCACGTCCTTCTCTCCCTCCTTCCTCTTGGCGCCCTCGTAGCTGCAGTAGAAGACGAACGCCACTATGAGGATGACGGAGGTGCAGGTGATGAGCGGGTTGAAGCGGGCGCCACCGATGAAGGGAATGGCCTTCATCTTGAAGAACAGGAGCTGCTCGTCGTGCTGGAATGAAAAAAAGTGGCTGGGAAGAAGAAAAGAAAAAAGAAGAAGAAAAAACCGGGCCTGGTGTGATCCAGTTTACAACTCACCACTGTGTTGTACCCCAAGGCCTTTGGCTGGTACCTGTCCACCCTGTTCTGCGGCGGCAGCCACCTGCCCCCCATGATGGAGGGTCGCATCGTCTTCCTCCTCTTCATGGCCTCCCCGCGCTGGCCGAGCCCGACCTTTCCGAAGACGTTCTTCAGCTTGGCCGTGATGCCCCTGTCCCTCATGGCGTCCTCGCCCCTGGCCGACCCCTCCCTCCCGGTGCCCTCGGTGTGGGGCTCGTAGATGTTGAGGGCCGGCGGGCGGCTCTCCGTCCCGGACGGCCGGGAGGTGTCGGCGGTCAGGGTGGCGCCCGGCTTGGACAGCGAGCGGGAGCGGACTGCCATCGTCAGACGGGAATTGAGCGAGCTTGACCTTAGTCTGGGTCCAGACGCTCAGGAATTAATCACAACAAGTTTGACAAAAAAGATTTAAAAATAATAATTGTCTATAAACAAACAAATGATAGGTAAAATTAAACAAACAAAGGATGCCCATTGTTCTAGCAAGAACACGAGAGAAAAGGAGACAAAAAAAAATCATTCCGCTCTAAAAAATATTTTATTTATGTAAAAGTAGCCTAAGAAATTAAAAGAAAAATACGTGTACTGCTACTACGAGCTCATTTTTTTACAGTTGGGGGGTGGGGGGGGTGGGAAGGAAGGGCGACGAGAGACACATTTCATTTTGTTGGGTGGGTGGGTGACGACAACGTCCATAGCATAATTTGTGATTGACTCGCAAAAGGAAGAACCGTTACTCAATCTCATTGTTCTCACTTCACATGCTTTAAAAAAAATATCCCGGGGAGGAGGAGAGGGAAATCTGCCGCGAGATTCCCTCATTTGCACACATCCTCGATCAGTCGGGATTGCACTTTTTTTTTTCTTTCTTCTTATCGCACTCGGTTTCGTCAGTCCTTCTTGTGTCCGCCCTCGTCCTCTGTGACGACGTAGCTGACGTTCTCCACGCCGCCGTTGTCCGCCGTGCCTCCGCCGCCGCCCCTGTTGTCGGCGGTCGCCTCGTCCACCTCGATGGCCTTTCCGTTTCCGCGCTCGGCGTCGCGCTCGCTCTCCTCTATCTCCTTGGTGGTCAGGTCAATCTGGAGCGCGCAGCTCGGGTACATGATGAGCGCGGCGAAGAAGTCCTCCCAGACGTTGCCAGGGATTTGGAGACGAGAGCGGACTTGCATCCTGGGCACAAGAAATAGTAGATCATATAAAAGTGCCAAAAAAAAATACCCGACGGGACTTTTAAACTTACAAGCGACGAAAAAAAATTATGAAATGTGACATTTATGTGGTATTCTAATGACATGTTCAATTACAAGTTTAAATGTGAATTTGATACGTTCGTAAGTTCAAAAGTCCCGTCGGGAAGCTGCGCCACGCGATCGCCGAGATCAATCAATCCCATGTTAGTTACCTGACGGCGGTGGCGATGGAGGCGAAGCAGAAGAAGAAGAACCACGCGATGGCCCAGGCGCCGTCGAAGGTCAGTTGCAGGAAGTGGAAGAGGACAAAGGCCCAGAAGGTGAACCAGGCGGCGATGGTCACGAACCACGAAGCACCCCGTTTCCCGTTCAGTCTTTATTTTTAAGAGACGGGAAATGAAGATGTACAAGTAAGAGGCCTAATTGTTGCTGTTGGTACAACTGCTTGTACTACTGTTCGTGGTTAGTACCTCTGGTTGGCGACGGAGATGGTGTGGGGCGCCGCCACCAAGTTCCTGATGAATCCCAGCAGGAGTCCCGCCGACCACCTGCTCTCCTTCCAAATGATCTTCCACGGGTGCGCGAAGAACGGGTCGAAGAGGCCGATGGTAAACTTTGGCCCGTTCGGGTCCAGGTCTCCCGCCGCCACCTGACAAGCCCGCCAGATGGACGTGCAGATCAGGCAGACCAGGAAGGTGTAGGGCAGGCCGGAAAGAAGGCCGGCCGTCTGCAGTGCGACCAGGCCTGGAAAAAACAGACATCGAGGTGGTAACCCATCCAGTATTGGCACCACTACTGTACATAGTTACATACAGCAACACCAACGGCTACACCACTAGTGGAAATTAGTGATGGGGTCGAAATTTGGGTTGCTCTAGTTGCTCTAACCTGCATTTCCCCCCACCCCCCACCCCCCCACTACAGTATTCTAACACCTGCCCTGGAGTTAGGACAATCCCATCACTAAATGCATGCTAGCGATATTGGTTGGGAAGTACGATCCCATGATCGCTTGGCGAAGTGAAGCATAATCGCTTGGCCTTTGTCAGTTAGGCTGCCAGCACGTGCTTGGCGACCTTCACCTTCTTTCCCGCCTGCCACGAGTAGCGCCGTCGCCGTCGCCCCTTCCATGAGCGCCCAGAAGACCCTCTGCAGTCGGGGAGGGTCCGGGTCGCCGTTGGACGAGAGGCAGTCGATCACCAGGGACCCGGAGTCGGACGAGGTCACGAAGTAGAGGACGATGCCAATCTGAGAGACGAGAACGTGGGAAATCGCCATCAACAGGGGAGGAAAAACAGACGTTCCAGTCATGTACGCACCAATGAGAATCCAGAAAGAAAGTTTCCCAAGTCACTGTAGGACCTCATGACGTCGAACCACATCTGCTCCGTGGTGTGGCAGGACAGCCTGGTGGCCGAGCGGTCGTAGGAAGCGCTTCCAAAGTCCTTGCCCAAACTGAGAAGATGAGGGTGTAGTAAAGTAAGCGTTATACCGTCACGTGCCAAAATGCAGGTACTGCCACTGACTGCTTCTGTTCCTCCAGTAGTTCTTTGTAGGTCAAGTTCTGAGTCTCCTTTATGTCGAGGATGGATTTTGCGCACGTCCCGCAGTCGCCACCGCAGAGAAAGTACGAAGACGAGGCCGTGACCGGGGCGTCCAAGGCCACCTGTCGATCTTCCAGGTAATCATTCGTCCAGAAGGTGTAGTTGAACCAGCCTTCCTTGTCTGGGCAGCAGAGACCTGGCGGAAATGCAATATGCGTACAAACTGAGTAAAACCGTCAACGCATCCCAGTTGCGAGGGGTGGGGGTGGGGGTGGGGGGAATATGGTTTCCTCACCCTGTTCTGCTGCCAGCCTCTCCTGCCTGATACCAGCGCCTCCGAAGATGACCAGCCACATGAAGGAGTACATGACAGGCGCGGTCATGGTGCCGTTGATAAATTGCTTGATAGTGCGGCCCTTAGATATCTTGGCGATAAACATGCCGACAAAGGGGCACCAGGAGATCCACCAGCCCCAGTAGAACATGGTCCAGCTGTCCATCCAGCCCTCGGGGCCGTCGGCGAAGCGGTCGTCAACCTTGTCCGCGTTCTTCACCTCGTCCGGCAACCAGCGTTGGCGATCTTCCCAGCCCCACGAGTGACCCAACTGAGACGGACAAAAATCGCGGTTTTTAAAAAACTACAGTTCAACAACAACTGGTCACCTGTTGCAGGCTGCAGGTAACCGGCGTGGGCTCACCTGTTCGAAAGCGTCGGTGTGGAAGCCCAATTGCAGGAGGTATTGGAAGTAGTATCCAAAAGACTGGACGTACAGGTTCAGGACGTAGTAGGTGTTGTCCATAAGCAGCGCCACGATCATGATGAACATCCCAACCATGAAGCAGATCTCCGACAGCCGTCTGATGCCCATGCCCACCCCCGACACGGTGGAGACGGTGGCCACAGCCGTGATGCACCAGATTATAATCACCTGCAATAAAAAAAAGTGTGTGTGTGAAGGAGGGTGGAAAGACTCTAAAGCACAACCATGAGTGCCCACCTGGACGAGCCAGTCGTCCTCAGGGACGTCTCCGTTGATGATGGTGAGACCGGTGTTCAGCTGCTTGGCCCCCAGCCCGAGACTGGTGCAGACGCCGAACAGGGTGGTCATGATGGAGATGACGTCGATCAGGTCCCCCAGCCAGCCGAACACCCGGTCGCCGATCAACGGGTAGAAGCACGACTTCATTGTCATGGGCAGACCCTCCCTTCACCAGGGAAATAAAAACAATCAATCGTGCCATCCCTCCGAAGGCATTACCTACATGGAAATTCACCTGTATGTCAGCAGTGCGAGGAGGAGCCCGACGAGAGAGTAGACGATCCATCCGTGCACCCCCCAGTGGTACAGGGTGATGTTGATGGCTATCTGGGCCAGGGTGTTGTCGGGCAACGTGGGATCCGCCGAGTACCTGTCGGATATTTTCGGGGTCGATAAAAAAAATCCCGACAGAACTTTCGGTCATTGTCAACAAAATTTTGAAATTAATGCATGCCAGTCTAATGACCTGTTCCGTGACATTTTACAGGAGTTTACAAAAATTTCAGAACTTTACAGATATTTTACAGGAATTTGCTACACACGCAACTTTCAAAAGTTCGGTCGGGTCCAGCCTCACGCTCTCACCTGTTGGGATATGCGTAGTGGTAGATTGGCTCTGCGACTCCGAAGAAGAATAGTCCGACCCCGATCCCGCAGGCGAAGAGCATCATGAACCAGGTGGCGTCTCCATACTCGGGCTGGTCGGAGTCCTTGCCCAACTTGATGTTGGAGTACTTGCTGAAATGGGTGGGAGGTGTGTGTGTGTGTGTGTTGGAGAAGTCAGTCCCCAACCAACATTGCTACCACTAGAACCACACCAACGGCTACGCCACTAATGATAATAAGTGATGGGGTCAAAATGGGGTCGAAGTGGTACGTCCCCTCATGCAGGCTCTCCCACCTGAAGTAGAGCACGAGCAGGAAGAGGAACCAGACGTCCTGGGACCCGATGTAGAGCCACGTGAACTTCTCCACGATCCACTGGCGCCACAGCTTGAAGGGGACGTCTTCCTGAAATGGAGAGTGAGAGAGATGAAAGAGAGAGAGAGAGAGAGAGAGAGAGAGGAGAGTGACTGTAGCTGCAAGGAGCCACTGACTCACCTTGTAAATGATGCAGACGGTGGCGAAGGACCAGATGAGGGCGATGGCGAAGAAGGAGACGACCGGGTTGAACCTGAGCTCCCCGACGATGGGCAGGTGGCACCGCGTCCACAGGCTCTGGTCCTCCACCCTGCCGTACCCTGGCCCTTCCACCTCGCCCTTGTCCTTGTCCCCCTCGTCCTTCTTCCTCCTCTTCCTGTCCCTCATCTCGACGCCGTGGTCGTCGCCGCCGACCTTGACCCCGCCCATCCTGTGTGGTTGGCTGAGACGACGGTCTCGGAGAAGGAGGTCGTCGTCGACCTCAGGTCGAGGTCATCAGGTATCCTCTTTACTTCTCACTTCTTTTTTGGGGTTTTCTTTTCTGAAATCGGGAAAATTGAGAGTTTGTTTATTGCTCGCTTCCTGCTTTTTTTATTTTAGTACGTATTAATTGTTTATTTATTTTTTCGTTGACCGCGAGCACCGCTGGTCAACACTAAGGGTCGTGTCTTGTTGTTGTCGTTCTTTTTGCAGAAACAGATCTTTATTATACGCAAACGATGTAAACACCAACTTCAATAGGACGAAATGCAGTTCAATTTTCCAACACAACCTAGAAAGGTTCTGCTCCTTTTGTAAAGACAAAAGTAAAAAGAATGATTTAAAAAAATACTAGTGCTGTACGTACATACTACATACGTAGAGTCCTTGCTGAGTTATGTTTTCTGTGGCAAAAATTTCGGAGAAAAAATACAGGAAAAACTGTCTCCACGCCTTTGTTTGCTAGAAAAAAAGTTTTTTTTCTTCCCAAGAAGGACTTAACCTGTCTTGTACTAGTAGTAGAACCAAAGTTCTACCATGTGAGTCATCAATTGCCAACAGAAGCTCCTGCTTACTACGCAGAAACACGAAAAGGTGTAAATTTGTCTCATCTGCTATGAGTCGACAAACAGTGGCTGGCTACCCGACGGGACTTTTTTGAAAGCTTACAAGCGTGCGACCAAATTTCGCTTGGAAACGTGTGCTGGAACATGTCACTAGACTACCATGCACACATTAATTAACGTCCCATTTTTTTTTGGGGGGGGGGTTCTGGGAAATGGCCAAAAAGTCCCGTCGGGTACCGCGGTACCACCGCCTGGGTTCACTCTCTGATCCGTTTCCTCGGAACACAACTTTGTAGTTACTCTCCTCAAACACATCCCGGAGCAGAATCTCTCTCTCACTCTCTATACCTTATTTAAAAAAAATAATAAAACGCACCTGTACTGCTGTTGTTAACTGAGAAGTGCTAGTGGTACGCTCACTCACACAGTTGCAACGCAGGCTTCACTACTTGCCCATCCTTCCCTCCCCTCATGAGTCCTCATGACACAGGTACCAAAAAAGCACGTTGACCCCCCCAAAAAATGGGAAAGCTCAACAACCAACTGTTGGCTATACCCAAAAATATTTCTGTCCTTGAACCAACAGGAGAAGGATCACAAAATGCTTTGTGATCCTTCTCTTTATCATATTTGTAACTAGAACAAGTACTAGTAAATATAAGAGAGAGTAAAAAAAATTCTTTGTGCTGGGTATTTGCGACATCACGTTCAGCCTACTTTGTTCTGCTACTAGAACAAGTATGCATACTAGGTACCTACACCAGATGAAGTCTCCGGCATGCACGAAAAGGAAAAAAAAGGCATCGATTTTTTTTGCGCCTTGTACGTATACTTTATGAATTAAAGAGGCCCCCCAAAAGCGTTGTTAATGCCTGGCACCGATCCCACATACACTTCAATTTAGCTCCTGGGATACAGGCTGACGTCAAAAAAAAACACATGGATTTATGTTCCTGGTTGACGGTCAATCATTGATATATTGTACATTTATACCTTACATAGCAGCTGTTGGTACACATTGAAATATAACAGAAAATATGTACTATGGCCTAAGGCGTGTTAAAAGTCATTCAGGTACGGTACCAATAATAAGGTATGTAGTAGTACCTACCACCCATCCCATCTCATGCCATCTTGTCCGTGCCTCTCCCCGTCCAGAGCACGGTGGATTACCTCCTCACTGGCACCTTCCTCCTTCTCCTACGATGCTGCAACGTCAGCCTCACCGGCCGGGACGGGGAGGGGGCAGGGGGGCAGGGGGCAGGGAAAACCGGTTCTCAGTTTTTACCTGCATGCACCTTGCTTACAACCTCCCACGTACAGTGTACGAGTACAACATTATAAGCAGCAGCATCGAGGTGGATGGAGGGAAATGCTTGAGGCTATACCACCATGGCTTGGCTTGGCTTGGTTTGGGCCAGCTTTGGACTATTCATTGGAATGCCTAATACATTTCTGTGGCGGTGTAAGTTCTACTACCTACATTTTTATCTGTCCAGCATCAGCGCGATTTTGTCCTGGGTTGCCCTATTTATATACAAATTGTTTCTAAACAATCAGCTACTACGCACATACTGTACATATGCTTCCCTCTAAAAAAAAATTCAAATTTTACGGCCTGGGAAAAAGAGAAAAAGACCTACTTTTTCCCATTTTGCATCTTTCTCTGCTGCCCCCCCCTCCCCTCGCCCTCTGTCACACATGCAGTAGCACAAAGCCACAAACAAGTGTGCCGACGCCCTTGCCAGCTGAGGGATCCTTCTGACCTGATGATGATCTTGATCTGCTTTCCAAGTCCGAAGGAAGGCCGAGGCTGCCTGTCATCAGGTGCATATGTGATTTATTTTCCAGACTTGTGACTTTGACGAAAAAAACCCAGAATTTCTGGTAAGAAAATCTAAACTACGTTTCTTTCTCAATTCTCAAGTGGCACTTGCTGTGACAGTGTGGAAAGGGAACAAAATGCCCCCCCCCTCCCTCCTCTTCTCCCCCCCTCTCTCTCTGACGCAATAGGCAGGCGCTAATTTGAGAGCCACGAATTATGGGAAAGTCAATAGAGACAGGCCCTCTTGGCAGGTCCCTTCACCTCCATAAAAAAAGAAGCCCCGGCGACCAAAGAAGACATCTGGAGTCGTCACTTCCACTCTCCTCGAATCGTTTAGAGGCGCCTCTACATTTTTTTTTCTCATTTCCGATTTGGACGCTCTGATGAATTAATACAGCCGTTCTGTCACTATCACTGCCACTAGTCGTGTACACACCCACTTTGACGAATTATTCTTCCCTTAATTTTGAGCACATGTGATGCTGCATTTTTTTCTCATCCTTCACATGAGACGATACATGTGAGAAAGAAAAACATTGTACCAAGAGGAGCTTACCTGTAGGAAGCACTAATTGGCTCTGATCACAGGTGGTAGGAGAAAGAGGACCTTATTATTTCTCTTGGTTGTGTACTAAAAAAAAAAAGAGAATCACTTTGAGAAGACCTGTTCCCTGAAGCTGCAATCACTACCAATGGAATGCGACTAAAGTTGGTAGGAGTAGGAAAAGAGGAGGGGGGGAGGCAAAAATTGGAGAGGAAAAAAGAAGGGGGGGGGGGGGAGAGTAGGAGGGGCCCCTTCCGCCCCCCCCCCCGCCCCCCGCATCCCGAGGTCCTTCCCCCCCCCGCCCCCCAGGGGGGGGGGGGGC
>JAAUYM010060602.1_pt1 | contig 10464 bp, 10 predicted proteins | sample 7278001 | NCBI WGS metagenome assembly JAAUYM01 (sample SAMN14350224, study PRJNA611818) | marine sediment metagenome | isolation source: surface marine sediment (1.8m) | place: French Polynesia: Moorea | collected 2018-08
CCTCCCCCCTCCCCTTTCTCCTCCTCCTCCTAATTGCACCTCCTCCTCCTCTTTCTTGCAGGCCAGAAGCCCCACGAGTGCTCAAAGTGCGGCAAGAGATTCGCCCTGGGGTGCAACATGAAGGCACACATGAAGACGCACGAGAACAAGACGGCGGCGGGGGCGTCGGCGGCCCGGGCCCAGGCGGCGAAAGCACCGACCGGTCCGGGCTCGGTCCCGGCCCGCACGCATCACCATCAGCGGCATCAGCACGTTCTGGCCAACTGCTGAGGGGGCAACAAGTTTCGCACACTTTAGTGCGATGGTCTAGTCAGATCCGCTTACATGAAAAACACAATTTTTTTGGCTAGCTTTTTTTGCCTTATCATCTTGTGCGGAGCAGCTATCTGTGTATTTATTTGATTTTTTAAATATAGAAATGAATAAATGCCGCAACATTAAAAGATGGTTCGGCCTCAATTTCTTTATTCCGAAACATGGGGATTTCGTTCCCCCTTCCAAAAAGCCTAACCGACTTTTTTTTTGCTTTAAAACGGAGAGAAGGGCATGCTGAGAATGGACACACACACACACGTGCTCAATACAAAAAAAAAGTTGGTGCCCCCAAAGCGCCAATTTGCGTGCCTGGACGAGAAGAAGAAGAAGACAGACAAAAAAAAAGTTGAGTGGATGGGCAACTGGTGCCCCCGAGGTAGTAGGTAGGTAGTAGATGATGGACCATCCACATCCAACAACGAAATTTCGTGAAATAAAATCTTTGTTACCTGCAGCGAGGACGAACAGGTCATAGGATGCTACAAGCTGTTGTTGTTCTCCTTCTTCTTGCGACAAGGTTTCTCATTTTGGGGGGACTCACCTCTGATTAAACTGCTTGGTGAAGTACAATGTTGAGGTGTGCAACTCAACAAATTGCACTTCAGTAGCTCTCTTTGCTCTCCACCATTGTCAGAATCTGTTCTTGTGTTGAGGTGAGGCTCAAGTAAAACTCACCCTCTCTTTTTTGGTGAGGGAAGTGATGTGGAAAGAGGAAAAAGAGATATCGCGTTCCGACTCCCAAATCGTCGGTGATTGGGTTGACCTCTCCAGGGTTGACGCCCGTGACCCCTCTCACAACTGGACTGTTTGGAAGTGGCTGTTTTTTTCTCCATCTTTCCCCGTCCCCTCTATCTCCATAGTTCCTGCTGTTAAAATTCGATGGTTGGGTGTTTTCCTCACCTCTGTGTGCGGTTCAGAGTTGCCAAATACGTAAATAAAAAAACCAAACAAGGATTAAAAAAACCAAACAAGGACTAAAAAAACCAAACAGTAAATAACACAATCAGTTTTAATTATAATTGCATTACTTAATCAAGGAAAAGTTATGGCCAAAAACTTGGCTCAAAGCAATCCAAGCTAGAGTAGCATCTCTGGTTTGTCGTCGCCCCCTGGCAGATTCCGCCCACACATACACCAACCCCACTCCCGGCCGCCCCCCCCGCGCCCCAAGAATTCGACAAAAAATGGCAGCAGCAGCGACAACAACAACAAAAATCTCAAGAGTGGAGAGAGAGATATTTCATTAGCAATGCCAAATTCGGAGCGAGTCTAATAATAACCCATTCTTCTTGCCTGCCTTCAACCTTCCCCAACCCCTATTTTTCCCTCCCTTCATTCAAACGTGAAAAAAAAATCGGTCTCCTGCATCCCTTTTGCGCCATATCTTGCCTGGCTGAGTGAATTCACGACGCCCATACAGTCACACTCAGGAAGCAACTCAGAAATTACAAGCAATGCAAAGGACAGCGATTTGTTAAAGGGTGCGTTTATGCTTAATCCCCCGCTTTTTTTGGGGGGGGGAGGCAAAAATCATTCCCCCCTTTCTTTTCCAGGTCTTTTCCTTTACGTTGGGTATCAAAATTCTCTCGGTGTCAGTCGCTTCTGGGAGGTCAAGTGGGTCAGAGCAGAAGGAGGTGGAGGAACAAGCCTCCTCCTCCTCCTCCTCTTTTCTGCCTCCCTCTCTCCCTGCCTTACTTAGCACATCTTCACACAGCAACAACACGCACAGAGAAGCTAATCATACCTTTGCCCCGAAAAGAGGAGGGAGAGAGAGCAGCAAAAAAAAGTTGGTCCACATGCACTGTTTTCTCAAGGCATCACCTGACCACACAGACTCCGTGCAGCGGCATCCCCCCTCCTTCCTCCTCTTCATGATGTATTGGGAGAGTTTCCAGCTAACAAAGAGAGAGGCTCTTCTAACAAGCCGGACTGAGGGCTTTTTTTTCTTCTTCTCCTCCTCCTTGTCTTGCCGCCGCCGCCGTCGCGGCGGCGTGGAACAATGAGGAAATCATGCTCTGAAAGTCAAATGTGGGGCGCTTGAAAAGCAGGAGGATAGAGAAAATATGGTCGGGTCGGTCCATCTATCTATCCATCCCCTCGTTCCAGTAGCTCACTGGGTCGTGTGATTGGACTGCAATTTCTTTTTCTTTTTCTTGAGCCATTTGGCTGTCAGCCTCCCACCCACCATTTGTCATTGGTGGCCCTTAATATACCAGCATGCTGCTACTACTGCTGCTGCTTCTACTACGTGCGCGGACTGAGCAATTAATTGTTCTTTTTTTCCTCTCTCTTTTTTTCCTTGAAGTGCAACAATGGGTGGAGTGAAGGAGGAAGAGGTCGAACAGAGATTCTTTTTTTCCCATTTTCTCCCTTTGTACCAAGCCGACGCCTCACTCATGCGCAGAGATCCCAGTCTGGCTGTTTCTAAGATAAATATCTAGAATAAAAATTAAACTGAAATAAAGCAGAAAAGAAGCCTTTTTTACATTGTTTGATTTATTGTTTTTTTATGTTTTGTCCGGATTTGTTTAACTGCAAATCGTGGCAAACCCTGCTCATGTGATAAGATGGAAAAGAGGCGTGGTCTGAAGAGGAGGAAAGGGGGGTGGACAGCCTTGACCCCCAATTGAGAGGCTATCAACGGCGGCAAGTTTATAATCTCTCTCTCTCTCCCTCTCCCTCGGGTGGTGAGATGCTGGCATGATGGCTCACATTGATCAAAGCTTGCGGGAGAAGGAGAAGGGAGATGAACTGGCCTCAGCTTATTGAAATACTTACTTAGTAAAGCATCACCTAGTCTTGCTTTTCCACGTGAAGACAGGTGGGGAATGAATTACCATATTTGTCTATACTACTACGCACATAATGTTAACCCAACAATTTTGCATTACATGAGAAGAACAAAGACTAAACAAGGAGGGAGCTTTGTTTTTCCCTTGACGGAAGTTGGTCGAGGATGTGATATGCAAAACAGACAGAAAAGAGGAAAAAATCTGCTCTCAGTGCTTGCGTGTATGCGTGTATGTACTGTAAACATAAAAGTGTGAGTGCACAGCATGTTTTTATTCCTCTTCCCCACGTTGATCATCTGTTGTGTGGGTCACGCTGGGAGTCAGGTAAGCGACTGCAAAGTGCTCTGTTGTGAAGAGAAATGCCACACCCTTTTTTCTGCTTCCAGTTCCCTTTCAATCCTGGGGACTACCAGCAGCAACAGGGTACGGGTCTGGACTTCCTTTTCCCCAGCACGGAGGCCCCGCTCCACTGCCCGATCCACCGGCCCAGGTGCAACCCGCTCACCAACAACTTTGCGGAGATGCTCTGGGGACCTTGTTATCAGGGAGGAGGAGGAGGAGGAGGAGGAGGAGGAGGAGGAGGAAAAACTGAGTGTCTGAGCCTGCACCAAGCCTGTGAGGGCGAGTGAGTACGGGTAAACAGAGTTGCCACTTGCCACCAGTAATAAAGCCCTTCACGTCACGTGTCAGGTGTCCCAGGATTGAGTCTGGCCCATGCGAGGTCCACCCTTTGAAAGAGGACTTTCAGCTCGACCCCTGTCCTACTACTGGTCAGGAAGAGCCGCAGGCCTGCACCTTTCTCCTGTGCAACCTGTTCAACATGACGGGCTCCCCGTGCCCTGGGTTTAAAGATCATTCCAGGTTTTTTTGCTTTCAGCACAATGCAAATGCAATATGGAAAGAAACATCACCATTTTGCAGGGAGTTTTGCGAAAACTTGAAGGTGCCTTCTTGGGAATCCATGTGCCACCAGTTTGGGAAGGTGCACTGTCGGGGCCACAGAAGTAGCCAGTGCATCTACCCAGAGCAAGTGTGCGATGGGAGGTAACAAGAGTTTCACGTCAGCATAATTTTTTCTTAATATTTTTTGGGGTGTGTGTGGATGGGGGAATTCCAGATTCTACGATTGCATGGATCGGTCGGACGAGGCACAATGCCAAAATGTCACTGAGGCCAGGGAGAACTGGGGCCGCCCAGAGGACAACTCCATTCAGGTCCTGACCCCTGACGCGGCAAGGGCCGCCGGCAACTTCAGCGAGCCGCTCTGTCTCAGCCTGGCGGGTGCCGAAGACACGGACGACATCCTGGCCGCCATGCAGGGAACAACAACCCCACACACAAAGCCTCCGTCGCAGTCATAGCTACTATTTAGAAGTCAGGTGTATATGTGGGAACTTAAAAGATCGTTACCAATTTGAAGTGGCAGGCATTACACACTCACTGGATTGCTGAACTTATTGCTACGTCCAACATTTGCTGATTCTTCTGGTAGAAAGGTGCTGCCAAGACTATCAGATCATCAAATTTTTCACCAGTAGGGCGTCCCACTGTAGTGAGCATGCAATTATCGGTGTTCTAAATTGCTAACTTAACTTGATTCTCCACATGTCCGCCCAACTTGTCATACCTATAGCTATGGTGGCCATACTGGCGACAGAGGCTTTATGGAATTGGTTCCAGGAGTGCCTCTTCGCGGACGATTTCTACAATTACGAGGGCACCGGACTGAGGCTGGGCGACTCCATGCCCTGTGTCGTCATCACTGACTTTTGCAGAGTAAGCTTTCCGACAGACCAGTGCCAGATGCGACATGACCAACACTTTGCTTACTACATTTACAAACTAGAATGACCTCCAGTCTTGGACCAAGAGCGGCTACAAAATCCTGGAAAACTGTCCTGCCTTGGCGAGGCTCGTGGACGAACCTGCACTCTGCGGAAACGGCACCAGGTTGCACCAGCAGGAATGCTACTTTGCCAACCTCCATCTCAGGAGATGCCAGGGAAACAGTCCCGGAGAGTGCTTTGCCACCAGGTGTCAGTGCGACCCGGACTGTGTGGAGAGTTGTCGGGACAACTCGCACCTGATCTGCAATGCCACTGACCAACTGTGCTCCTCTGACGACATGTGGATGTGCCAGGACGATCGCAAGTGCATCCACGAGAGCCTGGTCTGTGACGGGTACCCCCAGTGCATTGATGGCTCTGATGAAGAAAGTCCCTGTGAGAACTGCCCTAGAAACTTTGGCTATGTGGCCTCTGGAACCGCCACTGATGCTGCATTTCCATGCAGGCACAGATTTTCCGGCAATCCCATTTGTGCCATTCCCTGCAACGGCAAGGACGACATGTGCATGGGGATGGCTGATGAAGCGAACTGCCATGAGACCTCTGCGCGTCAACTCATAACCATCCTGTGCGTTTCCATAATCTTGCCAGTATACCTGCTAGGAGAGATAATGTTCCTCAAACTCTCAAAGAGGTGCGTAAGAAGCATGAGCACGTCTGCACACCAGAAGAAGGTGCTCTTACTGACGGTGGCAAAGTCCATACTGAGCTCTCAATCCAGAAGGGAGATTAGGCTGCTGCACAAGCAGTACAAGAGTTACCACAAGAACATTCTGGACACCAGGCAAATGCTCAGGTTGCTTGAGGCAAGTGCTCTCAACAGCAGAAAATTACAGATTTCTTTCACCAAACTACACAAGTTGGAACTGTTCGTGCACAAGGGAGACATTTTGCAAGTTGAGCGCTGTCTCAAGGCCCAGCTTGGAACGTCCAAGCTGACAATGGACTTCTTTGATGCTGTGGAACCAGGCATACTAGGAAAACTCTTGATCTCGCTTCCCTCTTGGGTTGAACCAGTGGTAAGAATCCTAGGGTACGAGAATGTGTTGATCATCAAGACTAAGGTTCACGGCGTGTTCCTCTTCAAGCTGCTGTTGTATTACAGCGATCTGGTCAAGGACCTGCTTATCCTGTTTGCCATAAGCCGCGTGACTTCAGGAGGATTTGCAACCTTTGGCTTTTCTCTCCACATCCAGCTTGTCCTGGTGATCTGCATCATAGTGACAGAGGGGCTTAACTTGTTAATGTTTCTTGGACACTGGAAAAAGATTAACCTGGACTGGAAGCTGAAGGGGCTCGCCTGTGTCCTATTCCCCATCATTCCGGCTCTGTCACTGTATATCGCCAGCCGGTTTGAGCTAGAGAGGAAGCTAATACAGCACCACCTGAAGTTGATGCCAGTAATCCAGGAGACCAAAAGCTCTGTGGTTGCCCTGGACAAGTTGCAGAGGTTTGACGACGAGAAGCTGTGGTGGCAGCGGTTGGTCGCCTCGCTAAAGCACAATGAGAACATGGTGGAGAACCCAACCCAGTTTGTCATCCCACTTCTCATTCTTGGGGTGCAGTTCTCCAGCACTGCTACCGTGGACGGACTCCAGGAAATCTTCTCGTCCTCTGACAACGGGATGGCTGTACTGATCTTCTCCGGCCTCTGGTCACTTCTCACCCTGACCAAGGGCTCCGTGAAGCATCAGGTGCTGATGAAGGATGGCTATCCAGGGATGGTTGGCAGGACAATCCTGGCCCTGTACGTTCTCCTGGGAGTAATTGCAAGAGTGTCCGCTGTGGCCCTGTACTTTGTGCCATCCCTGGGACTCCTGGGGATCCTGGGCCACTGGAAAATGGGCAAGATTCGTGCAGCGTCCAACACAGGCGATGCCTCCAGGAAGCACACTACCCTGACCTTCAGCTACCTGACCCCGCTGGTGTACGACGTTGTGAACAGCAGCAGCGGCAGTGGAACTCCTGAGCTTGTCCTTTTCAGGGATGCCTGGCGACCAACCCCTGATTACCATCACTACACGCTCTTCTCTTATGACGTCTGGGGGTTAATCTTCATGACATTGTTGATTCCAATGCACCTTCTTCTGGTGGTCTTGGTCAAGAGTTGCGTTTGTCCGGACTTTAGAAACCGCCAGTTCGGCAGCGCGTTCGGAAAGGCTTTCCACGTGCTGGGGAACTTGGTCTACCCGATGCCGTACGAGGAGTGGGACCAGCACTATGACAAGGATCCCAACAGGTACGACATCACACACAAAGGCAATATCTCAGGATTAAAAAAAAATTAGTAATGTTTAACTGTAACGCAAATTATTTCTCGGCCAGTTTCATCCAGGCCTTCGCTCAGCAGAGGCGCGAAATCAAGCTGCTCCTCGTCCTGTTCGCCGCGGAGCACCTGCTCCTGTCCCTGCCTCTGTGGATCCTGTGGCTCACGACGCGCGCCAGAGACGACCACCTTCGCGAGTTCTTCCCCCCGCTGGATCCCGAGGTCTTCGCCAGTCGCCTGGTCCTGATCCTGTCGGCTTGCGCCGCCCCCCTGTGTCTCCTGGTGGTGGCTCCCGCGGTCCAGTGGCAGCTGGCCAGGCTGTACTTCTTCGAAGCTGGCCATCCTTGGACCAGGATTTTTGTCAGGGAGAGGAGGATCAGGAAGGAGAGGGCCAACTGCCGGCAAGAGGTTGTGCCAATGAACGACTTTAGTACTAGTCCTGTGGATGCTTGAATATTCTGTCGTGGCAGAATGTCCGTCATGAGGAAAATTGCCATAATTCAATAGTTTGACTTAGTGCTACTAACGTTACATTGTATGTACAGTCACAAACTTTACAATATCAAACGTGGTTTGCCATAACTGAAATTCCCACGACCGAATGCCAACTGTAGGAGTACCTACGATAATTTAGAAGCAACTCTGCTGCAGGATTTGAGCTTTTTTCCATCGGTTGCTCTTGTCGGGGAAGAAAAAAAAATACATTGCTCCTCTTCTGGTAGCCAAATCAATCGCCGACTTTTTCCTCTTCCCTCCCTCTCTCCGCATATGAGTAATGAGCCTCTTCTTCCTCCTCCTCTTCCTCCTCCTTGAAATAGTGTGCGAGCACGCTTCTTCCTCCTCCTTTGCAGCACCCCACTCAATTTTGTTTTTGCCCACCGGCGCCGCGCTCATATTTCATTGTCCAATCATGAACTATGGGGTGGACTGCTGGACTCTGCTCATTCCTTTCTCTCCCTCTTCCTCGTTTCCTCCCTTCCTCCCGCCACCGTAAATAAACTGGAGTACTACGACTACCAGCAGTCGATGCGGTGCCCGTGCCAACAATGCCAATTGGAAATATATCATCATCGCATCCATTTGCATGGACTTGCCGGGCAAGCCTTACCATTGAGATAAAAAAGACTTAATTTTTCGCCATCTTTGCTAAATGTATGTGGGAAAAGTAAGTGCATTCCAATTTTGATGGTTTTTTTTAGCCTTTCCCTCACTTTTCAAAGCATAGCAGAGAGTGCATCGGAGATGCCCTGGAGGCGATTGCAGCCAGGGAAATTTTTGCATCTTGCTTTTTTTTTGCTTCGTCCCTTGTCAGGGATCCAAAAAGTGGGCAATTAAAATTATAATGCCGCCGAATTTGAGGGAAGAAGGGCTCCACTGCAAAAATGAGAGGGGAGAGTTAAAAATAAGTGTTGGAGATTTCGACGCACAGTTGTGGACGCAGCTTCTCCTCATCTTTCTGCCCTGGAACCGAACGTAAAAGTGAGGAGGAGGAGATGATTATCTGGGCATGAAACTGAAGACGGGATGGGAGGAGGAGGAGGAGGAGGGAGAAGTGCAGATTAATGTTGGGTGAAGCAGATTTATGGCGGCAATAGATTTGCGGGGAAGAAGAAGCTAACGCCTCTTTTTTCTTGCTCCCACTCCTCCTCCTCCTCCCTCTCCCCCTCCCCCTCCTCCTCCCTTATTTTGCCCCTGTGCACAAGTGGTCAAAACAGAAGCAGTGCACAAGTTTTTTCTGCCTGCCCACGACTCTTCCGCTACAACATCTGAAAGGCTCCTGCTATAATTTGGATAACTAACCTGTCTCTCTCCCAACCGTTTTTATGCACCTTATTAGAAAGCTATAAAAAATACTACGTGCTGACTTCCAAAAAAATTATAGAGAGAGACGTAGAAATTTTGTGCTAGAACCACGGAGTCATTGGAACTACTCCAGAAAAAAGAGGCACAACTACATAACTTAGAGTAAGTGACTGACGAGCACACGTTCAGTCCCGTCCCGAACGCTTGTTTTAATCATCATTCATTCTCTTCTCTTCTCCCTCCATTCCCCCTCCTCCCTCTCACGCTTAATGACGACATAGTGCTACACTTACGGGGCCACCCAAAAGTAGGAGGGAGCTTCAGCGCCCGTTACCCGCACGTAAATTTCATTCAGGCTTGGACACGCCCCTCCTCCTGCTTCTCCTCCTTCTCCTCCTCCTCCGAATCAGAATTGGATCTGTTTCGCCGACTTGGCTTCTTCTCTTCCTCTCACTTAATTTATCCGCAGGGCCCCATTTGGGCTGTCAGAGGCAGAGGAGGAGGACGAGGACGGTACACGAAAAATTACAATTGCCTTCTGTCCCTACCACTCCTTTCTGTTGGGGAGTTTGTTGGGGAGGGGGGGATTGGGGGGGTTGGATAGAAACGTTCCTCCTTCCCTCACCTGGACCCGCCCGTTTTGCACCCACCAACCAAAGTTTATTATGGGAGGACTTGACGTGGTGGGTGCGCGCGCATGGAAAAAGAACAACAATCGTTAGTTGGGATGAGAGAGGCGGGATTGGGAGCGAAGGTTCGGTAGTTCACAATGATGATGATGATGATGATGATGATGATGATGACGAAAACGGATAATGATGATGGGGCAAAAGATGCAGCGGCGCGATTTTGAAATGCGCATCATAATGCGCATTTCGCCTTTGTTCCCACCACCTCACCTCGGCCATCTCCTCGTAAGTAAAGTTGATATCTGGATCACGTTTCTCGAATTTGGAAAAAGGAAAAGAACAAATAACAATTTTCATGATTGTTTTTTACGCAAAACCCGCCTTTTGCCTGATACATCCAACCTTTGATTTAAACCAAAATTGTCATTTTTCATCAAAAGTTTTGCCAAGTCGAGCTTCTTTACCGAATCATAGGCAGGCCTAGAAAAAAAAAGTTGGTAGACAGGAAAAATCTTTACTAAATTGGTGTTCTTTACTAAACTGACGTTCTTTGCTGAATCAAAGGTTGACTATACTTTATCCGCGCACAAACACACGCATGCACGAGAAAGGTGGGAGCATCTCACATCTCCGCGGGGGGCGGGGAGGGAGGGAGGAGGGGGGCGTTCTTCACCAAGCGGGTAACAAGATGCCATGTTGAGAGAGAAGGAGAGTGAGAGAATATCGACTCAGTCATGCGGCATCTCATTAGCGGAGAGGACGGGGAGGGGAGGGGAGGGGAGGGGAGGGGAGGGGAGGCGACTGAGTGACAC
>JAAUYM010007191.1_pt1 | contig 10463 bp, 13 predicted proteins | sample 7278001 | NCBI WGS metagenome assembly JAAUYM01 (sample SAMN14350224, study PRJNA611818) | marine sediment metagenome | isolation source: surface marine sediment (1.8m) | place: French Polynesia: Moorea | collected 2018-08
GTACATCAGTAGCACTGTGAGGAACCTGAGTGAAAAAAAAATCGGCATTCTGATGCGGGAAGAAGATTCGGATATGGCTACAGCTTGTCGGGTTTGACTTACAGAATAAAAGAACTTGCTTTTACAAGGAAGCTTGTATTTTTTGGTGGTTTTTTTTTAATGGGCAGAATAGAGTGAATGTAAAACGCAGCAAGAACTCTTCAATATGTACAGTACATAGGTAGTAGGAATTTTAAACGAGGAGAATCACGAGAAAAAGTTATGTGGCGACTTTAAACAAAAAAAAAACCCTGCATTTATTACGAGAGATTTACGAATATTTCACGATGTTTTAATATGCTAATTAACGTTGCGTGCTTGAATTCCAGCAGGTTATTTGTCGCTCTTCCCCGTGGTTAGTGCTTCCACCGTTGTCTCCTCTACTGATTCTTTCCCCCCATCTTCACCGCCAAGATTGATCGCATCATGATAGTTGTTCTCGTCGACTTCTATGCCGCCGTCATCATCCTTTTCCTTTTCATGAAGCTGCTCCTGCGCCTCCAGTCTCTCGCACACGTCGTCGCCCCCTTCGCCAGCCGCCGTCTCCTCCTCCCCCGCGTGCAACTTGCCGTCCAGATACTGCGCCACCTCCGCCCTCGCCTTCCGACAAGCCGTCTCCAGTGCCAGGAGTCCCCCCTGCTCCTGCAGACTTGCCCCGCCCTCCTCCTCCAGCAGCCTGACCACGTGGAGGTGTCCCTCCTCCGCCGCGTGTACCAGCGCCGTCCAGCCTTCGTCGTCCTTGTCCTCCGCCGATGCGCCGCGACGCAGCAGGTACTCCACCATCGTCCCGTCCCCGTTGAAGCTGGCCATCTGGAGTGGGGTCCAGTTCCCTTCACCGTTCTTGGCGTTCACGTCCGCCTCTCCCTCTTCCACCAGAATCTTGACCGTCTCAAGGTGTCTCTCCCGAACGGCCATGAAGAGTGCCGAGAACCCATCTTTGTCTTTGCGCTCGACCTCCGATTGACCGCTTTGCACCAGGAGACTGACGATGGCGGCGTTGCCGTCCACGGAAGCCTGATGCAAAGGACTCCACTTTAATAAACCACTTAAAATATTTATGTCAGCTTTTCCCTCTCGTATCAGCAATTCCACAACGTCAAAATGTTTTTCCTGTGTGGCTAAGTACAATGCTGTGTAGTTGTCCTTATCTCCTTTGTTGACCTCCACTTTCTCATTTGTAAGCAAGTATGCCACAACTTCATATTTTCCATAGTAACTTGCAGCATGAAGAGCTGTCCATTTATTTCCTCCATTTGGCATGTTCACATCTGCATGTCCTTTTTTAACCAGCAACTTTACTGTATCAACGTGGCCATTTTCTGCTGCATAGAAAAGTGCTGTTATATTGAATCCATTCTTTAAATCAATTTCTGTCTCATGCTGCTCAATTAGATAAGCAATGATATCTTTGAAGCCATTCTCACTTGCTACTTGCAGAACTGTAGACTGACTTGCTAGATTTTTTGCGTTGATGTTTGCCTTTCCTTTTTCAACAAGCAGTTCAACAACTTCAGAGTGATTGTTGCGTGTAGCCAAGAACAGGGCTGTTTGGTTGTCAGCAGTTTTTAGATCCACTTTTACCTTGTCAAAGTCCAAAAAATAGTTTACCAGCACTGCATTTCCATCGTGACTTGCTTTGTGCAAAGGATTCCACTTTAATAAACCACTTAAGATATTTATGTCAGCTTTTCCCTCTCGCATCAGCAGTTGCACAACGTCAAAATGTTTTTCCTGTGTGGCTAAGTACAATGCTGTGAAGTTGTTCTTATCTCCTTTGTTGACCTCCACTTTCTCATTTGTAAGCAAGTATGCCACAACTTCATCTTTTCCATAGTAACTTGCAGCATGAAGAGCTGTCCACTTATTTTCTCCATTTGGCATGCTCACATCTGCTTGACCTTTTTCAACCAGCAACTTTACTGTATCAACGTGGCCATTTTTTGCTGCATAGTAAAGTGCTGTCATATTATACTTATTTTTCAAGTCAACTTCTGTGTCGTTCCGTGCAAGAAGAAAAAAAACTATATCACTGTAACCCGCTTCACTTGCCAAAGCAAGAGATGTTGATCTACTCTGATAGTTTCTAGTATTGACGTTGGCATGCCCTTCTTCAACCAGCAGCTTAACAACTTCAAAGTTATTTTTTGTTACGGCTTTGTACAAGGCAGTTTCATTGGTACCAGTTTTCAAGTCCACTTCAACACTATCAAACTGTAGAAAGTAAGTGACTAGTGGGACATATCCATCAAAGCTTGCTTTGTGCAGCACGGTCCATTTAAAAGGACCATTAAGAATATTCAGATCAGCATTTCCTTCTTCAATTAGCAACTCCACAACTCTGAAGTGATTTTCCTGCGTCGCCACATAGAGAGCAGTAAAATTTACTGCATCTCTTTGATCAACATTCAATTTCCAGTCTTTTAGCAAGTATGTGACAATCTGGTCTCTCCCATTCATGCTGGCAGCATAGAGAGCCGTCCTATTAAATTCACCGTTTGTCTCGTTAACGCCTGCAAGACCTTCCTCCAGCAGAAGCTTCACTACTTTAAGGTGGCCATTCTGAGCGGAGTAATAGAGCGCGGTGGAGTTGTACCTGTCCTTCTCATCGACGGCATCGGTCTGACCAAGCAGATATCTCACAATGTCCGTATTCCCATCCTCGCTGGCGCGGTGCAGCGCGGTCCACCTGATCTGCCCGTTCTTACCGTCCACGTTCGCGCGGCCATCCTCAACCAGGACCCGCACCATTTCCAGGTTCCCGTTGCTGGTGGCCATGTAGAGCGGGGCAAACCAGTCCCTCGTCCTGGCGTCGACGTCGGCCCTGGCCTCCTGCAGCAGGTATCGCGCCATTTCCGTGTGGTTGCTGTTGGTCGCTGTGTGGAGTGCCGTCCACTGGTTGGCCCCATTCCTCCCGTCCACGTAGCTCTTGCCCCTCTCCAGCAGCACCCTAACCACCGGGAGGTGGCCCTTATAAGCGGCATGGTAGAGGGCCGTGAAGCCACCCCCATCCCTCAAGTCGACAGAGGCGTCCCAGTGAGGGAGAAGGTACTCGACGATGTCTTCCCTCCCGTCGGCACTGGCCTTGTGCAACACCGTAGTCTTGTTTCCCATCAGGGTCAGGGCCGCGTCAGCCTCTCCTTCCTCTATCAGCGCTTTCACCACACCCAGGTTTTCTTTCTCAACCGCCAGATACAAGGCCGTCTTCCCCTCTCCGTTCAGCAGGTCCACTGTGGCGTTGCCCTTATCGATGAGCATGACGGTAATCTCCTCCAAACCTTTTCGGGCGGCTGCGTGCAAGGCCGTCTCTCTCCTGACGATGCCGTTCATCACGTCCGGGTCGGCGATTCCTCCTCCTCTACCTCCCTGTCCGTCCAGCAGCGCAGCCACCAGGTCCGGCTCCCCCTTGATCACCGCCAGGTACAGCGGCGTCCTCTCAACCTGGTTGGCCGCGTCCGGGTCGGCGCCATGTCCAAGGAGGATCCGCACAGCTTCCACGCGCCCAGCGGCCACTGCCAGGAAGAGCGGGCTGCGACCGCGAGAGTCCGGAGTGTTGACCAAGTCGGCGTCGTCGACGTCTAGGAGTTCTCTCATCAGTTGGAGGTCACCTTCAGTGATGGCTTGGTGGAACAGCCCAGTCTTGTTGCTGCCTGCGGATGAAAGCCATCTACGTACAGTACAGTACATACGTGTACCGTACTGCATAATAATACTGTATGTACAATTATTTTCAATGCAAATTTGTGAGCACCGTCGGATATACTAGAAGTCGGCATGTCCTCGGTCGTAGTGTCCCGTGCAGTCCACTGTGTTGCAGTAGCCAAGGTACTTTCCGAATTTGCCGCTTCTTCGCTGGGTGACGTTTCCGTTGTGGTGCTCGTAACTTCACTTGGACTTTCAGTTGTTGCCACTTTCTCCTCTGACGGTGCTCCAGTGCCGGAAGTTGTCGTTCCCCCTGGTTCTCCTTCCGTCGTCCCGCCTTTTGTATACGCAGTACATACGTACACAAGGAGATGAACGCGGTTTGTGAACATGGTATTCTGGTGTACGGTATATTAAAATTCGATATGTCACCTGTGCGGGAGGTGACCGAGAGCGTCACCACTTGGACACTCTTTTCGGAAGAGACGCCGAAGCATTCGTACTGACCAGCATCTCTGATTGAAAAAAATAACAATCAAAACTTAGTACGTGGGAGCAGGACCGAAATGACGTTGGACCTTTCCCTACTTCTCCTGCGCTTCTTGTAGGACCAGCTGGTAGGTGGTCTCCCCTTCCCTGGACACCGAGAAGCGCGCGTCAGTGGTCAGGATGATGTCGTCGAACGCCAAGATGCTGTAGTCCGCCAGTCGCACCCAGAATACCTGGATTTGCACATGTTGGGATGTGAGGAGATGAAGTACTACTGTACGTACAGTGCTTTCTTAATTCCCGCTTACGGATCCGTCGGTCAAGTTGCTGGCGGAGCACTTCAGCACGGCCGCGTCGCCAGCAGCGACCTTCACCTTCACCTCCGCATCCGCATCCGCCCCTCCTTCTCCTTCTCTGGCCGTCGAGAAGTGCGCCAAAACGGTTAGGAAAAGCAAGGCCGTGTTCCAGAGACCCGTCATCTTCGTTGTCTCCCTGCCCCCCCTCCGCACCAAAGCGAGGGCACGACAATACTGATTGCGACGGTGCCTCTCTCAGACAGTGTCGTCGTGCACACAAACGTTTGTTGTTACGTGTTTGGAGGCACCTGCATAGTTTTTCCTGTTTCCAAATGGTAAGACGCAGTATTTGATGAATGCCCAAACAAAAGTGCCCGAGTAGGCAGGACGGGGGAGATTCCAGCAACAACTACACTAAGACTGAATAATAACATCCATACACCGTCGTCAGATCTCTCCTGAACGATTTCATCCAAAAAAATTCCTGCAAAACTCCTCTTGCATCTTGTACCACTGAAAACGCTAGTACCTACAATCTGTACCAAAATATGCTCTTTCTAGTGTAGTACTAAGTACTAGAACAAGCTTTCAGTTTAGTCATGATATGACTATGATTTACCTAACTTTTCTTCCGTAAGCTTTGATCCATTTAAAAATTGTTCGAAGCAAACCAAGCTTCAAACTATAAACAAGGGCAAAAAGGATGGTTTTCGGAACAGGTTTTTAAAAGTTGAGAACTTCCCCGTCACTTTTTTTTGCTTCACGTGCTGCCGGAACTCGCGTCCTCCCCCGTTAATCAAACGCATTGAATTCAAATTCGGGAAATCGTAAGTCGTCCAAAAAAAAATTGTGAGTTGCTTTGTAGTACGAGTTGTTGCTGTGTTCTCTGACCAATGCTACCGGACGTGCTGGGAAACTTAATATGCTACTTGGGTGTGTCCCTCGACGCTCTGAGGGCGAACTCGAGTCCGAAGTCCAACACGGCGCCGAGGTCCGTCCCCATGGTGAAGCACGTCGGCCGAAGGAGGCCCCCCACAGTCAGGGAGGTAGGAGCCCGGAGACCTCCTCACGTGGGACCGAGGGAGCACGAGTCGGGACACACCAACTGCAACCACCAGGCGGGGCCCAGGGTGAGGAAGATCAGCGTGGAGGTGGCCTTCTCCGGGGTGGGCGGGGGCAACCGAGAGCCCACCAGGACCATCGACGTCCACCCGGGGGAGACGGTCTCGGAGCTGAAGAACTTGCTCAAGCAGGAGGTGGACAAGCCCGTGGAGAAGATGCACCTCACCTACCAGGGGACGGAGATGGAGAACACCAAGACGATCGAGTCTTACGCCGACCGGGACAAGATCAAGGTCATCTGCTCGGTAAGAGGGTGAACAGCAAAGCCAAGGTGAGTGATCTCCAAGCGGCATCCCCGGTCGGATGATTCATTTCTCGCAAGGGAAACGAAGGGAGGGTTGTAGTATATAGGTAGGTATATAATTAATAATTTAGACTATATATATATATATATATATATATATATAGTAGTACATACAAAGCAGCTTCTTCTTTCCTTTTTTTTTCGTCTTCGTGCATCCTCAGACCTCCTCGAATCCCTCGTAGTAATACGGTATGTTGAGGTTGAGGGGCGTCAGCTTGAACTGCTTGTCGTTGAGCGCGTACCACCTGAAGCCCAGGATCTGGCTCACCTCGCGCTCCATGTCCTCGTAGGTCCTGAAACGGAATCGGGTACACCCACCAGCTTCTACAGGTACGGTAGGTACACAATACAGGATGTCTCGGGATAAAAAAAAAAGAGAACCTTCGGTGCTTGCTCCTTCTACAATATTAGAGAATATATGTACTGTACAATGTTAATTCAACTACGTAGTAAAACCAAATTGATGAAGTCAATTTTTATCGTAGCATCCTGTGTATTTGCTACGACCGCGAGGAGAATCTTTCACCTGCTGCTCCTCCTGAGCCACTTGTAGAACCCGCGGCTCCATTCAGGATTCCTGGGCCAATCGCAGCGAAGTATGATGGCGTTTCTCCTTACGTGGAAATACCTCAGATTCTTCGCCGTGTAGGCCAGGAGAAGCACGGTCGACGAAGAAATTCTCTCCCTGATCATCTGACGGATTTTTTTTTTGGAGGGAGGGAGAGGGGAGCATATTACGGTACTAGTAGGTACGACGTAAGTCGATTACTGTGGAAGCTCACGAGAGTGTGTATGTACGGGCACTGCCTGGCCAGGTAGAGGTACGCGGAGTCGGGCCTCTCGTGGAACGTCTTGGGCATGTGGAACCTCGGCAGGCGGCGGTGCGCGTACGTCTCTAGGTCCGTCTTGTACAGCTCCACAGCCAGGTTAATTGCAAAGGCAGACGCCTGCGAAAGGAAGCCCTAGAAACAGCAGTGAATGTTGAAAGTGCACTCCCCCCTCACCCTGGTGTAGGGCGTATCGTAGACGACGGACTTGACCGGGGCCCTCGACTGGAATGTGTGCTCCTTCGAGTGCTTCCCCTCCGTCACCAGGTGCACCCTCAGCCTGGGGTTGGAGCGGCGACACTGCTTCCACACGCGGTAGTCCACGGGCGCGGGCACGCACTCCGTGTAGCTGTTCGTCTTGATCTGCAGGTTACGCAACTTCGGCATGTCTCCTGAGTAATTTACAAGAGGCAACAGATGATCATGAAAAAACACGAAATGTCTATAGGTAGAAAAGCTACCCAGGCATTCGACAAGGTCGTCTCCCAGGTTGTGCGGAGATATGACGAGGCACCTCAGATTGACGAAGCTGGAGACAGCGAGGAGGGAGAAGGGCCGCCGGGAGGTGTTGACCAGGTTCAGGTGCTGGAGGCGCAACGAGCAGACCTCACTCACCTCATCCAGAATGTGAGCGGCTGCAGGGAGAGTAAGCAAGGTAGTTTGTAGTAGTTCAGGATTCTCTCATAGTACCACTTACCGTCGTGGCCGTCCAATTCCAAGTCAATCAACTCCAACCTCTTCAGTCCTGGAAGAAAGAGCAGCAAGTCCTTCATGTCCTGCAGGATCATGCCTCCAGTGCCGTAAATGTCGATCTACGAGGAGAAAGATAGTCGTACATGGGCCGTAACAACCTGCAAATTAGTGGACAGCAGTAAAGTAATGTGAGAAACGGACCTCATTGTTCTTCCTAGCAAAGTCGCAAGGAAAGGTGTAGCTGAAACACTCGATATCCGGGAGAGAGCCGCGGTACTCGCAGAACTTGGTGATGATCCGCTGGAACTGACAAATGTTGTGCAGGTTTCTGTTCGGCTGCGACAGGAAACAAAATCAGATGAGATCTGAAAGGTGTTTCCATCATGCTAACTCCTACCTTGAAAGAGATGTGCCTCAGTTTGAATGCAATCCGGTTGAGGACATTACTGGCTTTCACCGAGTCCAGCACCTCCTAGATAAAAGAGACGCAGGCAGACGCGGAGATTAAACTACGTTCTGCTGGGTGTACGTAGTACGTGGTTGTCTATATAGGTACGACATACAACAAAGGCACAGAACTTGTGTTTTTAGTATCCAACTTTTTTTCTGCAGCTGGATGGTAAAGGAATATTTGGATTCAGTTGCATTTGTCCTGGCGTCCCGAGGTCAGCATCGTGTCGTTGGTGATGCGCTTGCTACCTGTATGTACATGTATACTACTACACACAGCAAGGTGATGCAACTTCTTGCACAGATTCCGACCTCGTCCTCCTTGGCGTGCAGGTTGAACCTGAACCTACACAGACCGGTGTTCCTGAAGGTGTCGTCCCTGAGGTCCAAGCTTGGCCAGGTGGACCTCAGGCCCAGCATTCGCGACCACCAACGGCAAGTCAAGCCGGCGTTCAAGCGAGTCTGGAGATGCATCAATCATAGGTCGGGAGAGAGGGAGGATTATTGTTTGTTCAGGATCGGGGATAAGAAGTGTGTTAAAGTGCATGGGGGGCAGGTTTTTGTGTTCGTGCTCATTCACGGGCGGGGAGTGTGAACAACACTGACACTGACATGCTTTGGAAAGGGAGGTGAAGGAAGGTCCAAGTGTGGGATCACGCCAAGGGATGAAAACAACAAAGGGCTAGGAGGAGAGAGAGGGGAGGAAGTGCATCCGAGCGTGAGAAGAAGCGAGGGAAAGCGAGAGGAGGGGATCGATCGCAGAAGAAGGAAAGGAACTACCTCGTAGAACTTCCCGGCAAAGTTGAACCTTTGTTGAGTCATCGAGAGGTCGTGCACTGTGAACGACGACCAGACCGACCTGAACCGCAGCACACGGAACCACGCGTGGCAGGTCTGCGCCGCCGGGGCTCGACTCTGCGTGTTTGGGAAGCGGGGGGGTGGGGGGTCGGGAGGGGGGTTGGGCTTAGGGAATCGAGGAGAGAAGGTGGAAGAGAGATCGAGGCAAAAAACTATTCGTGATGCCGACGTCAATCTTCGCTCTGGAACAAAATTTAGAAGATTCTTTCCGGTGCTCACCTCGTAGGGCAACATCTGAAATATGACTTCCAGCACCAGGTCGGGCAGGAAGGCCCACTTGTTGTCGTTATCGTCGCCCTTCCTCCTCCTCCTTCCCTCCAGGTTGCCATTCCGGATGCTCTCCTGTCTGGCCAGCCACAGCCGCTTCTTCCTCTGCCTCCGCGTCTCCTTGTACCTGCCGCCCTCGTTCGCCTTCTTGATGATGCTGTCCGCCTTCGACACCCAGTCGCGACTCTTCACCGTCGCCAGCTGCAAAGTCCTCCTCGGGGCCGCCTGGTAGGTGGCGGTGCCCGAGCCGAACTTGTTGGCCGTCCTCTTCCCGGAGGAGGGCGCGAGCACGGACGACGACGACGAGGAAGACGCCGCGAAGCTCCTGGAAGAGGCCGTTCCGGGAGCGGAGAGCGTGTTGGCGGCCGAGGCCAGGCGCAGGTCGCGCAGAGAGGTGCGGCGGTTCGACGCCATCATCGGAGATTTAAAAAAAAAGTTCAACACGGGCGTGAAAATGTGGGAAACTGCGTGTTTTGCAATGCGATCCGGCACGGCACAGTCACGATCCCTCCCCTCTCCTTCTTTCTGATCCCAAGATGTGTCCTGCCTGCTTCTTGCTCGCCCGCCGCTGCTGTCAAGTGGAGAAAGGCATGGCTGTAAGGAGAAAACTTGGCAAGCACTTTTAGACGACTGGAGCAGGAGATGATCCTGCTGCAGAGTGCATCCAGAACACTAATGTTAGTAGGGCATTCGGGAAGTTGTTCCTCTATAAGGAGAATTATCGCAAATGAGAGGGGGCAAGGGAGAAAAGAGACGACGAAATGGACTGACAGAGAATTGCTTCACTTTTCTGCCCTTTTTTTACAGCTACGCCAGACACACTAATTAACTCAAGTTGACACTACTGTAGCAATAATAAAGTTCCAGGTGCAGAAACGCTCTGACGAACTTTCTTAATTGTGAAGGATCTCTCTCTTCTCATAAGCTTCCACGTAGTAAGAGGTTGCTACTAAATAATGACTCATTTCAATGTCGTACCGTGTACGTACCACGGTAGCCATAGTATACTAGTACACATTCTGTACAGTTAAACTTTATTCATGCTCTTAGTTCGAACTTCAAAGTTACCTTTCATTCACGAGTTTAGTTCCATTGGTGTACTACATAAATGCCCCCGCCACTTCAAACTGAAAAGACTTCTCAACCAACAACGCACTCTAATAAACTTCCGACTGAGCTCTTACAGTACAAAAATGTAAACAAGCACCGACTGAACATACAAATTGGTGCCAAATGTGTATGCAATATGTAGAAATTTCAATTGAGCTTCCATTTTGCACACCACCGTTGGTGGTTGGGTTCGATTATATAACGTAGTAAACAGCACTAATTAGGAAGAAGCTAAGCCCATGACGAAAAAGATGCTGCGTAGAAGATGCCGCTGAGTTGTGGCCAAGTGGACGTCTGACTTGTCATGTCTGTTCACGCTGGCTAGAAAATCCTCTTACACATCATCTTATTTCAGTAAAACGGCACGAA
>JAAUYM010138089.1_pt1 | contig 10461 bp, 13 predicted proteins | sample 7278001 | NCBI WGS metagenome assembly JAAUYM01 (sample SAMN14350224, study PRJNA611818) | marine sediment metagenome | isolation source: surface marine sediment (1.8m) | place: French Polynesia: Moorea | collected 2018-08
GTGTGAGCGTACGAGTGGGCACCTAAGGTCTATAAACAGGTATGGTTTGTGTATGTAAATTCATATGCCGTCTGAGCATCTCTTTTGCATCTCTCCGTTGGTGGTTGGGATTACATAATAAACCAGGCAATTCAAAGGCAAAGTCATTTTGACTTTGTCGCAGGCAAAAAGGCAAAAAATATACAAGTAAGTTGTTGTGCTCCATCACCACCACCACCACAAGGGCCGTCCTAGCAATCTAAAAAGTTTCCAGCAACAAAAAAAAAAATCACTTTGGTTCTCTTTTTTTTGGGGGGGGGGAGGGGGACGGAGAGGAAGTTTTGTGCTGCCGTTCTTAGAAGCGAACGAAAGGAGCTTGTGCGCACTTAACTTCATAGATGAACACACGCACGCACACACCCATACACACACACAGAGACACCCTGAAAAGCTTCAACATCAGAAGCATCCTTCTTATAGCACGAAAGCTATTTCAACGCACTTTGCATTTCGGGAGGGAGAAAATACAAGAGGCCTTTCCTTATCCGAACAAGAACAAAGAAAAAAAAAAAACAGCAGAGAAAGGCAAAGCAAGCCATCAAGAAGAATCGCCCTCAATAATTCATACGAGAAAGAAAGCTCGCCAAGTCTTCTTGTGCACTAGTGGGGAATTGCTCAAGAAGAGGAGGACGGGGAAGCGGAGAAAAGAAAAATCGAAAAAAAACCAAGCTTACTTCCTTTGCCACAGACAGGAATCAAGTAGTACAACTACTCGTAGAACAACTACTGTACAGACCATTGTTGCCAGATTTTCGGGATACCAAGCCTAACTTTAAGAATAGCAAAAGTAGATAGATTTTAGGAAAAAGGATGTAATTTTCTATTTCATTTTTGTTAGCAAGCGTTATGCCTGAATGATACCAGTTTGGTTTTAAAAGATACCGTCTGGCAACACTGTCACTACACAACTACGCGCGCACTTCAATAGCAATTCTGAAATAAAACTTATGCTACGAGAGCTACTATAATTTAATCGGCTGAACAGCTACATAGCGCTTCCACTCGCACCGAAATGAACCTGCCTCGCTCCTGGTGGTGGTTGCTGAAGCGCGCCAGGAGGACGCTGCTGCTGCCGGTGGCCCTGCTGGCAGCGGCGGCGCTCTACTCGGGGACGCCCTCGGTGCTGCTGCTCACCGGGAGGAGGAGGTCAACATCCACCGCCAGGGGCGGCGTCCTGACCGTCCCGGAGGCAGCCGTTCCTCCTCCTCTTCCTCCCCTGGATCCCATCCAGCAGGCCAGGGAGGAGTTCTTCCGGAGACTCCACGAGGCCAGAAACCTCACTTATGTTCCGGAGAAGAGAGGTACGCACGTACCGTACAGTGGACCTCCGCCACGTTGATAGTACGAGTAGAAACCTCCGCTGCGGTAAAGTTGTGCAACGATTACCAAATTGGGATTTTCTTTTAGCTGCTGTCTATCGACTTTACTTTGTTTAGGTGGTAGAGGGGCGGCAAGGTGGGAGAGAGAAAAAAAAAGTGAGAAAAAACTATGTATGTATCATTCATAATCATAACAGACAGTAGCCAGTAGAAGTTTCACTAGAACTTTTTCTACCTACACACACAAAAGCCATCCGATGTTTGGTAAGAAACAAATAGTTTGTTTCCCGTTTTTACCTTCGCCCCCCTCCCCTTCCAACCGGTGCAGATCCGACGGTGCCCCCTCCCTACGTTCCACGGACCAAGGTGCCGCCTGACGAGCGTCCGGAGGTCACCAGCGAGGCCGCCACGCAGGAGCAATTTGTGCCGGAGCGCGTCAGGTGAGCTCCGCTCCACACACTGCAGTTCCACATACTAGTACAGACATACCCTCCCTCATAACATCACCTCAGATTCACCTACTCTGACCCGGACCTGTACAAGGGTCCTATAGTGGAGGGGTGGCCACCGGGAAAGTCACGGTAGGTGAAAAAAAATGGTAGACAAAGGAAGTCAGCAGCATCCATACAGGGAGGGTGTTTCAATGGGATCTAGAATTTACTAGAACTGTAAGCTAAGTTTTTGCCAAATTTACTTCCTTTGACGCCCGATATATCGAGAGAAATGCTGATGAAACTATTCTTAGTGCTGCACCCTGTATGTCGAGAGATATGAGCACCAAATTCCTGCGAAACACCCTGTAGTACACGAATTACCCACCCTTTTTCCCCCCCACTTGTTCAAAATTATTGTAGAGACCTTCCTTCGTACGTGCACCCGGATGAGGACGACTTTCTCATCAGGCCCTCCTCCTCTTCCTCCTCCTCCGCCCGCCTGGTGGTGGTGGTGCACTCCGCCCCGCACTTCTTCGACAGCCGCAACGGGGTGCGAAAGTCCTGGGGGTCGCGCGGGGAGCAGGCAAGAGTTTGCACACACACAGGGAGAGAGAGAGAGAAAACATCCGATTTCGCAAATCGTCAATTGAGTGGTTATAAAAATATATACCTAAAAAATGAGCCACATGACATAGGTATTTAGCGTGTTTTTGTACAGTAATTTTATAGCTAGTTTCAACTCCATGGTATTTATAAATCCATATCCACAATTAAAATCGCAACTGCGACTTATGTAATGAAACACCTTGATCCTTTGCACGGGCAGGTCCGTCTCGGCTTCTCGCTGCTCTTCCTGGTGGGCCTGAGCCCGTCTCCGCTGACCAGCGCTCGTGTGTCGGAGGAGGCCTCACTCTACGGGGACGTGGTGCAAGCAAAATTTGCCGACCACTACAACAACCTCACCATCAAGGCCGTCTACACGCTCAAGTACCTGGTCACCAACGAGTGGCTGGTAAGTGAGGAGAGATGAGTCCGTCTACTACAGCATGTCAATTAAAAAACTGACCACCTTATTTTACTACATTTGTTTGCTTACCGAAGTATTTAGTGCGACATGGCAAAATAATTCGCTTTCTGAAGTGCAAAGCAAATCTCCAAATACGTAGCTTTTAAAAATACATTATATTTTACATTAACGAAATTATTAAAATATGATGCATTTAGTTTTTTTGGTTGCTGTATCAATAATTTTTGCCTGTGATATGAGGACAGAAGAACTCGTTAATGAATTAACGACTTCTCAGACCCGTCCGGACTTCCTGATGAAGGTGGACGACGACTCCTACGTCAACGTGGCCTCCGTCTGGAGGGCACTGGAAGGGCAGGAGGAGCGGATAGAAAACAAAAGTTCGTCTTGGTTAAAACGTATACTTCTTTTCTTTCCTAATGGAATATGAATTTACTTGAGCATTTCGTTAATGTAAAACGTCTTGTGTTTTTGAAGGCTTTAAAATTTACTTTAAACCTCAGGAAGTAAATCGCTTTGTCACGCCATAAATAAGTAACTTCCCAACCAATATTGGTATCGCTGGGGGCACACTCTCGGTGGCGACACTAGTGGTAGTTAGCGATGGGAGTCGACATTTGGGTTGCAGCAACCAGTGATAAAGTTTTCATATTACTAATATATCACTTACATAGTGTTAGTATGCCAGGGCAGGTGTTAGAATATTGAAAAAAACCTTAGAGTAACCCATCACTAAATTCATGCTAGCGATATTGGTTGGGTTCTTAGGCACACCAAAATAGTAAAATGAGGGACGTAACTTTTGTGGGGCGTTCTTTCAGCCGATTTCGTGATGGGTCGGACGTTCGGCACGGACGGAAAGCCCCTCAAGCCGATCAAGGTTCCCAGAGCGAGGAGGAGGTCAAGGTTAGAGCAGAGCCACAGCTTTACAAGATTTTTGTGCATTTTTAGGAACCCCACCCCCACCTCCCCAACCCTTCAGGTTCACTAAGAAGTGGTGGTGCCCGAGCTACATGTACGACGGCGACGTCTACCCGAGAATGGTCAGCGGCTCAGGGTACCTCATGACCTTCGGGGCCGCCGGTATAGTAGTGCGGATGTTTGGGAAGTTTGTCAACAAGTTTCCAGAGCTTGTGGGCATCAAGTGGGTTTGTATCTACTGTACAGTACAAGTAGGGCTTAAAAAACAGTCAGCAACACTTGTATTGTCACAACAAGCCAAGTCCGCCACCGTCAGCCACAAACCTCATCCACGACCACAGCAACCACTGTCACCACCAGCACTATGAATAAAAAGAGAGACTGCTACAGTACGGTCGATATCGGATAATTGGGACAGATCGGGAGACGGGCAAGCACTTACCTCTTCACTTACCTGGGCTTTACGTAGCAGCTTGCCGGTTAGTCTCTTCCCGACTAACCGAGTTTGACTGTGTCTTTCCCCCTTCTTCCCAACCCACTTCAGAGTGCATCTACCGCGAGGTCCTCCGGCTGCCCTTCTTCCACCTGGAGGACGTCCTGCTGACGGGCTTCGGCGCCCAGGAGTGCGGCGTCCCGGTGATCAACCACCAGGGCTTCCACAGCGAGGCAGTCTCGCTCAAGGAGATCACCGGAGGACAGGTCCTCTTGCACTACGCGAACGGCAGGTGAAGAGACAGACCCTTTCGCCCGCCTCTGTACGTAATAGTTACACTACATGGCACGTATTAGTACGTAGTTTATGTATTATTTTTCTTAGGTTGTTCTACTACGTAGTACGTATAATATCTTCTCTGTAAAAAAAACCCAAACGTATATTTGCTCTTGCTTATATGTAGTTACCTAATTGCTCATAATTTGCAGTCGGTGTCTTAATTGTCAGAATTTAGCATTCTTTTTATTAGATTTATCGTGTCTTGACTTAAGGGATTGAATGTTCTGTCTGTACAATTAAAATTACTTTCTCTGTATGACCACCTCCCAACCTGAAACGATTATCCGAGTTCCACTGTAGTGCGGATACGGCATACGTAAAGAGAAGACGTACTACCCTACCAATAACGTCTGATAACTAGTTATCAGAATCCCGACCAAGCCAGAATGAGCCCGGACGTTATTGGCGCTTCACCAAACATTTAAACCCTTCTTCTCTCTCTTGCCTTTCCTCACACTAGGGCCAAGAACCACATCTACAAGATCCTCCGGTTCGACTCCCTGCAGGCCCGGCTCAACGAGCTTCTGAGGAGGCTGCCCCCCGCTGACGATCAGGGGACCCCGTCGAGGCCGCCGCCGCTGACGGTGCCTCCGAGCGAGTACTTCAAGGACTTTGACGACATGAGGGGCCAAGGGAAGCGCTACTACCTGCCCGGGGAAGGAAGAAGGAGGAAGAAGGAGGAGGACCAAGAGACTTGAGGAGAGGAAGGGGAGTCTGGGGAAAAGACGGGGGGGGGAGGGGAGAGGCTGCGGTGATTCATCTTCTTCTTCCTCCCTCACCCCTCTCTTCCGGACTGCGACATCCTCCATCTTAATCAGTGAAGTTGCGGCAAAAGTGGTGAATTGAATTAGGACCAGTGCCAAAAGGGGAGGCTTCATGCCCCCTCCAGACAGGAATTAAAGAAACGTGGGAAACAAAATTCCTGCTTCATTTTCGTATGCACCACATGTTAGGATGACTTTTGGGGGGGGGGATGATGGCTGCATGAGATGGTTATTGTTGTTATTGTGTTATTTTTGTTGCTGAGGTTGGATTCTACTTGTGGCGGGCGGAACTCACTTTGACGCACGTTTAATTTAGTCAATTTGCATTTTTTTTTGCAACTTCTTGGACTTGACATTGTATACTAGGTAGTAAGAAAAACTGCGTTGTTTTAGGCAACAAATCAATTTAGATGCTTTTCTGGACTTGTCTAAATCGAACATCGACTGTACTAAGTATCAGAGGTCGATGCGAAAGCTCAAGATTTGTTGCGTGCGCAAAAGCCAAGACAATTTTTTTTCGAGAGGAGGCTGCAAGAGAGAGGAGGAACCTTCTTGCTTGGGTTAGAGGATTTTTCTTTAGCGCAAGTACATAGTACGTAGCATGCTTGACGTCGAGGCAGATCGAAAATTGCCACTCTTGGATTTCCCAGAATGCTTGACTTCTTTCTTATCTGTCATGTCGTGGTGGAACGAGGAGAGCGGAACCATGAAAGAGCGACGGAAGTGGGTGAACGAACGAGGAGGGAGAGAGAGGAAAGGAAGGCTGAGTCTCGACGACAATGGGATGAGAAAGGCAAAAAAAGAGGAGGAAGGAAAAAAAAGACTTTTTCGGGCTTCCAAGAGACGGGACAGAAACACAAGAAGCAAGAAAAAGAGGAGGAGAAGGATGAAGCAGAGAAGGAAAAGGAGGAGGAGGAAGAGGAAGAGATTGCAATGCCCATGTTCCAATAGGCGGTTTCGGAACAACACCGAAGACTTCCAGAGGGAGAAGAGCTTTGCGGACAAAGTTTTTTTTGGCACTCCAAATTTGCCTCTACGGACAGAATCGTCATTTCTTACATCCTTTCCGCTCTGCAAGGTCCGTCTTCTTCCCTCTCTCAATGCCTTGACTGGGATAAGAAAAGAAAATCTTCCGCACAGAGTTCACTCTGCACTCATTCTGCGTGTGTGTGGACATCAGAAAAGAAAAAAAGAAGTCAAGACTGCTTCTAATTAAGGAGGGAGGGGGAGGAGGTCTTTCTCGTCTTTGTACACGGTCCTCAACAATGGGAGGAGGAGAAGGACGAGGAGGAGGAGGAGAAGGACGTTCTCTTCTTTCGCCAATCTTCTTTTTTTCATAAAAGCTAGGCCAGCTGTTGTACCTAGTAGCGTATGAAAGAAGAGTCAAGGACTGGGCTCTCTCTCGCTCTCTCTCTCTCCGTTGCCCAGAGAAGTGGATCCTTTCAAAGTATGTAATACTATGTATATAACAATGCTACTACGATGAAATCTCGATATTCCCTATTTTCCTCTCCCTAACAATATTTTGCCTGGAGCGAGAGAAGGTAAACTTTTTACATTTTTTTTCTGTCTTTTCACACTTCTACTATTTGGGAAACCGGAAGACGTGTTTGTGCCCCAATGCCTCCACTCTCTCTCCCTCTCTCTTTGTGGCACATTACTTGTGTCGGCAGAGAAGCGCGCTTGCGGGAAATTGCGAGGGCGTCGTCGTCGTTGGCATGGTTGCGAAAAAAGAGAGGGGGGGAGAATTTCTCTTCGCCAAAAGCATAGAAACAGCTCATTTCCACCACGTATAGCACGCTCTTTTTTGGGGGGGAAAGGGAGGCGGTGGCCCACAAGAGGAAAGAAAAGGATGGAGGGGAAGAGGAAGAGAGGAGGAGGTCCTATAAAAAGAGGAAAGGGAACGGGGGAGGAAGAAACCTCTTCTTCTCTCCCGCGGCCTCCGCAGATTTATTCGCGCCCCGTTTTCTCCATCAATAAGGAGCTCCACTCCTCCTCCTCCTTCCTCTTCCTACTCCTCCTTCAAGCCCGTCGCCGCCGCCGCCTCCAATTTCCACCTTTCTCACCAAAAGTGCGAAAGAGGTTCTTCTTCCTCTTTTCCGGGTTCCTGGAAGAGAAGAAGGGGGAGAAGGGAGAGAGTCCTCGCTTGACGTGAGTCAAATTGTCTCCGAACGGAATTTTCTCCTCTCTCTCTCTTTTTTTTTGAGTGAGAGATGGAGACATGCAAGATTAATGGTGCCTCAGAAAAGAGAAGGAGGAAGAAAAAGAGCTTTCTTCCTTCATGCCGCCCTCTCTCTCCTTCTCTCTCTTCCATTGTACAAACCAGTCTCCCCTCTGATATGCGCATAAACAGTCTTCATACCGTAATAATGCCTAGTATATTGCAGTAGAGCCTCGATGTATACATAATTAAATTCTTCATTATATTATTGTGACTTTACCCCCTGGCAACCAGGTCTTAATCGCATAAAAATGACTTAGTTACGTGAGCACGTTGAACCGCTTTCCCGCTGACCGACTATATCTAGGGGTTCTAGTACTCTACTACAAAGTAGCATATACGTAGGTGCGCAAGCGAGTACGTGAGAGCGTGCTGTATTTGTGGACCAAGGGAAGAGGGCAGCTTCTTCCTATCTTGAGAGGAACAGGCAAACATGGTCAATTCTCATGCGTGTGTGTCTGTGTGTGATTTGGTGCCTTTTTAAAGACTTCTTTCATGTACTAGTAGGATTACTTCTCCTATATGGCCTTCTCCCTCCCTCCACTGGCAAGTCGTGATGACGAGATATCTTCCTTTTTACGCATGCCAGCCAGCATCCACCCACCCACTTCCCCCCCCTCTCGTCCAGGCATCTTCCCCTTCCTTCATCAACATTCTCTTTTTCCTTCTTTTTTGACTTGTGACCTGTGTGCTCTCCAGTGTTGGCAACTTGCATATTCTACAGCCAAAAGTAGACCTTGCACAATGTTTGAAGTTTACTTACTGATTGGTACGTTAACTAATACATTTCTTCGTTTGCAAAATTTTGTCTCACTGTGAATAAAGCTATAAATCTGGCATGTTTTGCTGGAAAACTTCTTCTGTTGGCAACACTCCTTGCTTTTCCTTTCCTCTCTTACTAATGTCCACGTAATTTCCTCTTCTTTTGGCATGAGGCCTGAATGATATGTGAGCTCCTTCTACGCATAGTGGTGCATACATTCATTCTTTTTCAACCTATCCGCCTACGACTGTTCTGTAATGCAGCAATGAGAGTGCTTTCCTCTTTTTCCTCCCCTTCTTTTTCCGAAAGCATTAAATCCTCCTCTTCTACTGATTTCTCCAGTCTCATGGGAGAGTTGGAAGAGAGGAGGAGGAGAAAGGAGAATGACAGAAAAGTGCAACGGATGGAATGAGGGAAGGTGGTGGTGTGTGCACTTGAGAGAGAGGGGGAGGAGAGAGCGAGTGGTGGTGGACTTTCGAATGAGATAAAAGGCTGCGTGCAGGACAACTTTTGTCCCTTCCTTCCTCCTTCTCTCTCGCTCACTCACGACGAGTTGGAGATAGAGAAATTGAGATGGCGGAGAGAGGAAGAGGAATAATTTCTCAAATATATCTCTCTCTCTCTCTCTCTCTTTGTGCACCTGTACAGTGGAGCCCGCTTAAGTGGAAAAGGTCTGGGGCGGGCAGTCATCCGTGATTCCCACTTATCCGCACTCTTCTCCGACCCTTTTTCCGTAACGTTCCCGCCCAAGCCGAATTCCCCCGACCAATCCGGTTTATCCCCAATTTGTTCGGGCTGGACTGTCCGGTATGTCGAAAGTCGGTTAATATTTCCAGTGCCATTTTCCTCCTCCGTGCACCACCACCCTCCGTGCACTGGCGGCCGCCGCCTCCGCTGTCAAATTGGTTAAACGGAACCTCCTCCCACTGTTTGAGAGGGGCGGGGTTGTGGTTTGGTGTAAAGGTTCTCTCCCTCTCTCGTCATCACACTCTCTCGTCATCGTCGTCAGCACACGAAGAGACCCAACCAGGAACGTTTGAAGGGGATCCACTATCCTATTGAAAGGCTTTCTAAAAGGCACATGTGTTTTTTTAGCTTTAATTCTTCCCGGTAGCTGGGCAGGTTGAGGCGATGTAATAGGCAAGTTGCCGTACATGATAGCTTAATCAGGTTAATCTTTAGATAGCCTTCAAGTTTAGCGGTACCTAACTACAGTACATTAATATTCCTTCTGCAAGAACTTCCAGCTTGTCAGATAGCAAAGTCATCCTCTACACGGCCTTGGGACATACGTAAGTGTGACCTATTAAGGACTCGCCGTGGCAGACCAACGCTCTGGTAGGGAAAAGAGAAAGAGAGACTCCTGGGGCGGAAGCAAAAGTGGAATAAAGCTTCCCTTAACGAGGCCGAGAGACCTCTGCTTGGTTTCTACGAGGAGAGAAAGGGCAGGTGAAGGAGGAGGAGGAGGAAGAGGAGGCAAATCCTCTCGTAAATCTTTATTGTGGACTGCACAGAGATAAAAGATATATTCTTTCCATTCGCGAAACAAAAAACTTTTTTCTTATTTGCCATTCCGATTTCTCTCCTTTTCCAGATGTCGAAAAGTTAAAAAAACAAAATGCAAATCAATCCTCTTCCGAATCAGCAACCGCACCCCCCTCCCAAAAAAACTGCACTCCTCCTCCTTCTCATTTTTGCGAGGCGTTTCTCTCCAAAAAAAAAAAGAAACTTTTTTTCACTCCAACAAAAAGGGTACTTTTTTAAAGATCCTATCAAGATAGAAAGAGAGAAGGGAGGAGAAGAGGGGAAGAGAGAGAGACAGAGCGCGCTCGATTCTCCGTCTCTTTCCTCCTCCTCCTCCTCCTCCTCCTTTTCGCTCGACGGAGGCGGGTTGCAGCGAAGCAATCTGGCCTCAGCCCTTGAAATAAAAAAAAAAGCTGTGTGAGTGCGCTGTGTGTGATTCTCCTCCCTCTCATTCCATCCGTGTGCGTCCGCCTCCCTTCCCTTCTCCCTCATCAGTTGGGGTGCTCATCCTCCTCCAATCGGGCGAATCGACGACAGACTGTGTGCGTCTGGGGAAGCGATGAGAAAAAAAGGAAATACCCAAGAGAATGAGAAAATGAGTGAAAGTGTTAAATTGTGCTCCTCTTTTTCTCTCTATCTGCCCTCCGCGTGCTACGTAGTCGTCAATAACCGAGAAA
>JAAUYM010010717.1_pt1 | contig 10460 bp, 3 predicted proteins | sample 7278001 | NCBI WGS metagenome assembly JAAUYM01 (sample SAMN14350224, study PRJNA611818) | marine sediment metagenome | isolation source: surface marine sediment (1.8m) | place: French Polynesia: Moorea | collected 2018-08
CTGTGCAGCAGTGGTCGTCGGGGTCCTCGGCAGCTGCCTCCCTTTTGGGACCCCCGAAACAGGCGGAATGGCCGGTAGCTGTTGCCGATCCCGTCTGTCCGGCAGCGGTGGTGGAGCCTCGACCGGCGGCGCCGCCGCCACTGCTGGTGGCGTTCGGAGTAGTGTTTTTCCCTTGGGAATCGTCTTCGGTCTGGCCCCTAACTCAAAGCCTCCTCCTGGTAGGTCGGCTTGTTTAGGCGGTGGCACGAAGTGCACCGGATGCTTTTCAGGCTCCGGCTGTCTGCTGGGTGGCGTTGGCGCCCTTGGTGCTTTGGCCAATGACACTCGTGGAGGCGGAGTGGTTGCTCGCGGCGGCAGCCGCATCCCCGGCGATAGAACCCTCGGTGGCGGTGTGACTGCCCTTGGCCTCATTTCTCTAGCTGGCGGCAGCAACGTATCTCCTCGGAGCCGGTATCCTCGAACCTGGGCAGGTTGTAGAGTTTGGTGCCATGGCGTCTGTCCCGGAGGTCCTTCTTGCTCTCCCACTGGCACTCGAGGTACTTGTCGCGGTGCCGGTGTGGCTGGTGGACGTCGAGGAAACTCGGACGGCGGCTTCAAGATGCTGAACGGAGAGTCTTCCTCTTCGCCCTGAAAATACATGTGGTAGTCCTTGAACCTCTCCGGCGGCCGTCGCTCGTCGCGTCCTCGAAGTCCCAGCCGACGTGCAGCCGGTTCGAGTTCAGGGACCGGTGAGGGCGGCCTAGGTCGTAGTCGTGGCAGCTCCCGAGGAGGCGTAGCTCCTCGAGGTGTCTGCGGATCCTCCGGCGCAACCGGGGGCGGTGTGGCAGGCAGATCTGGCAGCGGCAGGCCGCCGGCGGCTCCTTCGTCCCCTGGAACTTGGTCAGGCTGTGCTGGAGGCGGCGGTGGCGGTAGGTCGGGCGGCAGCCCACCTCCGCCTCCACCTGCTCCTCCTGGTCCTCCGTCTGGCGGTGGTAGCGGTGGCGGCTGCGGGTCGTCCTCATCATCCGGCCCCGGGTCGTCGCCGTCATCGCCGTCGTCGTCGTCGTCGTCAGCCCGTTCCTGCACCCTCACGACCTCAGCGAACTCGTCCAGGTCGTCCGGATCGAGCTTGAACTCAGGCCTCTCCTTCACCAGCGAGTCCCCTGGGTCCCGGTACGGTAGCAGCCTGTCAATGGCCACCACCTGCTCAGCCTGCGTCGATTGCATGCTGGCGTGCGGCGTGATGCGGAACAGCACCGGACTCACTCTCTCGATGATCAAGTACGGGCCCATCCAGTACCTGGCGAGCTTCCTCCCCTGCTCTCGCGACCTGCTGGGATTGAACAGCCACACCTTGGCCCCTGGCATGAAGAACGGGGCCTTGTCGTGGTACTGTCGCCGCGCTCGTTGTACTTCCTCAGCCAGATGGTTCCGGGCATACTGCGCCGCCATTTCCAGTCGTCGTCGCAGCTGTTGCACGTATCCCTGGTAGTCGCCTCTTCGCTGCGGCGGCTGCGGTGGATTTCCGAAGGCCACGTCCAACGGCGTCGACGGCAATCGACCGAACAGCAGCTGGTAGGGCGCGTAGCCGGTCGCCTCGGAGACGCTCGTGTTCAGCGCGTACAAGCAGGCCGGCAGCAGGCTCTCCCAGTCCTGGTCGGGATTGTCCTCTAGTAGGGCCCTGATCATTGCACCCAAGCTGCGGTGCGACCGCTCCACCGGGTCCGACTTCGGGTTGTAGCTCGGCGTGGTGGAGAGCTTGATGGACAGCTTGTCACCCAACTCCTTCCACAGCGTCCCTGTAAACTGTGCGCCTCGGTCCGTGTGCACTCTCTCTGGAATCCCGTAGCGAAGGAACACCTCCTTCTCCAGCACCTCGGCTGTGCTCTCGGCCTGCGCTCTCTCCAAGGGGAAGGCCTCGATCCACCTGGTGAAGCCGCACTTAACCGTCAAGAAGTACCTCTTCCCCGTCTTGGAGGGCGGAAAGGGACCGACGAAGTCCAAGTAGAGCACCTGAAAGGGAAAGCCGCTGTCGTGCGTGGGCACCAGAGTGTGCTTCTGCGGCTTCTGGCTGTGCTGGGCCGCCTGGCACGAGCGGCAGCTGTAAATCCAATCTATGACGGCACTTTTCATTCCAATGAAGTAACAGCACTGCTGCAGGCGGGTCAGGGTCTTCTGTCTCCCCTGATGCCCTCCTGCCTCGTGGCAGTGGCGCACCATGCCGCCGATCATCTCCTGTGGCACGCAGACCACTCTCTCGCGGGTCCAGGCCAAGTCGTCGCCCGGGTTGAGCATCCTGCACAAGACGCCGTTGTGGTCGATCACCAGCTGACCGTAGAGACCGATGTAGTGTCGCGCAGCCATCGGTGCCTCCCTGACCTCCAACGTGGAAGGCGGGATCTTCCTGGCGACCCACTCCCGGACCTTCTTCAGGCTGTAGTCCTCCTCCTGCGCCACCCGGAACTGCTCCGGCGTGAACGGCAACTCCAGCGAGGATACCTCGAGCCCGCAGACGCCGTAGGACTCGTCCTCCACGTTGTCGTCGAGCTTGGCGTGCGAGCAGCGGCTCAGGGCGTCGCTGTTCACGTGTTGGCGGCCCGGCCGGTGCTGCACCTCGAAGTCGAAGGAGGAGATGATGTAGAGCCACCGCTCCGTCATCGCCGTCGGCTCGGCCATGGTCTTCAGCCACGTGAGAGCCTTGTGGTCGGTGCGCAGGATAAACTTGCGAAACTGTAGGTAGTACTTCCACGTCTTCAAGAACTCGACCACTGCGAACAGCTCGCCCTGGAAGGAGGAGTACCTCGCCTTGCACGGCTGCAGCTTCTTGGCGCCGTAGGCTATCACCCTCTCGATGCCGTCTTGCTTCTGGCTGAGGACGCCGCCGATGCAATTGGCGTCCCTCGACCAGTCGGTGTCCAAAATAAACGGCTCGTTGGACTCCCACCTTGGGAAGGCCAGAATGGGCGCCGTCACCAGCCGCTTCTTCAGCTCCTCGAACGTCTGCCTCATGCTGTCGGTCACCTCGACGCTCTCGTTCTCCTCGTCCTTGGTCCCTTTGCCCGTGACCGCCGCCCACTCTCTGGTGATCGCGGCGTAGTCCTTGATGAACCGCCGGTAGTAGCCCGTCTTCCCCAGGAACGAGCGGACCTCCTTCCTGGTCTTGGGTAGGGGCCAGTCGCGGACGATCTCGACGTAGCGCGGGATAACCCCGATGCCCTCGGCCGACACCCGATGCCCAAGGTACTCCACCTCCGATCTCCACAGCATGCACTTGGCCGGCTGCAACTTCAGTCCGGCCCGCCGGTATGCAAAGAGCAGCTTGCGCAGCACCTTGTTGTGCGTGTTCAAGTCCTGCGCGTGCACCAGCGTGTCATCCAGGTAGGCCAGGCAGTGCTTGAGTGGCAACCCTTCCACCAGCTTTTCCACCAACCTGCAATAGGTCGCGGGCCCCCCACCCAATCCGAAAGGTAAATATCGAAACTGGTATTGCGAGCCCGGCGTGCTAAAAGCCGTTTTCGGTCGGTCGGATTCCTTGATGGGGATAACATGAAAGGCGCCAGCCCCGTCCAGAGTGCTAAAGATCTTGCTGTCCGCCATCCTACTCAGGTTGTCTGCACAGTTTGGCATCGGAAAAGCATCAGGGTTCCTAACTGCAGAATTAACCCGTCTAAAATCAACGCACCAACGTAGCGACCCTGATTTCTTGGGTACTGCTACCAGGGGTGAATTCCAGGCAGAGTTGGCTGGTTCAATGATGCCACATTCCAACCATTTGGCCACCTGCACTTTCAAGTCAGCTTCGAGCGCAGGGTTGATTGGTCGGGTTCGGCACTTAATCGGTCGGGTTTCGCCGGTCGGGATTTCGTGTTCGATGAGGCTAGTTCGCCCGAACTCCCCTTTCACTGAGATCGTATCCCAGAATTCCAAGAGCAAGTCCAGCGCCTCCTGTCTCTGTTCACTCGTCTTGAGAGCATCGCATTCGCTGAGTCTGAATTCCTTCCTTAGGAACTCTATCTTCTTTTCTCTTGTCCAATCTTCCCCTTCAGGGACAGATGGTAGCTGCCTGTCATCCACCGTCTTCAGCTGTTGGTCACTTTGTTTGTTTTTCTTTCCGCCCATGCTGCTCAGGATTTCCGCCGCAACCTCGTCAGCTGTGCGTGCCACTGTCATCGCGCTCAGTCTCCAGGGAAAGTCTTCTTCTTTTTCGCCTTCTTCCTTCAGCTTGGTTACTGTGCCATAGACCTGTCCCGCCTCGATGAGGATGTCCTCCCCCGTGGTGTTGGCCACCTCGGCGTCGGCGTTCCCCTTCTCATCCACGTTGACGACGGCGCTCAGCCACGGGTGCAAGTCTGTCGCGTTCATGAAGCGCTCCCCCCCTTGTAAGAGGGCGCCTCCGGCCGCCATCCGACCCTTTTCCACGTCGTCGACCACCAAAGGCACCTGCATAGCCGAGTTGGCCGGCACCAAGACCCTCCGAGCTACTCGGGCATGCGCAGAGGAGATCTCCGCTCTCTGCGGCGCCGCCTTGGCCGGCGTGGTGGTGAGCTTGATGAGCTTGCCGCACACGCGCAGCGCGTTCTTCGTGTGGATCTGGTCGATGTTGTGCCCCTTCAAGAAGCATCCGCTGATGTTAAAAGGCATTTGAAGGTTCTTTAATATGACAGGTTTGACCTTGAAGTGAGTGGCTAGTCCTGGAAACTGTAGAGTTAGAGACTTGGCTGACTGGCCCACGATTTCCAGGTCGGCGCCCTTCTTGGCCGTCCCCAAAGTCGTGAGGCCGGCGGGCTCGATGGCGAAGCCCATCTTGCGCGCGAAGCTCTCGGACATGGCGGTGCGGTAGACATTGCCGCTGTCCACCAGCGCCGGGCAGTGGTAGACCCCGTTCAAAGTAATTCCAACGTATTTGCAATAATTCTTAATGGCAGACTGTTCCTTGTCACTGTGATTCGCTTTATCTGGTGCCTTTTTCCTCCTGATCCCTGAGGTCTTTAGGGATCCTAGTAGTTTTCCGACTCCTCTTCATCGTAGTCGTCCTCTTCTTCTCGGGCTCCTTCATCAGCCTTGCCCATGACGGAGACCTTGGGCTGCTGCTTCGTCTTCTTGCGGGCGGCCTCCATGGCGTCCTTGTAGGCCTGGCAGTCGCGCCTCAGGTGTGCGCCCTCGCAGAAGTAGCAGGAGGCGGAGCGGTTCCCTCCGCTGCCGCCGCCACCTCCGCGTCCACGTCCACCTCGGCCCCCGCGGCCTCCACGGCCTCGTCCTCGTCCACGTTGTCCTCCGCCTCCATCCAAGCTGTTGAGTCCCCCTCCGCCTCCAGCCTCGCGGGTGGCACCACCTGTCCACTGGTGCCTGGCCCAGGCCTTCGACGCTGTGTGATTCTGTATGTTCTCCACAGCAGCGGCGAACGTCTGAGGTCTCTGAAAGTGGGCCTGTCTAGCTACTTCTTTGTCGCGCAGTCCGCCCAGGAGGCGGTTGATGGCTGTCTTGGTGTCGACGTCGCCGCCGGGGTTCGCACGGAGGAATAACTCGCGGACGCGGGCAGACCACTGCGTGACAGTCTCATCCACGTATTGACCAGCTTGGTCAAACGCGATCTGAGCCAAGTCACTCTCTTGAGGTGGAAGGAAGAGAGCCTCATAGCGGTCGAGGAGATGGTTGATGTTAAACACTGGCTGATTCGCCCCGTTGTGTCCATCTGGATTGAAGGCAATCCCTTGAGTCAGGCGCCCCGCGTCTTCTTCCATAGCAGCGGCGGCTTCTTGCCGCTGCCGCAAGTCGTTCCAGCCATTGATGGCTGCTACTACCGCGAAGTTGCGGCGCCATACCAAAAAGTCGGACGGATGGATCGTTTTCAGGGGGCTTACCTTTCTTCCTCCGCCGTTTCCCCCGCCGCCGACGTTCAGCCCCTGCAGGGCCTGCACGAGGTCGTTCAACCCGATGGGCTGGTTGGCCATGCTGACGTTGTTCTTGTTCCCGCTCTAACGGTGGACGCCGGAGCGGTACTAGCACTACGTGTTCACTCGGTGATCTCTAACAAGGAAGTGGCCGTTGGCTGAGGGCGGTTCTTGGTCCGGTGGGTGAGCGGGGAGGAAGAAGGGAGAGAAGCGGAAGAGGTAAGCTGTCGCGACGCTAGCCTGGCTAGCTCGCTCTTCTTATGGAGCTGGTCACTGAGTCAGCTGGCTGGCCACCTTGGCCACCACTCGACTCCTTTTTCTTTGAGGAACTGGTCACAGGGTCAGCTGGCTGGCCACCTTGGCCACCGCTCGACTCCTTTTCTTTTGAGGATCTGGTCACGGGGTCAGCTAGCTAGCCCTTTTGGCTACTGCTCGACTCCCTTCGGCTGGCGGTCCTAGCGTGCCTAGCCTAACTTGTTTTGTTTCGCGTGGATTCTCCACGTGTATCCCAAAATGGCGGCCGTTCTACTTCTTTTCAAATCAGCCCCAATCTTTGGAATCCCTTCTTTTATCCAGGAAATCGCCTCTGGATATTCTTCTAAATTCACTGGGTAAACGCCTCCAGCAGTTTTCACTCGGCTAGTTTGGGAAATCGCCTCCAAACCTAGCTCTTTTCTGTGTTGCTATTCCGGGAAATCGCCTCCGAAATTAGCCTTATTTCCAAGATGAGCCGATGAATCTACTTCTAAGAAATAGATCTACCCAATTTTCTGTCTCTTCTACTCTTGGTTTCTTGATTGTAGTGGCCGTGAGCTCGTTTTGCGATTAAGAAACCGCAGGATCCGACTTCTAACACCAAATTTGACCCAGGCCGGACGAAATCAGAGCAAAGACAACAGATACGTGTGTATCGTTTTAAGCTTCCTAGTCGACTAATCTATTAGCTGATTTTTACATTTCATATTTACAAAGAATGTCAGCTAGGTCTAGCCAGCCCAGCACAAACTTCCCCCTTCTTGAGCTCGTTTGTCCCAGACGTTACGCGAAACAGCTAGACATAGCGTTACGTTACTGCATTTCCTAATCGCGCTCATTAATTACTACATCTAATCGCGCACAATCGACTATCCTCCGCACCGCTCTTTTTCTGGTGATTTTATAATTTTTATGGGTCGGTTGCTAACCGTTTCGGATTCCCCCTTCAAGAGGATCACTTCGCGTCTCTCGCTTCTGGCCTTACGGCCCACTGTCCGTGCCTTCTTGTTGCACATAATCGTGGTGGTCTTCGTCCGCTGCGGGAGCGGCGGCTTCGTCCACATAGCCACCAGGTCCGATGCGCAGCTGGGGCTGCTGCGACTGACGGAGGCGTTCGAGACGCCCAGCCAGTTGCTGGTGGCTGAGTGCCGGTCCCTGGTGTTCGGCTTCGAAGTGAATCCGATTGTCGGCATTGGCCATGCCTTGTCCAGGGAGCACTTGCTCATACCGGGCGGTGCGAGAGGCTTCGCATCCGGTAGAACGAGGTCGAACTGCAGGCGACCTCAGAGTGCGCGGCGAGGACACTCCATTAGTCTTTCGGTGTCCGTTGAATTTCTTGTTCGCTTTCTCTTGACGGCGGCGAATGCGCTTGAGTTGGCGTCGCCGCCACGCATTCATGTCCTCGATGCCCATAGCAGGGATCCTCTCCTGCATGATACCCATGCCTTGGTTGACCAACCGGGCAAGGGTGTTGAGCACCACGGCCGGGATGAGGGCCTCGACGAAGTTGCGTCCGGGGCGTCCAGGCCGCTGCATGGAAAGCACCCGGAGTCTCCAAAAGAACTCGAAAACTTCAAAGGTGATCTTGTAAAGGACAAACAAGGTCACCAGCAGAAGCATCACTCGGTTCCACTTCTCGAGGAAGGCCCAAAAGGGCGCCCACATGTCCCAGTCCATCCCCTCCAAGGACCTGAAGAAGTCCCCAGGTCGGTAGGTTCCGGTTCCGCCGCGGCCGCGAGTCATCATGTCGTCGGCCACCGTGATCAGCATGTCTTGTTCCATCCCATGACGTTGCCGATCACGATCCATCTGTAGTAATTGCTCCGGTGTGTAGATCCCTTGATCAAAGTCCGGATCCTTGATGTCGGGCATGCTGATGCCCAACGCCTCGTCAGCCGGGATTACCTCCGGCGTCGGAATCAAGGCGGGCTGAGGATTGAAGTTCAGCCATTCGCCCTGAGAGTTCATCCAAGCCGTCGGGAAGTATTTCCGACACTCCACCGGCGTGCCCAAGGTAGTCAATCTCCTCGAGATCGGCTCGACAAAGAACTGGGCACGGGAGGTACGAGCATTGATGTCTTCGATCTGTGTCCTGTTCAGGTGTGGCGAAGAGGTAGCGCTGAGCAGCCTCCTCTGCTTGTATTCCAACTCGTGCTGCGCGTCCAACTGCACCGGCAGGTTGACGTAGCAGCTCTCCGTCGGCCGGTACGTGACCTTCACGGACTGGCAGAGGTACCGGTGCCACACCTCGCCGGCAGCCGTGATAAACCAGCCATCTCCCAGCGGCGCCGTTTCTCCTTGGCTAACCACCTGCTGTTCAGCAGCGACCCCTGCAAACTGAGAGCCGGCTTTCTTCTTCTTCCTTTCGCAATCCGCCTTCACCACGGCCGTGACCATCAAGGCCATGTTGCCCTTCCACTCGTGGTGCAGGTACTGGTCCTTCATGTTGGAGTAGATGCCCACGGACATCTCGTCGGTGTGCAGCGGTCGCTGAAAGCTGGGGTTCCCCTTCTCGAAAGTCAGGTACATACGGTCATGGCTCGTGGTGTAGACTTGTCCTCCGCACACCGTCTTCGTGTGTCCGAGCACCGCGTGCACCATCGACCCGTCGGTGCTCACGAACACCTTGTGGTCCGTCGTCGTGATCATCCTGCCCACCGTGGTCCGCGCCTTGTAGTAGTCGCACCTTTGGTGGGAAGGGGTCGATGTCCAGTAGTAGGTTCCGCTGGCGGATTGGCATTCTTCCTTGTTGTAACGGCAGGGCAGCTTCTTCTGCTCGCCCTCCACCATCACGTAGTCGTCTTCGTCGATCAGCAGGTCGACCTCCTTGATGAGCACCGTGTCCTCCTGGTACATGTTGATGCTCCCGCGGCTCTTGCCTTCCCAATCGACCCTGCTGCCCAGACAAGTAACGTAGTGTTCCTTGAACATAGTCGCCCCAGCCGGTTCGTACTTGAAGCGATGAACCTTGCCGGGCTCCAACTTCCTCATCAGCCCGTCGTAGCCCATCATCTCCTTGTTCTCCCACATGTTCCGGCAGTCCTGGGCCGACAGCTCCCTGTACTCCATCACCTTGCTCATCTGCGGCAGAAAGTACTGTCCGTACGAGCCGCAATAATGCGCAAGTCTCGTCACATGATGCGAGCAAGAGTATCCCTTATGTCGGTGGTGTTGCGCCTCCTGCAGGACCACGACCTCCACGCCGTCCTTCTCGCTCACGATGGTGTGGTTGCTCAACTGTCCGCAGTCAGTCGTCACGCCCTTGATCATCATCTTCCTCTCCTTCGGGTTGGTGCAGTCGTAAGCGTCGAACCTCAAGTGCTCCATCTCCAACGCCTGGACGCTGAGGAAGGTGCTGGCCAGTGCAGAGCCGCAGAGCATGGCCAAGAAGACCCACGACGCCCTCTTCGTCTTCTCCCGCTTCCGCTGCTCCCGCGACTCCCTCTTGAGGTTAGGCTCCATCGGCATCGGGTACCTTTTCCACTCGCCCTTCTTTTTCACCTGAAACATCTTTTCCATTAGTCGCATTTCTATTGGTTTGTCACAACAAAGTCTGTCCATTGTCCGTTCACTTGCTCGCTCGCTCGTCTCTCACTCCTGCTTTTTCTTTCCAAAATGCGCTCCCCCCTCTCTTAAAGGGGTCGCCTCGACCCTACTTTTTCCAGTCAGGATCGGGGTCTTTTCTCGGTGGCGGCTTAACAGGAGGAGTTCGAGCGAGCGTTTTCCCTGTGGGAATCTGTGAAAGTCTGGAAGCCGCTGTTACTTGCGGCGGTGCCGGTGTAGCCGGAGGCGGCGGCGGTGGCGGCAGCGGCTCCGGCACTTTTGCCGAGCCCGCCGCTTTTGATGGTGCCTGCACTGGAGGCGTTCTGGGAATCTGCGATCCTCTTGGTATCTGTGCAGCAGTCGTCGTCGGAGTCCTTGGCAGCTGCCTCCCTTTTGGGACCCCTGAAACAGGCGGAATGGCCGGTAGTTGTTGCCGATCCCGTCTGTCAGGCAGCGGCGGTGGAGCCTCAGGCGGCGGTGCCGCCGCCGCTGCTGGTGGCGTTCGAAGTAGTGTTCTTCCCTTGGGAATCGTTTTCGGTTTAGCCCCTAATTCGAAGCCTCCTCCTGGTAGGTCGGCTTGTTTAGGCGGCGGCACGAAGTGCACCGGATGCTTTTCAGGCTCCGGCTGTCTGCTGGGTGGCGTTGGCGCCCTTGGCGCTTTGGCCAAGGACACTCGTGGAGGCGGAGTCGTTGCTCGTGGCGGCAGCCGCATCCCTGGCGATGGAACCCTTGGCGGCGGTGTGACTGCCCTTGGCCTCATTTCTCTAACGGGCGGCAGCAACGTATCTCCTC
>JAAUYM010030231.1_pt1 | contig 10452 bp, 11 predicted proteins | sample 7278001 | NCBI WGS metagenome assembly JAAUYM01 (sample SAMN14350224, study PRJNA611818) | marine sediment metagenome | isolation source: surface marine sediment (1.8m) | place: French Polynesia: Moorea | collected 2018-08
GAGGAGGAGGAAGAGAAGGAAGAGAAAGAAGACCAACTGGCGACTGCGCTGAGGGCGGCCCTGCTCAAGAGGAGGAAGGATTTTGAAAACAACAACCACGATGATGACGAGGAGCCACAGTCGCCTTGGAAAGTGGAAGATCAGTTCTGAAGAACCGATCTCATCAAACAGCAGCAATTTGGTTGATTTGTTGATTGATCTTTCAGAATATAGTGACTGTCGTAATTTTTAGCTCCAGCAAAATGCGCTACTCATTTTGCTTGTACAGTACCTAGTTTCTTCCTCCAGAGGGATCTGTTCTGGCACCTTTTCGGCCACCTATCCTGGCCAACGGGCCAAGTTTATTTATTTACCCTTTTATTTATCCTTCCTCTTCCGCCTCCCCATCCCAAGAGTTTCCATCAATGTCTTTACGTTTTCCGACCGGAAAAAAATTGTCGATTCGGGAAATAAAACGATCTTTTTTTTTCAGTGGCCAAGATTCTTTTAGTGAGGAAAGAATACTCGTACTTTTTTTTTTTAAAGTGAGACAACGCATTATCGTGCACATGAGGTATAACTGACAAACACACACGCAATAGAGATGCAGAGTTTGGTTTCCGGAGAGACACACACAAAAAAACAGCCTTTGTTTCGTATCCTTTTAAAAAGGATGCCTGCTACGTGGAGTACTAATAATACCCAATGCGGTCGAGGTAATCTTTAAAAAATGTCAATTTTCTTTTTAGCAGCATTCTTGCACCATGAGTGGAGCTCCCTTTCCTCCAGAGACGCCTTGATCGTCCAGGTTGGCCTTCTTGCCGTCGGGTACTTCTGCTCGTGCGTCGCATCCGTCGGCTTCTGGCCTCTCGTCAGTCCTCACCCCGCCGGTGTTCGGCGCCGAGTCGTCCTTGTCTCCCGCCTTCTCCTCCACCTCCTTCTTCTCCTCCTCCTCACAGGCGACAGCGTCGTCTTTGGCTGGCTTTTGTCTCTCCTCCTCCTTTCTTCCCTGACGCTCCGTCGCCGCCGCCTTCTCCTTGACCATCCCGGTGAACCTGTGCAGCTGCAGGTTCTGCGGGGCCAGCCTGACGGCCTCCCTGAGGTCGCCCAGCGCCGAGGCCAGCCTCTCCTGCCTTTGGCGGACTCCTTCCTCCTCGCCCGCCTGCGCCGACTCGAAGATTGCCCTAGCGCGCGCCCACAGCGCCTCCGACGCCGTCTTTGCCGTAGTTGGCGCACCGCTGCTGCCGCCCCGGATCCTCCCCTGCTGGGATCTCGCCAGCTCCAGGGCCTGCGTGGCCCGCTCGCCCGCGGCGGCGAAGTTGCCCAGCCGGCGCTGGGCCCGGGAGAGGTTCAGCAGCAGGTGCGACCTGAGCTTGAGGAAGATCTCGTCCAACCTGCCGTCCGGGGCCGACTTGGCCACCTCGCCCTCCTTCCCGTCGCCGCGGTCCAACGGGGGGAGCTTTTTGATGGCGTACTCGTAGCGGTAGGCGGCCTCCGCAAGCTTGTTTCGCCGAAAAAGCGCATTGCCGTCCTCCAGAAGCTTGTTCAAGAGCAGCAGCCTGAAAGCGAACCATAGTACATGCAATTAGTATATCTATGCACTATGGTAGTCCTGATGACCAAAAGCAAAACTCACAGAATGGCCGGCTTCCCTCTGGCCATCGCCCACGTGGTCGGGCCGAGTTTGGCCCCCTTATTGAGGAAAGCGGCCACGACCTCCTTCCTCCCGCTTCCCACGGCCTGGTCGATGGGCCTCAGCCCGCTGGCGTCCGCGGCCTCCACGTTCGCGTCCGCCCGCTCCAGCAGCAGCGCCACGGCGGCGCCGCAGCCGGCGAAGGCGGCGTGGTGCAGCGGCGTGCGGCTCTGGTCGTCCCCGGAGGTGGCGTCTGCGCCGCGACGGAGGAGGAAGCCCACCGAGCGCGGACGGGACTTGATGCAGGACCAGGAGAGGGGTGTGACGCCGTCGGCATCCTTCTCGTCTAACCTAGCGCCCCTAATTAGAGAGGGAAAGAAGAAAAAACACGAATAAAACTCCCTTTTATATTAAAGCTCAATTAAAGGTAACAGAGGGATTTAGTCGAGGTGTAAAAATTCTTCTCTCTCTCTCTCCCTCTTTTTGCCATCCATTTTACGTACTTGGTTAGCAAAAGCTCCATAACATCGATCTGGTCCTCCCTGGCGGCCACCGCCATGGGCGGCCTCCCTCTCGAATTCCGCGCCGCCGGATCGCAGCCGGCCTTCAGCAGCCTGTCCACCACGAGGAGGCACCCGGACTCGGCCGCCGCGTGGAGAGGCGAGTCCGGGACGGCGGCGGGGTCGGCGCCGGCCTCTAGGAGGGCCCCAACTGCGTCTGCGTGGCCGGCGCGGACCGCTGCCTGAAGAGGAAGCGTCTTGGACAGGAGACAGGGGGAGTTGGCGGAGCAGTCCTTGTCCGACAGGAGCATCTAGCACACATAGGTAGGGTAGTAGAAGAAGAAGGATACATTTTTTATTAATTTCGATAGCTGCGTACATCTACGTAACATGCAAATGTAACTATAATTTACCTTGATTGCTGGCACTTTTCCTGCCCTGCAGGCCGCCACCGTGGCCTCCCTGACGGCCACCTGCCTGTTGTACTCGCTGCTAGGACAGGGGTGCTCCAGAAGCAGCCTGAGCGTCTCCAGCGCTCCTGCCCTGGCCGCAAACGAGAGGGCCGTGCTCCCCTCGTTGCAGCTCTGGCATAGGGTGTGGTGGGTGGCGGACACTGCCTTCCCGCCGCCGCAGCCGCGCAGCAGCTCCGCGGCAATCTCTGCGCGGTCGGCGGCGGCGGCCAACATGAGCGGGGACACCCCGCGCGAGTCGGACCTCGTCACGTCCGCGTCAAAGTGCACCAGCAGGGAGACCATGGAGAGGTTGCCCGCCGAGACGAACCTGCTGAGGAGCGGGGCATCGTTTCCGTCAGCGTCGGAGGTGGCGTCGTCGGTTGCGGCGTCCGGGGAGGCGCCCGCCAGCAGGAGCAGCTTGGATACGACAAGATTGGGCTGCAGGACGTTCTTGGGACACGAGAGAGCGGCGGAGACGTCAGGGCTGGACTGGGCGATCCAGAGTGCCTGCATCTCCTTGGGCGAGTAGCGGTTGGCCGCGCCCTGCCGGAAGATCTGCGCCTTCAGCACGTGGTGGGCCAGGTCAAGCGTCTCCTCCGGGCAGAGCGCCGCGAGTCGCGAGTTCCTCCGGCTGAGGTAAAGGGCGATGGCGGCGTGTCCGGTCCGCTCGTCGCAGGCGAACTTGTTCGACTCGCAGGAGCGGCGCCCGGTCAGCCACTCCCGGAAGGAGGAATGGAAGAACGAGACCGTCTCGCCGTCGTCGCCGATGGGGAGGAACTGGGAGACGACCGAGTAGGTGTGCAGGAAGTCCTCCCAGTCGCAGGCGTCTCCCGCGGCCTGCAGGCACAGGTAGGCCCTGCGCAGGGTGGGCGGCCTCAGCGAGGCCAGGCAGACGGAGAAGAGGGCCCTGACGCGGCCGTAGGACTGCTGGCTGGGAAAGAGGAGGTTCATCCGAAGGGTGAACGCCTCAGACAGCGTCTGCGGCAGGGAGGTGAAGCCGGAGGACTTGACCACGACGTGGCCCTGTTCCAGCAGGTCGAGGGACACGCGGGCCGAGAGGAAGGACCCCCTGCAGGCGGAGGACGCCAGGTGCTCTGCCAGGGCGGCCTGCGGAGAGCAGTCCTGTCGCCAGGCCGTGGGAGTGGTGTTCTGCACCAGAGCGGGGCTGTGGCGGATTCGAAGGACAACGTAGTCCTTGATGTCTTTGGTCAGGCGCTCGTCAAAGCCGTTGTCGTCCAAACTGAAATTAATTTTTTTTGTATTGCAGTACATCTCACCAAATCCCTTTTTAATACGGTATATAATTAAAGGCACACCTCATCCTCTGGTAAGGAAACCCCTTGACGATGTCCAGCATGCCCGTCCTGACGGTGCAGACGAGCCTCAGCCAGGGCGGAAACTCCCTGAAGTGCCTCTCCAGGAAGGAGGCGACGGTCTCCCCGCCGTCGGAGCGGTGAAGTTCCGCCTCGCACAGGCCGTCGACAAGGATGAGAAAATACCTGTAGAAAAAATAACTTAAAGTTAAACATCGTGTTTTAAAAAAAAGCTTTTCCCTCCGCCTTTCGGGAAAGGAAAGGAAAAGAAAGGCCATTCGTCTCTGTCAAAAAACTTTCCACGTTACCGCGGCAAAACTGCATCGCCGGCCATAAAAATAACCACCACCACCCACTGCTTCCCCCTCCTTAATGGCCTTTACGATCGCAATCCGAAAGAAGATCCATAAAAGAAAGAGTGAATGCGCACCCATTAGGAGCCTCTTTCACGTCCTTAAGAGGTTGGATGATCCCCTGGCGCAGAAGTTCTCCCGGCGACGTGTACGAGTTGGCCGAGTCCACCTCGAAGAGCCTCCTCCTCCGGGCGCCCCCGCCGGAGTCGACCGCCTCCCTGTAGGCCGGGAGGAGGGGTGAGGAGTATAGCTGAGAGGCCAGGGAGCGGACAAGGTTGGCGGCCAGGCAGGTGGGCTCGTCGTCCGCGCGGCAGAAGTGCGAGGCCACCACGCCGAGACCGGACGAGGAAAGAGGATGGTGGCCTTGCAGAGAGAGGGGGGGAGAGACAGAGAAAAAAAATCTTAACCGCTGTAGTACCATTTTTCGCAAAACTTTATCGAGCAAAATATCCCGATTTTTTTTTTTTTTTTCATGACGTCTATTGCGGCAAAACAGAAAAAAAGGTCGACCATGAATTATTTCACGTTCCCAGAAGTAAAAAAGGACCTCCTTCCTTTCTTCCTTCCTCTCACCTCCTTTGACTAGCTGCTTGAGGAAGGCGGTCTTGCCAGTTCCGGAGGCCCCGGACACGATAAAGCCGCCGTTGGTCGGGAGGTCGCTGTCCAGGTGCTGGACCATTTCCCGCAGCAGCCACCGCCGGCCCACGAAGACGTCGCCGCCGACGCCGCCGTTGTAATAGTAGCTGCCGGCCAGGTCGACGTTGCTGAGGTGGCTGGCGCCAAGCTGGGTGGAGGTAGACATGCCGGAGAGGGACCTTCCGTCGGCCTCCAGATCTGCCAAAAAAAAGGGGGGAGCACCTTCGTAAAAGATGAGAACGGAGGAAAGGGGGAGGAGGGAAACATTCATTAGTTATACTACTACTACTAGGTATGCCTGACAACTCCTGCCCCTATCTCAAGTAAGACGATCATTAGTCAGCCCTCCTCTTTCCTCCTCCCACCGCAATTAAGTGCGGTTTCCTTGGCAGTTTCTTGTGGTCTGTGGTCACAAGGGAAGAATGTTCGTTCGTGTCATTGTGTGTACCCAAGAAGCGCGACACACCCGACGGGATTTTTGACCATCTTCCAGAACAAAAAAAATGTGACATTAATGTCTGGTAGTCCAATGACATGTTTTATCCCGACGGGGCTTTGACCACTCGAAAACGTGTAATGGAAAATGTCATCAGACTACTATAGTAGTACATTCATGTCACTTTTTTTGTTCCGAAAAAATACCCCGTCTGGAGTACATGTTTCCAAGCGGAATTGATACGTTCGTAACATTCAAAGTCCCGTCGGGATGCCACTAGGTACTGTACCACCACATGTCGCCCAATCCCACACAACTTAATTGCTTCACATTATTCTTGGGAAAGAGAAAAATAAAGAAGGCACATTTATTGCCCTTTCTCCCCTCCAAATATTTATGGACCAGACCGTTACACTTCTTTCCCTCTCATCCTTTTTGTTAAGTTACAAACACACACATGGGGCCAACACGGATAAATTTCTTTTTTCTCCATCCGCAATAACATTCCCAAAACGCTTTTTTTTTAGAGCGAGAAAAAAATGTCCTTTCATATTTGGGAAAGTTTTCCTTCTCTCGCATGCCAGAGGATGTAGCACAACATGGAGGAAAAAGAAGGCGCAAAAAAAGTTCTAATCTCATGATGACTTGTGAAAGCTTTTTTTCTTGCAGCGAAAGCTCACGCCTCTTAGTATCAGGAGAAGAGGAGAGAAAGGACGTTCCTAAACGTAGCAGCATAAGAACCCCCCAAACCCGCCGACAACAGAGAAAAGTTTCTGCCGACTCACTGTAATTCTGTTCCCTGATTGCAGCCATCCCTCCGAAAGCGCGGGTGGACGGGAAGTGAGACGAGCGTCTGGCGAAGGCGTTCCTGGACAGGAGGCCGGCGGCCCCCGCGCCGGAGCCGCCGGTGCTGCCGCAGGCGCCCCTGGCTTCGAACCGCCGCGCCACGTCCGACCGCATCATCCCCAGGGAGCGCCGCTTCAGGTCCCGGCGTATCGGGGGCAGGTTGGAGAAGGCGGAGGCGACGGAAGAGGCGCCGCCGACGCTCAGGGTGGAGGAGCACTGGCTCAGCCTGTCGTCGAGGTCCTGCACGTCGTCGTCCTCCCTGAAGTTTAAGGAAGCCACGCTGCTGGTGACGGAGGAGTAGGACTGGAAGCCGGACTCGCGGCCGCCGCGCAGCGAGAAGGGGCTGCTCTCGTGGTTGCCGGCCACGGAGTGCGGCCGCGGCGGCCGCGGACACGGCTGCCTGCCGCCGCGGCCGCCCTGGTCGATTTCCTCGTAGACCGGTCCCTTGAAGGGAGGAAGGCCGCCGCCGCCCCCAAGCCGCTCGCAGACCTGGCAGTCCTCCGACCTGAATGTGCACTCGTAGCAGCGGGCGTGTCCGCAGGTGGCCTCGATCAGCTTCCGCCTGCGCCCGGGCCCGAACGCGATCCCGCAGGCCGGACAGGCCTCCTCCGCCCTGACGACGTCCCGCTGCTTCTTCTTCGTCCTCATCCGGGCCTCCGTCGACGGGGACGGGTCGCCGCTGCTCCCGGAGGCGCTCTCTCGGGTTGGCAGGAGGATCTGAAGCGAGAGCGCCTGGGAGGTGTCCTCCTCCTCGTCGTCGTCGTTGTCGTCGCCGCTGCCACCTCCCGCGTCGGAGCGGATTCCGGTGCTCAGTCGGCCGGACACCGGGCTCGCTATTGGGTTTTCTACAGAAAGAGAAAGAGAGAGAAAGAGAGGTGTAATTCAGCACGTACAAACTGTTTTAGAAAAAGCTGTCTACAGTAGAACATACAATTGTGTAAAAAAAAGCACAAAAAGAAAATTACACAACGTGCAATTTCCCTTATAAAAAATTCAAATTAGGAACATTGTATTTTATTGTTTGGATGGGCACTTCTTGAAACAATAAACATAAGGCGGAACAAGAGAAAAACCCGGAGGGTTGAAGATCATCCGCATTGTCTGCTGCAGATAAACCTGCGGGAGTCAGGCATCATTAATAAACGATGCCTCCCCTCAAGGCCTTGGAAACTGGGCTTTGGAGATTACATTGTTGGCGAGGGAATAAGTGTAGTAACATTTTCGGGTCAGCATGGTGCACCGTGGAGCCAAGTCTTTCTATTACAATGCATTTCCGTCTGGACTGTCTGAAAGGGGGAAAGAGAGCGAAAGTCCATTCAAAAGAGAGAAAGAAATCCCTTCCGTTGCGTCCACTGTGACTTTCCTCCGGAAATTAGACCGCGGACGGGAGAAAAGACTTTTATTGCGAGAGAGGGGGGAGAGAGGAAAAGAGAATCGCTGGGGTGTTGGGAGGGATCACTCGTCCGTATTTTTCCATCAAATGTCCTGCTCTTCCGGAAGGAGAATTCGGTGCGGTGTTGTAAAAAAAAAAGAGAGAGAGGGAGACGAGGATCTGTCATCCGCACTCTCACGTTTATGGTCGCAACAACGAATGTGGAACGGAGCTATCTGGATAGGTTCGGGCGGGAAGGAGAAAAAAAGGAGGCCAGAAAGCAATTACGTCACGGCGAGCGATGAAGAAGAAAGAGGCTGAGTGAAGTGGGAGGCGGAGGAGGAAGAAAGAAAAGGGGGTTGATGGAGAAAGGGGAAGAAATGGGGAAGGAGGAGGAAGATGAGGGCTGCTAATCCCAGTGACGAGAGCAAAGGCGGGCGCACGCCTCCCCTCGCCTCACCCTCTCCCCACCCCTTCCCTAGCTCCCTCTTCCTTCGCTGTCACAACCGAGAAACACTGCAAGCCGCTGATATGCAAAAAGAAACAGACTGGGGGGGGGGAGAGGGGAGGGAAAGAGGAGGGGGTGGGTGAAAAATCCACTGAGTGTTTCTCGCCCCCCCCCCCCAGCCTCAGCATAGCACGTGAAGCACATAATCTCTCTCTCTCTCTTTTCCCTCCCTCCGTGGGCATTCAGAGCATTTTTCTCATTTTCGTACTCTCCTCCTTTCCAACCTCCCTCCCCCACCTTCCTCCTTCTCGCAACAGATCAATGCCTGGAGTAGGACTGGAAGAAAATGAGGAAGTAAATTGAAAGAGAGCAGAAGATGAAAGAAAGGAAATAGGTGGGGGGTGGGGGGTGGAGGTGGAAGTGAACGAAACAGCACGCTTGGGAAACGGGGCGGAGAGAGAGAGGAAAAGAGTCCGGAGGGGGGGAGGGGACGGAAATAGAAAGCGCAATGCTGCGAAGCCTCGCAATTTCGTCCTCTCTTTCTCCTCCCTCTCAGACACAGTAAGGCTTCTCCACCCCTTTCTTGCTTTCCTTCTCTCCCCTCCCCCCCCCCTCTTATCTACGGATGAGTAACAGCATTCACGTCGAGATTATATATCTGCAGGGAAGGAAAGAGAAAGACTATTTTTCGCCTTCTCTCCATCCACCTCATGCCGAGTGAAGGGAAAAGGAGAGACAGGAAGAAGAAGGCAATCAGAGCAGGGAATGGGATGAGGGGACGGAGGGAAGAAGAAGAGACTTTGAGTGATCTGGCGCGCTCTCTCTCTCTCCCCTCCTTCACTCCGACTGGAGTGTAAACAGCCGCTCGGGTTGTTTGGAGGCACGTGCAAATTCTGCACGGAGGTGAAAAGGAGGGCGGCGACTCGGAAAAAAAGGGTCTCGCTTATTCGATTACATGGGAGGGGAAAAAGAGAAGGACAAGGATCGGGAGAGAAAAGGAGGGAGTGTTTCGCTTCCCACGACAGACCTTCTCTCCTTAGAAAACTGTTTTTCCCACACGCAAATGCTTCTTCTCTCTTTCTCTAGAGGAAAGTAAGAGCGAGACCCTTTTCTGTGCAAAAAAAAAAATAGAAGGCCGAATGCGTTTGCCGGCAGAAAAGAGAGAGAAACAGAGGAGCCGGTCCAAGGAGGAGAAAGCGTTTCAAGCCGGAGAGCAAAGAAAGAAGCTGCAGCCAAGGAGTAAGAGACGGAGGGAGACAAGGGAGGAAGGGAAGGAAAGAGAGGGAGATTTCTAGTATAAGGCCCAGTTGCGAAGGCCAGTGCCAAGGCTGAGGGGAGGGGAAAGGAGAGCCCTTCCTCTCTCCTTTCCCTCTCATCCGGCTTTCCTAATCCTCCTCCTTCCCCGCAAAGCCCCCTCACCCACCCCTTCTGTCCTCAGGGAAACGGCACGAAAAGGGCTCATCCTCCTTCACGTGTGGAAAGTGGAAGAGGAAGGTGAACTTCCATTTTCAAATGTCAACAAAGGCTCACCCTGCTGCTGCTGCTGCTGCTGCTGCCGCTGTTGCTGCTCTTGTTGGAACAGATCTCCCTCCTCCTCCGTCTGCAGCAGCGACATCCTGTGGGCGTCCGCCCTGGTCATCTTGGGCAGCGGGGACTTGGAGCGGAGGCTGGAGGACTCCGGCCACTGCGGGAACGGCGAGGAGGAGGAGGACGGCGGCCGCGGAGAGGAGGACGAGGAGCAGGAGGACGGAGACGGGCTGAAGGAGGCCGAGGACCTCCTCAGCTTGAAGTGGAACTTTCCCCTCCTCCTGACGGCGACAGCACCACCGCTCTCCTTGTCCGTCTCCTTGGCGGCCCTCGTCCTCTCCTGCCCGCCGCCGACCCTCAGGCTCTTGATGAGATTCATGGCGGGCAACAACAACAACGGTCAAAGCGCACTCACTGTCACTCTCCGTCTTCGTCTCCGTCTCCGTCTGCAACAAGCAATTCTTTGTTTTGATTTTCTCCCTCTTTTTCTGCTGCTCTCTGCCAGTGCCAGTGCCAGTGCCAAGGGTTTGATTCTGTTCTCGAGGGGGGCAGAAGCAGCAGACTGAATAAAGAGAAGGAGGAAGGGAAGGGGGTGGAAGATTCGCTGGATGCACCTCCCTTCCTCCCTCCCCTGTCCAGGTTCTCTTCCTCTCTGCCTTCCTCGCTCCTCCGCCGCCGGCGTCACTCACTCACTCACTGCTGTTGTCGTTGTCGTTACCCCTCCTCTACTCCAGTCTCCCTCTCCAGACCTGGTCTGTGTCGAACTGAAGCCGCACTTTTGCTGCAGGGGGAGGAACAGGAGGAGGAGGAGGAAGAGGAAGAGACGCTCGCGCGCCCGACCAAACAGGGCGGACGGGAGAGAGAGAACAACGGGGGGAGAGAGAGAGAGAGAGAAGAGCGTTGTTGCCGCCCGCTGAAGTAGGAAGGGAGGGAGAGAAGAGAGTGGATATGAACAGA
>JAAUYM010066496.1_pt1 | contig 10451 bp, 10 predicted proteins | sample 7278001 | NCBI WGS metagenome assembly JAAUYM01 (sample SAMN14350224, study PRJNA611818) | marine sediment metagenome | isolation source: surface marine sediment (1.8m) | place: French Polynesia: Moorea | collected 2018-08
ATTTAATAAATAATATTAAAACGCTCCCAGTTACCTGTATGTGTTTTGTGTTTGAGTGTATGGGGGGGGGGGACCGGGCGCCGTCGGACAAGTTGGGAAGGGTGGGTTTTCTGCTGCTCTCCCTCCCTGCCTGCTCTCCTCTTCCCTTGCTGACGAAAAATCCCTGATGACGAAACTAGTAGTACAACACTAGCGAGCTCGGTGATGGGATTTTCCCGAATGAAACAAAATGCGCACTTTTTATGCGCATTTAACAAACGAACTCTTCTGTGCTAACACGATCAAATCGTTCGTAGTAGCAGGTATTACTCATAGCATGGTGCAAGTAACCATGCCAAAAAACGGGTCTTCAGTCTGCAAACACTGTTCCTATACACACTACTTTTTTTAACTTCTCCTGTCCCCCCTCCCCCCTCTCTTCGTCTTCCTCTTTCCCTCGTTCATGCAAACCAGGGCTATTCTACTCTTCCTTAGAAGTAGGTACAGTTGAACTTCGAATTATTTGCACCTATACTGTACTATGGATGCACTGATTGCCATGCAGTTGAAAATTGGTGGATTCACTAGATTAGATTCACTAGATTTACAAGATTAAAGATGCTGTATTTACATGGTACATACTGTACTATGTCGAGGTTCCACTGTACTGTACAACTTCGCTGTTACTTTTCCCCTTCCCCTCTCTTGCTTCAAGGACGGACGCCAGGAGAAACCTCCCTTTCCCCCTTTTTTCCTGGTCAGAGGTGTTTGTTATCGTGGTAAGAAAAACAACTTATCCGATTTCTCTTCCTGAGGACTTTACCCGCAGTCCTCCTCCTTATAAAAACGACATCAGTAAGCTAATATAAATGTTTATGACTGTCCTACTACTATATTTGCGTTACATACTGTGCGCAAAGAAAAAACCCAGTGTGGAATTTTGCTCCTCTCCTTTTAAAGCAGAGGAAAAAGGGTGGGTAAAAAAAACTCCTTTCTCTGTCGTATTCTCGCTCGCTTTTTGGCATCGAGCCCAATGTGGAATGTCCTGTTGCTCTTGGGCGAGGAAGGAGGAGGAGGAGGAAGAAAGCAAGATTGCCCATCTCTCCCCTCTTTTCTCAATCTAAAAGGAGGAGAGACAAGCAACTCCTTAGACATCAAACAATTGAGAAATGTGTAGATTTTCCCACATAATAAGAACATTTCTGAATTCAAGATATGTGCGTGTGTACAGTACTCGTATTTAAAGAAAAAATCAAAGTGCCACCAATATAATGTTTATATCTAGCAAGACAACATCCACGTCTTGGGGCGTCTTGGGAGAAGAGTTAAGTGAAGATCATCTTTCGATGCTAGGCTTGACGTTCTACTAACGTCAGAAATATCACCATAGATAGAGACTAAATGGGTCAGGATTTTTCGTAGCAAAAGCTCAAGCAGGTGAGAGCTTTCTTTTTTTTTCCTTCCGCGATGGAGGTGGTACGTACATACTGTACGTAGATAAACTGTTTGTGGAGGGAGAAGAGGCAAGGGAATCGTCATGACGTGACGCAAAAAGTTGCTGATAAGACGGACCCAGTGAATCAAGCATCCTGGATTGCCAATGTCTCAAATTAATTTTTCGAGGATCTCATTTTGTCGGGGTGGGGGCTGGGGGGGACCTTCAGGAGGGGGAACGTTCTGACAACGTCCTCTTAAGGTTCCGCAGGGAAACAGAACAATGGCAGCAACATGTCCATATCGCTTCGTTCATAGCTGTTGTCATGCGACCTGCCTTTGCTGGCAAGCTTGTCGTTGTTCCGACTTCCCCCGCCCCCCCTTCATTGTTCAGCTTTTGCAAACCAGTACTTACCGGTTTCCTGGTAAGGAAAGGCAATTGGGAACTGATAAGAGGGAAAGGCAGATTGAGGTCACTGTCATATATACTACAGTGCGCACTTAACATTTTTTGGGGTCCACGATGAGTTCCCCTGCTTGATGTGAAGTAGAGGCGGTTATCAATTGGGCTTACAAAATCATATTTATTCTTCCCCCCCAAAAATGTATTTTCTGTATTTACTTACGCATCAGCTGCTAATTAAAAATCTTTGAAGATAATTAAGGTAAAAATACCTACGTACCGGTACATGTATAGGTTTGTTTCTTTCTATACTTTCTAGCTAACACCTTTAGCTGATACCAGGTTTTAAAAAAATAACACTGCCATGAAAAAGACTCAAATATACCTAACACAGTAGACATTAAATAGTCTACCTACCTGAGAGCATACTATGTACGTACTGTAAAAAAAAAGAATATGCTTAGCAATGGAAAAAAATTGGAGATCATTAGAGAGACTGTGTAGACTCTTACAATTGTCATTTATCTCAAGTCTTCGCAAGTGTTAAGCTCCGGTGCAAAATAAGCGTCAAAGGCTCCAGAAGAGGTGAATATTGGGCCGGCATGGCAGCAGGGCACTGGACCACTGCCCGCAAACCTGACAGTGAGGCAAGGGTTTTCTTACACAAAGCCATATCCTGTCTATAGACAATCCACTTGTACATTCCCTTATACGTACTATGTAGTACAGTACGTAGTACAATGATTTAATACGTTGAGTGGGGAGAGACCAAAAGTAGGTTGCTTGTTCTGGGACATCCTGTATACTACCTGTGTGTGTGTGTGTGTGTACTAAATGCTATTTGCTCCAGAACGCCAGAGTCACTTCCACTATGAGAGGGATGCCTTTTACACCTCTGTACCCAACCAGATTTTATCTTTGCCGCGTCCAATCTTTTTCAGGTAACTTACGTAGATGTGGCTTTTTAAAAATACTTACACTTTTGTCCCCAAGAAACCACCAACACAGTAAGACTAATTAATACGAAGCAGGACGACACATGTGTCATCTATTTACCTTGGTGGCAGAAATCAGTAGGACTGTACGTAGATTATTCGTCCATATAGTGGACACGTACTGTACCCTAGGTACCTAGGTATTATTGTGAGTCTGGCATATAATGGTACACTATAAAATGTGCATTGAAAATATATACACATTTAGATAACAAAACATTAAATTAGTTTCGGCTTGAAACTAAAAAGTCCAGGCAAATAACTCCATTTCACATGAACGGTTTTGATGTTTTTGTCCCATTCTCAAGGAGGCGCCCAACAAAACGTGACAAAACTAGGTCGAGTTTGGCACTTCATCGCGAAGATTTTATTCTCTCTTGTCTCTCTTGTTTATTATTCATTTCCCCAAGCCTTGTTCAGTGGACAAAGTACAAAAGAAAGAAAAAGCAAGGAAGAAACAAAAATACATCCATTGCATAAAATCTAATTACACCTTTCTGCATACAGGTATATGTGTAGGCGTAAGGTTCTGCTCATCTTTTTTTGGTTCCCTCATCTTCTGTGTTGTAAATGCACAATTGTAGTACCCTGATTCGTGTTGTTGGACGGGTCAGTCTCCGCGATTGTTTATTAGTAATAAGTTAGGAACTTGTACGAAAGTGTCCGTTTTGTATTGCTCGCCAGAAGTGGTCTACCTACTAGTTTGTGTGCTACATACAGTAGACCAACTTTGCTGTGAACACGTATGCAAAAGGAAAAAAAAAAGAGCTCCTAACACAGCGTGTTATATCCAGTGCCGCACAGGGGTTGAAAATGCTTGCCTGAATGCATTTTTGTGTACTACGATAAGGTTGTTTTTTTTTCTCACCTCCAGGTCTTGGTGCCAAGCAAAATGGATCCGTCATCGGCGATATCACAGTCGCAACAAGTGAAAAAAAAAAACGATTCAGTGAGCGGGTACATTAAGACACTTAAAAATCTCCGTCTCTCTCTCTCTCTCGCCCCTCTCCCTCTCTTCATCTGGTTCAGTCCGGCAGACATCAGATGTGCTCCACCAATTTGCCCTTCATGAAGCCGTTCTCCAGCTTGCGGAGCTCCCCCTTCTCCACGTCCGCCGTCTCCCTCTCCGCCTCCTCCATCTCCGCCTCCGCCTCCAACTCCTCCACCGCCACCAGCGCCTCTCCCTGCTGCAGGAGCATCTTCTCCTTGGCCAGCAGCGACTTGTCCAGCTCCTGCCTTGCCCTCTTGACCACGAAGTAGGTGACCCCGACGGCCACCGCCAGCTGGGCGCCCAGGATGATGGCGCCGACCTGGGTCGTCTCCGAGTCGGACAGCAGCTGCCAACGGGGGAGAGAAAAAAGTCATTTTTAATTACAAACTGCTCCAGAATACGATCTATAACGCAAGGACACAATTTACACCAGCAGCAACGAGACAAGTTCAAAACTGGCAACTCTAAAAAAGATACTTTTTGCTAGGTTGGAGTACTATACTAAACCCAATGTACAAAATTAAAGTTCTTTAAGAAAGCGATTTTTTTTTGGCAACATGGAAACACACATCGTTTCCCCACTTTGTGCGGGAAAAGGAATAAAGAGGCATGTACAGTACAGTATGTTTGATGCAGTTGTTATTCTGTTTTTGGAGTTCGCACCTGTTCCATGGAGCGAAACGTCGACCCTAAATACGCGTTTATGACTTGGCAGGGGAGGAGGCCGATCATTGTTGCTTGGAGGTACCTGGGGAAAGGAAACAAGAAATCGTTGCTAGGGACATTGTACATAGTACAGTCGAATTAGGATAATGGGGAAGGGTCAAGAGAATTGAATGCAGTTAAAAAAGTAGTTTTTCTTAATTGCCCTTTACATTGGGAAATTTTGACCAAAACAGACAGGATTTTCCACTCATCCAATCTTACAGGTTTGCCGTTTCTCAATCTTCCGAGTGGTATTAGCACATAGTTTACTCGTAGTACATAGTACATCATCCCAATGCTGTACCTGGATGTGGATAGAGAGCAGTTGACGGCAAATATGGCGTTCTGTATCCCGAACGGCACCGGGGTCAGCCTCGACAGCAACACTATCTTGAAGGCCTGCTGCTTGGAAGACATCACCGCGTCCAGAGATTCTGACAAGGTAGAGGAGTACACCAGCCACCTACGGAAGCAAGGTTGTACCGGGTAGAGTGATAGTGGCAAGAAATAGTGTTGCCATCTCCGACCATGCCAAAAACTTGGCATCGATCTACCAAGTTTTTGCAGCAAAAACATTCCATGTTAATGATTATCTTACCTCCTGACATATTTTGCCATGCAGGCCCTGATGAGGTGGTGCGCGACGAAGACGCCGGCGGTGGCTGTGATGATGGTGACGAGGGTGCCCTTGAAGACCCCGTAGAGGTACCCGGTGGCGATGTTGATGAGGATGTATCCCCAGGCGAAGGGGAGGGAGACGACGGCGTACAGCAGCCACAGGATGACTATGACGACGGCGTCGTCCTGGTGCTCGGCCGCAACCAGCACCCAGCGAATGTAATCGCGGAGGAAGTAACCTGTAAAAGTGCGGTTTGCATTCATTTACGGATTCCCAACCACCAAAGGATCGGAGAAATCTCGGTATTCCGAGATCTATGCAAGAAAGGGTACATTTCCCATCGATTTTGAATAAGTTTATTTACTACCTTAACAAAATCTCGGAATTTTGTCCACAAAATTTATTGGCAAAATCTTGGCAAAATTTCGTAACCTTGGAGTTCTGATATTTTCTTAAGGTAGTAAATAAATGTCTTTAAAATTGGTGGGAAATGCGCCCTTTCTTGTATAGATCTCGGAGCTTTAGAAATCGGAGGTTTATCGGAGCAATAATGGAAGCTTTCTTAACAGTCACTTGGTGGTTGGGTTTCACGAGAGAGAAAAAAAATTGCAAAATTGTGACGACTCAAAGATTACAAGTAGCTGCAGCAGCAGCAGCAGCTGCTGCTGCTGGCATGCATTAAATTGCCGATGATATGACGGGGGTGGACTTATCGCTGAAGAGCCGAGATGAATCCTTGGAGAGCTTGCGTCAGACATCAACGAAACGCAAGAGATGCGAATGACGTGTCTTCCCGAAAAAAGTGTACGTTTTTAACTTTAGCAAAAAAATATATACAGTATATACTATAAAGAGGAATAGACCACATACCGGTACTATGTACCTGTAGAAGTCCGTTTTTACGACCTTCGATCTCCCGTGCGGATGTCCGAAAACTATAATAACTAATTTAAGCATCCGGCACACTAACTCACCTGAGCACAGTAGCAGCGAGAGGATGAAGATGGATCCGATGGCGTTGGCCCGACTGTTTCCTCCGTCTCCACTCGAGGAGAGGCTGACGGACCTCTTCAGCCCGGCCTTCACGGACGACGACAGGGCCGGCCCGGGCTCAGGGAGGCTCATGTCCGAGAGGTCCAGGGAGTTGGTGAGAGAGGAGGAGGGGACGCCACCCAACCCATTGCTCTTCTTGGAAGACGAGAAGAAGAGCAGTTTTGGCGAGGAGGGCCGGGGAGACGGCGGCGACGGCGGCGGCGGCAGCAGAAGCTCTGCGGCCGTGGCCGCCTCCCGCTCCGCCACCGTCTTTTTGTGGATGTTGGGCGGCAGCTTGCCGGCCGCTGTGACGAGGGGCGCGGCGGCGGCGGCGGGGAAGAAGGAGGATGAGGAGGCCGCGAGGAAGTCCTCCTCCAAGCTGCGCCGGCGTCGGCGAGAAGAAGGCGGCGGTGCGGAGACGACGACGGCCGCGCTGCCGTCGGAGGCGGAGGAGGTGTTGCTGAGGTTGCTCTGCCTGCTCCTCCTCCTGCTGAAGTGCTGCTGCTGCTGTTGCTGTCGCTGCTGTTGCTGCTGCTGTGCCTCCCTCCCGAGATTTGCCTCACCTGTGGGGTGCTTCTGCGGCGGCGGCGAAGGAGGACCTTTCTTATCTCTCATTTCTCCAACCTCTTTTGATAAGGGAGGCGACTGACTATTCGGCAGGAGCGCAGGTCGCCGCTGTTGATGACAGCCACATCGGACTCCTCCTCCTCCTCCTCCTTCTCCTCTTTTTTTTTGACAAGGGGCGCTCGCGGCGGCTAAGCAGAGATTATGGGCTTCCCTTCGTAATAACGGTGACTTCTTCTGCGCCTCTTTATCGCACAAGGGAGTATAGGGGAGGTTTGCACAAGCTTCAACCTGAAACTGAAAATGAGATGCATTTTGTCACAAATTGGGTCGCAATAATTTGTCTCACAATTTGTCTGACGGGACTGGAGGATTGCAAAAAAAAAAAAGCTGGCATTAATTTTCCTGCGGTATGTGTATGTACATATATGATAGCTAGTGCACACGAATCGTGCGCAACAATGGCCTTGCGGGCAAAGAGCAACAACACAAGTACGTCCAAGAACAGAAAGAGAGAGGAAAAAGAAAGAGAGAGAGAGCTTCAAAAGGTCGGCTTTCGAATCGATTTGCAAGCCTCCTCCTCCTCCTCCTCCTCTACCAGAGAGCATTCCATTCTAATTATATCACTGCCTCTGTCCCAAGGGCGGGCCACGTGTCTGTGTGCAAAGAGGCGCTGCTGCGATGATTTATTCAAGTCCCCCTGATCACGAGCCGACATTTGACAGCGGGGGGGTTGCGCGGATAGAGGGGGGGGGGAGAGGGAGGGAAACTTGGAGAGGGTAGTTCCGATCGTATGCAGAAAGGCAAGAGAAGCAGGAAAAAAGAGATCGTTAACAGAAGTCGGGAGGAAAGTAAACCAAGCAACAGCACCTCTCTTTCTCCATCTCCTCTTTTCGAAACTGCCACGCCCTGCTTGAAACACGATGTGTTTGTAGTACCGTGGGGTGAGATACACAACAACCCAGCTCTCTTGCAAATGGAGGGAGTGAGATGGAGGAGGAAGAGGAGGAGGATAAACGATGCATGCATCAGGAGAATGTTTATGACATCTCCAAAAAGTCTACGACTAATAGCCGCACTCGCCCGAACTGCTGACACTGCAGAATTAAACAAAAAATAAGAAGCTCTTTCGCTCTTCCCAAATTGAAAGCTTAAATGTGCTGAGGGAGCTGGTCGTACTCGCATTTGGCATATTTTTACACACAGAAGAAGAAAAAAAAACAAAACAGGTGAAACGGGCATCCTTTCCTCGTTTCATATAAAAACACAAGTGTTCGGAGGGTTATACTGTGCAGTTTAGTACGCACTGTAAAAAAAAAATGGCTGGCAACGAGACCTTACACTGTGTACAAGTGATGATGATAGCAAAAGAAGGACTGTGCATAAAAGACGTGTTTTGAATCTTCCGATTTTTGCTTTCCCACCACTACTACCTATGTATCTTTAGTCCACTCCTCCCTGCATGTTCCAAAAAAAAAAGGGGAGGAGAGAGCGACAGAGCAAACATTTCTTGTGCACGTCACATTATTCCTCGTGTAATTCAAGTCGACTGACTCCTTCTGGCCTGCTTCCTTCCCTTCTCCCCCCTTTTTTGTCGCACACATAGCAATACTCCAACAACTATGTACTACGTATGCTAGGTACTAACATGAGACCCCCTCCCTCCCCACTCTTACCTTCTTCAGTCAGTCGTCCTTTCTATCTGCCTCCTCGGCTGTCAAATTGTGGACGTCGCGGAACAACGAGGTTGGACTGATGAACTGACGTTTCACGTCCTCGGAAAGGACGGGGGAGGGGAAATATGCTCGGCTCTTTCTTGCCTGTTCTCTCTCTTTCTCTCTCTCTCTCTCTCTCTCTCTCTGCTCGCCACGTTACGTACTTCCTACCTACTATACACATACGTAGGGACGAGAAAGCCGGGAATGCGACATGAATTTTTAATTATTTTCGAGTGTCCCGCCCGAGCGCGCTCGCTTCCTCCTCCTCCTCCTCTTCCACGATAGCTGCCGTCTTTCCCCCCTCTTCTTGGCTCCGCGCAGGCCTCTCGTAAAATACGATATGTGAACGCATAGTAGAAAGCTCCGGAAGAAACGAGGATCCTACCAGTTGACAATCAAGAAATTCTACGAAACCAGACATATCGATGCAACCATGCATGTAAGGATGAAGTGCCGACTTTAAGGGCTACCCTTTTGTGGGAAACAAATAAGCAAAGTGTGGCCACGCCCACCGCTCCCTCCTCTTCCTTCTCCTCTTTCTCCATGTCGTCAGCGTATCCGTTCTTGGATCGCGCGGAAAGCCATGGAAAGTGGATAGGAGGGAAAGGGAGGGGGAGAGGGCGCCGGAAAGGAGAGGAGGAGGGAGGGGAAGGGTCGCAAAAATGCCTTTTTTTCTGAACGGAGAGAAGGTCACCATGACGAAAAAGAGAGTCACAGGACGACGAGGAGGAAAAGGAGGAGGCTGGAAAGGGAGAGAGGAACGGGAAAATGTCCTCGGGACATGAAATCTTCGCGTCAGCCAGCTAGCCAGCCAACCGGCCGACCGACCAACCGAGGCAGGGCATCCTGTTTCAGCTCCTTCTTCGATCTTGAACTCTACCAGGAAATAAGAGAGATAGTAGAAAAAAAAGCTCCCTCTCTCTTTTTCCCCCTCTTTATTGCACGCTTCCACTACTTTGCTTTGGCCTGAACTTCAAGGCTCTCTCTCTTTTACGACCCATCTCTGCTATCCTAGCTCTAAAGTCAAACAAACACAGTGTCTCTCCTCTCGTTCCTCCTTCCCAAAAAGTAGGGAGGAAGAGGAGGGTTACGTCATATACACGTACTACTACGGACAAAATTTCATACACGCGAGAATCAAAAAACACCCACGCCAGACTAGTAGGTAGTGTAGACTGCTGCTCACTATGCAACATTTGGTTATCTTTCATCCTCGTCCCGTCCGTCCAAGATATGGGATCATACAAAAAGTAGGACAGATGTTGCTGATGCTGGGTTCACTCACCTGCCGATGGGGCGCTTATTGCAGCTGCTTTTAGTAGTGTTGGTTGGCCTCCCCCCTCTCACAAATGATTCCCGTGAACTATCACCCTTGTCTGGAGGCGGAGGTAGGAAGGTGTAGGTAGGTAAGACCAGGTAGCGTTTTCTCCCCTTCCTTCCCTTCCTCCCCTTGGTGTTGCCTATGCAGGAAGTTGTGCTTGGCTTGGCTTCGCAAGATCCTGGATGATTCTTGAAACTTTTTTTTTTCTTCCAACCAGAGCTGGTTTTTTTTTTTTAGTTAGCACTTTTTGAGGTGATGATTACGCCCACATACTAAGCGTTTGTTGGCCCAGCGTCCTGCGTGCGAGTTACCCACACCGCGAAACCACGCGAGCAGACGGACGGACGCAAACTGCCAGTGGACACAGACAACAACAAGCACACTGCACACGAGTGGGAGAGGGCGGTGTGGGGTGGGGTGGGGTGGACTGGGGAAAAGAAGGAGTGGAGGACCAACAACACACACTCTTTCCTCCTATACGTGAGGTGGAGCATGAGTGAGGAGAGAAAGAACTCTCTCCCTCTCCCCCTCTCTTACGTATGGAGTAACTAGTACTGTCCCAGAGACGCGCGCAGCACAGCCAACATGAGGAGGGCGGGAAGGGGAGGAGGAGGAGGAAAAGACTGGGACGACGCCACGTACTAGGCAGGAGCAGGAGGAGGAGACGCCCCTTTGCCCTCCTCCCCCCCC
>JAAUYM010023773.1_pt1 | contig 10449 bp, 8 predicted proteins | sample 7278001 | NCBI WGS metagenome assembly JAAUYM01 (sample SAMN14350224, study PRJNA611818) | marine sediment metagenome | isolation source: surface marine sediment (1.8m) | place: French Polynesia: Moorea | collected 2018-08
CCGCCCATCAGTACGGTAGATCACATGATGCTCTATGGGTGGAAGTCCTTAAAACTGATCACAGTCCGGGAAGTCTACGCAATTAACAGAATAACAACAGTACGGTTTAACAACCTTGGGGTTTTTTTTGCGAGGCAGTGCGTACACAGTAGGCGGCCAATGAGCGTTGAGCATATCCACGCACTGTTTGTATTTACATTTATTGTTTCTAGAGATCCCGGGATTATAGGCATTTCCCGGGCAAAAATCTCCGATTCGCATCGATTCTAAGGGAACTTTTTCCGGCAATGTCCCAGAAACATTTGACGAAAAAGAGACCAGAAACCAATTTTACAGTATGAAAGAAAATATTTACACAATTTGGAGGGAAACAGCTACATATCTCTGCATAGTAGTATAACAGTCAAGTCGGTGATCACCAACCAGTCTAAAATTGTACAATATAGCAGAGTTTTTATTATAGCTGAAGTATAATAGCAAATATAATAATAATAGTATAATAAAAATGCAACTCTGTCTAATAGAGTTTCTACTAACAGTATATTAGTATAGTATTAATAGTAGTAGCAGTAGAAATAGCAGTACTGCAGCTACTAGAAAGCAGTAAGTAAGCGCGGTGGCCCAAGGTGGGACAAACACTACTGTACGTACGTACTGTACAGGACGTACTGTAGACTCCTTCGCAAAAAAAAACTAGGTCATTGCCTGCCTAGTTGTTTGATGACCTTTTTTTGGGAGCTCCCAAAAAAGGAGAGGGGAGGGGGAACTTGTCGTCGTCTTTTTAATTAAAAAATGGGGATTTTTCCCCTCTTCTCTCTATCTGCCTTGAAGTGAGCAGGAATGATTGTTGCTTTTTTTTTATTCGAGTAAAAGATTGTAGTTACCTCCTTCCTAACAGAACTTTGGCTCCATTGCGACTTAAAATTCTTTCCCGTGTTGTCGTCAAAGCATGAACCTCTGTCAAAAACTGTCCAAATACCACGTTATCTTTCAACCTGTACAGTACATCTCTTCCAAGTTAGCAGGAGGAAAGACAAACAGCAGAGTACGTGCGAACAACGTGAACGTAGAACGCATGACCGCGCAAGGGATTTCCCCCCAACCGCGCTCTCTCTTGCCCCTGCCCCCCCCCCCCTCTCTTCATAAAGCTCTCGAACCGTCCTTGGAGCCGCCTCCAGCCGATGAGATGAGCCAGAGACGTCGGCCCCCACCCTTGCACACTCCGACGGGAAAGCAAAACTATCGGTGTTGTTTCTGGTGCTATCATTGAAGGTTTTATTTTGGCAATGGATAAGAAGAAGGATGGTGGAGGAGGGTGCTGCGTGCGGCTGTCGAGACTGCAGAGGAGGTCGGTCCAGGCCATCGAGGCCGGGTTCAGGGCGCACGGCGAGGCCGTGGCAGGGTGAGCGTGAGGGTGGACGATGGAGCTGACCAGGAAAAAGACACATTGATAACATGTGTAGCAACTCTTTCAGGAGCCCCTTTGTGTTTATCGTGGGCTCGGTGCTGTTCACGACGCTGTGCGCGACGGGCCTGACCCAGATGGCGGAGGAGACGGACGTCCAGACGCTGTGGCTGCCCAGGGGGACGGACTTCAAGAAGAACAGCGAGTACCTGAGGGCAGTGACCGAGGCAGACGAGGACAGCTGCAGGAGGCAAAAGGTGCAGGTTGTTTCCGTGGAGGACAGGGGCAGCGTGCTGACCGCTCAGAGCGTCAGGGAGGTGCACAGGCTGAGGCAGGCCGTCTTCGACATCGTGACGGAGGATGGGGCCACCTGGCCGAACAGGTGCAAGAGGGTCCCTTTCCTGGGGCACCTGCCCTCGCTGACGACCCCTCCGGAGGGAGCCTTCCCGGAGGAGGTCTGCCCGCAGGTGGAAACGGCTGAGGCTGCCGAGAAGGCGGCGCCGAAGGTTTGCCTGGAGAGTCACCTTCTGGAGGCTTGGGCAGTAGGAGGCAGTCTGAACAGGGGACTCCCGGCCAACTTGACGGACAAGGACGTGGTCGAGACCATCAACGGTGATGACCTGGTTAGTGGTCTCACCGGGCTGCCCCTGAGAGTCTCTGACTTTCTCGGCAGTGCTGTGGAGGACAGGAAGAGCGGAGAGGTCATCAGTGCCAAGGGGATGACCCTCACCTTTGTCACAAACAGAATGTTGAAGGGGGATGAGCCAAATGCCACTTTTGAGAACGACATGTCGCTTAACTTTGAAGAGGAATTTATCCGGGTGGTGAGATAATTCAAATTCAGTGACTCGAGCGGCCTACGTGCCTTTCCAGAAGCTGCCAGGAGTTACGAGGAAGAAGTGGCAAAGGGATCTGACGGAAGTCTGGTGCTCATGGCCATTGGGTACACCATGATGTTTGCCTACATTATGAGCCAGCTGGGCAAGCTGAACTCCGTAGAGCAGAGGGCCCTCCTAGCCCTGGCTGGTGTGGGCAGCGTCATTCTGGGAATTGCCACTTCCTATGGCCTCTGCGCACTGTTTGGGTTCTTTTCTTCCAGCATGAACCAGATCGTTCCCTTCCTCTTGCTCGGCATTGGCATCGATGACATGTTCGTAATTGTGCAAAACTTTGAGATGCTTGACGTGGACGTCTCCCATCTTCCTCTGGAGAAGAGGATGGGTCTCTGCATGAAGCATGCCGGGATTGCCATCACCATCACCACCCTGACAGACCTCTTGGCCTTCTTTGTCGGTGCTACCACCAAACTGCCGGCTCTGAGCAACTTTTGCCTCTACTCTGCTACCGGAATACTCTTTGTCTTCTTGTACATGAACACTTTTTTTCTGGGGTGGTTCGTCCTCGACCAGAGGAGACTGGAGGCCAGGAGGGATGCACTTTGCTGCTGCATCAAGAAGGGTGACGGGTGGAAGCCGAATTCTTGCAGCCAGAGGTCATACATGAGCACCGTGTTCAGGGGCTATGCAACGTTTCTGCTCCATCCTGGAACCAAGCTTGTCGTGCTGGTAGTTACTGCCGGAATGGCTAGCCTGTCAGTGTGGGGAACGCTCCAACTGGATGTCGACTTTGACGAGACCATCTTCGTGCCCAAGAACTCCTATTTGAGGACCTTCTATGACAACAGGGATGAATACTTTCCTCCTTCCACCGGAATGTCTGCCGCCATTTACATTGCCAAGGTGAAAAACGTGTACAGGGACATGGACAAGTTGAAGAGTCTCAGGAAAGATCTCGGCAAGATGGACTCGCTAGAGAATCTCAACATGGACACGGTCTTTGACTACGGCTTCGAGAGGTTTGTTGATTTGAACCTTGGTGAATGGAGAGGCTACCCAGAGGTACCCATGAAGAGGCCGATGTTCTATGAAACCCTGAATGAATTCCTGTTCACAAAAGGAATCAGACATCAGCAGCTGCTTAGATTCACAGAAGATGAACAACTCCAGTGTAGTAAAGGTCCAGCACCAGAAATTGATTTGATCATAACTCCTTTCCAACATAAAGTGTAAGCCTTTTTTAACTGTATTTGCTTACAATTTGCTTGCTTTTTTTACTAAATTAAAGCTATTCTCTTTCAGGTACAAAGACACAGCTGAGCATATAGAGAGAATGAATGAAGTAAAGGAGTTGATGGAAGAGTACAGAGAGCTGTTGGTCACTAGGGAGGACGAGGACGTGGCCATAGTGTTCGCAATGGCAGACCTCTATTTCTTCTACACCCTTATGGAGACCATTGCCGCTGAGTTGCTCCAGAACGTTCTCATCACCCTGGGCTGCGTCTTTGCTGCCACCATCTTCCTGGTAGCCGACCTGTACGCCAGCCTCATCGTCGTGACGTGCGTCCTCCTTACCTTGGTGGATCTGGGAGGATTCATGTACCTGTGGGGTATCAACGTCGACACCATCACCGCCATCTTCATCACCATCGCCCTCGGCCTGACCGTGGACTACAGCGCCCACATCACCCACGCCTTCGTGGTGGAGAAGGGCCAGTCGAGGCAGGACAGGATCTTCAGGGTGCTGGTGGAGCTGGGGCCGGCGGTGCTCAACGGCGGGCTCTCCACCTTCCTGGCCTTCTTCCTGCTGTGCACCTCAGACTCCCTCGTCTTTCTGATCTTCTTCAAGGTCTTCTTTCTCTTCGTCGTCTTCAGCCTCTATCACGGGCTGGTCTTCTTGCCGATCCTGCTCAGTCTCATCGGACCCTCGTCGCCTCAGCCGGACGAAGAAGACTTGATCCAGTGTGAGAAACACCCTCCCAAGAAGTTGCGTCTTGTAAAAGTAGAGCCAAGCATTCCGACAAGAAAATAATCACACCTATAGACGATCTCTTTCCCTTTTCCTCCACTATTGTGCCAGCTGTAGTTAAGTGATGTTTGATTGTTGATGATTCCAGTCTAAATACTTAAGACACAATGTTCTTAAGTAGTTGGACTGGAATCATGTCGTGATTTAATATTTTTCGCCTCCGTATATTGCTGCCTTGTTATCACAATCAAGTGATCAGTGATCCATATGTTGTTGCACTATATCAAGAACATAATTTGGAAATAAACTTACTGAAAAAAAAGGTAGCTACGATCTCGGGGCTTTTTATCAAAAATGAGAAAAAAAAACCTATTTTCTTTATGTCGTGTACCTAGTAGTGTAAGCAAATTAACTCTGGTCCAATCACAAAATTCTTCAGTTTTGAATACAGGTACACACTTATCGTTGTGTCATATATCCTCAGTGGTGACCTGCGGCGTGGACCGCACCATCCGTGTGTGGAACTACCTGAGCCTGGAGATGGAGCTGACGAAGGAGTTCGAGGAGCACGTCTCCTCCGTGGCCCTCCACCCGTCCGGGCTGCACATCCTGGCCGGCTTCCTGGACAAGCTGCGCCTGATGAACCTGCTGATCGACGACATCCGCGTCTTTCGCGAGTTCCCGGTCAAGGACTCCGGCGTCTGCTCCTTCAGCCGCGGCGGCCACCTCCTCGCCGCCGTCTCCAAGAGGGAAATCCACGTCTACTCCACCATCCACTTCAGGAGGATGTCCGAGCTGACCGGGCACAACGGCGCCATCACCTCCCTCCGGTGGTCCTCCGACGACCGCACCCTCGTCTCCTGCGCCGACGACGGATCCGTCTACGAGTGGGACATCTCGGACAGGGGAAGGAGGAAGAACGAACTCGTCATCAAATCATGGTGTGCATAACCAGCCCATACGGTACGTCCCTATAAAGGAGCGGCGACTAATCTTCCGTCCTGTCCAGCTCCCACAGCGACCTTGTCCTGAGCGCCGACCACGAGGAGGAGGAGAGGAGGAGCCAGGACGAGTCGGCGGGGATGGGGGCGGGGGGGGCGGCGACCTACTCGGGGGCGCAGTCGGGCGTCATGATCTACTCTGTGGGGAGCGACAAGACCATCAAGCAGGTGACGTGTACAGCAGGGAGGGACTGAAGATACTCCAGTGTGTCCATCAGTCAGTACAAGATAGCGCCAAAATGTACCTACACTATGTACATACTACGTATACACTTTGTGGTTCCTATCTGCATGCAGATCAAGGATTCCGCTCTTGTTCGAGAGATCGACCTGCACACGGTCACGCTGTCCGCCGTCGCTCTCTCTACGGAGTCCAAGTGAGAAGTATTGAATTTCTCTACACGCAAATATCTTGTCAGCGTTTTCTTTGACATATTTTTTTTGAAAAATAATAGAATAAAATATTGGCGAGTCCCATGCACCGATCGACACATCTTTTTTTTTTTAGGCTCCTGTTCTCCGGCAGCGAGGACGGTCGCGTGCAGGCCTTCCACTTCCCGCTGACCCTCCCTGGAGAGTGGGCGGAGCACCTCATGCACGGGGACGCTGTCACGCAGCTCAGGCTGTCGGCAGACGGAAGGTCAGGTGGTTGACCAGAAAGAAGTTAGGAACTTGCTAGGCTACAGCTGAGTCCAGTAGACGTCCGCTACAGTAGACCCCAACATGGAGAAAAACTTCTCTGTACTACAGTAGTTAAGCTGCTGTGATTAACAAATTTTTGTCTTTTCTTTCTAACTCTTCTCACCGTAGTTCATCAGTATTCGGAAACTCAAAATGTAAAATTCATATACTAATTAACGTATACCTAAATACGTATACTAATTAATTGAAGGTCAATTAATTAGGTCAATTAAAAATGTGCGAATTCAAAAAAACAAAAAAAAAGCAAGCATGGTTCGCAGTCGGTAGGATTCGAACCTACGCTCCCAGAGGGAATCTGATTTCTAGTCAGACGCCTTAACCGCTCGGCCACGACTGCTCACGTTGAAGGAGACGTTCTGACGTCGTCGGGACATTGACCCCGAAAAAACAAAAAACAAAAAACAAAAAATAAAATAATAAACACAAAATAACTAGTGACGTTCGTTTGTCTGTGCCCATAGGCGCCTGGTTTCCGCCGGCAGGGATGGCTCGCTGTGCATCTGGAAGGTGGCGCCGGCGGAGGCATCCACGGCCATGGCGGAGATGGTGAGATTTGGGGACGAATTGCCAGAAGGCCGGGCTCCCACATGTAGTAGAAGGAGAGACATGACTTTTTTTTTATCAAACAGAAGGACAAGTCCTCCCGCTTCGAGTACGCCAACGAGATCCTGATCACCAAGACGGAGCTGGAGGAGAAGAACAGGCTGGTCTTCAACCTGCAGCAACAAGTGGACGAGACCAAGACGGAGAGCGAGTACCAGGTACAAGAGTATTACAGTTGCCAAAAAGAGGGGGGGGGAATCGTTCTGAAGAGCTTCACAATTTCAATTCCTGTTATTAGCTCCGGCTGAAAGATAACCAGTACGCCGAGGAGTCGGCATCCGCCAGGAAGCAGTACAGCTCATCCGTCACCGAACTCAGGCAGACGATCCACAGGTTGTTTTTACTCCCAAAAATAAATAATAAAATACAGCAGGCTTTTTCCCATATATTTTTTTTTCGGTTTGTCAGACTGGAAAACACGATCGAGAACAAGCGTAAGGAGCACGAGGGAGAGAGGAAGCGGGCGAAGGAAGAGTCCGAGCGGGCCATGATCGAGCAGGCCGACCAGTACAAGCAGAAGCTGATCGTGGAGTACCAGCGCTTCGAGACCATGGACGAGCAGTACAAGGCGCTCAAGAAGAGCTACTCCAAGAAGCTGGAGGACATGGAGAGGCAAAAGGGGGCGGAGGTCAAGAAGAATAGGGAGGAGCACGAGAGGAAGCTGGAGGAGAAGGAGCGAGAAGTAGGACGAGGAGGGAAACAATTGCACAGGATGCTTTTTTTTTTTTTTACGGTACTGTATTTTTGTTCGGAAACTTCATTAGGTGGTTCAGAGGGAGAAGAAGGCGGAGGAGAAGATCCGCACGGTTGAGGAGATGCTGAGGCACACGGAGAGGGACGCGGACAAGGAGGTGATGGAGACAAAGGCAAAGTACGAGAGACTCCTCAGGGGTGAGTGCAATAAACAGCTTTTTCTTCTTCTTTTTTGTACAGAAATGTGGGAAATTGCAAATTCTTTCCTTTCTCTCTCTCTTAGAGGAGCGCGACAACAACGTCCGCCTTCGCGGCGAGGCCGGCATCCTGCGCAAGCGCTTCGCTGGCGCCACCAAGGACGGCGAGGAGAACCGCGGTGCCATCCAGCGCCTGGGCGCAGACAACGCCCGCCTGGCCAGCGCCATCCGCTCCCTGGAGAAGGACATCAGCGAGCTGAAGAGGGAGGTGCGCGGGAGGGACGAGGCCGTGGCAGAGAGGGAGAGGAGGATCGCAGAGCTCAAGAGGGGCGGCGTGGAGCTGGCCAAAAACAGGTACGTGCTGGAGCACAAGATTGAGGACCTGAGGTCGCAGATCGAACCCAAGGACGAGGCCATCGCCGATCTCCGGGCGCAGATCGAGGAGATGGAGGACGAGCTCAACGCCGTCTCCAGGACCCAGTCCGACCTGGAGTCGGCCGTGGGAGAGTCCCGCTCGAGGGCCGCCGCCGCCGCGCAGGAGCTGGTAGCTGAGCGGAAGAGGGCCGCAAAGATGACCGTCATGCACTCCAGGCTGCTCAAGGACGTGGCCGAGCTTACTTCGCTGCAGGACAGCAAGTTGGTCAAGCAGGCGGCGGCCAGGCTGGCCAAGAAGCACCTCAGGGGGGCGGAGGCCAGGCCAGGGGGAGGAGAGGAGGGCACGGCAGGAGGAGGAGGAGAAGGGGGAGGAGAGGAGGAGGGGGACAGCAGGGCTCTGGAGGAGATAATGAGGTGAAATATACTGTTTGGTGCCTGTACGGTAGAACAGTGAGTCTCGATTAACGAATCTCGATACAACGATAAATATCAATTTGACGATGCCTTTCGTCTTTCGTACTACCACAAAATGCTGCTGCAGTACAACAGTATCTGAACATAACGTTACACCTCACTTGAGCGATACCATTATAGTTAGGTATAGTACTGTACGTATACTATTCCCATATTGTATGTACCTACTCCTATTTCACTTGTTCCACCAGGCAAAAGTCGTTTCTGGAACGCACGGTGGCGTCCCTGAACGACCAAATGCGCCGTCGGGACCAGATCCTGCGCCAGGAGTGCCAGCGAAAAACCAGGGAGAATGCATTCCTCCTCAAGGAGATCCAGATGCTCAAGAAGGAGCTGCAGCAGGCCAGGGGAGGCACGGGACGAGGAGGAAGTTCAAGAGAAGAACGGGAGATGAATGGTTCAAATGAATGACTGCATCAAGTGCTGTGGACGTATATTATTCTGCTGTGTACATACAATATTCACGGGGCGTGTGTCTGGGGGGGAAATCACAGTTCCGACTTTTCCTCCTCCCTTGCTGCGGCCGCGTCGTCCTTCGCGGCCGCGGCGACCGCCTTCTCCACCTCCCGCTCCACTGTTGACCAGTTCGCGCCGGGCGGGAAGGTGGCCACCACGTCTCCGCGGTGGTTGACCAGGTGCTTGAAGAAGTTCCACGTCGGTGTCGTGCCGGTCTGATCTGAAAGAAGGAAAGGAAGGAAAATTTTGCACCACCGCCGGTGTTGCCAACTCGCGAGCCAGAAAATACAGTCAAATTTTCAAGCAAATATAGTATTCGTAACTTAATTTACTGCGGCACAACGTTTTGCATAATTCCAGAGGATACTCAAATACTGTACGCCAGATTTGTGGGAGGAGGGAGGTTGGCTTTGGAATATGCCAATGGCACCACATTAACCACAGCTTTGTGTGCTCTGGTCGGGCAGCTAAAGGAAACAAGCCTAACTACCTTGAAAGAACTTCCAGACTGGATGGACGTCGGGACCCCTCACGTCCACCTTCTCCAGGATCGGAAACTGCACTCCGTACGTGTATCTGACATGTTGCTGGACAGGGAAAAGAGATTCGAGAATATAGTACGAACATAGTAATTTCACATCCTCCTCCCAGTCCTCGTGCTCACCACGATCCTCTCCTCCTCCCATGGCTCCTGCGCCCCGAACTGGTTGCACGGGAAGGCCAGCACCTCGAACCGCCCCGAGCTGGCGAGGCGACGGTGGAGGGCGACGAGGGCGCGGTAGTCCGCGTCCGTGTGGCCGCAGAGGCAGGCCACGTTGGCGGCCAGCACTGCCTTGCCGCGGAGGGAGGAGAAGTGCAGGAGGCGCGGGCGGGACGACGACGACGGCGGCGGCGCTTCGAAGCCCCTGGCGAACTTGGCAGAGAATGAGTAGAAGGCGGAGTCCGAGGAGGAAGAAGAGAAATCCAGGCGGACGAACAAGACGACGAGGGCGGTATGAAAGAGAGCTCCTGTTTCCATCTTTCATATACTGTACTCAAAAATTGATAGTGCAATTGAGGAGGGGGGGTTATATTACAAAGCTTGGAAATTAAACAGCCTCCTCCCTCCTTCCCTTCTTTTATTGCATTCCTTCTGATATTGTGCTGAGACACCGCACACATGCAAAAACTGCTGGAAAACAGGAACGACTCTCAGCTGATGTCGACCGCAAAGTGACTGAAGCGTAACGGCCCGCCATCCAATTCCGGATACACATCTTGTAGTACTAGAAGTTCTGCACGGGATAAATAAAAACTTTATTTAATACGTGGTGATGAGTGACACTGTTTCAAATTTGTTAAAATTCCTTGTCGCAGGGTGATGCGTGCATGTGGTGCTTTTTTTTGCCAGAAGATGGTAGCTGTCCAGAGCTAGGCGACCAAAACAATACAAGGAGACAAAAAAAAACCTGTATGAAGATTCTGCCTGTGATTGATTCAACACTTCACTCTATTCCCCTTTCTCTCGTTATAAAAGATACTCCCCTGCAGTTTTCACCTCACTTTCAACCTGAGAAAAACCGTTTGGGAAGTCGCAATGAGCAACTTGTGGGTATTTGGCCCCCACCCCCCCCCCCTCGCCGTGCCCGGGGGGGGCCGGGGCCGCCCGGGGGGGGGGGCCCCCCAAAGACCCACAAGTTGCTCATTGCGACTTCCCAAACGGTTTTTCTCAGGTTGAAAGTGAGGTGAAAACTGCAGG
>JAAUYM010002441.1_pt1 | contig 10447 bp, 10 predicted proteins | sample 7278001 | NCBI WGS metagenome assembly JAAUYM01 (sample SAMN14350224, study PRJNA611818) | marine sediment metagenome | isolation source: surface marine sediment (1.8m) | place: French Polynesia: Moorea | collected 2018-08
ACATCACCATAAGAGAAGATACACAAGGCAACACTTACTTGATGTACTTACAGATAGTGGTTTTGAAATTGAGTTTGCCACGTACTTTAATACACTGCTTTTTCCACTGGCACTGATGGATAGAATGGTGAAGAAACTTACTGCCAATGATGATGTTATGGCATTGCCGCCTGACTGGCTGAATACGTTATTACGAAAAATATTCTCATTGGAAACTGCAATGGTAGGAAAGGTCTACATGCCATTTGGCTTGTCATTGATTGCAGTTGCCAGGAAGCAGGCAGGTCACTAGGTGTAGATTACCGAGGCAGGCAACATATCGTTGGTAACAACCTTGCCGATTGTCCATGCAGCTTCGCCAAGTTCGTCAAGCGCTTGCAGTGTTTTTTCCGCATCACTCTCGGCAACACATAACACCATGCCGACGCCACAGTTAAATGTTTTCAACATTTCATCACGATCAATGTTGCCCCCGTCCTGCAACCAGCTGAAAAGCGCCGGTTGCTCCCAACTTTCAAGTCGAATTGTCACGTCAAAGCCATCTGGAATGACACGGGGTATATTTTCAGTCAATCCTCCGCCGGTAATATGCGCAATGGCCTTAATCTGCAGCTGTTTGGAAAGTGACAATATATTTTTGACATAAATACGCGTTGGCTCGAGTAAGCTATCAAGTAGTGGTTTACCATCAAGCGATACGCTCAAATCAGGCATGGTTTCGTCGATAATTGCTCTTACCAGCGAATAGCCATTTGAGTGGCAGCCACTTGAGGCTAAAGCGATAAGGGTGTCTCCCTCGCCGACCATGCTGCCATCAATAATGTCTTCTTTTTCCACAACGCCCACACAGAATCCCGCAAGATCATAATCACCCGGAGCATACATACCGGGCATTTCTGCGGTTTCGCCGCCAATAAGACTACAGCCAGCCTGCTTACAGCCTTCAGCAATGCCCAGTATCACGCGTTCGGCAACATCGACATCCAGTTTTGAGCTGGCAAAGTAATCAAGGAAATACAACGGGTCAGCACCCTGAACAACGAGGTCATTGACACACATGGCTACCAGGTCCACACCTATGCTGTCGTGCCTGTCATGTTCGATTGCCAGTTTTATCTTGGTGCCCACACCGTCTGTACCAGATACCAGGACGGGATGCTTGTAGCCCAGGCTGCCAATATCAAACATGGCACCAAAGCCGCCAAGACTACCTAAAACGCCATCTCGACTGGTAGCAGCAGTGGTGTTTTTTATCCGCTCTACCAGCTCATTACCATGTTCAATGCTAACGCCAGCATCCGCATAGCTTAGCTTTTTATCTTTACGTTCTGTCATTGGAGTATGGTATAGGTAGCACTGTTGTCCCGCAATCCTTGACTTGAGCAGCACTCTTGAATAGCTTGACCTTCATGAAAACCAGTTTGTTTATAGTCTTGTTGCTGCTGTGGCTGCAGCCTTCTTATTCCCTTGCCATTACTGTTAACGGTTTGTATCAGACCACTGTTCCGGTAGCCGATGAAACGGCAACAGCCCGTACCAGTGCTATGCAACTTGCGCTACAGCAGGTGCTGGTAAAACTGAGTGGCAATAGAAATATCGCCGCAGTGCCTGGTGTCGATCAAATCATCAATAATTCCGAGCAACTGGTGCAGCAATTCAGGTATCAACAGACCGCAGCCAAAACGGGCGTGCAGGGTGAAACACTATTGCAGGTGAAATTCGATGAAAATGCATTAAATAATGAAATGCGAAATTACGCACTGCCGCTGTGGGGTAAGGAGCGACCTGCAGTATTGGTCTGGATGGCAGTAGACGATGAGAGCGGTCGCAACATCGTGAGCCTCGAAAATAATGCCGAGCTAGTGGAGCTGATTGAAGCAGCAGCCAGTGCACGTGGTATACCCCTGATATTCCCGTTAATGGATCTTGAAGACAATGCAAGAATGAATGTCAGCGATCTCTGGGGTGATTTTCAGCAACCTATAGTAACTGCATCTGAACGTTATCCATCTGATGCGATTGCCGTCGGACGTTTGTCGGTAGCAGGTGCAGTTGGATGGCAAGCGCAGTGGACATTATATAACGGTCAGCAGGCAACGAGGTGGTCTGTAGAAAATAGTGATAATACGCTGTTACTTGAAGAAGCCGTTAACCGGCTCGCTGACACACTGGCAGAGCGCTACGCAGGTAGTGGCACCAGCGGTGCAGAACTGTTTGAAGTTACAGTGAGTAATATCATGACTAATGATGACTATGCATATACTTTGACATATCTGCAATCACTGCAATCAGTTACTGAAGTCATGGTAAAGACCGTGATGCCGGAGCAGGTAACTTTTGAGGTTATCGGTCATGGTGGCCAGGATTCATTTGCCAGGGCAATACAGCTTGGTAATGTTTTATCTCCTGCCGGCCCTAACCAACAGCGTTATATCTTCCAGGGCAGATTCTAGATGGTCTCGGATGCACAAAAATGGCTAATACTGGCAATTACGCTGGTAATCGGTTACCTGTTGTATCTTCTAGCGCCTATCCTGACCCCTTTTCTTGTTAGTGCCTTACTGGCTTATCTGGGCGACCCGCTCGCTGATAGACTTGAGCAAAAAAAATTAAGTCGTACGTTGGCCGTTTGTGTGGTCTTCATAGTGATGCTGGTACTAATTGCGATATTCCTGTTTATTGCCATGCCGCTAATCGAAAGCCAGCTACTGCGACTGATAAAACGTATTCCCGAGATACTGGACACGTTGCAGCAAAGCTGGTTACCGTGGCTGGCAACTACGCTGGGCGTTGATCTCGGGAACATTAATTTACAAGGCTTAAAGAGCTCACTGGATGGTAACTGGAAAGCCGTGGGTAACATGCTTGGTATTGTAATTAGTCGGGTATCGACTTCCGGGCAGACAGTTATACTGTGGTTGAGTTACTTTCTGCTAATACCCGTCGTGACATTTTACCTGCTGCGTGATTGGGACCATCTTGTAGAAAAAACAGCCGTGTTGATTCCAAGGAAGTATGTGCGCACGGTCACCAGTCTGGTAACAGACTGTGATGCGGTACTTGCTGAGTTTCTCAGAGGGCAATTACTGGTGATGCTGGCATTGGGAATTATATACAGCACCGGTTTATGGTTGGTTGGTCTCGAATTTTCACTGTTGATAGGACTGGGCGCTGGCGTTGTCAGCTTCGTACCTTACCTGGGGTTTATTGTCGGTTTTGCCATTGCATCAGTAGCAGCCTTCATGCAGTTTCATGATGTGATACATATTATTTATGTATTACTGGTATTTGGTGCCGGTCAGGCACTCGAAGGTATGGTGTTATCTCCCTTGCTTGTGGGCGATCGGATTGGTCTACATCCGGTGGCGGTCATTTTTGCGGTAATGGCCGGGGCACAGTTATTTGGTTTCTTCGGTATGTTACTGGCCTTGCCGGTAGCCGCAGTCATTACCGTGGTACTCAGACATTTACACCAACAGTATTTGAACAGTCCTTTATATACACCATGAGTTCCTCATCAGGATTACCAAGGCAAATACCTCTTCGCTTCGGTAATTTCCAGCAATACGATTTTGATCGTTTTTTACCATGTGGTCAGTCCGAATTGGTAGAGTTGCTAACGCACGTTGCCATGGGCCAGTCTCGTCATCATGTCTATGTGTGGGGTCCACCAAGTTCTGGCAAAAGCCATCTATTGCAAGCAGCATGTAAAAAAGCCAGCGAATCAGGTTTACAGGTTGCCTATGTGCCGCTCAATCACATCGCTGAATTCAGTCCTGACATGTTGCATGATCTTGGCACGCTCGATCTGGTTTGTGTTGATGCCTTGGAAAACCTGTCGACTCATGTCACCTGGCAGCAATCTCTGGTTTGGTTATATAACGAGCTACGTGACAATCATCACTCTATGTTGATTGCCGGTCGCGATGCCCCTCATGCGGTACAATTAGAACTTGACGATCTGCGTTCTCGTTTGGCCTGGGACCAGGTTTTCCAGTTACGACAGGCCAATGACGACGTAAAAAAGGATATTATGCGACAGCATGCGGCCGATCATGCCTATGATTTGCCTGAAGACATCATTGAATTCCTGATGAACAGGGTGGATCGTGATCTCTCCAGTCTAATAGACTTGCTGGAAAAACTGGATGAGGCCTCACTGGCAGAAAAACGCAAGCTGACCATACCTTTTATTAAGTCAATTATTGAATAGGCACATTATTCTATTGCTAGTATGAAACTACCTCGGACAGCATTATCTGTATTCTATTTTTTCCGGTTTATCTACTTTACGATTAAAGAAGGTAGCGCGCGTTTTCTTCGCTATTACCCGGGGCATTTTAGTTCGCCTGTACCTTCTTACCGGGATATCAGGTCGCGGAAGGAAAAACTGTTCACAACACCGCGCGAATTAAATGATGGCGTATTCATAAACGAGGCTGGGCAACTGGATGTGCTGAGTAGCCTCTATCAATATGCAACAGAATTTGATTTCCCTGCAAATCCTGAGCAAGACAAACGCTATTATTACAACAACCCCATGTTCGGTCCCAGCGATGCGTTTGTACTGTATGGTTTCCTACGACAATTTAATCCACAACGCTATGTAGAGATAGGTTCTGGCCATTCATCCTCTATGGTACTGGACTACAAAGACATTCATGGAACCAGTCTGCCCGCGCTGACGTTTATAGAGCCTTACCCGGATCGATTAAATCGTTTGCTGAACGAAAGTGACAGGCAGAATACGACTATTATCGTAAGCAATGTGCAAGATGTTGAACTTGAGCCATTCAAACAACTTGAAGCAAATGACATACTTTTTGTCGATAGTTCTCACCTGCTGCGCATTGATAGCGATCTGTCCGCAATCATGTTTACTATTCTGCCTGTATTGAATAGCGGGGTATTGATCCATTTCCACGATATCTTTTGGCCGTTTGAAAATATTGAATCTGTTATCGATGATGGAAGACTATGGAACGAATCATATGTACTGCGCGCATTCCTGCAATACAACAGTGAATTTGAATTACTGTATTTTCAACATTTCCTGCAGACTTTTCACCATGAGCAAATGGCGCGTAAAGTTCCGGCATTTAGCAAAGGTGGGGGTAGTAGTCTCTGGATGCGAAAAAAATAGCGGACTATCAACTCAGCGATTTTGCAATTTGTGCCAGGCGCTTACCGGCAGCAATGCAAAGTGATTTTTCATTATCGCTAACCGGCAGATCGTTATTGATGCCGGCAACATGCGTAGCACCATAAGGCGTACCACCACCAGCTTCCATTACGCTCAGGCCCGGTTCCGAGTAAGGCAGTCCAACCAACACCATGCCATGATGGAATAATGGCAGCATCATGGAAAGCAAGGTTGTTTCCTGTCCACCGTGAAGACTTGATGTTGAGCTAAACACCGTAGCAGGCTTGCCACTTAACTTGCCCGACAGCCAGATATCTGATGTTGAATCGATAAAATATTTCATCGCAGCGGCCATATTTCCAAATCGGGTAGGGCTGCCCAGAGCCAATCCATCGCAGTTGCTGAGATCCTCATGGGTAGCATAAGGCGGTCCCGTGTCCGGCACTTTAGCCTCGCTAGCCTCTGTGTTCGCAGATACCGAAGGTACAGTTCGAATTATTGCCTCGCAGTCTTGTACTGATTCAATACCTTGCGCAATATGCCTTGCCATTTCAGCAACGCTGCCATGTCTGCTGTAATAAAGTACAAGTATTCGCGTCATTAGATGATATCCAGAACGTTTTCGGGTGGCCTGCCAATAACAGCCTTGTTATTGGCGAGCACAATAGGTCTTTCGATTAAAACAGGATTGGTTATCATCACGTCAATCAATGCCTGTTGATCATCAAGCATATTAGCTACGCCAAGTTCCTTGAAGGCCTTTTCTTTTTTACGTAGTAGTTCAGCTGCGCCTATCTCAAGCTTTTCGAGTATTGCGGTCAACTGCTTTGCGTCTGGTGGCGTCTTCAGGTATTCAATTATCTCGAGATCGATGTCATTCTCCTGAAGCAGTGCCAGGGTTTGTCTTGATTTCGAACAGCGCGGATTATGATAAATAGTCGCTTTCATAAAATATTGATTTACGTGTATTCTTTCTAAAAATATTGGCGAATTACTTATATACTTTATACAGCAGTCATAATCAATAACACATGGGTTGACGAGTTGTTATTCGCATGGATATAGAAATAATAAAGAAGAAACTAACGCTGTGTTTGACACATGTCATTCACTTCTCACGTTTCTTTAATCGCCATTTTAATGAAACGCGTGGCATGCAGACTGCCTCTTCTCTGGCATATACAACACTGCTATCTATTGTGCCATTACTAGCCGTTATGTTTGGCCTTTTCGGCAAGATTCCTTTATTGCAGGGTGTTTCTACCGCAATACAGGAATTCATGTTTGCGAATTTTGTTCCGCAATTTGGCGAAACACTAAAAGGCTATCTCGGCCAGTTTTCAAACAATGCCTCCAGATTGACCTTTAGCGGTAGTATGGTTCTTGTGTTGATTGCGTTGATGTTGATGGCAACGATTGAGAATGCCTTCAACCGTATCTGGTTTGTTACCCGTAGACGCAGTCCGGTATCGCGATTACTGGTTTACTGGGCCGTGTTGACCATGGGGCCGCTATTGATCGGTATAGGCATGGCATCGACGTCATACATATTGTCGCTACCGGTATTAACTGAACTTGATAGCTCACTTAACCTGTCAGCAAAGTTAATCAGCTTTTTACCTTTTTTAACGACTTCAATTGCTTTTTCACTTTTATATATCCTGATACCAAACTGCTTTGTCGTTAAGAAAAATGCATTTATCAGTGGCGTACTTGGCGCGGTGTTATTCGAACTAGCCAAATATGGCTTTGGTATTTATGTTCGCACCATGACATCGTATCAGAACATTTATGGTGCCGTGTCTATCATTCCATTATTTCTAATCTGGATATATGTATCGTGGACAATCGTGCTTTTTGGCGCATATATGTCTTTTTGTCTGACGTCCTTCCGTTTACAGGACGAAATGGAAAGTCGGAGCAAGGCTGGCTGGCGTTTCATGGATGTATTGCGCGTGCTTTCCTATCTCTACCAGGCTCAACGCACCGGTTATACCGTGAGTATTCCTGATTTGCGTCGTGATGCCATTAAATTACCTCACTACCAGATGAATAGCTTACTTGAAACCTTGCAGCATGCAGGTTGGGTAAATCAGAGTTCTAATGGGCAATGGTTACTATCGCGCGATATGACTGAAACATCACTCTATGATCTACACAAGGTATTACCAGTAAGGTTGCCAATTTCTGAAAAAGAGCTGGACAAGGACGAGCTATCGAGGATGTTTAAGTCGCGGCTGGGTTCACACAGGGAAAACCTGGAAGAGTGTCTGTCAGAATCGATAGATAATTTTTTGAAGTCAGATGTCGTACCTGAATACACTTCTTATAAAGAAGAACCTAACTAGGCTTCCCTGAAACTGAATATCTCACAAACCACGCCTGATTCAATCAACTGATCGGCAACGAGATGGTTTTCCTTATCGCTCTTGTATGCAATTAATTGTCGACCGTTCTTGTACACGCCTTTTTCAGTAATTATTTGTAGTACCTTGTCCCTGCTTTCTACCAGGAAGCCGGGTTGATACTTGCGCTCTGCAGCACTTCCTTCAGTGGCCCTGACGGCAATAATGCGGGCTCGGCGTGACAGTTTTTCAATGCCAATCTTATGTACTTCCTTGCTGATCATGAGCCATCGCACCATGCCAAGAATATAGCTGTCCTTTTTTTCTCCCACTGCTATTGCGACAAGTTGCCCTACCTTGACACTCTTATCCGGTTTCTCCTTTCTTACCAGTGCGAAGCCGCCACTGCTTTGATCAACAACGCGCCATTTTTCACTGGGGTAACTGCGGGTTTGTGTGCCTTCATTGCCGGTAATACTGGTGATGTCTATATCTTCGCCTTCTGTCTCGCTGCCCTCGATATGAGGTGGCTCAAATGGTTGCTTGCCATTCATGTGATAGAAAACATTTTCTATACCGGCACAAATCTCAACCATGCCCTTGACTGCCGTTCTTTCTGAACTACGGGTTGCTGCCTCGCCCCATGACGATGCCATAAGTGAAAGCACCTCTTTGAGATAAAAGGGTGAAAGCATCACTCCTTCCAGACGTTGCTTCCCCTTGTTTAGTGCAAGCAGATGTTGCTGAACCAGGGCCAGTAAATCACTGGCGTCGAGTAAGCGTGTACTGCTACTGCCCTTGCTGTGATTAAATTTTCCCAGAGGCACCGGTTTTTGATCGGTTTCAAGATCAATGGCAAACCTGGCGATTACATCACCTGAGTCGGGTCGCGTCTGTAGTCTTGTGTATTGTGACCAGTCTTTCATTTGTTCATACACTTCCCAGATAGCCCCGAACGGCAGATGATGCGGGTCAACAAGTGACGTCATAACTATACGTTTATACGTATCAGAAAAATTTGCTGTGATGTCTGTACCAGGCAAGGTAAATGTCTTGCTTTGGATGTTACTTGCCTCGGCCAGTTGGTAAATACCATGTAATTGCTTCCAAACATTTTTTGGTACTGGCGAATATTCGAGATAACTAAATAGCAGCGCATGGGACAGGTAGTGCATCGACATCAACAAGGCATCATGGGGGATTTTATTAGCCTTCCATATTGATTTGTGTTGAGAAATGTTATCGAAGGCGAGTTTGCTACTGTAAGCCAGGTGACTCGCAATCTTTTTCATCACCCGTATTTGTGCCTGCATAGCACCCATAGTCGAAAGCGTGTGCTGTGCGCCTGCCTTGATCTGGGATTCAAGATAATACTGGTAGGGGCGATGATAAAGACTATTCAATTCCTGGCGTATGCCAGGTTTTACATCGATCGCATTTGTTGCGGCAAGGGCCTTCTCTATCAGGTTCGCCGTCTTGTTGAAGTCAATGTAGGGTAATGTCTCCAGCCATTCCTCAACGTACATCGGGCGCGTGTCGACCTGTTCGCCCCGAGCTGATTTTTTTATCGGTAGTTCGGACATATTGATTAGCGCTGGCCTGGTTTTTTATAGTTAAATATTATTTTGTAAACAGGTTGCAACTTGCGTTCCAAGAATCCCCATACTTGTGTAAAAGTATGAACCTGTCAGCGTTTTTGGTGCAATATAGTCTAGTAGAATTGTAATCCACACCGATGCGATGAAGATAGGGCTAATGTTGATTGCTTTAGCAGCATACAGGTTGGTACACATACATACAGGAGGGGTGTCACTAATGTTCTCTGTCGTTACACTGCGACAGTAACAACACACCGTAAGCTACTGAATCAAAATTATAAAAGTTTACACGCGCTGGTCGAGGGACGGGTGCAAGGTGTTTTTTTTCGGGCGGAAACCCAGAAGAAGGCCATGCAACTCGGTCTACGGGGCTGGGTCAGGAACATGGCTGACGGCAGAGTAGAGGTATTCGCGACGGGTAGTCAGCCCGCCCTGCAAAGCCTGTTTACCTGGTTGCAACAAGGCCCGCCAAGGGCTGATGTCACAAACGTCGATTACACATACCAGGACTACCAAACCTTTCCTGATTTTTCAGTACGCTTCGATTAAGCTCTTCCCAGCTGCTGCTGGATAAACTGGCAGGCATCAGCAAGACTGATATTACTGTTGTCGCTATCAGTCCTGGCCTTGTATTCAAGCTGTCCTTCGTCGAGTCCGCGTTCGCTGAAGACAATGCGGTGCGGTATGCCAATTAATTCCATGTCCGCAAACATGACCCCGGGTCGCTCACGACGGTCATCCAGTAGGACATCAATACCGGCAGCAACCAGTTCTTCATATAGCTTCATCACCGCCTCACGCAGCCGTTGTGATTTATGCATATTGATGGGAACAAGCGCCAGTTCAAAAGGTGCGATGGCCGCAGGCCAGATAATTCCTTTATCATCATTATTCTGTTCGATCGCAGCTGCGACGATGCGTGATACGCCGATGCCATAACAACCCATTGTCAGCGTGACTGATTTTCCCTGTTCATCCAGGCAGCTAGCCTTCATGCTGCTACTGTACTTGTCACCTAGCTGGAAGATATGCCCCACTTCTATTCCGCGTGCATAGCGCAGTGTGCCTGCACCATCCGCGGCCATCTCACCCTCTACCACGTTTCGTATATCAACGCTTTCAGGTTCCGGTAAATCCCGGCCCCAGTTGACGCCGGTCAGGTGGTGATCATCTTTGTTAGCACCGCAGGCAAAATCGGCAAGCTGTGCCGCGGCATGGTCAACAAAACAGGGGATATCAATATCGACAGGCCCTATAGAGCCAATGCCGCATCCCAGTGACTGCCTGATTTCATCCTCACTAGCCAGTGTTAGCGGGCTGGCCACGCCATCCAGTTTTTCACTTTTGACATGGTTCAACTC
>JAAUYM010070520.1_pt1 | contig 10447 bp, 9 predicted proteins | sample 7278001 | NCBI WGS metagenome assembly JAAUYM01 (sample SAMN14350224, study PRJNA611818) | marine sediment metagenome | isolation source: surface marine sediment (1.8m) | place: French Polynesia: Moorea | collected 2018-08
CCCCGAGCAACATCTAAAATGCTCTTCGCTAATTTAGTTCTAGCTAAACCTTTGATGTTTAAGTCTTCACAAGCGATAAAATCATAATTATTTACCAACCAATGTGCTGTTTTGTAGTGCCAATCTTGTCGATAGCGTTGAATTTTCTGATGAGTTAAAGCTATTCTTTTTTGTTGTTTATCATAGTTTTTTGACCCCTTAACTTTTCTGGCTAATTTACGTTGCTGCCGAGCTAAATGATTTTGTCGATTACGATAAATCTTTTTGACCGCAACTGTTTCTCCTTTACTGGTCGTTAAAAACTCTTTCAATCCCACATCAATTCCCACTGCTGATTTGATATTTTCTCTGGGGATAATATTTGGAATAGTCTCATCTTCGGCTGTAAGACAGACATAATATCCATCAGCTTTTTTGATAATTGTAGCGGTTTTTAGCTTAAAACAATCAGGAATCCTGCGATGAACGACTACGGGGATAGCTCCCCATTTCTTTGTCCAGATACAATTATTAAAGAATTTAATAACAGATTTCGGATGATTAACTCTTGAAAAACTAAAAGACCTTAATTGACCAGCTTTTTTAAATCTAGGTCGTCCTCCTCTTTTACCTTTTTTATCTGGAACTAACCATCTTGTCCAGGCTTTTTCTAATCTTTGAAGATTCATTTGTTGAACTTCGCAGTAGATATGCTTATAGTCAGGGAAAAGAATTTTTGTCTGTTTTAAATCCGATTGTTGAGTGTAATAATTAACTTGTTCTGTTATTTCTCCTATAGGTTCACTAATTAAATTACATCTATCAATGGCACAGCGAGTCCGTCTTAACCAGTCCAAACGTTCTCCTAGTGCATAGTTCCAGTGACGACGCAGGAGTTCTAGCCACTGTTCTATTGACTGTGCTTGGCTTGGGTTTGGCTTGATTCGGTACTCATAAGTAAGTATCATAATCATATCATTGTAGCATTTATCGTTGTTAATGAACAATAGTTATAGTAAAGAAAATAGGTCAGTTTATTTACTTACCGTACATATTGTCTTAGTGACTAAATATCGCAGAAAAGTCATAACGAACGATCTTCTGTCTCGTTTGCAACGAATCTTCACAGATACTTGCAGTAAATGGGACTGTCGATTAGTAGAATTTTTAGGTGAAACGGATCATGTTCATCTACTTGTTGAGTTCAATCCTAAAGTTCAATTAAGTAAATTTATTGCTAATTTAAAAACTGTTTCCTCTCGTTTAATCAGGAGAGATTACTCAGAACATTTAACTAAATTTTATGGACAAAAATCTGTATTCTGGACTGGTTCTTATTTTGTTGCTACTTGTGGTGGTGTAACTATTGAACAGTTAAAAAAATATGTTGAAAAACAACAATCTCCTGCTTTTTAAGGACTCCCTACGGTCGGTTTATTTGTTGGTCGGTAATTCCCCTCCCGCTAACATCCGTATAGCGGGAGACCCCTTACCGACATTTAAGTTGGATAGTTTTTTCCTGTAGATACTCAAGTGATCATAGGAAAAAGTATTATTGGTTTTAAAGATCAACATATTTATTTTGGTCTGAATTAATCTTCTTAGTCAGTTATTAGTTATCAATGAATAATGGACAATGGATAATTATCCATTGTCCATGATGAACGTGAGTTCGACGAAAAAGAATTTATGGATAACTGACAACAAGTCTGAGGTCTCAAACCCCTATTATCTCCCCAACAACAATTTAGTTTCTGATTCTCCTGCTTTTTGTAAACATTTACTCATTTCATAGCTACCTAAAGCAATCAGTCCCCATTGACTCAATAGAGGAAAAATCACTGACATCATGGTTAAGGTTTCTATATAACGATTAAAAGTAGCGAGACTAAAAATAGTAAATAACCAAGGGGTGACAACTTTATGGGGAGTGAGTTGTAAAATGGCAAACATAAAAGGAGGAACAACCATTAAAACAGCAATCACCCCCGCAGCAATTAAAGCAGGTTTAGGGAGTTTAAATAAGAGAATACGTTGACCTATCACTGCATAAATGATTAAAAGAGTCAGACTAATAAATAGTCCTAATAGAATACTAAAAGGATGATCTAGGGGTGCTATCAATGTTGTGGGGATAAGATAGGCGAACATAATGGCTAAATTGAGAGCGATAGCTAGGGGTGAAGGACTTTTTTGCCCTAAAATTAAATCTCGGACTATAGAACGGGAATTTTCGGGCTTTTGGTGACGATATCTTGCCCAATCATATAAAGTTTGACGATAAGGACTTAGGGCCACCATTAAGAAACAAGCGAAAGCAATGATAAACATTTGTAAGACAGCAATATTCGCAAAAATTTGAGTTTCTGTACTTCTCCTCGTTCCATCATCTAATTGGAAGACAAATCCTGTTGTAATAATAATAAAACTAGCGGAAATTCCATAACTATTGAGTTTGCTGATCCAAGTTGCATTAGGATTACGAAAACGTCGGTTTAATGCTTGACTTATCCAATAGATCCAAAGCGAATAATTAGCGAAAATGAAGCTAATTCCTAAGAAGGAATTTTGCCAAAATTGTTTACCATACCAAGCAAAATGATCTAGGGTTTCGTAATCAACTCCTGCTGTTTTAACAGGAATATAAGTAGACTCAACTAGGTAGGGTAAAATAGTTCCTGGATAAAACAATATTAGCCAATCGAAGGGAGTCTGGGAAACAAATTCATGGGAAGATAAGACAATACTTGTGGTAATAGATATAAACATTAAAACCAGTCCACTCCCGAGAAAAGCTTGAAATCCTCCTAACCCTGAACTCACTAAACCAAAGAGTAATGAAAGACTATAGAAAAATGCACAACTAATGATAATACCTAAATAATAAGTCAAAATTAGACTAGTAGAAATATGTGCTTGCCATCCAGCGATTAGATGTAGTGGAGATAAAACCGCACACAAAAAGTAAATAATGGAAGGAACTCCCAGAATTTTACCTAAGAGAATATTTTGAGAAGCATGGGGACTTAAACGAATAAAGTTTAGGGTTCCTCTGTTTTCTTCTTTTGATAGGTCAGCAATCAGTAAATAGGTTCCTGATACTAATAAAATAAATAACCCGATAACGCTAAGAATAGTAAAGACATCTAACCACCAAAGTTGCCAATTAATAACCCAATTTCCTAATAAATCTTTAATACAATATAGTTCATTATAGGGAGGATAAGAATTCTCTGGTGGTGTAGCGGTACAATAACGACCAAACTGAAAGGGAGGTGCGTCTATTGTATTGGGATCAAAGGGAAGTTGTCCACTAAAACCCACTAGCAATAAAACTTGAATAGTAATAGCAATAATAGCAGCAATGGACAAATTACGAACTTTAAAGCGTCCTTTTAACTCCCTCATAAATTGAGGATTCCAGTCTCCAAATTTATCGATATAGGTCAAAAGCATTAACTTTTTCCTCCTAGATTTGTGGTTGAGTAAGTAACATCAATCATGATGCTTGTTGATGGCCTAAATTAAGGAAAATAGACTCTAAATCTTCTTGAGTACAATGGAATTCTGCAATAGGAATTCCTTGATTAATGAGATGTTTTAATAGTTCAGCACTTTCTTCATCACCTCCAGAAAAATTAACTCGTAAACTGTTTTTATTGGGAAGTATTTCCCATTCTTCTACTTGGGAGAAGCCTTTTAATTCTTGTTCTAATTTCGTTAAATTCCCTAAAGTTTTGATGATAATTTGTTGATGGGATAATCGTTCATACAGTTCTTTTAATGAGGTACTTTCTACTAAAAATCCCAATTCCATAATACCAACGGAAGTACATAATTCCGCCAAATCACTCAAAACATGGGAAGAAATTAAAACAGTCATCCCAACAGTTTGTAAGCTTCTAATGACCTCTCTAAACTGCATTCTGGCAATGGGGTCTAAGCCGGAAACTGGTTCATCTAATAATAATAAAAGAGGATCGTGTAAAATAGTCCTAGCTAAGCTTAACCGTTGTTTCATTCCCCTGGAAAGGGTTTTGATATTACTGTATTGTTTACTGGTTAATTGGACTAATTCTAGAACCTCTTGAATACGACGACGACGATGGGGTAATTTTAGATGATACAGTCGCGCAAAATAATCTAAATAATCCCAAACATTGAGGTCTTCATATAAAGGAAAATCATCGGGAAGATAGCCTAATTTTTGCTTGAGACGAGGATGACTATTGTCCCTTAATAAGCGATCGCCATAAATATGAATTTCTCCTGTAGTGGGTTCTTCAACCGTAGCTAACATTCGGATCAAGGTGGTTTTTCCTGCACCATTGGGACCGATTAATCCGTAAACTTCCCCGGCCTCTACCTCTAATTCTAGTTTATTGACCGCAATATGGCGTTCAAATTGCTTGGTAAGGTTAGAGGTGGCGATCGCTAATTCTGGGACTATCATAGTTCAGTTATCAGTTATCAGTGAACAGTGATCAAACCTAAACTCCGAACACAGGTTTAATATTGTTAGCTTAGCTTTTTATCATGGAAAATGACCATGCTAAGCATGACAGTTAAAAAATTGCCTGACGATATAGCAGTTTTCAATTGAGTGTATCAATGCAAATGAAAACTGCTGTAATAGCCGATAGGTTATCAACCTAGACGCAGACTAGACAGTAGTCCCCTTAATTGGTGATCATTTAACCAAAAGAGTCTTAAAATAAGTTAAACTAAATTTTTAGCACATAATTTTAATCTAAGGACAACTTTTCCTATGGTTGCAACCCCAACAAAACCACAATACGATATTAAAGATATAAATCTTGCTGCTCAAGGAAGACAACGCATTGAATGGGCTGCCCGCGAAATGCCCGTTTTACGCCAAATTCAAGAGCGTTTTGCTAAGGAAAAGCCTTTTGCTGGTATTCGTTTGACCGCTTGTTGTCACGTAACCACTGAAACCGCTAGTTTAGCTATTGCCCTGAAAGCAGGGGGAGCAGACGCACTACTCATCGCCAGTAACCCTCTGTCTACCCAAGACGATGTAGCTGCTTGTTTAGTCGCTGATCATGGTATCCCTGTCTATGCTATCAAAGGGGAAGATGACGCAACTTATCACCGTCATGTTCAAACAGCTTTAGACCATCGTCCCAATATTATCATTGACGATGGCAGTGATGTGGTTGCTACCTTGATCAAAGAGCGTCAACATCAGATGGAAGATATCATCGGTACCACTGAAGAAACCACCACTGGTATTGTTCGTCTCTTAGCGATGTTAAAAGATGGGGTTCTCACCTTCCCCGCTATGAATGTTAACGATGCTGATACTAAGCATTTCTTTGATAACCGCTACGGAACCGGTCAATCTACCCTTGATGGTATTATCCGCGCTACTAACGTTCTTTTAGCTGGTAAAGTGGCTGTAGTAGCTGGTTACGGTTGGTGTGGTAAAGGGGTAGCAATGCGCGCTCGTGGCCTCGGTGCTAATGTTATTGTTACCGAAATTGACCCTGTAAGAGCTATTGAAGCTGCTATGGATGGTTTCCGCGTCATGCCTATGGCCGAAGCTGCTCAACAAGGAGATGTTTTCATTACTGTTACCGGTAACAAGCACGTTATCCGTCCTGAGCATTTTGAAGTGATGAAAGACGGAGCTATGGTTTGTAACTCCGGCCACTTCGATATCGAAATTGACTTACAATCTTTAGGAGCAAAAGCTACTGAGGTTAAAGAAGTTCGTAACTTTACCCAAAAATACACTCTACCCAATGGTAAAGCGATTGTCGTCCTCGGAGAAGGTCGTTTAATCAACTTGGCTGCTGCTGCAGGACACCCCAGCGCAGTAATGGATATGAGTTTCGCTAACCAAGCTCTCGCTTGCGAATATTTAGTACAAAATAAAGGTAAGTTAGAACCCGGTCTCTACAATATTCCCAAAGAACTGGATCAAGACATTGCTCGCTTAAAACTGAAAGCGATGGGTATTGAAATTGATAGTTTAACCCCTGACCAAGAAGAATACATCAATTCTTGGACTGTTGGCACCTAATGTCATCATAGTCAAGGCAAATAGCACTGTAGTTGCAGTCTTTTGTCGGTGACAGTTAATTTTCAAATCTTTTTGGGTAGGTCGTTCCTACCCTTTTTTATATGGTATAGTTATCTTCAATCTTTTTTATAAGTTCTCAATAAAACCATTATGGCCAAATTATCAGTAGAATTACATCGCTATTTTTTTGAGGAGGAACGCTCCTCAGATATAAAATTAATTGATATCTTAGAATTAGCAGGGGAACGAGTTTTTGGCTTTTTATTTGTTATTTTGGCGTTACCTTCCGCATTACCGGTTCCGGCCCCTGGTTATTCTATTCCTTTTGGAATTTTAATGTTTTTGTTGGCTATTCAACTGATCGCAGGATCAAAAATTCCTTGGCTTCCTGAAAAAATGATGAAAGGCTCAATGAAGTTAACAACCATCCAAGCTTTTCTTAAAAAAGGTAATCCTTGGTTACAACGGATCGAAGCGTTAACTCGTCCTAGAATGACTTATATTTGTACCAGTGTTCCTGGAAGAATTATTATTGGGGTTGCTATTGCTTTAATGTCAATTTCGATGATGATACCTATACCTGGGACCAATACTTTACCTGCGATCGGTATTTTTGTAACCGCTTTTGGACTACAAGAAGACGATGGTTTTATTAGTTTGGGAGGGTTGGTTATTTGTTGTCTGGCTGCTGTTCTTTCTACTTCCATTATTATGGTGGCTATTTGGGGAGGAACTAGCTTAGTTGATATAATAAAAGAGGCTTTAGGTCGTTAAAAAGAACCTAATTAATGATAGCTTTATTGACCAGTTTCGGGGTTTAGCATGATAAGCATTCAGCTATCAGCCATCAGCTTGAAAATAAAGCAAGGGAAGGAGAATTTGATATTGAGAGACTTTAAAGATATATGTTTATCTAAAGTGACTGAGATTAAACATATATTATTGCCTTTATCTCTTAGCTGAATGCTGAAAGCTGACGGCTGAATGCTTACCAAAGTCTGCTTCAATACCTGCCAATATTACCGATATTATTCAAAAGCTGAATGCTTACTTAGCAATGCTAAACTAATCTCTAATTTATTGAATTACTCAAAAGAGGTTATATTATGAAATATTCCATTCAAGAACATTATCAAAACTTAGCTAAACAATACGATGATTTTTGGGGAACTTCCTCCCATTTTATTGAATTTTTTACTAAAAAAATGATTGAAAATTTACAGTTAAAGTCTACAGATGTTTTAGTGGATCTTGGTTGTGGAACGGGTATTTATAGTAAAGCAATTATTTCACAAATTCAACTAGAAAATAAAATAATTTGTGTTGATCCTTCTGATAAAATGTTGTCAAAAATACCAAGCAATAGTCATTATCAACCAGTGGTTAAAGATGCTATAAAATTTTCTCAGGAACCAGGGGAATATGACAAGATTTTAATCAAAGAAATGATCCATCATATTGATGATAAAGAAAAACTTTTACAAGGATTATTTAATCGCTTAAATGAACAAGGAATCTTATTAATTATTTTACTGCCTCCGACCATTGAATATCCCTTATTTCAACAAGCTTTATCGGTTTTTGAGTCTGTACAACCTCACTATAATTATTTAGTTAATCTCTGTGAAAACATTGGGTTTGAAACCACCGTTAATTTTGTAGAGTATGCTGTTTCCATTCCTAAAGATAAATACTTTAACATGGTTAAAAATCGTTATATGTCCTTATTATCGAGATTTAACGATGAAGAAATTAACCGAGGATTAACAGAAATGACAGAAAAATATAGTAATTTATCCGATTTAGAATTTTGTGACCGTTTTGTATTTTTAGTAGCCAAAAAATAAACTTATGGGTAGGGACAATATCGGGCCGTAGAAGTACAAGTTTCTTGTATTTCTACCATATAGAGTCCCGGGAGTTTAGCTGCTTCTAACTTTTCAAAGATCCATTGTGCGATCGCTTCACTGGTAGGATTTTCTAACCCTGTGGTTTCATTGAGATAGTAGTGATCCAGATAAGTTTCCACTAAAGGATTGATATAATCTTTAATATCCCCAAAATCCATGACCATGCCTTGTTTCGGTCCAGTGGTTTCCAGGCGATCGCTACTAACATAAACCCGTCCCACCCAACTATGACCATGAAGACGAGAACATTTACCCTGATGATGAGGGAGTTTATGTGCTGCTTCAAAACGAAATTCTTTATAAATTGTCCATTGATGGGGTGAGTTCATTCTTAAATTTTAGACAATAAGGGAGCTAACTTTATTATAGTCATAGACAAAAAGAAAGGCATCAATAATAGATGCCTGGAGTCATGAAAATAAGCTAAAACTTGACGATTGGGTGAGTCAGAGTTTATTTAAAGCCTACTGCAGCTTGCCAAACGAAGGCTAAAGCCAAGAAAAATAAAGGAATCACTGGTAATACGTCTACCAGAGGATTGAAAATTTGATAAGCTTCGGGTAATTTTGCTAAAAGAAATACAGTTTCCATCTGGTTATCTACCTTCCCAACTCTTTTATATTATGGATCACAAAACATCCTATCATAAACAGGGCAATCTGAGTTGGGAGTTGGGAGTTGGGAGTTGGGAGTTGGGGAATTACTCCTTATCTTCTTGTTTCGGTCGGGGTTCAAAGACGGGACAATAACCCTCTGGTGTTACTTTAAACCCATAAAGAGGGGATTGAGAATTCCAACAACGTTGACCCCGATAATGAGAACAGGTTAAACAACAATCTAAATCATTAAACCCGGGATCAGTTTTATTTTGGTTGAGTAGTTCCCGTTGAGAAATGCCTCGCAAAACCAACTCATCCCCTTGCCAACGGGCCTCAAGCAGTCCCGTATCGGCAAAATAACGCCAGTGAGGATCGTTAACAATGGTGTGGGGAAAGGTCAGGCTAATACTACCGTCTAAATCATTTAATTCCCCCTCATAAACCCCAGGAGAAGGGGCCTCTGGTTGGATAAACTTATCCCCAATAGGAAGTTCTACTAAGGTTCCGGTGGAGGGAAGATGCAGTTGATAACGAGTTTGTAACTCTTCTAAATTGGTTAAGTCCGTTAAATTAAGGGGTGAACCATGAACAAAAATAATATGTTGGGGTCGTAAATTATGAATTAATTGAGTGGTATTGCGGCCATCGCTATGTTCAGCGAGAATGTACGACTCGCTATGAACAGAAACCCGTTCCATCAGAGCGATAATTTCTGGTGATTCTAGGGTTTGTCCTTCATGGGTATCGGCAGGGAATAACATCACCCATAACCCAGATAACAAATAACCTTCGTCGTAAAGGGTGGTCAGATCATCCGTTAAGACAATGCAGGGAGTTTGTCCAATTTTTCCCCGTTGTTGGGGGGTCAACCGACGTAAACGGGGACAGATCCGTTCATCCCAAAAGAGGGGTTGATGTTTAGCGAAATTTTGGACCGATAAAGGAAATTCTGAGAGTAAGTCTAAATAGCGATCGCAAGCGTTGGCCACCTCCCCATCCACCCAAATATCTAAGTCTCGACCGGTAAATTGATGATGGGTACGCAATAATTTTAAAATTTCTTGTCCTAACCCCAAAGTTGGTACCGGTAACACCACACTATATCCATGAGTCAAACACTCATTAATTCGCTGCATCAATTGTTTTTCTTGTTGACGACGATGGGGATGACGAATGGTCCCATAGCTGCCTTCAACAATCAAAATATCGGGGGATAAACCCCGTAACGCTTCGATGGAGAGTCCTTCGACTAATTGGAGATTAGATAAGTAAAAGTCCCCTGTGTACAGTAATTTATAGGTTCGTTGGACTGTACGATACTTCAAGAGGATAGAAGCTGCCCCCGGTAAATGGCCAGCGCGGAATAATTGCACTGTTAAATCATCAAATAATTCCAGGGGTTGTTCCCAGGATAACCCCTGACAAAAATTAGCGGTTTTGGGGGTATTTTTTTCGGGCCAATTAAGGGGAAGTAGATGTTTGGTGACTTCACTGGCATAAATGGGTAAGGTAGGGAAAGCTTCATGAAGTGCTTTTAAACCTCTAGCATGATCACTATGAGCATGACTACAAAAAACAGCATGGACTGGGGGTTGCGTTTGATTAACGAAAGGGGTGAGGTCGTTTAAACCACAATCGAGTAAGATACGGTAGGGACCGAGTTGTACTTCCAGACAGACCCCTTCATGATCATGACCGACCCCGTATGGTAAACAGGCCAAACGGGTTGGAGGATGGTCAGCTTTAGGAGAAAATTGACTCATAGACACTTATTTTCAGCCCTTAAGAGGGCTTAAGTTAGTATCAAGCATAACAAAGTTTTTTTATTGTATCGAATCTTAATTGTGGTTTTCTCCGGCATAGAAAATCAGATTTTCACTGATAATCTTCCCCTTCTATCAATCGTAAATTAA
>JAAUYM010076785.1_pt1 | contig 10445 bp, 10 predicted proteins | sample 7278001 | NCBI WGS metagenome assembly JAAUYM01 (sample SAMN14350224, study PRJNA611818) | marine sediment metagenome | isolation source: surface marine sediment (1.8m) | place: French Polynesia: Moorea | collected 2018-08
AGATGATATCGAATCAGGTCAGTGCCATCGGGAAGCTTCTGAAGCGAGTCCAAGACAATTGCCATTGTGAACATTTGAATAAAATGAACAAGCTATGAAAAATAACTTTGTCCTTATGGTAGCATTGTTGTTGTTGTTTTTGTGAATAGGTAAGAAATGTCTATAAAAAAAGAATTATCTGTCACCAAGAGTCTTTTTGCAATCTGTAGATACTATAAAATTTCGGGATCAAGAGTTCCGAATAATGGAGTATCTTGTTCACCCACTCTTAAAACGGAACTTTCCCCATACACCTGAACTAAAAAAGCTAAAACCTTCACTAGAAAAGGGTTTGCTCGATTAGAGTCTAATGTGTGTGTCCATGTAAGGTCTTGTTTGATTTTGGCGATCGCAATATAATAAAAACATAGGTGCGATCGCCTCAAAACACTCCTCAAATAAGCTTCAGAGAGATTGTACCCAGTAAAGCGACTTCAAAAATCAGCCCTAAGTCGCTCTAGCTAAGGCTTTTGTTAATTTTTAAAGTCGAAAGTTCCGTTAAAATATCAATAGCAGCATTTTGCCTTTTTACAGCTATTTTTAACTTTGGTGATAAATTTTCATCTAATAAAAAACGGACTTTTACAAGTTACACTACTTTCTCTTGTATTTGCTTAATTTTAGCTTGTTTTAACCGTTCAATCAATGGTGATGATTGACTTAACCATTCCTGATAATGTTGTTCTCTTTTTTGTTCCAAGTCAAATAAATATTGATTTATTTTTTGTTTATTTTGATGATAATAAGTCAATGTAGCATATATTTTTTCTAAATTTAATGTAGGTAATTCAGTTAAAATTTCTTCAGCAGAATAACCTTGTAAGTAATATTTGATAACATCTTCAATGCCAATGCGATGACCTTTTATGCGAATATCATCATTAGCTATAAAGTCAAAATAATTTTCTATCATAACTTTCTCAATAAATACTCCAAATACAATATAAAATAATTTAAAGAAAATAATTAAAGTAGAGACGTTACAGAAAACGCCTCTACATAATTTTATAGAATTAGTATCACCAACCGAACAAAATTAAGCAAGAGAAACTTTAACGACTTTATGCTTTTCTTCTTCAGCTTTGGGTAACGTTAACTTAAGAATTCCGTCCTGGTATTCTGCGCTAATTTTAGTATTATCAATTAGAGCAGATAAGCCAATAGAACGAGAAAACTTACCATAACGGAATTCACTGCGAGTAACACCGTTTTCCTCCGATGTAGTTGCTTGCTTCCGTTCTCCGCTAATATAAACAGCTTCTTTTGTAGCTTGAATATCTACATCTTCTGCTTTAATTCCAGGAAGTTCTAACTTCAGCATTACTGCATCATCTGTCTCGTAAAGTTCGGCAGAAGGAGCAAAACTTTGTTTTTGTAAATCCCGTTCTGAAGTAGTTAATACACCTTCATCAAACAGTTGATTAAGTTGACGTTGTAAAGCGTTCATTTCTTGCCAAGGGTTATAACGTAAAAGTGCCATAATTGTTATCTCCGAATATCGCTTATTGCTTGTTTTTTCTTGGTTGTCTTCATCTTAACCCGTGAAAAATGCTCAGACAATACGGTTTATTCGACTCAGAATGGTGTAATTTACCGTCTCCTGATTAATAAGCTAAGTAGGGGCTTAATATTATTCATGAGTGTCAACTTAAGCAACGGGAAACTGTCATTGCGAGGAGGCAAAACTGTTACTGAAGCTTCGTTTAAGACTTAGTTATGCCTCCCTTTGCAATCTCTAACACAACTAGAAAAATAAAGATTGCTTCGGGGGGATAATGAAGACAAATCAGGATCTAGTAGTAATTCAACCCCCTCGCAATGACAATCAATAAATAACAATTCACGGTTAAATTGACATCAATGAATATTCATTAATCCCCTACAAACAATATTATTAATCGGATACAGAAATTATTTTTGTAACAAAAATACTAAAAAAAAAGAAAGAATACAGGTTAACACATAAAAGTAAAGATATATTGATAATTAACGATAGGTGTGAGAGTTGTTTAACGTAGCATTGACCCATTAAATGCAGGGTTTCCAGACCAGAAGGGTTAGCAGTTAATTTGGGATGATTCCTAACCAGCTAGTGCTTAAATTGCGTGTGGATAATGAAGTTTTGGTAATATAACTTTAAGGAATTAAACATTATGACTCGTTGGCTATTTTCTTCTTTAGTATTGGGGTTGTTGTCCCCTTTTATGACAGCTAATCACTTAGGAATAACTGCCGAACCGCAACAGATAGCTTATAACACAGCCCAACCTTGTAATCACTGTTTACATTTAGTGCCATCAGGGATGAGCAATCAACAAAAAAATCCCATTTATTTACTGAAAGTTTATCATCAAGGCCGACTTTTATATAGCTTTCAAACCGTTTCTGGTCGCCATTTCACTCAAAGAAGAAACCGTCACCAAGCCGGAACCGAGGCCCCTTTACCCGATGGAAATTATCGAATTAGTTCCCGTAGTGTACCAGGAACTTTAGCAGAAGTAGGCGGACGATTTTTACCAGTTTATCCTCGATTTTCTACCGGCAGAAGTGCCTTGGGCATTCATTATGATCCGAGTTATAATAAAAATAACGGGGAGGATGGAACCGCCGGTTGTATTGGCTTGAGTTCTCGTCAAGATTTTGCCACATTATTAAGTTTTGTTAGAACCCATAAACCTCAATTATTAATTGTTGATATTCAATAAATTTAATTTTTCTCACCTTTACAGAAATAGGTATTAATTATGAAATTTAAACTAACATTAGCCTTGTTGAGTTGTGTTGTGATGTTTGCTTATGTTTCTTATGGTCAACAAAAACAACAGCAACCTTTGGAAACTATTAAACCAGGAAACACCCCTGAGTTGACGGGAGAAAATCCCTCAAATTTTAGCCCAGAACCGAAAGGAGAAGGTTCTTGGACCATTAACTCAGAAGAATCCCTAAAAACCCCCATTCCTGTTAACCCTTCCCGTTATGGAACAACAGAACCCAGCTATCAAGACAACTTTAAAGCTTGGGACAGAGAACCAAACAGTCCCGAACCTTCAGAGGACTATTATTCACAACCCCCTATTGAACCCTACGAAAATGCACAGGTTTCTCAAGGTAGCTACATGACCTTGACTCCCACCAATACCAGTAATACGATGGGGAACCCTCTTTATGAATTACGACTGTATGCCAATGGTCGCCTAATAGCAACCTATCAAACCGTTACAGGACGCGCTGACAGTCAAAACAGGAATCGCCACCAATCAGGGACAGAAGCACCCCTACCGGATGGCCAATATCAGGTAGCGAGTGCAGTGGTGGCCGGAACTCATCCTGAAGTTGGGGGGAGGTTTCTCCCCATTGAGCCCCTATTTCCCACCGGAAGGTACGCTTTAGGGATTCATTATGACCCATCTTTCCAAAAAACTAATGGTGAAGATGGAACTGAAGGATGTATTGCCCTAACCAATAAACGTGATCTTGACCAAGTCTTGCAATACGTTCGTACGTATCAACCGCAATACTTAGAAGTCAAGTTACAAGTTTAATTTTTACTCTTACTTTCTCTAATTCTCACACACACAGAGGATCTGACCATGTTAAAAACATTAATGACTGGTGTACTCTTAGTTGCCACCACTGCTTTGCCTTTGAGCGCACAACAAGGGCCCGGATGTGGTCGATATGATAATTGTCCACCAAGAGGAGGAGGACGAGGCGGTTCTTATTCCCGCATTTGTACCAATAGTCCTAATGGACGGCTCAATATCAGAACTGGACCCGGAACCAATTATCGTCGCTTGGGACAAGTTCCCAATGGAGCTCAGGTTCCTATCTGGGGAAGTGCTAGGGGTCGCGATGGGCAATCTTACAGATGGCAAAATATTAGCTACAACGGTGTGCAAGGATGGGTTCGCTCTGACTATGTTTGCGATTAATCCTGTTTAGGAACAAAATCAATAACGACGGGTCACTTAAGTTAAGATAGGCAACTAATTAAGTAAACTGTTGACTATTTAAACTTTATAAAGTGTCTCCGTCACAAGAGTACGCCGTCTGTTTTAAACAGAGACGCTACATCGGCTGCTCTTAACAACAGTCCAAGCATTCCTTGGACTGTTTTTCCTATCAATTAGGGGAATCGGGGAATTTTCCCAAAACTGACATCTTACACCAGTACAGAAAAACTTAATAATGTAAGCAGTCAGCAGTCAGCTAAGAGATGAACGCGGTAAGCATTCGTTTAATCTCACTCACAGTACATGATAGGGATTCATCTTTTTCAGCTGATGGCTGACTGCTGATAGCTGAACGCTTACAAATTAGCCAGTTTTATCGAAGGTGCAAGATGTGAGCAAAACAATCAATCAGACGAACGTTCACAGACTAAAACAGTTCCTTTTTCTCCCTTTGTGATGCGTAGTTCCTCGTCTAAATAAAGGACTTCTAAACGACCTTTAGGAGAACGTTTCATGGTAAAAGAAATTTCTCCCGTTTCCAGATTCATTCCTTGGGGTGGAACTAACCCGAACATCAACTTGAGAAAAACTGACATTAGCTGTTCACCAAACCCTTTTTTTGAGGGTAAGGGTTGACTAAATATTCTTTTCCACGTTTCTAAATCTTGATGTTGGTTTGGGGTTAACGTTCCCCCTGTAAATTCTACTTGTAATGTCTTATCATCAGCCGGATAACACACCCCTTTGTTACAGACAATACCTTTTAAATTAGGAAAAGCTGGATCAATAATTGTAAATTCGACAACAATATCATGAGTCCGTTTTTCTCCTTCTCCTAACAACACCACCGGTTGTCTCACACAATCAATTACTAACTTGAGACTGGTGGGTTCAAACATATTAAATGCTAACCGTCCCAATGTATAAGCATATTTTCCATCGGCTAATTTTTCCCCTTGAGGAAAAGATGGTGCGCTAATTAATAACCATTCAGCAGATTCTAATTGGTTACTATGGGTTGGGTCAGTAGTCGGATTAAGTTGGCAAAGTTGTTCAATTTTTTCTTTAACCAACTGATGTTTAACATCGCCATCGTAAGTTTTTAAGACTTCTTTTAATTCGTTTTTAAGGTTATTCATAGTTATCTTGCAAAACTAAACATTAAACCGAAATAACATGACATCTCCTTCTTGTACAATATACTCTTTTCCTTCGCTACGAACTAACCCTTTTTCTTTAGCAACCGTCATGGTTTTACAAGCAACTAAATCTTCATAAGATACGGTTTCAGCACGAATAAACCCCTTCTCAAAGTCCGTATGAATCACCCCGGCTGCTTGGGGTGCTTTCATTCCTGCATGAATGGTCCAAGCGCGGGTTTCTTGGGGTCCGGTGGTTAAATAGGTTCTCAGTCCTAATAGTTCATAAGTAGCTTTAATTAATGATTGTAATCCTCCTTCTGTTACTCCTAAAGCTTCTAAATAGTCCGCTTTTTCTTCATCGGGAATTTCTACTAATTCCGATTCTACTTGTGCCGAAACAATCACCACTTTAGCTTTATCTGCTTCAGCAATTTTTCTCACTTCTTCTACCCATTCATTCCCCGTTGCTAGGTCATCTTCTGAGACATTGGCTGCATAAATAATCGGTTTACGGGTGAGGAGTCCCAAGGACTGAATTAATTCTTCTTCTTCCTCGGTTAAGTCTACATGACGCGCCCCAATTCCTTCGTTGAGCGCAGCGAGAATCTTCTCTAAGGCTGGTATTTCCTCTTGTCCTTCTTTTTTGCCCTTAACTTGCTTTTTCACCCGTTCTAGGCGTTTTTCAGTTTGGGAAAGATCCGCTAAGGCTAATTCTAAATTGATGACTTCGATATCCCTAGCAGGATCAACGGAACCAGAGACATGAATAATATCATCATCATCAAAACAGCGCACCACATGGACAATAGCATCCACTTCTCGGATATTGGCTAAAAATTGGTTGCCTAGTCCTTCTCCTTGGGATGCACCTTTGACTAGGCCAGCAATATCCACAAATTCGATGCGAGTGGGGACAATTTTCTCAGACTGGGACAGTTCCCCTAAGACGGCTAGTCGTTCATCCGGAACCGAAACCACGCCAACATTGGGTTCAATAGTACAAAAGGGGAAGTTGGCTGCGTCTGCTTTGGCATTGGCAACCAGCGCATTAAATAGGGTTGATTTACCGACGTTAGGGAGTCCAACGATTCCAGCTTTGAGCATCTATTCCTTCTTTTGTGTTTGTTGATTTCTTACTTATTATCATTGATCTACGAAAAATGATCAACTCTTCTTTTTTTCTATATTTATTAATCTTTAATCAATTGACGATACTCATTAACCATTTTTGGTTCTTCTTCTGGGTTAATATATTGTTCTAAGATTTCCCAGTTGAGTTCAGGTAAGAATTCACTTTGCTCAACTTTTTGATAACCTTCTAACTCATTAATTAAACGATAAAGGGTCAATTTTCTTTCTTGCCAAAATAAAACTTCGGGAACATTTAATCCTTGATATATTTTTAATTTATTAATTCCTCCACTGGTTATAATCACTTCTATAGCTAAATCAGGAATCTCTTTACGACTATCAAAACAATAACTTTCGTCCGGTTCTAACCCTCTAAGTTTTGCCTCTTTTTTATAGGTTGCTGATCCACATCCATATAAATTGATCGCCTTTTCCAAAGCATAAATTTCGATTAATCTTCCTATTAAAGTTTTGATCATTTCATGTTCTGGAGAATTGGTCATGATTTCAAGATTTCCTTCCAGATAACTTAAACGCAACAAGGGTTTATCTTTGAAAATATGTAAAAGACTTTCGTATTCATCCCAACTAATATCATTGAGAGCAATACGGTTTTCTCTCATAATCGGATTTAACAGTTTTTCTAAGTCCGATGAGGCAATATCTAGTGTCACTTTCATAATTGTTTATTATTGTTACTAAATGGGCTTAATATTATTAACTTCTCTACAAGTTTTTGACCTTATGGCGATCGCTTATTTTCGACCGATATTTATTTTTTGATATAAACAAGCCTGTAATTATCCAAAACTACTCTACCATAACTGCCTCAAATGGCGCAACCTCGTGACGCAATTTTCTCTGAAAATGCCACAATTTTAGTTTTGAGTCTCTTATCAGAAATTTGTAATAATTAATCTCCTAAAGATAGGATTTGGTTATATTATAAGATCAAAGTAACGTAAAAGTTTTCTATCAGACTACGTTAAGCTTAATAAGTTATGAAGAAACTGATTACTAGCTTTATTTCTATGTAAGTTAATGATATCAGGTAACAATGTTGCTGTTATTACTGAAGAGGGAGAAGTCTTTATCTTTAGAGAATATAGGTAACTAATATCATTGCTAAAAATAAGTTATAGGATGATTCTTCGCCTTCTATTCATGATAATATAGTTATAAAATAATCAAGGAAAAATATGACAATTTTACACGGAACTTGGATTAAAAACACACAAGAAAAATATTTTTTTATTTGGGGAGAAACTTGGCGTTCTTTATCCACTGATATTGCATCAGAAGATTCTATTTTAATTTATCCTTTTGCTGTAGATAAACAGGGAATTATTGAAGAATTAAAATCGAATAATATTAAGGTTGAAAAAAACAAAAATATTGAGTCGGTTTCTAAAATATTTTATTTACCCAGTAAAGTTATTAGCAAATCAAAGCAAACTATCCCTTTACTATCAACGGAATTAAAAGAGGAAAATTTTGAAGAAGACGACATAAAATTAATTGGGTGGAAAGTCGAAGGAATAAAACTAAATATTGATAATGCACTTTATATTTTAAGTCAGTTGCCATTAGGATTGACCGATAATAATGAAAATTATATAGGAGATGATTTAAAATTTTGGACACATATTTATCGTTGGAGTCTAGACTTATTAACCAGAGGGAAATATTTACCAGGAATAGAACAAAAAGAGAATAACTTTTATGGACAATGGGAACCTTTACTGGATAGTTTGGTTGATCAGCAAAGGTTCTCTAAATTTCTGCAAACTATACCAAATAGTTGTCTTGCTTATCATAATTTAATTGAGATTCAGTCATCTTATTCTTCGTTTAAAAAAACTATTATTCTTGATTTTTTATCTAGTATTATTGATAAACAAATACGTCAATTTTTCGATGTTTCGATTACTCCTAATTCATTTATTCAAAAATGGTTACAGTCTTTAACACAGGAATTACCTAAATTTGAAGCAGAAGCATTGGATATTAAGGGATTAAACAATGCACTGACTAATTGGACATCTTCTTTGGATGAATATATTATTAATTATCATAATCAGCAGCTAGGAATTAATCAATTTCGGGTTTGTTTTCAACTAGAAACACCAAGAAAAAAAAATAAAAAATCAGAACAAATTAATTGGCGATTACACTACTGTATCCAAGCATTAGATGATCCAAATTTTATGATTTCTGCCAATGTTATTTGGGATAATCCTGTTACTAGATTAATCTGGGACAATAGAACAATTAGTCATCCTCAAGAAACCTTATTAAAAGGACTAGGTTTAGCTTCACGTTTATATTATGTTATTGAAGAGAGTTTAGAAGAAAATAATCCTAGTTTTTGTGAATTAGATCCCATACAAGTCTATGAATTTATTCGGTCTATTGCTAACATCCTTAAGGATAATGGATTAGGAGTAATCTTACCATCTAGTCTAGAAAAAGGGGTTGAAGAAAAACGACTAGGGATTAGTTTAAATGCAGAAGTAAAAACTAAAAAAGGACAAAGACTTAGTTTAAAAAGCTTGCTGAATTATAAGCTTAATTTAGCCATTGGTGATAAAAATATATCTAAAAAAGACTTTGAAAAACTATTAGCTCAAAAATCTCCTTTAGTCGAGATCAAAGGAGAATGGATCGCTCTACAACCTTCTGATGTCAGGGCTGCACAACAAATTTTAGACAAATCTTATGATCCCCTAGAACTCTCCGTAGAAGATGCTTTAAGGTTCAGTACAGGAGACAGTTCAACTGTTGCTAAACTACCCATTACTAACTTTACAGCAACAGGAGAATTAGCCAATCTAATTAATGCTATAAAAAATAATGAAGCAATTCCTCTGATCGAAAATCCAACAGGATTTAAAGGTCAATTGCGTCCCTATCAACAGCGAGGAGTCGGTTGGTTAGCTTTCCTAGAAAAATGGGGATTAGGTGCTTGTCTTGCCGATGATATGGGATTAGGAAAAACACCGCAATTGATTGGATTTCTCCTACATTTAAAAAGCGAAGAAATGTTAGAACAACCCACCTTAGTAATTTGTCCTACATCTGTCTTAAATAACTGGGAAAGGGAAGTACAAAAATTTGCACCAAATCTGTCTACTTTGATTCATCATGGAGATAAACGCCGTAAAGGAAAAGCATTTGTTAAAGAAGTTAATCAAAAAAATATTATCATTACCAGTTATTCATTAGTCCATCGAGATATTAAAAGCTTTGAACAGGTAAAATGGCAAGGTATTGTCTTAGATGAGGCACAAAATATTAAAAATTATCAAGCAAAACAATCTCAAGCAGTGCGTCAAATTTCTACACAGTTTCGTATTGCTTTAACCGGGACTCCTGTGGAAAATCGTTTAACAGAACTATGGTCAATTCTTGACTTTCTTAACCCAGGATTTTTAGGAACACAGCAATTTTTCCGCCGTCGTTTTGCCACCCCCATCGAAAAATATGGGGATAAACAATCATTGATAATTATGCGTTCTTTAGTCCGTCCTTTCATCTTAAGACGCTTAAAAACAGATAAAACCATTATTCAAGATTTACCCGAAAAACAAGAAATGACCGTCTTTTGTGGTCTATCCTCAGAACAAGCAGAACTGTATCAAGAATTAGTGGATAATACGCTCACAGAAATCGAAGAAAAAACAGGAATTGAACGGAAAGGCTTAATTTTAAGCTTACTGATGAAACTTAAACAAATTTGTAACCATCCCGATCATTTTCTCAAAAAAAAGAGCTTAAAAACAGCAGAACAATCCGGTAAATTATTAAGACTAGAAGAAATGTTAGAAGAATTAATCGAAGAAGGAGATCACGCTTTAATCTTTACTCAATTTTCCGAATGGGGAAAACTATTACAACCCTATTTACAGAAAAAATTACAGCAAGACGTTCTCTTTTTATATGGTGCAACTCGCAGAGTCCAAAGACAAGAAATGATCGATCGCTTTCAACACGATCCCAACGGACCAAGGATATTTATCCTATCTTTAAAAGCAGGAGGAACCGGATTAAACTTAACCCGTGCTAACCATGTCTTTCATATTGATCGTTGGTGGAACCCGGCCGTATAAAATCAAGCAACCGATCGCGCGTTTCGTGTGGGACAAAAACGCAACGTTCAAGTACATAAATTTGTCTGTAC
>JAAUYM010178096.1_pt1 | contig 10445 bp, 9 predicted proteins | sample 7278001 | NCBI WGS metagenome assembly JAAUYM01 (sample SAMN14350224, study PRJNA611818) | marine sediment metagenome | isolation source: surface marine sediment (1.8m) | place: French Polynesia: Moorea | collected 2018-08
CCAAAATAATTTTTTCCTCACTGGGGACTTTTTTTTTTTACTGAGTTTAAGAGTTTACTACTGAGCTGTGCTGAGTGCGGCAGGTGGAGGCGATTTTTTTTTTCACGGTCCATTGGTCATGGTGGCGATTTGATCCGGTCATCCTTCAGCATTGTTCATCATTGCATGATGGAAAGGGGGGGGAATGGGAGAGAGAAAGAAGGAATCCCCAGTTTTACGCAAAACATTGCAAATCAGTGTTGCACCATCCTTTTTCTTTCTCTTCCCCGGAAAAAGTCCCTGTGGAACCCGACAGGACACCGGAAGCAATTTCACACAGACACACTCACTCACTACTCTTCTCTTTCCTCCTCCCCCTCCCTTTAAAAGCGCCCGCCGATCGTTCAATCACCGGTGGCAACAATTGCCGGAGACAGCGGGAGGGGAGGGGGGGAAGACTGTGAGGGAGAGAACAGGGCTGTGGCTCTCACATGACGGTATTAAAATTCGAAAAAAAAACTTTTTTTCTTTCTCTCTCCTTGTCTTCAAAACCCACAAAAAATCGATCAGAAACTTGGACTACGTGTGCAAGGAGACCAACAGCTGCCCCGTGGACCTCACCAGGCGCAACCAGTGCCAGAGCTGCAGGTTCCAGAAGTGCCTCAAAGTCGGGATGAAGAAAGAAGGTAATCGAGTCAAAAAGTTAAGCATGCACGCGTCGATTTTCCCATCCAAATCGATCGACTGCATTGCAGCGGTTCAGCACGAGAGGGCGACGCGCGGCGGGCCCACCCTTCGCCTGGCCGCGGCCGCCGCGGCCGCCGCGGTCGGCCGCCACCACCACCACCACCCCCACCCGCCGCCGCCGGCGGCGCGGCCGCCGGCGCATCCTCCGCAGCCGGGCATTCCGGGATGCAGGCCGGACTTCTTGGAGTCGCCCTCCCCCGCCGCCGCTGCGGCCGCGGCCGCCGCCGCCGCCGCCTCCGGGGTCGCCCACCCGTATCACTCGCACCAGTTACTCAAGTGAGCTACTTTATTCGCAAGCGTTTTGTAATAGGGAAATTAAGAAGATTTTTAAGAGTAGATTTCCCTAAAAACCAGCAGAACTTTGCCTACATTTTCTTCTATTCATTTTTTTTGCCCAGTCCCCTCTTTCCTCAATCCATGAACTACTACATGGCCGCCTTCCAACACCTGAAGCTGCCCGCCGGCGCCGCCGCCGGCGCCGCCGCCGGGACGCTCGCGCACCCATTGGGCCTCCCCAGGCCGCTCTCAGACTTGGCGACTGGCGACGGAGGAGTAGCCGGAGAAGGAGGAGAAGATCGCTCGGCTTTCTCCCCTCCGACTTCAAACGGAGAGGCCGCTTTCGCCGCCGCCGCTTCAACAGAGGAGAACGGAGAAAAGGCCACTGGGAAAGAGGGAGAGGAGGAGAAGGAGGAAGAGGAAGAAACGGGAAAGGTAGAGGGAGCCAAAGAGGCGAAGGAAGAAGACAAGGAAGACTTGGAGGAAGACAAGATGGTGGTGAAGGATCAGCAGGCGGACTCATCCGAGGAGGAAGGCTCGTCGGCCAACAAGAGGAGGATGGATTCGCCGCCGTCGTCGCCAGAGACCAACAAAAGGACGAAGACGTCGCGAGACGGCCAGCATCAGGGCGAGGAGGACGAGAAAGAGGAGGCGGCGGCGGAGGCGGTGGCGGCCACAGCATCGTCGGCCTTCAAGCCGCCGCAGGAGCAGCACCAGCTCGGCGTCCTCCTGCCACCGCCGCCGCCGCCGCCGCCGCCAACCCTGCACGCCGCGCCCATAGCCTACTTCGCCGCGGTCGCGGCCCAGCAGCAACAGCAGCAGCAGCAGAGGCAGCGGCAGATGGCCGCCGCCGCTGCAGCCGCGGCGGCCGCACAGGCCGCGCAGACCGCGGCCAGCGTGGACAGCAACACCTCTCCCTTCATTGCAATTCACGGGTGAGAAATTAGATTTCAAATACACAAATGCTTTATACTAAAACAAAAAGTTTTTTCTCGTACCAGTTGAGCCAGCTTTACGTACTATACGTAGTGTTATACCTATGTCCCCTTTTTTGTATAGCGACAACAGTGTCTCCACCTCCTCCACCCTGTCTCCTTTCCTCCTGCACAACAACAACAACAACAACAGCTTCTCCCCCACCTCCGCCGCCGCCGCTGCCGCGTCCGCCGCCGACGGCGCCGCCATCGGCAGCAGCCTGTACGAGCGCGCGGCCAAGCTGCTGTTCATGTGCGTGGGTTGGGCCCGCTCTATCCCGTCCTTCGTCTCGCTCTCCCCCACTGACCAGACGGCGCTGCTGGAGGAGGCCTGGGCGCCTCTCTTCGTCGTCGCCATGGCGCAGTTCTGGCCAGATTTTGACGAGAGTGAGCACATATTAACCCCTTTTTTGCGACATGCGTTACGTGTACCTGTACATACTGTAGTACACATGTCTCCCAACAGTGACCCTGTTGAGCGAGTGGCGAACATCCACCGACTCCTCCCCCGGCGGCCAACTGGAGAGGCAGCAGCAGCAGCAGCAGCAGGAGCGACAGGCGCTGCTCTCAGAAGCCAGGCACCTGCAGCAGGTCATCCGCAGGATCAGGCAGCTGGGCATGGACCAGGCAGAGTACACCTACTTCAAGGCGCTCCTGCTCCTCAGGCCAGGTGACCAAAGACGAACACATAACCACTGTTGCCAGATTGCTATTTTAACCCCAAAGTAGTACATACCCGGTACAGTTTGTTTCTAGGTCTTTGATTTAGAATTTAAAAATAACTTTTCCCCTACGTAGAACCACCGACTTTAAATCCTGACTTTCCTCCGTGTTTATATCTACGTGCAGAGTGCCGCGGCATCACTCAGCATGCCCAGGTGGAGCACCTGCAGGACCAGACGCAGCTCATCCTGCAGGAGTACTGCAGGACCAAGGCGGTGCAGGTCTCGGCATCCTCTCCCGACGACTCCCCGAGCTCTCCCACCTCCGCCTCCGCCGCCGCCTCGGCCTCCGCCGCCGCCGCCGGCCGCGGCCTCCTCCGCTTCGGCCGCCTGCTGCTGTCGCTGCTGCCGGTGTCGTCCTCCTCATCGCCGTCGGCCATGGCCAGGGAGGTGGAGGCGCTCTTCTTCAGGAGGACGGTCGGAAACATCGCGGTGGAGAAGGTCATCGGAGACCTATTCAGGCAGCAGCAAGGAGGCGGGGGAGGGGGAACTTGAGAAAAAAAAGTCACAAAACAGTCTTTCGTAATAATGGCTAGCCTAGGCATACCATTTTGAGAGTCGTTTAGTTTCACAAATGTTTAAGTAATAGCATCTTTTTTCTTCTCTCCTCTATCAATGCCTGTCGGCAGGCCCAGCTTAAGCCACCGTCCTGTCCAGAATACCATTCTGACGAATTCCTGACTCCACGAACCAAGCTCCTCATAAATCAAAGAGTATTAAGTGTTGTGCACTATTACGAGTACATTGTAATGTGCAAAAGGAAGACAATAAGCATTTTATAGCGTTGGTCTACCGGAACAATATTCCGGACAGGATGGCAGATTCACTTTCGTACGGTATACCTACTATTTGCACAATAGCTTAGTAGCTCTTTCCTGCACTATCTCAATGTGCTGATTTGTCTCTGTTTGTTAATGGGTAGTGGAATAAAGTTGCTCTTCAGTTAAAGACGCTTATTTTTGCACAGAGGAATTCTGACAATTTCGTGAACGTGAACTTTAACATGCCCGCGGAAGGCAACTAGCTGCTGAGGGTTAAAGTCCTTAATCTCTTGGTTAATTTGAGTGATATTTAGCACCCAGGTACGTAGTACATGTACAGTAGTACTAAAATTCCAACATCCTGGCAAAGGAGGTAACTAGAGGTGGTGTGGAATCAGAGAGTGTACTATGCATGAATGAGACGACAATGACGCCGCTTGCTTAGAGATCAATAATCTTGATGGCCTCTTGGAGGCAGTTTGTCACTCTTCCACTTTCACACCACTACAAGAGATGTCCAATCACTTGGACATCCAAGCAGGATTATTTTTTGCCCAGATGCTACCGCCCTCTATCAGCTGGATCTGCATTTTCCTCTTTGGGCAAGAGCAACTGGGGATAGACATGAGCTTACTCTTTTTTTTTGGCATGAAGAAGTTGAACAGATTTTGTGCTCTTATCTCACAAGTACAAATAACATCTTATTACATCATCCAAAAAAGTCAAAGTTTTCATCTTATGCAATAAAGGAGTGCTTTTTCTTAGGTACTGTGCCAAACCACGCCAAACAGACAATTGCGTAGTGGGTAGTACAGTACTGCACCTTTCCAGTATCGAACAGACGATGTTTGTTTTATTTATAATTTTTTTTTAACTTCCATATCGATATACTGTAGGTACACCTTTCGACAATGCGGTTCCTATATCTCGCACACCGACAGCCGTGGGTGGGACACACAACAAGTTGCACCAAAACAATTACACACATCAATCATAGGTAATGAACAGAGAAGTTTCTCCTCCTCCTCCATTGAGGGCTAGGCAAGAAAGGGGAAAGGAAGAGGTGTCACTTGAGGAGTTTCATGTGAGTGTGTGCATATTGTGGGGCGTTGTTTGGTGAGGAAGACTATTGAAAAAGTTTGGGGCGCGTAGGATTTCAGGTAATGTGTTTTTCCTTATTTTTCTCTTCATGGGAAGAAAAGAAAAACAAGAAGAACCTACCAGCATAAAGATATTTACGATTGCTGATATCCATCAGATGAGGACGTCGCGTGCTTGCAAGTACCTAGAGTCCCTCCACGCGTTGGCAGGAAAGGCGGCACTGCGTCATTCGCAGTCGGCATGCGACAAAGTTTCCACCCTTGGCCTTTACTACCACAGGGAACATGACGACCACGTCCGACCTTCTCCTCTCCACGGCCTTCCTCCGTGCCTTCCTCGGCCTCCTGCACTTCCACAGAGCATCTGTCTGCGTCGAGGACATCAGCGACCAAACTGTGGACTGGGCAACCCAGGCCCTGGGATCTCACCTGGTCAACTACCTGCAGCTTGATCAGATCTTGCAGGACTTCAACAGGCCTTCCAAAGAGGAAATCCTGTTCATCCTTTGTCCGGCATACAACTGGACAAGAGAGTATCCTGCTTGGGCTTTCCAGAAGAATGTTGTGTGGATGGTGGCTGAAAGTGATGACAGTGCAGAGATCAATGATAGTGTGTGGAGCAAAGGACTCAGGCTTGACAGTCACTTCTACACTTATAAACTCACAGAAAACAAGAGTCTCATCATGACAAATGAGCTATTTCGGATAAAGAATGGTCCTCTCAAAAAGCAATCAGTTGGAAACTGGAATCAAGGCATGCTCAACTTTGGTCTTACTGAAACTGCCATGTGGGCTCGCCGGAAAGATTTTGGAGGCTTGGAACTTGTGGACACCATCTTGGAGTGGCAACCATTTATTATATATGATTCAAGTGGGAATTTCAGCAAACTAAAGGGGATCTTTGTAGATGTCCTGAATGATCTTCAGAAATCTCTCAATTTTACTGTAAAATATCATATTCCTGAAGATAGACAGTGGGGAGTTCTCGAGACCAATGACACTCACAGGTGGATGACTGGGACAAGTGGTGATCTGGTGTATGGCAGGGCAGACATCTGCACTGCCGGACCATACCTGACACTGGACCGACAGACTTACACTGACATGATTGCACTGATCATGGATTATTCTACCATTGTTATCCCCAAGCACCTGGTTGCCTCTGGTGGGGAAATAAATATGATGGCTTATGTGCAGATTTTTTCAATTGTCACATGGTCACTTCTCCTCATTTCGGGCATTGCGATATCAATATTTTTCCTCTTGTATCGAAGCTTTGAGCACAACAAGAGAAGCCATCATCATGTCTTTGTTGTGTTTGAAGGTTTCTTGCAAGGTCTTCAGGTTGCTTACCTTACTTTGCTTCAGAGAGGGGTCAGCGTTGCTTTGGATGCAGTTACCATTAGGATGGCATTTCTAACCACAAGCATGCTGGCTTACATAATGTTTTCATATTACACCAGTGACCTCACTGCTCAGATGACCTACCGCCCTCCTCCAGTGCAAATTAAAAATTTTCAGGTGCCGGAAAAAAAGTATCAATTTTAAAAAAATTATGAACTGAATTTTATAGGATGTGTTGGAGAATGATTTTGACGTCATGGTGGTGAATGGGACAGCCATGCTTGGTTGGTTCAAAGAAGCCCCAAAAGGATCTGCGATGCACAAGCTTTACAAGAGGATGCAGAAGGACCCATCTCTGCTTCCGCTTGATTTCACGGACGCGAAAAAGCAGCTTAGAGTAAGATTTATCTGAAGTCTGTCTACTGCAGCTTCGATATAATATCGTCAATTCTTTCAAAACAATTTCAGGCTTCTAAGAAGAAATTGCGAATAAGTTTCGACTCCTCCTTCAGCTACATCGGAAACGACTGGACCGTCACAGTCAAGACATTTGAGGAGAAGGTGCCAGCTCACATCGGGTGAGGGAGAAAGGACGTTCTACCAGAGGCATTTCGAAACATTATTGTTCTCCTTTCAAGATGGGCCTTTCAACTAAATTCAGAGTTCACTGATGTCTTCAGCTACCACCTGACCAGGATGAAGCAGTCGGGTCTTATCTCCAAGATAATGTTCAAGTGGATTGATGGAAAGCCACCCGACATGGAGCACAGGATCTTTGTAGAAGATGCCACATCCCTTGGGTATACATAAGTCATAGTAAACAAGTAAATATTACAGCTCTTCCTGTACAGCAAATGTTTCAGATTTAACAACCTGTTCTTCCCTTTACTGGTGCTGATGGGTGGCGTCCTCATCTCGGCTGTCGTCTTCATGCTGGAACGCTTCTTTACTTTATGCAGATAGATGATGCAAGTTTTTTTCTTATCACAAAAGTTATCAAACAAAAACAAAGTCTTGTTGCTTGAAGAATAAATGCTGCAGTATTGCTGCAAAGTAAACCTTACAAAATGATTTTAAGAGTTTCATATTTTTCATACAAATCAATGTTATGTGCCTAGTACTAGTACAATACATATGTTGTACGTACATAAATTTAGTTTTATCAAATTTGAACCTGCAACTATTTTACTTGTTACACCAAACATTAACTTTATCAGATCTCTCATTGCACTAAGAAGTCACAAATATGTCTGGGCGCAAAAACACCTACCCATAGGTAGAACAGCTACAGCAGGACAACAACTTGGTCTCTGCTACATCCCTACCACAAATTGTCGCAATAACAAAGCAGCCAATTAATGCATTATTTAAAGTTACGAGTACGATGGCAGTGAGAGTTATGAGACCTTGTTGGAGTTGGGAAGGTGAAATGGTCATGTTCAAGTGCACAGTATTCGAGGGAAGTGATTGTTGGAGTACGAGGAGAGGTTAACTTTTTGCAGAGAAAAATACTTGACTTGGAACAAACATATACATGTACGTAATTATTTTATTTGCCTAGGTTTCTTGTCCAGGTGTAGTACTACGTGCAGCAGTAATAATAAAAAAAAAGCTTTAAAAAAAAATTGCCAGTGCGACAATTGCTTGGTGCAGTCGCGCAAAATTACGAAGGGAAACCACCACCACCATGTCCCCGGTCAATCTTCCCTCCGTTGAGTTTCTCCGTTCCTTTCTTGATATCCTTTCTGTCCATCACCTGTCTGTCTGCATTGAGGGCATTCATGACCAGACCACAGACTGGGCAGCTCAAGCTTTGGAATCTCACCTGGTAAATTACTTGCAACTGGATCAACTCTTGGATGACTTCAATAGGCCTTCTCAAGAGGAAATTCTCTGCATTTTCTGCCCAGAATATAACTGGACAAGAGAGTATCCTGCTTGGGCTTTTCAAAGAAACATTGTTTGGATTGTAGCTGAAAGGGATGGTACTGCACAGGTATATGATAATGTGTGGAGCAAAGGCCTCAGATTCAACAGTCACTTTTACACCTACTTCCTCTCAGAAAACAAGGGTACAATCTTGACAAATGAGGTATTTCGAGTAAAAAATGGTCCTCTTGTGAAGCAGTCAGTTGGACACTGGAATCAAGATGGGTTTGACTTTGATCTTAGTGATGATGCCACTTGGGCCCGCCGGAAAGATCTTGGTGGAGTTGAACTAGTAAACTCCATATTGGAGTGGCATCCATTCATTATATATGACTCTAGTGGAGACTTAAGAAAAGTGAAGGGGATCTTTGTAGATCTCCTAGAAGACCTTCAGAAATCTCTGAACTTTACAGTGAAATACCAGACTCCTGAAGATGGTCAATGGGGAGTACTTGCAGTAAATGACACTCATGAGTGGATGACAGGGACAAGCGGAGATCTGCAATATGGCAAGGCAGACATTTGCACTGCAGGGCAATATCTAACATTGGAGCGACAGACATTCACTGACATGTTTGCACTGATCTTGGATTACTCAACTATTGTTATTCCCAAGTCCCTGGTTGGATCTAGTGGAGAGATAAATGTGATGGCCTATGTGCAGATGTTTTCAATCATCACGTGGTCTCTTCTCCTCACTTCAGGCATTGCAATATCAACATTTTTTGTCTTCTACAGAATTTCTTCACAACAGAAAAGCCATCATTATGCACTGGATGCATTTGAAGGCTTTTTAGAGGGCCTTCAGGTAGCATTTCTTAGTTTGCTTCAAAGAGAGGTCACCATTGCTTTGGATGCAGTTACCATTAGGATGGCATTCCTAACCACAAGCATGCTGGCTTACATAATGTTTTCATACTACACCAGTGACCTCACTGCTCAGATGACCTATAGTCCTCCTTCGGTGCAACTAAGAAGTTTTGAGGTGCATATTTAATGATTGATATGTCGTCCAAAAATCTTCCATTTCGTGCATTTTCAAGGATGTGCTAAATAATGGCTTTAGTCTCATTGTCGTGAATGGAACTGCCATACTTTCCTGGTTTGAAGAGGCTCCAAAGGATTCTGCAATGCATAAACTTTATGAGAAAATGCTGGAAGACCCATCTCTGCTTGCAGATGACATTAACAGTTCAAGACACAAGCTTAGGGTAAGAAGTCCTTGTCTAGTCTTTGTAAGTGTTCATTATCAGCACCCATTAACATATTACATTTCTTAATGAGAACGTCTTTACAGGCTTCTGCAAAGGATGGAAGTTTGGAACTGGCCTTTGACTCTACCTTCAGCTATGTCGGGACGGACTGGACGGTGATAGTAAGGACGTTTGAAGAAAAAGTTCCAGCTCACATTGGGTGAGAGGGGAGCACTGAATTTTGTGTAGGCTGTCCTATGTACAAAAGAATCTAGATTTTGTGATGATGCTGTGCCTACCAGTTCATAATTATACTGAAAAATGCATCTTAGTTTTTGCTATAAATCTCAGACTGATGTTACTTTTGCTGCTGGCCAACAACACCGTCAAGTCGAGAATCCACTGCACCATCTTATTAGACCTTTCTGTTCTTCTGTGACATACCATAGCTTCTCAAAGAGTAACGTCGGGGTCAACAAGAGTAAGCATAACATATTTTCTGGAGATTTCTACTTCCAGATGGGCTTTCCAACTAAATTCGGAATTTATTGACGTCTTCAGCTACCACCTGACCAGGATGAAGCAGTCAGGCTTGATCTCCAAGATAATGTCCAAGTGGATTGCTGGAAAGCCACCTGACATGGAGCACAGGATTTTTGTGGAAGATGCTACAGCCCTTGGGTATATTTGTTTGTACCATACATAGTCAAAACAAAAGCTAATTTTGCCACTCTTTCTGAACAACTTGTTTCAGGTTCGACAATTTGCTTTTTCCTTTACTAGTCCTAATGGGTGGAGTCCTCACATCCCTTGCTATTTTCACACTGGAACACTGCTGTTCTGTGGGTACCTTAATGCAAGGGGAAAAAGTAAAATAACTGAGCTAAAATAATTTTAAGTGGACAAGAAGGACAGGGACAGGTTTGGAGAATAACAACAAACTACAGAATATAAAAATCTCAATGTTACTCGTAAAAACAGTCTTGAACTAGTATTTTTTTTTTGCTAGGACGGGTACGTCAGAACATACAGTAACTTACAAAAACAGACACTTTCTTGTTTTCCCTCTCTCTCTATGGCGGGAGAGAAAGGAAAACCAGCAAATTGCATTTTTAAACCTTTAGCCGCAGTTACGAAAGCCGATGGCAACGAGAGAGAGTTGTTATTACAACACCAACCAAGGATAATTAACCAATAAAGGACAAAAAATCCGGCTAGTTAAAAGGAAACTACTGCATTCCCACATTTCAAGCAAAGGCGTGCGGCACTCCTTGCCCTAAACATAAATTACCCCAAAAGTTGCTGTTATCGACAGAAGTGTTTTTTTAAAAAAAAAAAAAAAATAAAAATAGTAAACAAAAAACATGAACTAGAACACAAGAAGGAAGGAATTTTGGTAATGGAAGAGGGCGGACAAGCC
>JAAUYM010164999.1_pt1 | contig 10439 bp, 17 predicted proteins | sample 7278001 | NCBI WGS metagenome assembly JAAUYM01 (sample SAMN14350224, study PRJNA611818) | marine sediment metagenome | isolation source: surface marine sediment (1.8m) | place: French Polynesia: Moorea | collected 2018-08
CCCCCGGTTACTTAGCAGCTAAACCAACCAGCCAGTGGTGGAAGTCATGTAATGATATTTCGAGTGACGAGAGATGCTTGTAGTAACTTATGCTGATATCGTGAGACACCTCCTCCTCTCCTCATATCCTTTTCTACTACTTTTACGTACGTGCCGTACGTACATTCAGAAGCAGATCCGTATTTTTCTGACGCATGCCGTTTGGCAGATTTCTTGTTTGTTTGTTTGTTTTTCCATCCGGACGAATTAATAAATGTCCGGGACCGCGAGTCAATTATATAACCCACAAATCGGCTCTGAAATCTCTATTTTCGTCGACGTCGAAGAAAACAAAGTTTCTTTCTTCCTTAACACAGTTTGCGGATTACTTATTCGAAGGTTTCATAAACAGATTACTAAACAACAAAAAAAGGGAGAGAGGGGAACAAACAGGCAGGCAGGAAGGTCATGTTTTAATGAGACTTTGCTATGCGTCTGCCGGTTATCTGGACTCATGATCTACGTGGTAAGTGTGCGCACAGCGGTAAAAATAGCAGTTTAAGGTTTCTTGCAATTGACTGCCCAACTTAAACAAGAACAAAAAAAACCCTCTTGCTTTTGTCACAAGAGCTTTCTAAGGACAAACTTGAAGGTACGTAGTGTCATTCTCCTTTGCTTCTGCCATCCATCCAACCTCCTCCTTCCCTCCCCCCTCTTTCAGTTAATCTTCACATCTGACTATAACAACGGGGGCGGGGTAGGGGAGGGAGGAAGAGAGAAAAAAATATATATGTGTTATATATATAGATAGATAATTGTGTTGTGACGAGGTGCCCCCACTCGGTATTCATCTGAACTCGTAGATTTGGTGCGAGTGGTCTGGGACGTGCTTCAGGTTGAGACTCTGAAACCTTCACGTGGGGAACAAGAGTAAGGACCAAAAATTAGAGGCTAAATTTGGCCTAAATTTAGCCCTCTCCCCCCCCCCTCACCATTCCGAGTTCCGGTGGAAGTAGTATACCTCTACGGTGGACGTGGACTTCTGGAAACAGATGTAGTAGAAACCGGCGAAGGAGGCGCCGTTGATGTCCTGGAAGGGGGGAAGAAAGGCAGGAAAAATCTTCATGCGTGTTTGGCGGACACAGGCAAAATAAATACGACGAAACAGACGCTAAAATGCTTGTACCCAACTCTGTTTACTTCGATTAAAATACTCGACAGAGCTTCCAAACCCAACCTGATGGACAGATAAGCACACATCTGTAATTGATTAGCCATATCCGGGAGTAGCCTACCTTTATGGTGTGGTCCGGCACCAGGAAGTGCTCCTTCCACCGCATAAAGACAAAGTCTGTCTTCTCCAGCTCGGGGTAGTCGAACGTGTCGGAGTTGAAGTTCTTCGAGTATTGGTAGAACGCGATGAATTTAGACTGAAACGGAGGAAGGAGGGTTGGCTGACAGGGCACTTCCTCCCGGAAAAAAAGAGAAAACTTTCCACTCGCTCACCCAGTGCTTCTTGTCCACGTCCTCGTCGGCGTCCCACTTCCTGGTGAGGAACGGGTGCTTCTTGGAGATGATCTCCCCGTCGAAGAAGGTGGTCAGCGTGGGGTACTCCTCCGTCAGACCCTTGATCTTCAGGTACCCGCACAGAAAGGAGTTCTCCAGGTCCACGTGCTGTGGGGGAAGAAGATCACACTTTGGCAAGTGACTAGACTCGTCGGAAAAGAAAGGACGGACGAACTCTGGAATGCTTTGCTTCTCGAACCTGTAGGATAACCTCCACGTCGTACTGGTTGCCCTTGCTCCGCTGGTGGCCGACGAACCGGGACCCGTTGTACAGGAGGCTCCGGGAGACGCCCGGCTGCTTGGAGGAGACCGGCGGCGGCGCCGGCGCCAGAGGGGTGTCCAGGGTGCGAACCGGCATGGCGACGGAGGCGGAGGCGGTGGGCGTGGAGGTGGAGGAGGAGAAGGAGGGGCGGAGCCCTGAAGAAGCAAGGAGAAAAAAAAGGGGCTTCCTGAGAACGGGCAACTGCGCAGTGACAATATGGTCTCCCCTCCTCCCGCGGGGGGGGTCAGTCCCAGACAAGACCTCTCCAACCCTCAAGTTCAAGGAGAAGGCTTCTCTCTTGGACTTTTGCCAGCGGCGGCGACGCCACGATGAATGACCCCCAAGACGGGGAGGAGGAGGAGGGAGGGGGGGCAAGAGGGAACAGAAGCAAGTGAAAAAATATATAGAGAGAAGGAAGGGGGCAGAAGTCACAGATGAGGATGAGGGTGATGTGAGAAACTACCTGCTCTTCTGTGTTCGCGTGGCCGCCTCTTCCTCCTTCCTCCAGACAGTAGCTTGTCTTGTCTCTTCCACTACGTGAAGGCTAGTAGATGGCTCCCGTCCTCGTCCTCCTCTTCCCTGTTGCCCTGGTGGACCCTCCTCGTCAGGGCGATCCTCTTCTCTCCGTTGCCGCGGCGGCGGCGGCCTCGGAGACCCCTTTGACGGTCTGTCAAATAACGCCCCTTTCTTGTCACTTGACCAGTTCACGAGTGTGTGTGTGACTGTGTGTGTGTCTCTATAGACGTGTATGTGGCGTCGCTGTCCCTGCCTCTTCTTTCTCCTTTCTTTCCTCACTTTCCTACGGTGTTGCGTGCCGTGCATGCAGTTGAGTGAGGCGTCAGCAGCTCTGCTCTCTGCTGCTCTGCTGCTCTGCTGCTCAACAGAAACGGAGAGAAGAGAAGCAGAGCAGAGCAGAGCAAAGCAGAGGAAGCCAGAGGCAGGAGAGGAAGTGTTGCCAAACTTGGCAAATTTTAACACTCCTTAGTGACTTTCAAGTGCTCTGGCTACTGGCGCCAACAGGCGATTTTTAAAAGCGAACTAATGTTACGTTACTTTGTAACGTAGTATAGAAAAAGATTGCCTTTCTTCTTGTATTTTGAGCAAGTTTTTTCTGTATCAAAATTTGTGCTTGGCGAATTTATAGCGAAATTTTGCCGCCTTACTGGCGAAATTTGGGGCAAATCCCGTAGCAACACTGCCAGTTCGTCCCTCTTTTCGCCCCCTCACTCGCCTTGCAGAGTGACCAGATAAGTCTGTGGAAATCTTCCTTCTCCCTATAATGTTGACGACAACCGACTGGACTGCAAGCTTAATACTTAACTTGGCTAAGTAGTTCACATAAATCTGTTCAGCGAGGAGGAGGAGAAGACGAGAGGGTGGTCAAAATCGCCAACTTCGCGATAAATCGTAAGATCTAGTCCCGACTTATTTTTTTCTCACGCAACTTGGCCAAAAGAGAACGTTTCCTGTGCTGGGCAGAAAGTGCAGCAAGAGGCACCAGGCCAGGCCAGGCCAGGCCAGGCTAGGGATTCTTACCAGATTCCCGAACAGCAGCAGTCAGCAGGGCAGGCAAAGACGTTGTCTGCAGCAGGACCTGGCGGCTGGAATTGGAAAAGGAAAAACAAAAATATCAAGTTCTGAAGATCCAACCAAGCCTGTGGTCCTGTAGTGACATCGCCATGTCTTCCATGGTCTACTTGGAGAGCTACCTGGACTCCCTGGAGTCCTTGCCGGCGGAGCTGAGGAGGAACTTCACCCTGATGCACGAGCTGGACACCAAGAACCGCGACATCCTCAAGGATGTGGACGCGGCCTCGGACGAGTACCTCAGAAAGGTAAAATAGGAGAGAAGCAGGGAGAGAGAGAGAGAGCTACCTATCTAATCTTGAATTTGTCCTCAAGGTTCGTGAGCTGTCTGCCCAGGACCGCAGGAAGGAGATGGAGAACATCCAGGCCATGTTTGCCAAGGCCAAGAACTTTGGCGACGACAAGGTGGCCATCGCCATCCAGACCTACGAACTGGTGGACAAGCACATCCGGAGGCTGGATTCGGACCTGGCCAAGTTCGAGGCGGAGATGAAGGAGAAGGGGAGGTGAGTTGGACGCAAGAATTGTGGGGCAGCATCAGTTAGGGTGGGTGACTTCTGTATTATTGAGTTTTGTTATGTTTTACTCCCTGTCTTCAGGCTTAGTCAGACAGAGACCGAAGAAGAGGAGGAGGCGGAAGAGAAGGAGAGCACGAAGAAGCGCAAGAAGAAGGAGAAGGCGGTGGCCAAGGGCAAGAAGGCGGAGGAGGGCAGGGGGAGAAAGGGGAAGAAGAAGGGCGTGGCCGGCGCGCAGGCCGGCGCGGCCGCGGCGCAGGGCGGCGCAGGCGGCGGCGCGGCCGGTGGTGCCACCATCCCCTCCCTGGCGGGGGCCATCCCGCTCCCGCCGGGCATGCTGCCGGTGCCCCAGGAGGTGCTGGACATGCCGGTGGACCCGAACGAGCCCACGTACTGCCTCTGCCAGCAGGTGTCCTACGGGGAGATGATCGGGTGCGACAACAACGACTGCCCCATCGAGTGGTTCCACTTCGGCTGCATGGGACTCACCAACAAGCCGAAAGGAAAGTGGTACTGCCCAAAGTGCGTCGGCCTCTTCAAGAAGAAGAAATAGTCTTGGCTCTCTTGCTGTACGCTAGTACCTCGAAACGAATCTTCTTTGATGCGTGTGCACACGCATCAAAGCACGTAGGTACAGTATTTCTACTTATATTAATAAATGGCCTACAAAGAGTGATACTAAAAAAAAAGCGGTAGTCCAATACTTGTGATACAGCATAGATGCAGCAAAACAGCATTTCTTTTTTGAACCATTCCTCATTAATATCATTATTGCAATTCTTTTTCTCCCTCACCTGTGTGGTCTCCAAGTTTAACCGCTGTACTTTTGTCTTCCTATTAACTATACGTATGTACATACCTACGTACTGCATACAGTACATTGTTCTTAGGTTGACTGGAACTTAATGTAATTTATAAAAACTCCTTTCAGTGAGAAAATCTTCACCATTCATACTTACACAAACTATTCAAACAATTCAGAAAAGTGCAGAAGTGCTTAACATTAATGCAGGAATTTTATTTTTAAAGAATTGGGTTCAGGTGTCTATCTGGGTACACGTACAGAAATATGAAGAGATCCTTTTGCTTATGAGTTTAGCATTTTTGTAAGAAAACAAATACTGTACAATTACTACTATACGTACATTTCCATTGCCTCTAGGAGAAGAAATGATTGTGTAGAAAGATAGCCAGAGCTGCAAATTTTTTAGGAGGAAAACACGTTTCATTTCGATTTCTACTCAGTAAAAGGAGAGTCTGAAAGCACTCATTCATTACTGACACTTTTATTTTCAAGACACGCTTTGTGCATTTTTTAAAACTTTTATGTCTCTCTGAAGGATTGACTAAATCAAATTAGTGTCTTCTGTACTCTGTTGGTACAAGATCATTAATTACTTGCACCTCCCATCCTCTGCGTGCTTCCTAATCCAGGGCAGAAATTTCCTGACCCTTGCGTATATCCCCGGCAGCCCCCTCCTGGCACACCCCTCGCCCCGGGACACCACTCCGATCAGCACGCCCTTCCTCCTCCCGTCCTCCTTTCCTCTCACCCAGGCCCACAGCGGACCGCCAGAGTCCCCCTGGCAGGAGTCCTTGCCACCAAATACGTAGTCGTACGTGGACACAATCACGTCCTTCTTGTGCGTCGACTGAGTGAAGATCACCTGTGATCGCAGTTAAAAAGAAATATTAATTCCATTAGCCAGCCTTTGCATCTCTCCCCACCCTTTGGTTCGCACCATCTTTTCCTTTTTGATCCTGGTGTAGACCGGGTGGTGCGGGATGTAGTTCTTCTTCCCGGCACACATCTCCAGCTCCATGTTGATGTGCACCAGGCTACGGTTCACGTTCAGCAGCTTCTGGCACTCGTGGTCCTCCACCACATCAAGTTTCAGCTGTTGCAAGTTAGACGGCAGCGTTTCCGCCGTGCAGGTCTTGTCGCAGAAGCCCCAGTTGCGGTCCTCCTCCGGGAGGCAAGGGACGATCTCCTCATCCTCAACCTCCTCCTCCTCGTCTTCCTCTTCTCCTTCTTCCACCTCCTCTTGTACTAGTGACTAGGAGGGACATGTGTGTCAGGAATTTATGTTCCTAAATTAACTTAGACACACATACAGTTGAGCTCGTTTGATCGTCGTCATCAGCAGCACCAATAACACTTTCAGCAGGAATGAATGAGGCACCTCATCCTCATTGTGCTTCTTTCCCCTCTTCCTTGGACATGCGCCGCACCAACCGTAGTACTTGTCAACTGGCGGTCTCGTGGGAGGGCACTTGACCCGCCCCTCTGGAGTCTGGATGATGACCGGGCCGTCCGGGCGCACTGTAGAGTTGGACAGCAACCGGTGAAACTCACCGCAGGTCGGGTGCTCCGGAGGAGGGCGGATCGTTTCGCAAGTCTGGAAGCAAAAGGTTGATCTATAATTTGATAATGGAAAATTAACAATTTTCCATTGCCTGGTAGTAGGTCTTGTTCTTGTATCTCCATTCCAGGCTGCAGGGCTCGAACTTCTTGGGGCCCCAGAAATCGGTCTGGCACTCTTTGTACTGGAACCCCCACCCAGCTACCACGGCCGTCTGGGGCTCCAGGAACTCTTTGGACGGAGGCAGGCACAGGGGCTGGATCCTCGGGTGACGCTGCAGAAATGTGTACACGTAACTAACTACCGGTAAACGTCAATTATGTAAACCATGTTAAGGAAAAATTTCATCTCTGCTGTTGATCACCTTGGGTATCGGTTTCGCCAACCTGAAGAGGGCCAGGTCACTGTTGGAGTTGGAAACCCCGACCCGGTAAGATGGGTGGATAACCACTCCGGCAATGTCCCTCCCCTTGCTGTCGTCCTTCAGCTCTGCTCGGCTGATGATGCCCAGGAAGGCCCTCATGCCGACCTCCCTGGGATGGTAGTCGACAACGGGGCCGCCAGAGCGATGGCTCCTCTTGCAAGAGTCGTCATCCTCGCTCACAATGCCCTGGACTCACATGGATCAAGTAACAACTACGTAGTAGGTACGAGATATAACAAAAGTAGCAACAACAATTAACTAAGCATGCCACACCTTCATGCATGCGCAGTGTGCTGCCGAGATGACGTAAGCGGCATTGATGAGAGACCCCGTGCAGAAGTCGGCGTCGTTGTCCACGCGCAGCTGGAGGTAGGCGATCCACTTGATGCGGGACTTGACATCCCTGCCGCCCACGATGCGCTGGCGAGGGTGGTTGCGACGGGACCCACTCAGGGCGTCCGCGGAGTGCGGCCGGTGGCCCCGGGAGGAGCCGCAGATGCACCCAAAGTCGTCCCACTTCTCACCCTCCCCTGAGGAGCTGGGTGACTTCTCCTCTTTCTTCTTTTTCTTCTTCTTCTTCCCCCTCTGTTCTCTCTTCCCATTCTTTGACTTCTTTTTCTCCCTGCTCTCTTTGACGTTAGCGTCAAGTCCGTAGTCGAGAACGTTTTCGTTGGACATGTCCTGGCTGGGCGTGACGGTGGGCCCGATCTTCTTTCGAACTCGGACAGGTGGGAGGTCCCCTTCGCCGTCTTGAACAAGTAAAGCTGGAACAGAGAAAAAAAGCAACAACTGCTCTTGTTACTGTTAATAACTATGGTCTCGATTATGATGACAGTGGTGTCTCTCTGCAATGGTCCAGCTTCACAAGGGTGCACCTGTATCATTGAACTCGATCCTGCACTTTCCGGCGTCCATGTCGCAGGTGCTCATCCTGTGCACGCAGTCGTCATCCTCCATGCACCTCGGGTAGCAGTATCCGTCGAGGCAGAGGTGGTGCCTCCTCCCGCGGCAGTCCGAGTGTCGGCGGCAGGAAGAGCGGCACCAGCCGGTCACGCAGGGCGCCGAGCGGGGACAAGAACGACCCTGCGTCACGTGGCGGCGTCAACAGGATCGCGTTTGTGACTGCTCCCAACGTTTGCGTTGTAATTGACCTTTTTGCAGACCCTGGGCGGCTTGTATCTCATGTCCTTCTCCCCCACGCATCCCCCGTAGCTGCAGATGCCATTGTCCTCTCCGCACGAGGAGTCGCTCTTGCAGAACTGCAGCCGGATCTTGGGCAGTGCCGCCGCCGCCGCTGTCGTCGTGGTCATCCGCCTCCTCATCCCGTCGGAAAGAGGTGTCCCCGGGGTGGAGCCAGTGGCAGAGAGGGTTGGAAATGATTTGTCCTCTACGCTTTGGGAAACGCCTCGTCACATTCATTGTAGTACAAAAGCAAATGAAGGCTATATACAGTAGGTAGTATACAGTAGTATTTATTTTGCACCTTCTTTTCCTGAGCTGTTTGCTCCAGAATTCTTCTCGAAGTTTTCTTGATCTGATCTCTTCCGTTGCAGTACAGACTCCCTTTTCTTAGCCTTTGCTCGCTTGCTTGAGAGGTAACATTATGCATATAGTAGTATATACACTTGACTGCGTAGTTTCAGCTTCATAAATGCATAGTATTTGTCTGAGTACCGGCGACTTCTCCTGTTTCCTCTTTTCTCCGTCCAACCGAGCTCTCTTTTGAGGCTTCCTTGCCTTCTTCTCTTGATCTTCTCTTCCGTCTCCTGCTCCATTCTTCACCTTGTAGTCTGCCGCGGTGTCCTCTTCCTCACTCACTTCCGTCATCCTGCGATTCTCCTTGTCTCCGGCGTTCTTGGCACTCCGGTCTGACAGCTTCGGAACTCCTCCTCCTCCTCCTTGTCCCCCGGTCACGGCCGACATGGACGACCGCCTGGAGACCGACTCGACCTTCTCCTCGGAGAGCAGCGGCGCGTAGTGCGTGATGACGACGCACCTGCCGCCCTGGCAGACGTCCTTCTCCCTGTTGGAGCGGGCGAGGTGCCGGTTCTGCTCGCGACACTCCCTGTTCCTGGAGCAGTGGCTGGCGGAACCGGGAGACGAGGGGGAGGAGGAGACGACAGGAGGAACGAGGAAGCAGACGAGGGGGAGGAGGGACCGGAGCGAAGTGGACAGTGGGAGGAGGAGGAGACATTTTCGCATGTCGATGTCCTGCTGGCGCAGGCATGGTTACATGGACAGATCTACAGTGGTCAAAAGGAGGAGGAGGGAAAATGCCTTTTAGCACACAACATTTCCGATACAGCAGCACAGAGTCGTAAATCACCAGGACCATGTTTTCTTTCTGGGAGTACATCTGCATTTTAGAGTTGTTGGTCTTGGTATATCAATTATATAGCTCGTTTTTATGCACTTATTTTTTGCTGACAGTTTCTTACGAATAACGTTACAATAGTTGGTATACACTACAAGTACAAGTCAATAAAGGATTAAGGAATATTTACTAGAAGACAGTACGTACAATGCGAGTTATTTGGAAACAGCTAATCTATCCATTGTACTACACACGTAGAAACATAAAAAACCACTGAATCATCAATGTTTGTCATAGCTTAATTCCCTTGAACTAACGTCACCTTAATGATCATGTGAACTTACGTGTGCAATTTATTTAAAATACTTTGTTGATACCAAGATCATACCAAAGGCAATCCAATTGGGTGGATGATAGCTGTCCATATTCCAGAAGCCATTTTTGCCTTTGCTGACAGAAAGCCAAGGTTATTACAAAACATAAAGATGTAAAATATTTGCAAATTTATATATTATCTGTGCTTTCTACCACTGGCGGTGGAGTTGAGACTATCTTTTCAACATGACTTGCTACCTGGTTCTGTCCTCTTGCTGATTGCTGCTGATTCACTCTGCTTAAACTTCAAGCCAGGCAGAACTTTCCAAAAGCCCTGGACATGGCTGCGAGGATGCTGCCTACTCTAAGAAACCTGATGTAACCTCTAGATCTGCTGATCCTCATGAATTCCTCTTGCAAAGTACTCGTAGATCTGTGGTCCTCTTGTCATGTTGACCTTTTTGTCCTTGGCGAAAATACTGATTAAATTTTCCAAAACAAGGAACTCGATACGATACTAATACTGTACTATCTTTTTTCTGGACATGCATTCTGCTCTTGAAGATTTGACAAGGATAAGTGCTGACAAGTACATAACTTGCCATGAGACACCAAACATGCACAGACGCACAGTCCCCACCAATAGAAAACAGCCCCACTTTAGTACTGGTACATATGTACCTACCAAGTGTACTACCAAGTGTAAATGGAAGCTCCTTCCATTTACCCTGCCTACTACCTACGTACAGCGCTTTCCTCTCCGCCCGTCTCCCGCCCCCACCTTTCTTAACGCACGCGAAGTCAACGTCATCGGAAGGGAGGAGGGGAGGAGGCAGGCAGACTAAAAAGCAGACATGAGTTGGGGAGGAAGGGGGGAAAGTGGCCAAGAGAGGGGAGCTTTTTCTGCAATAAAAAATATATATAACCTTTTACAGCTACTGCTATGACGACTAGTCTGATGAGATGACCAATGCTTCGTGTGTCAACACCATTTTATAGTGCGCCCACCCAACCAATATCGCTAGTGTGAATATAGTGATAAGTTGCAATAAGGTTTTTATATCACTCATACAGCGTTAGGACACCAGTGCAGGTGTTGGAATAGTGGGAAAAA
>JAAUYM010013205.1_pt1 | contig 10437 bp, 3 predicted proteins | sample 7278001 | NCBI WGS metagenome assembly JAAUYM01 (sample SAMN14350224, study PRJNA611818) | marine sediment metagenome | isolation source: surface marine sediment (1.8m) | place: French Polynesia: Moorea | collected 2018-08
ACGCCCATGTCAATACTCATGTAATAGCCGAGCAATATCCAGTAATTGGAGAGTGTTTGTTAATGGCTATGAAAGATGTGTTGGGGGATGCAGCTACTCCAGAAGTTATGGGAGCATGGACTGAAGCCTACAATAACTTGGCTAATATTTTTATCAATCGAGAAAAAGAAATTTATCAAGAACAGGAAAAAGAAATTCAAGCAAAATTGTCAAATTAAGCAGGGTAATCGCATTAGATTTTGTCTAAACCGTAACTGACAGAATTAACAAAGTAGGGGTGGCCTTAGCGAAGCTACCATGAAGTGCAGGATTTCTCAAAACCTTGATTGTGTAAGTCTTTTAGCCTTCATAAAATATTAAGAAAATATAACGATCACTGATCTAAAATAATGCAGGGTATAGCCACTTGATGCAAAATTAGTATGAATGCCTAAACTTGAAAAAACGCTAAAATCCATAGCTAACAACACTTCTAGCGATTTTTGTGTTCAATGGGCGTTAAAAACATCTCAAACATTGAAAGCTGCAAAAGTTTTTAGATTGTACTTGGTGGTAGCTTCGCTAGGACCACCCCAAGTAAGGTTTTAAAGAGAAAACGATAAGAATCATCATTCTTATCGTTCATTCTCAATAAGCGGAAACTAGCTGACAATTTTAAGAGCGATCTCAGAATAACTTAGGGGTATTCGCTTTTAGCTCTCAATCCCGTAATACAACGCGAGATAACTAATAATCTCGTTGCTATGGGGAACTAATTCCGGTAAGTAGGTTTGCAAGGACCGACGCACTGCATCACCAAAACGACTCAGATCCTGAGTGTGATTACGAACAAAGGGATCAAGCTTTTGGATCAGTTGCCAGTTACTATCGATGTTCTGGGCTTTTAGAGTGCTTTCCAGGGGAGCAGCAGTGGGCTCGGGAAAGTCAGGAAGAATGCGACTCACAAACGTTACCCGATGGAACACTCGCCAACAAGGGGGTTTTTTATCTGACTGGTTGGCTTGACTTAAAGCTACCGCGTTGGGATGATCGCTGGCCAACCAAATGGGATCAACCACTTTGCCGAAGAGATCCTCAAAATTCCGCTCAGAACTATCTAAATAGAAAGTTTTGAAGCGATAGGCATCCACTTTTCCGGCTGCTTTGACAGGCTCACCCTTATCATAAACGGGGTTCCAATCTCCTTGATTGTCTAAAGTATATTTTTGCAGATTGCGAGGCAAATCTAAGCTAACAGACAAGCTAAAGGATTGTTCGGTATCCTTACTCTTAGTTTTGGTCATATTGATACCACCGCCAAGGGATGCGTCAAATGCCAAGGCCAAGCCTACAGGTGCATCAATCGCTAATTCAAAGCTGCCTCCAACAGAACCACTAAAGCTAAAAGAACCGGAGCTAACTTCGCTTTTGACATCGGTTGTCTCAGTGGTTTCGGCAAAGAAACCACCATCGGCTGTCCAAACGTAAGTATTGACAATATTCCGTTTAGCGAATTTTTCTGGCAAGTCCAGGTCAGTTTTAGAGGCAAGGACATCTCCCATACCACCAACCATCGCACCAATACCTGCGCCAGCCGCTACACCGATGGGCCCGGCTAAGATTCCAGCAGCAGCACCAGCAGCAGCACCAATCACCCGTCCTTTTCCAGCCACATCAGTATCCCAACTGGCGTAATAATTAAGCAAGCGTTGCTGCTCCCGTTCAATGCGCTTTTGGATGGCATAAGCTTCCTTGGGTTTAAAGTAACTATATTCACCATAACCGCGAGCATTGGCATAGCTTTCATCAAGCACCACCGCACCATTTTCATCGTAGCCAATACGACCATCAAGGGTTCCTTGCTTGGTATAGAAAGGATTGATCTTGAAGGGAATAATATTCCAATCAAGGGGAATATCAGGATTAGGCATCATACGAAAAGACACCAGTGCATTGTTATGTGCCAGACGGAGGGCAAAAATATCGGCGGTTTGGGATTGTACCAGGGCAAAACCCATGTTTTCAGGAATGCCGCGCGGCCCAATGGCGGGATTATCTTCTTGACCCGCTTGTTCAAGGGTTCCAGTCAGGGAAACCGCCAAACTCTGAGTCTTATTGATACTGGTTCCTAGACTTTCTTCGTTAGACCAACTATCAGACGTATTGAAGTCACCGTGCAGTCCTGTCGCCGTTGTCACCTCTACATCCTGACCAACACCAATGCCTAAAGGAGCCGTGATAATCTGGATTTTGCCTTTAGTTGTGAGAGCAGCAGCAGCACTGAAACCCATATCAAAGCTGCCTTCTTTAGAAGCGGATAAGTTATAAGTGACGGTGCCACTTTCAACCACCTCAACCTCAGAAACCCCCGTAATATCCTTAATGATGGCTTGATTGAGGTTTTCACTGGGTACAGGGGGCGCACCTTCGACATAACCAATGACTTGAGGATCAAACTGGGCTTGGCCAATCCATTCTGCGACTAAGTTACCCACTTTATAGCCGGTGACCAATTGCCACTGACCGTTTTGTAGGTAACTGTAACAGCGTTTGAGTACCCCACCCATATTACCCTTGCTATCTCGCTGTAAATCGGCGTATTCCACCACACCAGGGGTACTATCAATTTGTTCGTGGAAGTCGGTTTCTACACCAGCTAAGGCAGAACGAACGGCGGCGGTATCATTGCCAATGGGGGCGGTGGAAAGGAAGATCCTGGGGCGTACTGCTTCATTACTGGGTAAGGAGAGATGGTTGCCCCGTAGTCCATTGTCTCGCAGTTGGGTGGTATCGGCACGGGTAGAGAGGCCATCAAAGGTGTAATAGGCTAAGAGATCCTTTGTCTCCCCTTTGAGACGGGTAAATAGGTTATCCCCAATTTGCTCGTCGGTACGCAGGGTGCGCCAGATGCGGACTTCTTCTAAGATGCCTCGGAATTGATGGCTTTTTGAACCACCAGATTGATAGCCGGCCATACTAAGTTGGAGATCGCCCCAGGCCAGTGTTCCGATGTTTTCGGCTGCTAGGGGTAAGCCATTTAACAGCAGGTTAAAGGGACTCCCTTGGGGATCTGGATTTTTGACCCAACGGGCCCCTTTCATTTTGCCGTGGTTGCTGCTTTTACTGTCTGTGGCAACGTTACCTTCTTTGTCTTCTAGCTGCCACCAACTGACTAAACCCGATTCACTCCCGTGAATCTTTTTACCTAAGTCTTTCTGATTACGGGCGGCATTCCAAAGGCGAATTTCGGAGATAATGCCTTGGAAGTAGTGTTTTTGACGGGGAGAGGAGGAACAGCGACCAATTTCTAGGGGTTCGTCGTTGCCTAAAGGGGCTTCCCCATTATAACGAGTGGGTTGATCTCCTTGTTGTACTCCGTTGATGTAGAGAGCGATGTCCATCCATTCCTCTAAATCTACAGATTCCACCACCTCAATATTTTTGGTTTGGGTATCCCCATTCTCATCTTCGTAAGAAATAGTTTTGTTGCCTTTATTTTCTTTCTGGGTTCTGCCTTTCTTCCGAGTGACAGCAATGCGATAAAATTGCCAAGGGTTGAGGGTTTCATTAGAGCAATAGGTGTGATCTCCTCCATCAGCATCTTCAAAGGTAAATATCAGCTTGTTATCGCTACCGACAGATAACTGATACGGCACACTTTTTAAGTTTTCTCCTAAGAAACCTTTGCCGATGATACCCTGTTGAATGCCTGTGCGCTCAAGTTGTAGAAAGACTTCAATGGTCAAATCTTCTGCAATATCCAACATCTGGTTATTGCCACAGTCGAGGTAGCTTGCGCCATTAAAACGAAGACCATAGGACTGACGGAAACGCAGAGCGATATGATTCCAACTTTCGGCGGAGATGGTTTCTTTACTCTTGAGGAAACGTTGTCCCTGATGATTCTCAGCTTGCCCCTGACTGACACCAGCGATGACGTTATAAGTTTTGAGATTGAGGGGATCGCAGGTTTCAACTAAAGTGGAATTACCTCTAATGGTGCCATGGTAGCCATTGGGTCCTCTGTCGCGGGCTTGACGATCATGAAATGTGTAGTATGCGACTAAGCCAGACTCGTTGCCATCTAAACGGCGGCCTAAATCTGCTTGAATTTCTGAGGCAGAGCGAGCCTTGCTCCAAATACGAACTTCGTCGATTTGACCGTTGAAATACCTGTTTTCCCAGTAATCATCTTTACCTAAGTATAAAGGACCGTTATCGTCACGGATAACCTGTGGAGTGGTAGATACATCATTGCTAGAGGCAACTTCCACCCCATCTATATAAAGTTTCGCGGTTGTGCCATCAAATGTTCCTGCATAGTGATGCCATTGAGTGATGTCTGATAATGTATATTGAATCATTTTGGAACCACCACCAGCCACATAGACATAAAATCTGATAGTTTTTGTACCAGCATTAGGATGTAATACGTAAGCATCTCGTTTACTGGCTAAACAGGCAGAAGCACTCCAATTCACCGTGTTACTTTTAGCCCAGAGGGAGACAGTGATTGCTGAGGTTGGGTTACGGTGAGCAGCCACTTCTACATAATCGCCACTTCCATCAAAATTCAAAGCAGACTTTTCTGCTCTTGAGTTTTCTTGTAATGCCAGAGTATAGGCAGCATCGTCAGAATTATGGTGCAATAGCCGAACCGTCGAATCACAGGTATCACTGGGGTTAACCCAAGCTTCTACCGTCAGATCCGATTTCATGGCGGTTTGGGGCAACATTTCACTAGGTAAAGAGAGTAAATCACTGTCAGCACCGAAGTAGTAAGCTCGTCCTGGCGCATTGGCACTCCACACGCTACCCCGTCCAGAAATGATGGTGGCCTCTCCATTGGTAACACTTGCGCTATCGTTGCTCACCGAGGCTAACACTTGCAGCGATCGCTTTTTAACACTATAAGTTGCTGGCACAATGGTAGCAGTTACGGTTTCGGGTCGTTCTCCTGTCCCGTTGAGGATATCTACCAATTGTTGGGGGTCACGGGGTAAGTCAGTCCAGGTTTCTGTGATACTGTGATCGCTATTGGTAATGACTAGGGTACAAATATCATCACTACTGCCATTACTAATGGTGCCACTGATAGCATTGTTTCCTGCAAAACGAGCAAACAGGGTCACGCTATTATCAGGAAACTGTAACCGAGTCCGAGCGACTAAGGTTTGGAAATAGGCTGCCATAAACTGCCCAGACTGATCGGGGTAGTAGAGGGTTAACTCTCCGGTTGCCCCATCTAACAGGGTTGGGGTATTAGTGGCACTAGCAAACTTCATTAAGCTGCCATTAATCGTTAAGCCAGAAGTATCAATATGAACCAGTCTCATTGGCAGTCGAATTTCCGTATTCTGTCCACCAGAGAGAGTTCCTAAATCTTCAAGCTTTTGACTAAGCTGAGTTTCTTTTTGACTCTGGAGTAGTTCTTTCTCGGCAAGTAGTTTATTTAAACTAATTTTCTCAATTTGGAGTTGGAATTGACTCGCATCTGCATTTGCCTTCAAAGTCCTCTTAGCGGCATAAATATTTGGGTAAAGTGTTTCACGGTTAAACGTGCCTAGTCCTATAAACTTCACTCCATTCATGTAGAACAACGGACCATACATTCCTCGATTTCTGAACGTTAGTTCATAACTATTCCCAGATTTGTGTTTTAAGTTGAAAACATTCTCGAAATTTCCTACATTAGAAAATACTAATCCACGCTCTCCTAGGTCACCCATTGGTTGTGACACTACATAATTTGATTGTTTCAGATTAGGATCTGAGCGATTAACAATCTCCAAATAACCCCTGGAATTAAACCCAAATCTCCATTGACTAGCTAGAAGATTAGGATCGTTTGAACTAATAACTTTACCATCCCCAGCTTTATGAAGATAACCGATTGATTTTCCACCTTGAGTGTATATCGCTCTTAAAGTACACCAAAAATTCCAATTGGTCGGGCTAATAGGCTGATTAATCTGAGTTCTCAGGTCGGCGATTTCGTCGCTTAATTCCTCAATATCATCGGTAAGAGTGCGAATTTCTCCTTCTAAATTCGTAATTTCTGTTAGATTACCACTGGCTTCGGGTTTTTCCAACACTGGCAGGGTAATGGCATCAGGCAATCCCGCTAGTCGTCCTTCGCGAGAAATGGCTACATCGATCGCTGCTACGGCCGGATCATTGCCACTACTATCCTGGGTTGCCGTTGTCACCATGACGCGGGCATTTTTCTTCATGGGTTTACGGTTGTTGTCGTACCCTGTCGCTTGTTCTTCTTGCTGATAATACAGTTTGGCGGCCAAAGAACCCACCAGAGTTCGTCCGGTGAGGGAAAAGCTACTGCGACGCATTCCTGCATGATCACCGAGGTTCGCATCTGAAGCCACCCATTGAGCATTACCATTAATCGTGCCATCGTAACCATTATCGGTTTGGTCAAAAACCGTATTACCTGCTCCTTCATCCAATCGCCAATAAGCGACTAAACCAGGTTCATTACCGATAAGACGCATCAAATATTGACAAGTGATATCGTAGCCAGTGCGTGCATAATTCCAGATACGTACCTCATCAATTTCTCCCTCAAATCCGAGATTTCCACCACGGTTGATGCCAATACGAAATAGCTCAAATTGTAAAGACAGGGCTACTTCTTGGGCAAAGACTTCTTGACCATTGATGAAGGTTTTCAAGGTGGTGCCATCGTAGCTAATAGCCAGATGATGCCATTCGGTACTGATGGGCGCAAGACTCAACCTCTGATTTGAGTTATTTTGCTTATAATTTAATCGATAATTACCCGAACCGTCACTCTCGATCTGAAACGAGTTATTGACCAGTTCTGCGGGGGTATTGATGGAACTGAAAACGCTACTATATTGTGGTAAATTTTGCTGTGCAGGATGCAGCCAAAACTCCAGGGTAAACGCCGTGGGTTGCCAGGGTTGAGATAAGGGAACATCGACATAACTGCTCCCATCAAAAGTTAAAGCCGTTTCTGCATGATTCGTAGATTGAGACACCGAAATTAAGGGCGCACCCGTGAAGGGATCGCTTCCTGGTTCTCGTTCTAAGACGGCATTACGGTATTGGGGATCGGGACTGGTATAAAGTTGAGTTCCTTGGGGGTTAAACAGTCCATCTTCGGAAACTTCTAGGTTAAAGGCATCAATACGCCCAGTTCCGCTATTATGGGCAAAAAATTGCCAGCGTTTGATTCCATTCACTTGAGTGGGCAGTTGTAACACCGTAAACCCACCGTTGCTTAGGTTACGGATAAAAGCCAGTTCTTGGGTGGGTTCATAGAAGGGGTTGCCTTCCATGTCTTTTGACCCTAAACCGTCCGTTTGACTGGCAGGATTGGTTTTATGGCGACTGCGTTGATAGCGTACCTCTCGGTTGGATAATAAATTTTTCCCAGAGAGAATAAAGCGATCGCATAACAGGGTACTCTCCACCACAGGAACGTTGCTACCATCGCTCTGTTTTTGTAAGTCGCTACGGCTGGAATCTCCCGATACAGTCCCATTATTGAGCTTATAGACAGCATCGGGGTGATTATTAGCGATCGCCTGTCGAAAGACGAATATATGTTGATTATCGGAAAAGACTTGGAAGGGTGCATCGGCCGTTAAACGGGCGGTGGTGGAGAGAAAGGGATCGACCTCTTCGGGTAATAAGAGGGTGGGCTCGGCTGCTTCTTGCCTTGTATCCAACTTCACCACTGGCATTCGGGTGGCACCGACGATACTGTAGCCCACCTGCTCAATTTCACAGGGAAAGCTTAATTGAGACGGGTTTTCGGGCCAATAAGCCACATCGAACTCCCCTTTGTTGCCCTCGGTATCGTTTAAGTCCAGTATGGCATAAAATAACCGTCGTTGTTCATCCATCGCAAAGGCAATGGGGGTTCCTTTGTGGGTGATCATCACCGTATGTTGGTAGGTGCGATCGCTGTAGTTCTTGATCAGTTTTTCCGCAATATTACTTTTCACTTTTTCATTAACAAAAACGAACTCAGGCAATTATCTAACGATTGAGCAACCCAGAACCTTTAACTATTATTAAAATATTGAGCAAGATTAAGATAATGACCGAAAAAGTAGGAGTTCTGACCCTACTAAATCGACAATACTTGCACAGCCCTTCTTTTAGTCTCTTCCCCCCTCCTATCATACTTAGCAGTAGTCGTGGGAGAACTATGCCCCACCAACTTCTGCACCGTAACAATATCCACCCCTGCATCCAATAAATCACTACAAAACGTCCGACGAAAATCATGGGGAGAAAACGACTCAATCCCCGCCATTTTTGCCCGTTTCTGTATAATACGCCAGACCGTATCCGAGTGCAGAATGCCTAACTTTAAATGACCCCCTCGATGGATACGACAAAACAAACACCCCTCCTCTTCCCCTCGCACCCCTAACCATCGCTGAATATACGAAATAGTATCGAATGGTAAATAAACCCGTCGACTTTTCCCCCGTTTACCCTTACGCACCAACACCTCCCCTGTACTCCCATCAAAATCCCTTAATTCCAGTTTCACCAACTCAGAGCGACGTATTCCCGTCCCTCGCAACATCACCATAATCGCTGCATCCCTGATATCCATAACACTCTCCTCTCCACAAGTCCCCAACAACGCCTTAATTTCCGTTGAATCAAGAGATCGCCCCCTTAACTCAGGTGAGCCTTGAATATTGGGAAAATCAACCGCTTTTTGATAATCATCAGCAGCCATCAACCCCAAGCGATAAGCCTCTAATAACACCCGTCGCAACGCCGACAGCATCTTATTCGCTGTCACCGGAGCCAACTTTTGCAACAAAGCCACCCTGACCGCCGCCGTATGATGGTAACGCAGCCTAGACCAATCTAAGGTATCCGCATCACAGTCCCCATTCGTTAATAACGACGCTATAGTATTAAGAGAATAGCGGATGGTGCGACGGCTGCCTTCTCCCAACCCAGACAAATACACGCTCGCCGGATGAAGGGTAACGGGTATGGGTTGAGTTAGTTTTAGGTTTTCGGAAGGATGGAGATCGCGCTCAATCAGGTTAACCATAATGACCCAGACCCCGCGCTTGCGCGTGAGGAAACTTGCATAGGACGTTCAAGAAACCATTCTCTCGATCCATTGTCCCATTGATTGAGTAATATTCATAATCCTTATATTCCCTCCGAAATCAACCGAAAACCTGAAGGCTACTGCTCAAGAAGCCCCTGAAAGTCAGCGAGTGACCCTATGGTGATCGCTTGTCTTAATAACGTTTTCAATAACTCCAAATCCTCAATTTGATTAATTTTCTCGACTAATTCGTTGGGTAACGCCTCAAACCGAACTTCTAGCACCTCAATGACATCCTCACGGCCTTTTTGGAGAACGCCCTCAGATATTCCTTCCTGGCGTGCTAACCGTTCAATACTGGTAACATACGGCATCTGTAAATCCTCCTCGAAATTCCTAATTTCCTGTTTAAATTCACTTTCGATGGACTCTGGTAAAGTCATCATCCAATCAATTAATCTGAATAACTCTAAGATATCCTGTCTGCTATATCCCCGTTGATACAAACTTTTGGCGATCCTCAATTTTCCTTGATAACGACCAGATATATCTTGGTTCGTTTGCTGTGTCGTTAAATGGGCAGCCACAATCACCGCAAAAGGATTATTATCGGCACTTCTCTCACTTCTCCCCTGATAATCAAGCAATTTGACTCTTGGAAATTGGAAATCAACCCGACACCCCCATAGTTCATTACTATACCTATCCGGTCGCCAAGAATCCTGATCATCGGCTAACACCGCCAAACTGACCACAGATCGTCGATACATATCAAAAATGCGATAATTATAGACATACATCCGTTCAGCAAAGTCAGAAGATGCCTGACTCTGGATTTCGATATGAATTAGTACCCAGATTTCAGCCCCATCCCCTCGCCAAACCTTAACTAATTTATCCGCTTCTCTACGACCAATTTCAGCATCCCTAACCACCTGTTGAAACTCTTTGTCTAAAAATTCATAGCCTCGACTCCAATTAATGTTGGCCTCAATTTCTGGGAAAAAGAACGCCATAAACGGTTGAAAGTAAAGCGATAACGCTTCTTTCCAAGGATTATCATAATCGGCACGTTGATCGGTCATTGTTGCACCAAGCTATTATCGATTATTCTCTATTGTCTGTGTGTCGTCTTCAACTATACAGTGTTACCTGAAGACGACACACCTGTATCCTGACAACAACACACCATGAACGTCAAAGAACTTTGCGATCGCTATAAGCTTCAATCTCGTAAATCTCTCTACTCTCGTATTTCAGCTGTTGGACTAAAATTACCCAAAGACGACGACGGGAAAGCCTACGCAACCGAAGAAATGATCCAGCAATTAGATGACTTGGATCTACACATTAAAAATGGTGGCAGCCTCAAACACTACACACCT
>JAAUYM010125732.1_pt1 | contig 10432 bp, 6 predicted proteins | sample 7278001 | NCBI WGS metagenome assembly JAAUYM01 (sample SAMN14350224, study PRJNA611818) | marine sediment metagenome | isolation source: surface marine sediment (1.8m) | place: French Polynesia: Moorea | collected 2018-08
ATGAAGTAATGAAGTAATGAAGTAATGAAGTAATGAAGTAATGAAGTAATGAAGTAATGAAGTAATGAAGTAATGAAGTAATGAAGTAATGAAGTAATGAAGTAATTTAGTAATGAAATAATGCAGCAATGAAGCAATGAAGTAATAAAGTAATGAAGTCATAAAGTAATAGAGTAATGAAGTAATGAAGTAATGAAGTAAATGAAGTAAATGAAGTAAATGAAGTAAATCAAGTTACAGTTCAACAAGTATTTACAGATGCCTTTTTCCGACATAGTGGTGATGCTTTTCGAAACGCCGGTTTGATCGATCAACTTAATCATATTTATGGGTTTAATCGTTTTCCCGAAATACAGATTGCTAAGGATGGAAAATTAGTGGATATTCTGTACCAAGATATTCTCAAGCAACAGGCACAAAAGGGGGCTCCTATGAAAACTAGAGATCTTATCAATCCCTATACTACTTCTCTGGGAGAGAATCCTGATTATATTGGCTACTAAGTAAGTCAAGTAATTCCAGTAAGAGCAAGGGTTATAGCTCTACTCAACCTATTACTTGACCTCAATTTAGGTTAAGTACTTCTTCTCTCACTGAGCTAAATAGCTGAGAGGTTAGCTCATGGTGCATGATCGCTCCGCACCTGCGAAAGCAGACCACGAAGTGCCTCAGCTTCGCTCTTGAGCGCATACCGACTTTTTTTATTAGTATAACTATCAGGTAAGATAAGCTACTGCCCTATCATACTACTCATGAAATCAATAGTTGCAGTAGTTAAGCTAATCCAAATTTAATTTTCAGATTTATTAATTAGAAAGCAAACACTAAAACCCGTCTCCCCCTTTCCCCGTCTCCCCGTCACTCTCAACTTTCAACTCTTATCAAGCTTGGTTTGAAGACTAAGGAATTCCTAGTTATAATTCTTTTTTAACTGCGATTACTAATAATAAAAAAATTACAGCAGAAGACCTAGTAAAAAGTGCGATCGCCAAAGGAAGATTATCAAAAGATACTCTAAATGACAGTTCCTATCTCTCCCAAAGTTCAACTTTTCATGGAAGGATTAGACACAGACTAGTTGCAATAATTAATAAAAAAGCAAGAGACTATAGGAGTCCGAAGGAGTAATAAGGTGGGTTTCTCTAACTTATTACTTATTAGTAAGTAGGTAGATACATTTATTTTTAAAATAGCCAACGAGTAAATAAATACAGGCTGAGACCATCAGACAAAGCAATCGCTCTGATGTAGGTTTTATATTTAATTTAAATTAACGTTTTGATTTATTTATTAATAGATTTTACTGTTTTTTGTCGTAGAAATACTGATGTTGAAACCTTCCAGCAAATATTAGATTTGTAACTAGCAAATTAGATCATAATCTATAGATAGAGGTTCTTAAATTGATAAACTATAAATCCTTAATAGCAAGAAGAAAATTACTTAAGTTTGGTGCAGTTGTTTTCGGTACAGGAGTAGCAAGTAAAGTAATAGATGCTTCAGCCAAACCAGCTAAAGCCAAAGAAACAATTATTGCTCTAGGAAAACTCGATCACAATTCCACTCCAGATGAAGTTTTAGAAGCATTAGTAGAAGGAAATAAACGATTTGTTGGAAATAGACCAGAAGCTCCTAATCAAGACTATGTGCGATTAAGGGAAGTTTCTACAGCTCAAAAACCTTTAGTTTCTATTCTTGGTTGTGCCGACTCAAGAGTCCCAATAGAAATTATATTTGATCGAGGTTTAGGAGATCTTTTTGTTGTTCGTGATGCTGGTAATATTGCTACACCTGAGGAAATTGGTAGTTTAGAGTATGGTACGGTAATTTTAGGCTCTAAGGTATTGATGGTACTCGGTCATGAAAAGTGTGGTGCTGTTAAAGCTGCTTTGCAAAATAAGCCACTTCCGGGACAAATGGGCAGTATTGTAGCAGCAATTCAACCTGCGATCGACAGACCCAACAGAAACGACTCGAAAGAATTTTATCTTGAGACCATTAAGCAAAATGTCTTGTTACAAGTTAAAAAGCTTTATTCTTCACCCTTACTTTACGATTTAGTTGCACAAGGCAAGTTAAAAATTGTTGGAGCTTATTACAGCTTAAAAACTGGGGAAGTTAGTATCCTAACCTAAGAGTGAGCTACTCCCAAGCTAAGTTCCTTTCTGGACTGAGATCCTGTATGGAATGTCAGATCAAAACCATAGAAGCTTGGCTGGAAGAATGGTTAGTGTCCAACAAAAGTAGCGATCGCTCGCTCTTTGTAACTAACAGAGTAAATCCTTGATTCGACAGATTTGACTAAGTCTGGTGTAATGCAAGGCTTTTTTATTGCCTTGTATGTTTACTCATTTTTTGCTCACTTGTAAATGTAAGGAGTTGATGAAGTTAGTGAGTTACCCCTTTTTTACCCAGTTGGTTGTGTGGGAATAGTGACGCACCCGTAGGCTGAAAGCTATACGGGCTTCCTACTTCGCAAATACTTGACTAGACAATGCTATTGCCGTGTCCCGGACAGTGGTTCGACCTAGGCTTTTCTAGGTGCGCGTTCGGGGGTCGAGGAAACACCCATTCGAGTGCAAGCCTCGGCAAGGCGTGAATGGGGGGGAATTACATTTAATCTTAGGTCTAAGTAGATAAACCTTGGGAAATACTCCCCCCATCCCGGCACCGCAACACCGTCCGTCCGACGGCTAAGAGATTTAAAGCTGCGTTATAGTATCTCAAGTTATGAGAACCACAAACACAATCCCATTCTTTAAATTATAAGGGAAGTTTATCTAAAACATGACCGTAAGCATGACATCTTTTAGATGAGGGAAAGTTAGGATAAGAAAAAAATTATAAAATCCAGGGTGCAGGAGTTGAACCTGCCTTGCACGAATTATGAGTTCGTTGCCTAAACCGCTCGGCCAACCCTGGTCTACTTTGACGCACAACCTCGGCACGAGGCTTTCACTCGCTTCTCCTCGAATGGGCGTGGGCCATGCTGAGGTGACCTCAGCTTATAGAGCCACGCTATTGGGGAAATGGGTGCTTCCTCAGCAAGCGGTGCACGGGGAGAGGGGCTTAATGACCAAACAGTTAAATGTTGTGGATCATAAATCAAATTATTTAAAGCTCCTCTTCCACCCCCGCGTTATCCTGAAGGACTACCTTCGGGGCGTGCGAAGCGGTATCCTTTAGGACGGCGTCAGACGCTTGCCCAGCTTCGTGTTCTGGGTTTACCCAGCTAGGTGTTCTAGGCAAGGTAACACGCACCAAGAGAAGAAACGCGCGAGTTTTACATTATTTTACCTAATTACTGATTATAATTGGTAATTCCAGTAAATAAAATAAAATTAACAGTATGAGCGATCGCATTAATACCCAATCAACTTTCTTGCTAATATTCGTTCTGTTACTGATGATGTTGGCTGGTGGTAGTGTGAGTGCTTATATTGGCTATTTGATGGCAGGAGAAGCGTTAAAAGTAGTTACACAACCAGATACTAACTCACAAGAATCCGTATCTAAAGCTAAAGTAGGATCGGGCTCTCACAAAGGATTAGAGATTATTGAAGAGCAAGAAATCCTGGTTCAGGTCTATGATCATATTTACCGCCAGACAAAAAAAAATCAAAGTAATAATTCTCAACAATCTTTTACTAAATCTAGATCCAGTTTGGTAAATAATAACGAAAGCAAGCAAGAGACTATTATTTCTGGTTTTGTTCCCATCAGAGATAGTTCTGGTGGCGTCACTATAGAAGTTTCTCAGGCTAAATTCCAAGGTAGTTCTCTAATTTTGGGAGTTAATCTCAAAAATGAAAGTTCTAAGTCCGTCCGTTTCCTCTATAATTTTATGGATGTTAGAGATGATCAGAATCAACCTTTGAGTACTATTACCGAAGGCTTACCAGGAGAATTACCTCCTAACGGAAAAAAGTTTCAGGGACATCTGATTGTTCCTCTTAGCTTGTTGAATAATTCTCGTAATATATCTTTAACTCTGAAGGACTATCCAGAACAAGAATTAGAATTAAAATTAGAGAAAATTTCTATAACCAGGTGATCCTTGCCTTATTTATTTTATGATTCCCTAAACTTCATCTTCTTAAAAGCTCTTGGCTGTTAGCTATGAGCTAGTTATGGAATGAGTATTTATACCCAAATAAGTTAATAAGCTAAAAGCCAAGAGCCAATAGCTAATAGCTACTTATTAATTTAGGATCTTCTATTAAATTAAATATTTTTTTACTTGTCATCGCTGATATCTTTCGATGAGCAGTCAAGACTTTCTACTATCTTTTTTTGGGCTCTTTTTGTTAATTGCGATTAATGCTTTTTTTACTGCTGCGGAATTTTCAATTGTTTCGGTTAGGCGCTCGCGTGTCAATCAATTAGTTAAAGATGGCGATGTGACCGCAGAAACAGTCCAATATCTTCAAAAAAGTATAGATCGTCTATTATCCACTACACAACTAGGTATTACTCTTTCTAGCTTGGCTTTAGGTTGGATTGGAGAACGCACTATTGCAGTTTTATTAACTCAACTAATTGCCAAATTACCTTTACCACAGTTGATTACTCAAGCCCTAATTCATTCTTTGGCGATTCCCATTGCCTTTATTTTTCTGGCCTATTTACAAATAGTTTTAGGAGAATTATGTCCTAAATCAGTTGCGCTTCTATATCCTGAGAAGTTAGCACGATTTTTTGCGCCTCCTAGTTTAGTAATTGCTCGTATTTTTCGTCCTTTTGTGGGAATTTTAAACCAATCAACTCGCTGTTTACTGAAATTAGCCCGCATTGAATATATGGGGCAAGAATGGGATAAAAAAGTTACGTCAGAAGAATTACAATTGATCATCGCTACGGAAAAAGAATCAATTGGCTTAGAAGCCGAAGAAAGAGAAATCTTGAATAATGTATTTGAATTTGGAGATGTTACCGCCGTAGAAATTATGATTCCCCGTACTGAAATTGAATTTCTATCTCAAGATGCAAATTTTGCTGAATTACTCCAAACAATTGCTGACAAAAATTTTTTTCGTTATCCTATCATTGGAACATCTTTAGATGATATCAAAGGAATTATTGACTATAAAAATTTAGCGATTCCTTTAGCAGAAGGAAAGTTAAAGAATGACTCTAAAATTATCCAATGGATTGAGGATGTTAATTTTATTCCAGAAACAACACCTTTAAATGAATTATTATCCCTAATGCAGCGATCGCAAAAAGCGATGATCATTGTAATTGATGAATTCGGAGGAACATCAGGATTAATTACCCTTCAAGATCTAATCACAGAAATCATTGGAGATGAAGGAGAGCCTCAAAAAACAACTCTTAAATCAATCAAAAAGCTTGATGAAAAAACTTTTTTGGTTCCCGCACAAATGAGCTTAGAAGATGTTAACGAATCTCTAGATATAGATTTACCTCTGGCAGAAGATTATCATACTTTAAGTGGCTTTTTACTCGAACAATGGCAAAAAATCCCTACTCAAGGAGAAACTATTAGTTATAATAATCTTGATTTTACAGTTATCTTTGCCGAAGAAAACAAACTAGATCAAATTAAGATCAAAAAACGCGACGAGAATAATTGATAGTTGATAGTTGATAACTTAGTTAACTATCTCTAAAAAGTGCTTGATAATTTGGGCAATGAATATGTAATTAATTTTGCTTAGGTACTTTTACCCTAATTCACCTAGATCTTTAGTAGCGCCCGATCTTGTCAAAAGAAATCATTCATGCTCCAATAAGTCAAATAGTTAGGGATTAGCTAGAATGATCTTAAAGAAAATTCATAGTAAATTTATATGTAAATTCATTTTAAGCCTAAGACTTAGACTTAAGTAACCATAAACCAACATAGAACTTTTAATTAAAACTGCACTATTAGTGCCATAAGTTACAGCTATTGGTAAATTAAACAACAACATGACCACTGAAAATATACGTCTCCGCTCTGAATATATTAATACTCAAGTTATTGCCCGTAATACTGGCAAAAGAATCGGAGTAGTCAAAGAAATTTTAGTTGATATGGATCGTAGAGAAATAGTTGCTCTGGGTTTGCGAGACAATCTACTATCGGTTTCTGGTATCCCCAAATACATGTATCTTAGTAGCATTTGTCAAACAGGGGATGTAATTTTAGTCGAAGACGAGGATGTAATTGAAGATATAGATATCGAAGCATACAGTAATTTAGTTAATTGCGAAGTTGTCACCGAAGCCAATAAACCTTTAGGAAAGGTCAGAGATTTTCAATTTGATGCGGTCGATGGCAAAGTTTATGCCATTACCATAGCTTCTCTCGGTATTCCTCAGATTCCCGATCAACTAATTAGTACCTATGAATTATCTATAGATGACGTGGTTACTAGTGGACCTAATCGCTTGATTGTCTTTGAAGGTTCAGAAGAACGGTTGACTCAAATTACGGTAGGGGTATTAGAACGTCTTGGTCTTGGTCGTTCAATTTTGGATAATGATGAGGATGATTACTATCCACCGACTATTAAAGCAGAAAATCAGTTAGGAACAGGAGTTCCAGAACGTCCTCCTATTAGTACACCTGTAGAAACGAGAATCCCTGCCAAAGAAGAACGCTGGGATGAGGATGAATGGCAAGAAGCTCGGGTTGTTCCACCAGTTCAACAAAAAGCCGAAACTGTAGCTTATGAGGAATATGAAGAGGATAACTGGGGTGATAGGGACGTAGAAGATAAGAAAGTTTATGTGCCTTATGAACCAGAAGTTCCTGCTCAAGAATATGAATATAGTGATACCACAGAGGATATGTGGGATGATGATGAGAGTCCTCAACCTTATAATCCCCCTCCAGTAAATATTCCTGAAAAACAGGCGGAAAAAATTCCTGAATACGAAGAAGAAGCAGGGTGAATTCAGTAAACAGTTATCAGTTATCAGTTATCAGTTATCAGAGCCTAAAACTAGTGCAGGTGGGCAGAAGTAATTTACCAAACATCATTGGTGAGAAGTTAAAAAGGAAAGCAAAAAGTCAAGAGGTAATTCACAAAAGATAATAAATAGCTACAAAGCTAATGAATGATACGATTTGAGAAGGTTAAAGCCGACTTCTTTATGAAGACCATAATAAACGCTGCTACTGTTAGTAAAAAGCCGTTCATGGTTACAGCATGGAGCGATTTCGGAAAACGTTGTGTGATTTGACGAGCGCGCTAAGGGGGCTTCAAAGCACCACGATTTAACTAGATAGACAACAAGACAACTCATAAAGCCCCCTTCCCTTGTCTTTCTTAATAAGCTCTAGCAAAAAGAACCTGCTGCTTGGTAGGTTTTCCTGTATAAAAACAAGTTCCTTCTTCCTCAGATTGGTTTAGAGGAATACAACGTCCAGTTGCTTTGGTTTCTTCTTGAATCTTCTCCTCATCTTCAGGAGTGCCAGCAAAGTAAACCAGATAAAAACCCGATTTTTCTTCAATAGTGGTTTTAAATTCTTCGTAAGTAGCTACCTTATGGGTATTGGCTGCTTGGAATTCCTTTGCTTTAGTAAACAAATTCTGATGGATATCTTCCAATAATTCAGGGATTTTAGTCCCTAACTCTGCTTGAGAAACAATTATTTTCTCTCCCGTATCCCGACGTACCAACACAGCATTATTATTTTTTAAATCACGAGGTCCCATTTCTAAGCGCACAGGAATCCCTTTTAACTCAGCATCGTTAAACTTGAAACCAGGACTTACATTTTCCCGATCATCAATATCAAAAGAAAAATCGCCACTAGCTTTAAATTCTGCTTCTAATTCAGCAAATCTTGCTAAAACTTGCTCTTTTTCCCCAGCTTTACGAAAAATTGGTACACCAATCACCTGTAGAGGCGCAATACGAGGAGGACAGACAAACCCCTTATCATCGGAATGAACCATAATCAGCGTACCAATCATACGGGTGGTAATGCCCCAACTAGTAGCATAGGGATATTCCTGAGTTCCTTCTGCTGAGAGGTAAGTGACATCAAAAGCCTTAGCAAAAGTTGTACCGAGATTGTGACTTGTCCCTACTTGAATAGCCTTTTTATCCTGGGTCATAGTTTCAATGGTATAGGTATGTTCTGCACCAGGGAACTTTTCATTTTCGGTTTTTTGTCCGTCAAAAACGGGAATTGCGAGATAGTCTTCGACAAAAGTTTTATATATTTCGAGCATTTGTCGGGCTTCTGCTTCTGCTTCTTCAGCGGTAATATGGGCTGTGTGTCCTTCTTGCCACAAAAACTCAGCAGTACGTAAGAATGGACGAGTCCGCATTTCCCAACGACAGATATTCGCCCATTGATTAATCAGCAGGGGTAAATCTCGGTAACTCTGAATCCATTTACGGTAAGCTGACCAAATAATGGTTTCACTAGTGGGGCGTACTACCAAAGGTTCTCCAAGTTCTGCTTCAGGATCTACGGTAATATTTCCTGATTCAGTTGTTTTGAGACGATGATGAGTAACTACGGCACATTCTTTAGCAAAACCAGAAACATGTTCTGCTTCTTTGGCAAAGTAATTAACGGGAATAAATAAAGGAAAGTAAGCATTGCGATGCCCAGTTTCTTTAAACATGCGATCGAGAGTTGCTTTCATGTTTTCCCAGATCGCAAACCCTTCCGGTCTGATGATCATACAACCACGCACACCTGAGTCTTCAGCTAATTTAGCTTTGTCAACAATATCTAGATACCAACGAGCATAGTCTTCTTCTCGTTTAGTAATTCCCAATGAAGTAGATTTATCTTTTGCCATTGAAGTTTATCCTATCTGCACCTGTTTCAGTATATTGCAGAAGAACTCCACTTCGACAAAACATTATGGTAAATCTTGATTATGGCGAAGACGAAGACTCCCGATTCATAGGAGATAGGGTCAACGACGGATAATAGTGAGTGTGTATTCACCTTTACCTTCTTTATCATAAGCATTAACAATTAAACTGTAAGTTCCGTCACGAGGGATAGTGACTCGTAACTGAGAATTGTTATTATCGTCACTAATATCATCATTTTGTTGTAAAACATTGCCTTCGTCATCCATAATTGCCAGAAAAGTATCAAAATCTGAACTTTCTAAGCTGATAATAAATGATTCCCCTTCTTTTCCTGTTAAGGGATAAGAATCATAGAAACTACCATCATTGGGAATAACTTTGTCTCCTTCTTCTAATAAACCTCTTTCTACGTTGTCAATCAATAGAGAATTATTAGGTTGAGTATTATATGCTGATGGTGTGACGTTTTCGTCCTCAATAACAGGTTCAATAACATTTTCTTCAACGGAAGGATTTTCTGGTGTTGAGATTGCCTCTTGATTCGTCTCTTGAGTAGTAGTTTCCTTGCTGTCAGGAGTATTTTCGGTTTCAGGCTCTGCCGTAATTTCTGATGAAGATTCTGTTACTGGACTAGAAGTGGAAGATAATTGGGCTAAAACATCTTCTGGATTGACGTCATAGATGATCGCGCATATTTGCTCATATACACTATTTTTTTGACAAGATACTCCGGTTAATTGATTGTCTTGATTGAAAATAGCTAGTCGATGAGGGCGATCGCGAAAACCATCATCTACGACTAGCTGCATCACTATGGCTTCTGCTGTTACTTTGCCATAAATAATATTCTGGAGGCGAGAATCACCTCGATTCTCAGTATCAGCATTAGCAATCGGAGTTAATTGTTCTTGAGCAGCAATCGCCATGGCTTCGGAGTAAGTTAGAGGATTCAGAGGAGTTTGCTTACGGACAAAATCAATTGCTTCCTCCAAAGCTTGCAATCCTTTATTAGTTCTCACCGGTTTTTCCCCTGGTAATCTCAGCATTATGCCGTCATAATACTGTTTTTGTGTTTCTAACCAATCAGCATAGTCACTAGGGTTCTCGCGCGCCCGATTGATCTGGGCAATAATTTCTGTTTCCAGAGTAGCCGTCGCTACAGTCTCATTTTGTGCAGTTTCTAGGTTCTTGGGAGATAACAATATATTGTCTGGAATAGCATAGGTATTCTCAACTTCGGCGATTACAGTAGTGCCAGCTTCGCTGAACCAGCTTAAAAATATGAAAGTTAACAGAGATATTTTTCTAATAGTATTATTGAAATTCATTGTATTCATTGATTATTACTCCCGATTAATCACAAAAGGGAATACTTTATTTGCTAAATCTCGCCTCAAAAGTGTTAAACTAAGCCAGGATATTACCATCCCGACTCGTCTTCAGAACCGTGCATAATAGATTTCCCCTCACACGGCTCCTCTCTTCCCAGGCTCTTTTTTGAGTACCTTTACATCATTTGTAATAGGATTTTAGGAGGGTTTTTTGAAGCCGTCTACCTTTTTTTATATCTCCACTATTAAAGGCTCGATAGATTCTCTTTTGGAGCTTAAAAACAGCTTTATGGATTTTTCGCCAG
>JAAUYM010148628.1_pt1 | contig 10429 bp, 10 predicted proteins | sample 7278001 | NCBI WGS metagenome assembly JAAUYM01 (sample SAMN14350224, study PRJNA611818) | marine sediment metagenome | isolation source: surface marine sediment (1.8m) | place: French Polynesia: Moorea | collected 2018-08
CGTCGTACTAAGAATAATCCCGTGTTAATTGGAGAACCGGGGGTGGGCAAAACCGCTCTTGCTGAAGGACTAGCCCAGCGCATCATCAGTCAAGATGTTCCCGAATTATTAAGGGACAAGCAAGTAATTAGTCTAGATTTGGGTCAATTAGTAGCAGGAACTCGCTTCCGAGGAGAGTTTGAGGAACGCCTCAAGCAAGTGATGGCTGAGGTGCGCCAAGCAGGAAATATTATTCTAGTGATCGACGAAGTTCATACTCTAGTAGGAGCTGGCTCGGCTGAAGGAGGCATGGATGCGGCTAACCTGCTGAAGCCTGCCCTAGCAAGAGGGGAATTACAATGCATCGGTGCGACCACTTTAGATGAATACCGCGAGTATATCGAGCGAGATGCGGCTTTAGAGCGGCGCTTTCAACCAGTGATGGTAGAGGAGCCTAGTGTGGAAGATACCATTGAAATCCTGCGGGGCTTACGCAGTCGTTATGAAGAGCACCATCGTCTGGTGATTAGTGATGAGGCAGTTGCTGCTGCTGCACAGCTCTCAGACCGCTATATTTCAGATCGTTACTTGCCAGATAAGGCAATTGACCTGATCGATGAAGCAGGTTCTCGAGTTCGCCTGCGCCATTCTCAGCAAGCTTTAGAGAATACCACAGTTAGTGCAGAAGATATTGCTCAGGTAGTCTCTGCTTGGACGGGAGTACCGGTTAATCGCCTGAGTGAATCGGAATCATTACAACTGCTGAAACTAGAAGAAACCCTACACCAGCGAGTAATAGGGCAAAGAGAAGCAGTTAAGTCTGTAGCTAGAGCTATTAGGAGATCTCGTGTAGGCTTGAAAAGTCCGAATCGTCCTATAGCTAGCGCTATCTTCTGCGGTCCAACTGGGGTGGGTAAAACCGAACTGACGAAAGCTCTAGCTGCTAGTATCTTTGGCTCGGAAGAGGCCATGATTCGGCTGGATATGTCAGAGTATATGGAATCTCAATCGGTATCTAAGTTAATTGGTTCCCCTCCAGGCTACGTAGGTTATGGCGAAGGAGGTCAACTAACAGAAGCAGTCCGTCGTCAGCCTTACACTGTCGTCTTGTTTGACGAGATTGAGAAAGCCCATCCTGATGTGTTTAATCTGATGTTGCAACTGTTGGAAGATGGTCGTTTGACCGATTCTCAAGGTCGAGTTGTTAATTTTGCCAACACCCTGATTATCATGACTTCTAATCTGGGTGCGCGAGCTATTGAAAAACGCAGCACTGGTTTAGGTTTCTTCGCTGCTGATGTAGATTTAGCAGAAGCTCAGTACAATCACACTCGCGAACAGGTAAATGAAGCTCTCAAACAGTCTTTCCGTCCAGAATTTATCAATCGCTTGGATGAAATTATCGTCTTTCAGCAGCTGACCCAAGGAGAGGTTAAAGAGATTGCAGATCTGTTGCTAAAAGATGTTGAATCTCGCCTAGAGGAACAAGATCTCCAGCTAGAAGTTAGCGAAGCTTTCAAAGAGCGTCTGGTGACAGAAGGTTATGACCCAAGTTACGGAGCACGACCTCTTAGAAGAGCAGTGTCTCGCCTAGTGGAAGATAATCTAGCAGAAGCTATTCTCTCAGGTCAGATTCAATCAGGAGATACAGCAGTCATGGACATTGACGATGATGGTCGAGTGCAGGTTCAGCCGAAACAACTACCAGTTCTAGTGGGAATAAACTAGCGTCATTCCGCTATTCCCTAAAACCTAACCCCTAACTGTGAGCGCCTCTTGGTCAGCATTCCCTTGCGACTATCGTCGTCGCGGGGTCTGACCGCTTCCTTAGCTGAGACCCTTCGGGCGGGAATGGGGGATCAAATAAAACAGAATTAACTAGTGATACGAATTCATCAATCACTGAAATCCCCCATCCCGGAGCTGCGCAAGTGCGAAGCCCAGAACACCGAGCTGGGTAAACAGCAGGGTCGCACAGCAAAACCTAAAACCCATCTGCACTAGGCAATTAGCTTTACATAATTATTAATATGCGTCACTTTCAAGTATCTCAAACTCTAGAGATGGCCGTACCTAACGAAGTAATACCCATTGATCAATACCTGCGTCAACCTCAAGGACTAGTTCAAGCAATTACAGATCCTAGTCGAATTCAGCAGCTAGCTCCATCCCATTTTCGCTTAAGTCTGCGTCCTCTTAAGTTTATGATGCTGCGACTTGAGCCTACAGTTGATCTACATGTTTGGACAGAAGCTAAGGGCACGCTTCACTTGAGGGCAGTCGATTGTGAGATTAGAGGCACGCAGTTCTTGAAAGATTCTTTTTACCTAGAACTAGCTGGCATACTCTCACCCCATCGCCGAGGTAGCGACACAGAGTTGTCAGGAAAGGCTGATTTAAAGGTACAAATTGAAATTCCTCCTCCTCTAAAATTAATTCCTGAGTCGGTGCTCGAAAGTTCTGGCAGAGCATTTCTTAAGGGCATCTTGTTAACGATTAAGTATCGATTAGAACGTCAATTGGTACAAGATTATCGTCGCTGGGTTCAAGCGAAATCAACCCAAACCAACAGTTTTCCTTCCATGTCACTAGAAGGTTCAGCTAGCTAGACAACTCGAGACATTTCCTTGTAAGTGTTTTGATAACAGGGTAGAGAGAACCCTCCCCATTCGAGGGCAAGCCGTCAAGCGGGATCGAGATAAAACGACGGGGTTTCCTCTAACTTCGTCAAGGTTAAAAATTTTAACCATGCCATTATTCATTAACTTTTTTTTCCACTATGTATAACTCAGTCAACGAAAATAACTCTTTTGAGAATAATACTCCTGAGCTAGATATGGCTCAATTACAAAAAATACTGCGCCAGCAGGCTCAGCGCCGACCTCTGTTTGAAAATGTAACTATTCTTGGTTGCGGTTATGTGGGCAGCGCCTTGGCTTACTACTGGCAAGAACGAGGACATTTTGTCACGGGGACAACCACCAGCTGGGAGCGTGTAGCTACTCTATCTGAACTCGTTTCTCAGGTAGTTTTGATTAAAGGAGATGATGCCAGCGCAATAAAAGCTCTAGTCCAATGTCAAGATACTATTGTGGTCAGTGTTGCGCCTACTAGCTATGCGGCCGCAGATGAAGATGGTTACTCAAAGACTTATCTTGCTACAGCTCAGAATTTAGTAAAAGCGCTGGAGCAAGCTCCCAGAGTCAAGCAAATAATTTATCTCAGTAGTTGTTCAGTTTATGGCGATCGCCAGGGTAACTGGGTCGATGAAAACTCAACCATTATGCCCCAAGATAGTAGAAGCCAAGTATTGTACGAAACTGAGCAAACATTAATGCAGGCAAATAAAGAAGACCAGAGAGTCTGCATCCTACGTCTAGGAGGAATTTACGGCCCTGGCCGAGAACTAATCAGAATGTATGGCGGTCTGGCAGGCATGACTATGCCTGGAAAAGGAGATCGCGTGATCAATTGGACTCACCGTGACGATATTGTTAAGGCGATCGAGTTTGCTCGCTTAAACGAGCTTGAGGGCATCTATAACCTAGTTGACGACAGTCAGCTCACAGTTAAAGAACAGGTTGAACGCGTCTGCTCTAAGTACAGTCTGCCACCTGTCTATCGGGATTCATCTCAACTTGGTAGAAGAGGCAATAGTGCCCGCATTAGTAATCAAAAGCTCAAAGCAGCAGGCTATGAGCTAGTTCATCCTCAATTTCAAGCTTGAGCGATCTCGATTTGTCAAATTTCCTCTTGCCACTAATTAAGAAATTAAGTCAAGTTTTTGCAATAATATTTTACATTTCGTTACAATAATTTATATAGTCCCTCACAAGAAAAAAATAAATCCCATGCTTCTGACCAGTGACAAACCATCATACTCCAATATTTTTGCTGCTGTTCCCCAGGCAGTCGAGGCCATACAGAACCTAGCCATTGATGACCAATTAGGACTTTTGTGGGTTCTTTACGAAAATATGGGAAGTTTAGTAACTCCAGCAGCCCCCGATGCCAGTGAACGAATTAAAATAGCTGGCGGTTTAATCTATGAAGTAGTTAGCCTATCCCATGAAGAACAGTTACAGTTCATGCGCGACTTGGTAGGGCAGGTTAATACTCCTCTGACTAGAGCTTATGGAACTCTTACCAACAACAACAAGCTAGCTTTTTGGTATCAGTTAGCGGAGTGGATGCGCTCTGGGGAAGTTATTGCTACCCCTGAAGGCTATCAACTATCAGCACCAGCCAATGGGGTCTTGAGTAAAGTTGTGGCTTTAGATTTTAATCAGCAGATTGCGGTATTACGCCTAATTGTTGGCAAAATGGGCATTAATCCCTTAGCAGCTTAGTTTATTTCCAAGTAAGCAGATTTTTTTCGGGTGGGCAGGGCACTGAAAAATTAGTTTTGCTCGCCCTACATTTAACTCTAAATTTTAGATTTTAGATTTTGGATTTTAGATTTTAGGTAAACAGGCTCCTTCTATGGCGGAAGGGGATAATCTAAAATTATTCAATCGAAATAATCGCGCATGCTGTAATCTACAATCTACAATCTCCAACGGTGCGCGTTCCCTTGCGTCTTACGCCGACGCGGGGTCGCACCGCAATCTTCAATTGTTTGACTGGTAAACCATATGCAGAACTTCTCCAACATGAATAGTAATAATCTCGAAAATTTGCAAGTTTGCTCCATCTGCGGCGTTTCGATTACCGAAGACGGACAGGTTAACTTTTCTGACGGCAAGCCGGGAACCCGTGCTCGACTCTATGCCCGAGTTTGTCAATACACTGAGAAACGTGAATGTATCAACCGCGAAACCGAACTTATTGGGGAAGTGACGACTCAAGATCGCTATGAGACGGGCGAAGACCTAACAATACCCACTCTTAGCACCAGTCAAGCAACAAACTAAACAAACTCAATGAAGTCCCAACTTACGGAAGGTCAGGTTTCAATCCAACTGCTCAAGCTATCGTTACCGATGGTTTGGGGAGTTTTATCAATATTAGCTTTTAGTCTGGCTGACACCTATTTTGTCGCGCAATTAGGGACTACAGAACTGGCTGCGATTAGCTTCACTTTTCCCGTGGTGACAGTTTTGTCAAGCATAGCAATGGGATTGGGAACTGGTGTTTCTTCAGTAGTTGCGAGGATAATTGGCCAGGGCAATCGCCTGCAAGTTAAGCGGTTAACTACCGATAGTCTTCTATTATCTCTCCTGATTGTCGGCATTCTCTCTACGTTAGGCTTAAATACGATAGATCCTCTATTCTCCAGCCTCGGAGCGAAACCTGAACTTCTGCCTTTGATTGGGGACTACATGAGTGTTTGGTATTTAGGGATAGTTTTTCTAGTTGTTCCATTTATTGGCAATAGTGCGCTCCGGGCTTGCGGCAATACACTTGTTCCCAGTCTGATTATGACTTTAGCTGCTGCAATAAATATCTTACTAGATCCGCTATTCATTTTTGGTTGGGGACCGATTCCCGCTAATGGTCTTCAAGGAGCGGCAATCGCAAGTTTGCTATCTCGCACTGGTATTTTAGTTGCTTCTCTGGCCTTTCTCCATTTTCAGGAACGGATACTAATTTTTAAGCTTCCTAGCTTGAAGACTTTGATTAAGAGCTGGCGTACTCTAATGTCTGTCGGCTTACCAGCCGCAGCAACTAATTTAATTTCTCCTCTATCTGTCAGTTTTGCTACCAGCTTGATGGCACAGTATGGAACTGAAGCGGTTGCTGGTTTTGGTTTAGCATCGCGGTTAGAAGCTTTAGCGCTGATTGTACCTATAGCAATTTCAGCTAGTATTGGTCCTTTCGTCGGTCAGAATTGGGGAGCGCAACAGTACGGTAGAGTTAAGAGATCGCTGCAATTGAGTTTCTTCTTCTGTCTCACTTGGGGTGGACTAGTTGCTGTTTTATTAGGAACAATGGCACCAGAAATCGCTGCTTGGTTCGATAGGGATCCTGAAGTAGTCAATAGTGCCAGTGTCTATTTGACTCTCGTACCTATTAGTTATGGTGCTTTGGGAATTGTTTTTACTGCCAGTTCTGCTTTGAATGGTTTAGGTAAACCCATGCTAGCTTTGTTTATGTCTTTATTTAGACTGTTATTATTATATATTCCCCTAGCCTATTTGGGCAGTCAACTATTTGGCATTTTCGGCATTTATGGAGCAACTTGTTTGTCTAATGTGCTAGTTGGACTTTGGGCATGGTTAAAGCATTCAAGTTGGAGTAATCCTTTTGCTGAAGTTACCTCAAATCAATTTTTATCCTTGACCGAAGATCACTAAAGATGGACAAAAAGTCTAGCAAAATTTATGTTTCCCTCTCACCCACAAGAAAAATTTGTACTTGCTCAGTTGCTAAGCCAAGGTTTTTTAGAAATATTGATTTACCCTAGCATCTGGACTGCTGCGGGAGTTGCCTCACTAACCTATTTTGTCCAAGAAACTCTCGGTCTAGATCACGATTGGCGAGCGGTGGCTCTAATTTTTGCTACCGCTCTGCTTTTTTATAATCTAGACCGTCTTCTAGACTCCTACCTCCAACCCATTCCCGATCCCAAGGCTCAGTCCTACGTTCTTAATAATAGTTTCAAGTTTCTATTACTAGTGACAGCATTAGCCGTAGGAATATTACTCTATCAAGCTCCTACCCATGTAAGACTCGTAAGTTGTGGTGGACTCTTGGCTCTAATTTACGGAATTCCTCTACTGCCTTGGATGAGAGAGCAAAATTGGCGTTGGTATCGTCTTAAGGATATTCCTGGATCTAAAGCCTGGATTGTGGCGGGAATAGTTACTTACGGTCTAATTGCTGTGCCGCTAGCCTATGCTGGGGCTGCGTTCAATCGATCTACAGCACTTATAACTATATTTTTACTGATTTTTACTGGCACTAATTCGCACCTGTTCGACGTGCGCGATCTCAAATCCGACCAAGAGAAAGGAGTACAAACTTTACCTTTAATTATCGGAGTGAGAGGAAATCGCCTCATCTGGACTAGTTTAAACCTAAGTTTTCTCGTTTTCTTAGTTTGGCTCTGGGCATCAGGATTAACAATTCCCGCATTAGCAGTAATTTTCCCCGTACTTGCGATTAATTTAGCTTTTATTTGGTTTCTCAGTCCTGAAACTCCCAGAAATACTTACAACATAGCCTTAGATGGCTGTCTATTCTTACCAATTCTATTAACTGAAATATCCAATTTACTTTACTGAATAAAAATAATTTATCAATAGGTTTAATTATGACTCAATTTCCCTGGTTAACATTATTATTTCTCTTTCCTCTAATTGCGGCTTTACCCATTCCTTGGCTACCTGATAAGGAAGGTAAAACAGTTCGCTGGTATGCTCTCGGTGTTGGTCTATTAGAGTTTACTATTATTGCCTATACCTTCTGGCGATTTTATGATCCTCAATCTTCTGATTTACAGCTTGTAGAAAGTTATTCTTGGCTACCTCAGTTAGGAATGCACTGGTCATTAGCAGTGGATGGACTATCTTTGCCTTTAGTGCTTTTATCGGCATTAGTTACAACCTTGGCAATTTTGGCTTCTGGGAAAGTAAGTCATAAGCCCCGTCTCTACTTTTTTCTGCTATTAGTCATTTACAGCGCTCAAGTAGGTGTATTCTTAGCCCAGGATTTGCTGTTATTTTTCCTCATGTGGGAGTTGGAGTTAGTTCCTGCTTATCTTTTGCTAGCAATTTGGGGTGGAGAAAGATGTCGCTACGCTGCAACCAAATTTATCCTCTATACAGCAGCAGGATCTCTCTTTATTCTGGTTGCTGCTTTTGTTCTGGCTTTTGCTGGAGAAACAACCAGTTTTGAACTGTCTCAGTTAGCTCTCAATAATTACTCACAAACTGTGCAAAATTTGGCCTATGTTGCTTTCTTGATTGGCTTTGGGGTTAAATTACCACTATTTCCCTTACACACTTGGCTTCCAGATGCTCACAGCGAAGCCCCAGCTCCTGTCTCAGCAATTTTAGCTGGAGTTTTGTTAAAGATGGGAGGATATGGTTTACTGCGGATGAATGTGGAGTTGTTACCCGACGCCCATCAAAACTTTGCTCCTATTTTAGCTATTTTAGGAGTTATTGGGATTCTTTACGGCTCTTTAGCGGCTTGGGCTCAAACTAACCTGAAACGTCGTATTGCTTACTCTTCCGTAGCCCAGATGGGATTTGTCTTGGTGGGAATAGCCTCGGTTTCAACTTTAGGAATTAACGGCGCTCTCCTACAAATGATCTCCCACGGATTAATTGCCGCACTGCTGTTTTTTCTGATTGGTGCTCTTTATGAACGTACACAAACTCTTAAACTGGATCGGATGGGAGGATTAGGTAAACAACTACCAGTTACCTTTGCTTTCTTCACCACCGCTTCTATGGCAGCTTTAGCTTTACCAGGATTAAGTGGTTTTGTCGCTGAATTAATGGTTTTTCTCGGTTTTACAACCAGTGACTTTTACGGCACAACTTTTCAAAGCATTATTATTTTGACAGCTACGGTAGGAATTATCTTTTCGGCTATTTATTCTTTAGCTAACTTACGGCAGATCTTCTTCGGCTCTGTCAATCAAGAAACAGTTAAAGAGAAGATTTGGAGCGATTTGAGTCCTCGGGAAGGTTTTATTGTTACTTGCTTGTTAGTACTCATTATCGGCATTGGTATTTATCCTAAGCTAATTACTAATGTCTTTGAGACTAAGGTTACGGCGATGACGGCACAAATGCCTCAGACTCAAGTAATTGCCTCTGTTTCTAGTATTAGCGAGACCTGGCGGTAGACGCTTCGCGAGACCTCCGGTAGACGCTGTGCGATCGCATTCTTGAATGAAAAAAAAGATATTTTGTCTGCCTATAGAACGATATTCTTGAGCATGATCAGATACAGGTGGTTCACTATAGTCACTAAGTCCAAAACGGCGTAATCGGAATCTCACCAGTTGATTATTTTCCAATCCTTCGAGGTTAAGAATTGAAGGAGTAGAATTGAGCAATTCTCCCTCTAGGGAAACAGATGTAAAAGAACCCTCCCATTCACCTAAGTTTTTAAGAAAATTTGCCCAATTATTTTCCATCATTATCAGTCCAGTTGCTCCTATTTAGCTATCGGTACGGGTTTTACCACTAAAATCCCTTTGTAAAGCTCTGTTTATTTTTCTTAACATAACTTAACATAAGGAGGTAAGTAATTAAAGATTCTCTTAAACAAAGATTTGCGAGCTAACCATGAATTATCCCGAGCAATTATCCCTCGAACAAGAATTTGATTTCAGAATGTTCGCCGATCAGGTAAGAACTCTCTCCCCAGAGCAATCACAAGATTTGTCCTTAGAGCTTTATCGCCAAATGATGATCAAAGATAATCTCTACCGAGAAATCCTAAAAGATTATTGGGGAATTGGCTCAGTTCCTAAGTCGGCATAAAATTTGCCTGACGAGTGCTAGTCGCTATAAACTACAAAAATTTCCGTCTCCAATTAGAGGAAAGAAGAAATGTCTCAGTTAGTCGCTTATGCCCTCGGAACATTTGTGGCCTTGTTTCCCATTACTAATCCAGTAGGAGTTGTACCCATCTTCTACAGCCTGACAGCGGACTTCAGTAAGCGTCAAAGATTAGAGCAAGCCAAAAAAGTCGCCCTCAATTCCAGCGCAATCATGGCATTCTTCTTTGTCACAGGGCAAGCAATTCTCGACTTTTGGGGAATTTCTCTGGGAGTCTTGCAAATTGCTGGCGGACTGTTGATCGCTCGTACTGCTTGGACATTTGACGAAACATCCCAGCCCCAGTCCGATCCCAACAGTACAGATACAGCCCCATCCAAAGATATTGCTCTCATACCTATGGCGATACCTCTGATAAGTGGTCCAGGTGCTATTGGTTTAGTAATTGGTTTGGCGGCTCAAGATCCTCAATGGTCTAACTATCTTGGAGGTTTACTGGGAATTGTCCTGCTAGGGATTACGCTTTATCTCTGCTTAGCTTGGGGAGAACTAGTGGTTAAAATTTTTGGCAAGGGCGGTATTCGACTCCTGAGTCAAGTATTGGGCTTTTTCATTTTGGCAATCTCAATTCAGATTTTAGCCAATGGCATTTTTACCCTGTTACAAGAATTAGGAGTTCGCTAAGCTTCTGCCTTCTGACTTTATTTAGATACATCAATTAATTAAATCACCCAATTTTTTAGATATTCTCATGGAACTGCATCAGATTGAAACCTACCTCGAAAGCACAAATCCTCAAGAGCGCATGAAGGCGATTACGGAATTAAGACATTATTCCCCTCCATTAGTTGTACCTTTACTCAAGCGCAGGATGTATGACCAAGAATTTATGATTCGTTCCTTTGTGGCTATGGGTTTAGGTTTTAAGCGCACAGAAGAAGGTTTTGAGTTATTAGTAAATATCATCGAGAATGACAAAGACTATAACG
>JAAUYM010057841.1_pt1 | contig 10426 bp, 12 predicted proteins | sample 7278001 | NCBI WGS metagenome assembly JAAUYM01 (sample SAMN14350224, study PRJNA611818) | marine sediment metagenome | isolation source: surface marine sediment (1.8m) | place: French Polynesia: Moorea | collected 2018-08
GCGCACTTTGGCCGCCTCCAGCGCAGTCCAGGCTTGCGCCACACGTTGGCGCAGTACATCGAGATTGGGCGCAGCCTCCTTGCAAGCAACTTGCGCCACTTTATCCCAGATTCCATAGTCTAACGGGTTCAAGTCCGGGCTGGAGGGTGGCCACTGGTCCTTGCGCCACAGTTGCCAGGAGAGCTCCCTCTGGATCATGTCCTGAGTGGAGGCCGCAGTATGTGCCGGTGCGCCATCTTGTTGAAATATGAAAGAGTGGGGAAAGTAATGGGCCTCAACCCACGGCTTGACCTCCCTCCTGAGCAGCTCCTGGTAGACCAGGGCGTCGATCTTGACCCCGGCCTCCACGAAGATGGGGGGGGCCACCCGCCCGCCGGAGGCCACCACGCCGAGGAACATGACGCCGGCCGGGAGCTGCGCCACCCCCTGAACCCTAAGATCAGTAACTTCACCCTGGTGCAATACCACATGGCTATTGCGCCGATTGTGGTATTGCGCCAGGGTGAAGTACTTCTTGTCGGAGAACAGGATGGTGGCACCGGCGTCGATCCCCTTCATGCGGTTGGTGAGGGCGGCCGCCCGCTCCGCCCTCTTCTGCCTGGTGGCCTCCGACAGGAGCGGCCTCTCTTGCTTGACGTAGGACCGCATGCCCAGGTCCTCCTTCACCAACGTCCTCATGGTGCCCTCCGGCACCCCGGTCTCCCTCGCCAGAGCCCGGACCGACGTGTTTGGGTTCTGCCCGACCAACCCCTCCACGTGAGCCACAAACTTGGGGTTCCTGATGTCGGGGGCCCTCTCGTAGTCCTTGCGCTCCACGCCGTAGTCTCTCACGGTGGTCACGGTGGTCCGGGACGCACTGGTTTGGCGTGCCACTTCACTCACGCTCATTCCAGTATCCAGAAGCGCACGAATAGCGACTCTTCTGTCCCTCTGGGCACTCATTTTTGTGTCTTTTTAGCGCCAATGCGCCACCGCACGTCTTTTGGATAGAAAAACCACATGGAAGCAGACGGCTCATGCGCCAATTGTTATTTACATCAACCCCCCCAAAACTGGTTTTCGGAACAATTATAGCCAAATCACGCAACCTGTCCAATAATTTGCTACGCACCCGTTATGTATTCTAGTAGCTGTGAAACTATGCTGTGTGGTGCTGTGTATGTTAATGGCTGTGTGAGTACAGTGTTACCTAGTGGCTGTGTAGCAATGTTCTGTAGCAATTGTGGGACTATGTTTTCTACAGTAGTGGCTGTGTAACTACATGTTTTCTAGTAGCTGTGTGAATATGTTTTAAAGTGGCTGTGTGATGATGTGTTGTAGAAGCTATGTAGCTTTGGTGGGAGGAGCTATGTAACTATGTCTTGTAGTAGCTATGTAACTACTAACTATGTCTTGTAATGACTATGTAACCATGCTTTGCAATACCTACGTATGTGACTACCTATGTGTGAGCCTTGTATGTACATCAGTGGATGACCATGAGACTCCTCCTTTCAGTTAAATTACTGTGGGTTTTTTTGTTCGATTCAGGGAGGGCGTTATGTGCGACCGGTGCATCCCGATGCCTGGCTGCGTCCACGGCGGCTGCCATGACAAGGCCTTCGGGTGCGACTGCGACAAGGACAAGGAGGATGGCACCGCCCTCTGGACCGGGGCACGGTGCGACTGCCGTGAGTTGTCGTCGGCGTTTGCTCATTGGGAATTTATCCACCTCTGGTTGAAAGTCTTTATCAGATGCCAACCATACCATGCCTCAAGTTTCATTGGTCAGGCCATGGCCCAACAAAAATAAACAAATTCTTACATAACTTAGAAGTATTGGTAGGAAATGTGCAGGGTATCTCTGGGTCAGGTCATGTTGTACCTTGATGTTTTGTGCATCAGGAGTGAAGGAATGCAGGCCAATCCTGTTGAGACACACCCTGTACTCCTCATGCATTTTTCCAGCTGTCTGTCCCGACTGCCCCGCGGACAGGGGACGCTGCTATGAGCCAAATGTCTGCACGTGAGTCTGAAAATAATATTTTTTGTTTTCTCCTTTTGCTATGTAAGGTTACTAGTCTAAAACAATACCTATACAGTTAAGGCTGTGCGATACTCGACTCGTGTATCGCGATACACGAGTCAGGCCTGTATCGTGTATCGACTCGACAAGTGAAATATCGTATCGTGTATTGGCTCTCTCTCTCTCTCTCTCTCTCTCTCTCTTACTCTCTCTCTCTCTCTCTCTCATTTATATTTATACTAGTTACGATATCGTGTATCGACTCGTGTATCGCGATACTTTTGGCACCTTTGTGTATCGTGTATCAACTCGTGTATCGCGATACTTTTGCTGTATCGACTCGTGTATCGACTCGGCAAGAAAATTTGGATATCGCACAGCCTTATATACAGTATACCTATGTTGTAAATGTTTGCATTTCTGTGGAGACTACCACATGCTTAACAGAAGTGTGACCAAATGTGTGACCCAGGGTGATGCTTAGGTGTGACCAGTTGTGCACAGGGTTGACAAGGTATAGCCAGATGTGACCAGATGTGGTCACATGTGTGACCAGATGTGTTATCCAGATGTGGAACAAGATGTGACGTGTGTGATCAAATGTGTCTACATAGATACGACCATGTATAATCAGATATGTCTAGGTGTGACCAGATGTGACCTAGTGTGACCAGATGTAACTAGGTTTGATCAAATGTGACCAAATGTGGCTAGGTTTTACCAAATGTGACCAGATGTGTTTAGGCATGGCCAGATGTGGGTCAAACTGTGACTATAGGTGTGACCTGATCTGGTGACCAGACATGTGACCAGATGTGCAACTAGATGTGTAAGACAAGGTGTGACCATTGTTGTGTGACTCATGTTTTCTCAACAACTCAACCTGACATCTCTCATGGTTTTTTTTTCTACTCCAATTGCCTCATTTACGAGTATCTCACTGGAGTGGTTTCTCCCTTGTGCATGCACAGTTGCTTCGAGGGCTGGACCGGCGAGGCCTGCGTGACCTGCGTCCCGCTCTCCGGGTGCAAGAACGGACAGTGCCGGGACGTGAGTCACGAAACCTGACTGATGTCCAGAAATCACCACCCACATTAGAATAACTGCTGTGGCCAGAAAATGTAAAAAAAAATAGTTGCAAAAAAAGTCTCCATAAATTGCAAAAAAACCCTGCAAAAACCAGTCACAGAGACTTTTCACAACCTTTTTTCACAACTTTTACATACTTTTTGCAACTTTTTATGTACTTTTCACAACTTTTTTGTAGTTTTCTAAACTTTTCCTAACTTTTTACTTTTTATTTAGTTTTCACAACTTTTTGTTTACTGTGACTTTCCCTCCTCCACCCCCACCCCCCTGTCCACCTGCTACACCTGTCCACCTGCTACACCAGGACAAGCCCAACACCTGCCTGTGCCACCTTGGCTGGGAGGGCACCCTCTGCGACCGGCCGGTCTGCTCGCCCGGGTGCAGCCGGGAGCACGGGTCGTGCAAGGAGGTCTGTAGACAGGGTTACGCATGTCTCGTTGGGTCGGGCAGACTCAGATCAACTTCCCAACCAACAAACAGCACGTGGAAATGTTGAGGTGCTGACATGCGTAGGATAAAGTGGTAGGACATAGGATGTGGGACATGACATGTAATGCATGTGTGTTCTGGCAGTCAGAACATTGCATGTAAAAATTCTGCTGTGCTGACTTAGGCCTGTTCTTGTTGTCATTCTTGTCATTCTTGTTGTTATTCTTGTCATTCTTGTTCTTCTTGTTGTCATCCTTGTCATTCTTGTTCTTCTTGTTGTAATTCTTGTTATTCTTGTTGTAATTCTTGTTATTCTTGTTATCATTCTTGTTATTCTTGTATCTCTTGTTCTTGTTGTCATTCTTGTTATCATTTGTCATCTTGTTGTCATTCTTGTTATTCTTCATGTCAATTTTGTGGTTCTCTACTTGTTCTTCTTGCTGTCAAGTCTTGCATGCATTGTAGTAAGTAGTCCTTCATCCTCACCATCACCACCACCTCCCTCCCTCTCCTTCCACCAGCCCGGCTCCTGCGTCTGCGACAGCGGCTGGTCGGGCCCCGACTGCGACCGGTGCATCCCCTACTGGCGCTGCCCGCAGGAAGGCGGGACGTGCCTGGAGCCTAACCAGGTAGTACAGATGTACTGTAAAGTACAAGTTTTACTCTGGCATTTGTGTAAAGTACTACTTCGTGCTACCCACTTCAAGCACTATGTGGTAAAGTTCTACTTTATGCCACCTGCTTTAGGCATGTAGGAGAGGACTTTATGTTTGTAAAGTAAGAATTTGCACTCCCAAGTGCAAAAACGTTCTACTTTACACTACTAGTCTGTAGGAAAAGACTCTAAGTTTGTAAAGGACTAACACCTAGTAAAAGACTACCCACTTTAAGCATGTAAGGTCTTGCTTTATGCCACCTACCATAACAGGTAAAGTCCTACTTTATACTATCTGCTTTAATCATGCAAAGATCTACTTTATACTATCCATTTTAAGCATGTAAAGATCTACTTTATACTATCCATTTTAAGCATGTAAAGATCTACTTTATACTATCCACTCTTGGTTTGTGAATCAAAACTTTTCACTTGTTCTGATTCTGATTACACTTGTAAAGTTCTACTTTATGCATGTAAAGCAGGACTTTACACTTGCAAAGTTCTACTTTACACTACCCACCTTAAGCATGTACTGTACATCAGAACTTTATGTCCACTTTACAGATGCAAATTGCACCACCTACTTTATGCATGTAAAGGAGAACTTTATGGTAAGAACCCCTCCATTCCTCCCGTGTGCTTCTTGCCTTGCAGTGTATCTGCCCGCCTGACCTTGACCTTGACCTGGGCGACGTCGCCGTCGACCCCACTACTGGGTCGGTGTGCAACCGTGAGGACATCAACGGACCCCGGACGGGGCGGCCGGGGCGATGCTCCAACCGGTGCAGGAGGAACCAGGAGATACTCAGGGACGCGCCAGGACGAAGGGTCACCAGGTGAAGGAGGGAGGGAGGGAAAATGCGCAAATTGCACATTTTTGGTGCTAAATTGCGCATTTTGCGTATTTTGATCACCAGGAGCGAGGAGTGACTCTCTTCCTCGCTCTCTTTGAGATGCATATTGCATGTTTTTTTGCGCATTTTCCCTTAATTTTGCGTATTAGACAAGGTTGACTTTCTTAGAACGTTTGCTGGATTTGCAACTCGTACTGTCACTTGTGTTTTGCATATTCTTTGTCATGTGTGCATTTCTGTTTTTTTCTTTCAGGCCTTTCGAATGTCACTTTCTGCGACTTTTTTTTCACGCTTTTTTGCGACTTCCCGCAGATGCTACTGGAACGAGTCTCTGCCCGGAGGAAGGTGTCCGGACATCGTGGAGGAATGCTACGGTGAGATGCAGCAGGAAGAGGAAGAGGAGGAGGAGGAACATCACTTTCTCTCTCTCTCTCCACTACCCGACCAAGAAACATTGCACGAAACATGCGCACGTGCGTTGGTCGGGCTATTTTTTCAAGATATTTCTCCTCCCCCCCCCTCCCCTCTCTTTCCTCACTTCTGTTTCTTTCTTTCATCCACCACTACCCGACCAACACGCACCACGTTGCTTCTCTCCCATTCGCTCAGGTGACCAGGAGTGGACGCTGTGCGACGACTGCGAGACTGACTACTCGACCTGCTGCCAGAACAGGCACGACCTGGCTGCCATGGTGAGACAGGGAGAAGCAGAGTTGCCACTTTGCATGTCCAGGCTAAAGAGAGAGAGAAACAGAGGGGGGAGGGGCAGAACTGCCACTTGGCGGGTCCCAGCGAGAGAGAGAGAGAGAGAGAGTTGCCACTTTTCAGGTTTCAGATATAGATAGAAGCAGGGTTGCCACTTGCCAGGTCTCAGCTAAAAAGAGAGAGACAGCGACAGGGTTGCCACTTCATAGGTCCTAGGACTATTATGTAGTGCATACAGTAGTAGTACCATGTAGTCCACCAGAGGCTAACACATAAGAGATGGAAGGGTAGGGTTGCCACCTGTCAGGTTCTTGCAGTCTTGCCTTGGAGCAACAGTAGGTATGTTCAGGTTTAAAATACCTAGTCATTTATGAAGAAATTGTGAATTAATTATCACTCAGTTATAAACACCATGTAAGCTCTTCTTTTCAAATCAGGTGAGGGTGATTGACTCCCAGAACAACAGTGCAGTGGAGGGTGCACAGCTGAGTTGGACCTCCTCCTTGACCTCGACCTCAACCTCGACCTCACTGTCATCATCAGCCACCATCGTCTCCTCCGTCACAGACGCTGACGGCCGTGCCACCGTGTCTGCCAGGCGGGCCATGGCAGACCAGGGGTCGCTGCTGCCGGTTGAGGTTGAGGTCACCGTCGCCAGGGAAGGGTACGCCACCACTGCAGTGGTGAGGACATGGTTTACTCTCTCTCTGCCATCTATAGGCAAACAGGGTTGCCAGGCAGGGGCAGGGGAGCCATTTCTTGAGGGGCGCCATGTTTTCCATTGGATGTTTCAAAATCTTGAACCTGCTCACTGTGAGACTTGTAGATGTGGAGTTAAAAATGGCCTCCCAAGACCTGGCAACCCTGTGCCCGGTAATCACTGGGCTTCTTTGTTGACTGATCTTGTTGTTGTGCCTGCCAGACCGTCGAGCTGAGCCGCCCGGCGCTGGAGCAGGCGGTGGCCATCGACCCACTTGTGAGTAAAAAAGAAAAAAAAGCATTTTATTCCTGCAGAACTTGTTTTTGTAAACCCTGGCCAAGGCTGTCAAAATATCACAGTGTTGTGAAAAGTGATGTCTGCACTCTCTTGATGCTGCCATGCCTGTCCCCGGAGGTCATCCGGGGTCGTGAGGGTCTCTGCAATGCTTGGTTTACTGCCCCCAGCTTGGACACAAGCCGACAGGACTCTTGCTCTAGCACCAGCATCTCCAGAGCCAACACCTTCAAGACCGCCATCTCCAAAGCCAGGCATCTCCAGTGCCAGCACCTCCAGGACCAACAACCTCTCCGGAGCTTTCACCTCCAATGCCAGTAGCTCCATGACCAGCAGGATGAGAAGCATCATTACCTGCAGAGCCACCATATCCAGGACCAGCACCTCCAGAAACAGCAGGCTGAGCAGTGGAAGTGCCAGCACCTCCAGCAACATCGGCAGCACCAACTTGCAATTAACTTCACTTCCTCTTTTTTCTCCTCCTCTTCCTCCCCTCCTCCTTCTCCTGCTGTGGCCATCCATGGTTGTGCCCTGGACTTGTCAGCTTAAAATTGCATTTTATGCTCAAGTACTTCTTTTCTTCTCTTCTTTTGCATTTGTCAGCCCCTCCAGAGCCAGTAGCTCCTCCTCTGCAAACACACAGCTTTTTTCTTCTCTGTCCAGCGCATGGAGCTTGCCATCGGTGCGCTGGACTGGTCATTGGACTCGGCCGACCTCCGCCTCCACTCGGTGGAGTTTGCCAATGCCTCCGACAGCGACGCCCGCCTCGAGATGTGCACCGTCAACAGGGACAATGGGTAGGCCGGTGACGGACAAACCCTTGCAAGAGTTGTGAAGTCCGCTTGGAAGCACGTAAGAAAACATCCCGACCAATATTGTGTTATTACCACTAGAGCGAAACTGACGGCTACGCCGCTAGTGGTAATCAGGGATGGGATCAAAGTTTGGGTTGCTCTAGGTTGCTCTAAGAGTTCTTTTTTTCACTATTTTAACACCTGCTCTGGCATTGGGACAACCCACCACTAAACTTACGCTCACGATATTGGTTGGGCCCCCAAAACCAATGTGCCCAAAAATGGTCAAAAACATAATTTTTTCCTCTACTTTTTTTTTCAGAGTCTGTCCTTTTTCTGAGGAGGACATCTTCAGAGATGAGAGCGGAGAGGTCAGAATCAGGCAGAGCTGCCACATGTCTCCTGAATTTTTGACTAAAATCTACCCTGGTTGGCATTTAGCCTTGGCAGTTCAGGGGGAAAGAATAACAACAACAGCAATGACAATAACAGCAACAACACCAGCAAAATAACAAGAACAACAAGAAAAAGAAAAAGTACAAGATTGACAAGAACAACAACAACATTTGGTGTACTATGTCAGCACGTCAAAAAACACTTCCACATGCTGTGTGTTGGTCGGGAGAGCTTGTGGCAACCAACCAACCCCCTGACCTCTCCCCCATTTCCTCTCTCTGACCTGACCATCCAATCAGCAGCTCCTGGGCAAGGAGATGGTGAAGTGGTACCGCTACTCTGGCGGGGCGTTCCTCGTCTACGTGACGGCCGAGGGCGACGGCGGCAGACTCCGCGGATTCAGGTGAGGCAGCATTGGTAGGGCACAGCAATTTATTTTCCCCCTCCCCCTCTTCCAAACCCTAGAACTATATAACTGTTTTCACATTAGAAAATTGTATTTTCATAATACTACACATAATGGCACGATGTCACATCGTCATGCTCAGTTCTAATGTGCTGAGTGTTGGTCGGGTACGTGATTTTTAGACTTCCTCCCTTCAAACTATAAACTTGGTAAAGGTGTGCAGAACTATTACAGTAGATTTTTTTCCTAATATTGTAGTGGGTGAGTGCCAAACTTTACAGTGTCACAACAATGTTGCTCAGTCCTAACGTGCTGCATATTGGTCGGGCATGCATGTGATTTTTTTTTTCCAGGACGACCTTCCGTTGCTTGGAGCGCGGCAAGGACGCCAAGGTGTTCAGCCTGTCGGAGAACAGCCCGGCGGAGGGGCACGAGTGAGTCGACAGGGTTGCCAGGGAGGGGGGTTGCCAGGTGCCATTTTGCTTAGAGACATTCTCCTTTGAAAAACCAGTTTTTTGTCATATATGACTATATACTGTATATATGTATACATATCTACGTATACGTATATGGTACTATACATATAAATATTACTAAATATATTTGGTTAATCCAAGACAGTGAATGAAAAAAAAACCCTCTCTCTCTCTCTCCCAACCCACTTCCACAGCGTGTGGGTTGTCGGCTGCGCCATCACGTCGCGTCGCACCGGTCGGGTCAACTTCTCCACGGTGAGGGAGTCCATGCGGAGGGAGCGATTCCACGCGGAGGGGGTGCACTCATTCGTGGAGAAGTGCTACAACAAGTAGTTGTTGGTTGGGTCTCATTCTTCTTTGTTGGGGAGGGGGGGGGAGGACATCGTGGCATTGGAATAAAAGCTTGAAAAAAACAGACCATGTTGTTTCCCAACCAATCAATCATTAGTTGAAGTTAGCCACCTAAAGTTAGCTAACGACGTGGAGTGGACGGCCTTCTCCTTCTCCTCCTCCTCCTCCTCCTCCTCCTTCTCTTCTTCCTCCTCTTCCTCCTGCTCCTCCTCCTCCTCCTGCTCCTCAACCTCGTCCTCCTCCTCCTCCTCCTCCTCCTCTTCCTCCTCCTCCTCCTGTTTCTCCTGCTCCTCCTCCTCCTCCTCCTCCCATACAAACGAGTTCCAGGCCTACAGAGCTGACCAAACGGACGGTTTTTTTTAGTTATATGGGGATTCACCCTGACTGACTGGATAAACTGCATCTGTTGTGGCACGTCGACGATGAACTCCTTGCTGAGGCCACCTCCATCAAGAAGTTCTACTTAAGGGAGGGCTCAACAAATTGTACATAAAGGAAGAGCATAAAAAAATTCTCCGTAAGGTGGGTGGCAAAAAATTCTACGCAAGGTAGTCGAGCCCCAGTGTACATAGTAGTACATAGACATTGAAGAACCAATGACTTTTTTTTTCACTTTTTGGCATTAGATGTTGTTGAGAGATTAAAAGTTAGTCAGTTGCTCTTGGAATTTATTGTTTTTCTTTTCAATTTAACTGTAGCACGTACTGTACTAGATGTTTATCATGCAATTTAGGTACCTTTATTACATGCTAGAAAACGCAGAGCAGTTTTACCGAACCTCCTTGCCTAAGGAGAACTCAGTAACGCTGCTCTCTATCATGTTTGTTCCTTCACTTCTTTTTCAGAGAACGAGAAGGGAAGAAATGTCAAAATCACTCTGTGCCATCTGAGGGGAGGAAGGAGCGACAGGCGGAACATCATGGTTTGGATGATGAGGGAAAGGAAGGATGAAACAGAATTCCAAAAAAAGTGACGAGAGCACCACGCTGGAGGAGAGAGAGACTGTGTTCTACTAGCTTCGCTATTGGAATTTCCCTTCTTCTTTTGTGTAGTCAAATCTGTGCAAAAAAAATGTCCCTAAGACTGCACGCAAGGAATATAATGAGGAGGGTGAGGAGGAGGAGGGAGAGAAAAAACTTGCTAATTATGATTCTTTTTTTTCTTGCATGTGCAAGTGGTGACAAAACGGTGAGAGAGTGGAGTACATACAAGTATGGAAGCTGTCACAAGTGGTGAGAAAGAGAGAGTGGAGTACAAGGAGAGCAGCAA
>JAAUYM010025476.1_pt1 | contig 10425 bp, 7 predicted proteins | sample 7278001 | NCBI WGS metagenome assembly JAAUYM01 (sample SAMN14350224, study PRJNA611818) | marine sediment metagenome | isolation source: surface marine sediment (1.8m) | place: French Polynesia: Moorea | collected 2018-08
AAATAAACTGCCGAAGAAGAAGAAGGAGAAAAAAAAATCAATTTCAAACTGGCTAGCCAGGGGAAAAAGTACGAGTAGTAATCTCCTGGCTGACACCAAGCTCCCACTCTTGACAAATCACGAGTGAGAATGTTTAATATCCGGCGAGAACCCATTTCTGTTTCCATCCATATTCCTTCTGCTCGAATGCTCCTGCTTCAAACTAACAGCAAGTGTGTAAAGCTTGAGGCCTTTGAGTTAAAAACCAGCCAGTTCCTATATGTTCAGGCTAGCAATTCTTGGGAAGTAGCAGCAGTAATATTCGTCTGTGCCTACGTACAACGACTCTTTTTATCAGTTTCTTGTATGTAGGTATAGTTGCTCTTGATTTCTGGTTACACGTACTATGCAGTACTCATTAGAGGCATTAAAAACCGTCCCCGACAAAAAATATTTCTACAGTAATATAACGGACCCACTTAATACTGTACATACTTTATATGGTAGCCCTATAAATGCCGCGTAAGGACCTTTTTTGGGTTAAAAATGTTACTATGTTATTGAAATGTACCTAGTAGGACGGTACATTAAGGTAAAGCTTATTAAAATGTACCTATTAGGACGATATTTTAATGGTTCTAGTAAGTATCATAACTAGCACTTTAAAATACCGTTCAGATGCGGTGAAAGAACCATTAGCCACCAGTTACGTAATGCTGTTCGGTTAATTTCCCTCATCCAATACGAAAAACAAAATCTATCCACCGCTAATTTGATCTATTAAGGGGCATCCGACCTTAAAATAAAAATATAAGCGAGACGCATTTTCTTCTTTTCCCCGTCGGCGTCCCTTCCGTTCTCTCTCTCCTTCTCTCTCCCTGTGTCCAGTCCAAGGTGCGCCGTACGCTAAAAAGCGCGTCAATTGACGCACAGACGGCGGCCAGTCGAGTCGCACCCGTCAGATCGAAATGGTGTGCGTACGCAAGGAAGGAGTCACCTTCATTCTCATCTTCGGGATGTTCATCGTCAAGCGAAATGAAGGTAAGTAGTACGTAGTACAATACAATGTCTATAATACAGCGGCAGTTTTTGCTTGCTTCTTCCTGACTTTACCGTATTTTTTCTATAAGCATTATCGAGCATTCAACCGGAGGGGAGAAGCGGCAGCCCATTCGCCATGGCGTTCAGCAACTTCTTCCGGTCACTCATGTCCAAAGAGGACGACAACGGCGACGCCAGCAGAAGGCGGGGCGGCAAGGGCGACCCGAACGACCCCGCGGCGTCCCCCACTCCCAACTCCTTCATGGACATCTTCAGCACCACCTTCTCCACTATGCCCATGGTCCTGGTCAAGCGGAAGTCGCTCCCGACGTCCACCCCGCGGCCGCTGCTGGAGGCCACGGCCGCGCCGATGAGCCACGTCTTCAACAGGGGCGACTCCCTCGGATGGGTGGAGGGAGGGAGGAAAGGGACGGCGGTGGTCACGAGGTGGCCGCAAAAGAAGACGGAGATGAAGGAGCCGGCGCCCACCACTCCTTCCTCGGCCTCGTTGCCGTCGGCGAAGGCATCGAGGCGGTTCATTCCGCAGCAAGTGAACGTGGTCGTCTCGTCCCACGGAGAGAAGAACGCAGGAGGAGAAGGAGGAGGATTGGAAAGAACAAGACCCATCTTCGTCACCCCGTCGGTTCCCAGACCGGTGCTGGAGGGTCCCACGCCGAGGGCAAAGTTGCGGAGGTGGGGTCGACCTGGACGAAGAAGTAGGAGAAAGGAAGAGGAGGAGGAATCCGTCGACGTTGTTTCGGAGAGGTCCTACTCCTACCCTACGCCGTCCTCCGAAAAGAGCAGACTGACTTATGGGAGGCGAGGGACTTCCACGACGAGGAGGAAGCCCTCCACCTCCGTCAGCTACCAGATGTTCAGCTTGGGCAGCGGGGAAAACACGACGACGACGACGTCCAAAGTCGAAGGGAGCACGAAGTCAAGAGATGAGGACTCCTATGGCATTCCTCTGGCTGACGCCATTGGTACAGAAGAGCAACAGCAGGAGAGACCTCCTGGCGGGAGCTACAGGGAGATGTCTGACGCCAGGAACGAAGGCAGCCTTCCCCTGGAGGCTCTCTTCCAGACGGCCACGCCCTTCCCCGGAGGTTACGCACGAGGGGTACCTTCTCCGGAGCCACTCGTCCCTCACAGGAGTCGACAGAATCCTTTTCTCTCCAGGACCAACCCGAAGACGGAGGAGCCCAAGTTCATTCCAGTCATGGTCATGGTCCCTAATCCGGCTTTTATGCCGAGGGGAAATTCGCCCTCATCCTCGTATTCGCCGCCACCGTCCTCGTCCCCCTCTTCTGACCTGACTCCACCTACCACTTCGTACTCTCCGCCAAGGAGTTCCTCTCACTCTCCATCAACTTCCTCCTCGCCTCCTACGCCTTCGACGACTTACTCTCCTCCAGAGACGTCTTATTCCTCACCGACAGAGTCGAGGCCTCCAAGCACGACAACAGCGTCATCTGCCGCAACAGCGTCGTACTCCCCACCGGAATCACTGCCTCCAGAGACAACGAGTTACTCTCCCGGAGGGGGCGAGACCGACACGCCGGCTTCAAGGCCCCAAGCTCCTCCTTTTCCCAGGACGTCTACTAATGTGGTTCCGCCTTCACCTCAGGGTCCTGACGACGATTACGGAGCACCGAGGGCTCCAGTCTTAGGCAGCCAGGCATCGACCGGGTCTGGTGCTTCGGTTGGAAACGCTGCTCCAAACAGAAATCCGTTTCTGACGGAAGCGCCGGCGGCATCGACGTCCACGTCCACGTCCACGTCTACGTCGGCCACCGGCACCAGCACGAGCATCGGCACCACGTCATACAGCGCGCCGGACGAGATCCCCTCCTACTCCCCGCCGGCGAACAGTTTCCCAAAAACCTCCCAGGGAAGGGTAGCAGGGGAGGAGAGTCCGATTTCCAGCGTGTACCGAGCGCCAACCTCTTCGACTCCCTCCTTCCGAAGTCAGAGTTCGCCAAGCAGGGGCGCCACGAACGCTGCCGCCACCACGACGGGAGGCAGACCAGTGACTCCCGGACAGAAGGTGGTCAAGGACGGCGGTGGGGCTTCTGTCAGTGTGAAGAGGGGCGACGGAGACTCGCCCGACGTGTTCCGGGTGAAGCTGAGCAACAGCGACGAGGGAGGAGGAGGAGGAAGCGGCCCCAACAGCGGGGTGGAACAGTCCATCAACCTCAACATTAACGTGATCGTCAAAGGAAACAAGGATGACTCCGGTTCTTCGGGACCTCTAATGCCCACGGTGACCAGGAGGAAAGTCCAGACGATTACGCAGTCAAGAGGAGGAGGTGGCGCTGTTGCGCCGAAACCTCCGGCTGCAACGCGGGCGTCAACTACTGGGACGACCAGTGGAACCAGTAGTAGCACACGGACTTCATCAAGCCATCCAGACATTGCGTCCAAAGCTTTGCCAGGAAGAAACTTCCCACTCCCTAAGGTTCCTGCCAAGGTACCGGCGTCGATGGGAAGTCGACAACCAGCAACCAATTACAGGTCTCCTGACATTACAACGACTCGAAGGCCAGCAACAGCAACAATAGCGACAACAGCAACAACAACACCTGCGCCAACAACGCCTAGTCCCTCACCAATACCAACATATCAAAATAACATCCCCATGCCAGTTGCACCCCAACTGACGACAACCTACGCACCTCCGACCTCAACCGTCAACGGTGGCTTCCAGTCAACGACCGCAGGTCCCTCCTTCTCCGTCCTTGGAGGCCAGGATCCCCGTCCGCAGCGGCCCTCGCCCTCGCAGAGACCTCAGTATGTCGTGCGCAAAAGGAAGAGGCCGAGGAAGAAACTGAGGAAGAAGAAGCCGAGCATAACATTCCAGGATGAGGCCGGGCACTTCCGCCCGATGGGCATCAAGCACAGCGGCACGCCGGGACCGCCGCGGTACTACAACAGGCCCACCGCCACCACTCCCGCCAACCCGAACAAGCAGCGATCTCCGACGCCTCCTCCCGGCCGAGCAGGGCGCTACAGGGCGCCGACCTCTCCCGCCCAGAACGTTCTGAGCAACTATCGCCGTCCTCCTCCTCCTCCTGCTCCCCTGGCTCCGATCCAGCCCACAAGGCTCGCCAATCCCATCCCACCACCTTCTCCCTCCTCTTACCAAGCAGCCCCTCCTGCCCCAGGGACCGGCGGTCGCTACACCTCCACGACCTTGCCACCACCCGTGCCCACCACCACCACCACCACGGGCACCACCGCCTCGCCGACTCCCCCTCCGCTGCCCGCCTATGGGGGCGACCCCTCCTCCGTAATTCGCACCCCGCAGGAATACGAGGCTCCGGACGTCGTCCTCGACGAGTATTACAGCGACGGATTCGAGGACTACTACGCGTACGACTACGACGACGCCGACATTTACCAGCTCTACACCTATGAAGAGGATGATGAGGCGTACAACTCTGTCACTCTGCCGGACAAGGGCGGCGGCATCTGGACTGGCACTCGTGGGAATTCTCGCCGACCCACCTCACAAGGCAATTATGACAATAATTCCTCCCCTCCTCCTCCTACTTCCACTACTGCGGTTAAGAAGCCATTTGACGGTCGCCACCGGCAGCGCGAGAAATCGGAGCGGCCACCGGCATCATCCACAAGAGGGCAAGGTCAGGCACCATTATTACCTCTGCCCGGCGGTGCAGTTCCTCCTTCCTACCATGAGGAAGCGGACTCCTACGGCACGCCCCTCTCAGACCCCGTCGTCACAAGAAGGCCTCATTACCCCGTCTCACCTTCCTACGCCACCGTGCGGACGCCCTCCTTCTCCTTCACCACCACCCACCAGCCGCCCAAGGCCTCTCCCAGGCCCACTCTACTGCCCAAACTTCTGTCACAATTGAGGCACCCTGCAACTCAGGTTCCGCCACCTCCTCCTCCTCCTCGTCCGAAGTATCTTCCTCCTCCTCTTCCTCCTTCTCCTTCTCCTCCCCACCTTCGTCCCGGTCCTAGCTATCTCCCTCCCTTCCTCCCTTCAACGACCAAGTCGCCGAGCTTCTTCAGACTGAACAAAGACTTGATTCCGGACCTGGAGGAGGTGGCCAAGTACTCTGACTGGAACGTCATGGATTTCAGGGACTGGGCCAAAGTAATTACGCCCGAGCCGCATAATCCCCGTCGATACCACCACGGGAAGACTCCTCACGACTTGAATCGTCCTTTTCCTAAGCTGGGCAACCCTTTCGAGAAGGAGATGCCTGATTTATCCCTCGTGGATGCCGTCACCACCACCTTTGATGAGCTGATCCGGTACCGCCAGCCCAGGCAGTATCTTCCAGTCGCATTGCTTCAGGAAAGGGTTGACGGCGATCAAGGAGATGCCCACGAATTTGAGGTAGATGGTGGCGATGGTGTGTTGGACGACGCTGCTGACTACGCCGACGGTGCCAATGCCCACACAAAGGTTGGCGAGGTCGAAAAATTAGTCGTGGGCAAGAACGAGAGGAAGAAGAAGAGCCCTCCTGTGGCGAAATTCGACATTGGATTTGAAGACTGGCTCCAAAAATTTGGAGTGAGAAAAGAGAGGATTGAGGGACGGAATGACGCGGAGACAAAAGTCGCAGAAGAATTGTTGAAAAATCCGAGAAAGAGGAGGGAAGCCCCCGTCAAAGGGTGAGGGAGAGCGACGAAGGGAGGAAGGAGGAAACAAACGTCCGAGGCCTGGGAAGAAACTGCGGAAACAATCGGTCAATTCAAGGCTAAGGACTTCCAAAGAGAGACACCTGCCGCCCGCTGTTGACGTCAACGACAAAGAGACCAAAAAAAAAAAAGGACAATGGACGAAGGAAGCAAGTTGCTTTTTTTATGTGGTTCGTTCCGTATCGAAAAAAAAAGTTGTTTTGGAAGGCCTGGACAGCAGGAAGGGGGATCAGAAGGTAGTATGTATACTAGGATTCTTGGCCAGTGTCCTGGCGAAAGTCTACTACGTACTGGAGAAGGAACCATTCATTCAGCTCGAGAAAGAAAAAAAAAGTGCAAAATGTGCCATAATTGTTTTCGGGAAGGAACGAACGGAGGAAGGAAGAAGAAGTCGTCAGACTGTTCGGACAAGAAGCCAAAAGTTTGTGCAATCAAAGGGGAGGGGGTGGGGGCACAGCCAGACTGCGCGCAGAAGTGAGAGAGAGAGAGAGAGTGGCGGGGTGAGGGGAAAAAAAAAGAAATTTGGCCGTGATGACAGTGGAGTATGTGTGTGCAATATGCAACGCGGGGTCGAGACTTCTTCCCGCGGACCAAGTGTGTGGTACAATGTGTGCGTTGGGGTGTGTGAACGGAAAAAGAATTACATTCGTGATGCTCTGCTACCCGACAGGACTCTCTTTTTTTTTCTAAGAATCACACCAGACCAATTCCTCTGGCAGCCCTCAAAAGGGTGTGTGAGAGATTCTTAGTTTTGTAACCTCCTGATCCCACCAAAAAAATACCTACATGTATTGGCAGAAACCGTTATACTCCAAGGAAAAATTGGGATTTGCCACTGATATGATTTGGAATACATGCAGGATTTGTCGATTGGCCCAAGAGTCCTGTCGGGGCAAACGCTCTTGCGAGCCTTGAACCACGGGCATTGGGACAGGTGACTTGAGGTGATACATATGTTGTTTTTATTTACGAACTTTACGACGATTAAGAAACCAATCTTTTTTTTTTGCTTCGTCACGATCTGGTCAGGAAAATCAAAAGGGGAAAAGGATGTGGACAATCTTGAGAGGAAGGACAATGTACTAGTACAGTACGTACTATGTAGCTTGCCCGGGATGTCAAGACAGCAGGAGCAGATGTTGGAGAATGGGTTCCTTTTATGAGATTTATCTGTAATTGGCACAAAAATATTTCTAGAACGTCCTAAACAAGACCTTGTTCAAGCAACGCATTAACGTACCATTTTATATAGTGTAGAATGTCACAGCATTTGTGGTTAAGTCACGACATCGAAAAAAACCAAAACATTTTCATGTCCAAACGAACTGACATACCCCCTCCCCCTGCCGGCCCTCCCCTCGATGAAATGCGATCACGATATCGACATCATGAACAGAGCCTGACCGAGGAAATTTCCACCACCCCCTCTCCCTCCTATTAAAAACGTGGCTTTTACGTCCAAGGCCTCAGATTGTCATAAATTCAGCCGCACCAGGTAAACGACTGCTTCAGCTCGGATACAAAAAAAATAGTTCTTTTCTTCCATGCGAACTTTTACACGCCAGGATGCTTTTTCAGGGTAGGAAAAATGAAGTCTACATGCTACATGGGACGCTCCTTCTAGGGGTCGCAAGCTTGTATGTGCATTTGTGCCCGACCGGGCATAACATTTTTCCCATCGGTACATAGTATAGTTTTTTCCTCTCACATGTACACTAAACATCAGTTAAACACAGCCACCATCCTTTCGTAGGAAAACAAAGTTGATACTCGTACATCTGGCAGTCAAAATAGGTGTGAAAGCATAGGGTGCTATCAGCTTAACTAGGCCCATAAACGTTACGAATGTAGCGCGACGGCTCTCTGGTTGGGTCTGAGCCATGGTAATAAGCACGTCTCATGCATCCAACCTCTCGAATCCAGGTGGGAAGAGGGAAATAAATGACTGAGCTAGCACGCACCGAGCACAGCACAGAGGGAAAGGAAGGAAGCTGAAGAAAGGAAGGCGCCTTGCCGCACGTCCTGGAGGGGAGGAGAGAAGAGAAGAGGGGGGTCGCCATTTCTTGACCATCTGTCGCTTCCTTCCCTACCTCTGCCGTCTTTTTTTGTGTGTGTGCCACCCTTCAAAGCAGATTGCACCGGGAGAAGGAACTACATACTTCTAGTAGGTACTTATTATGCCGGATTTCACACAAAGGAAATCTTCATGACTACTCGTAATACCCACTCATTTCGGCAACTTGGCAACTCGTCATTTTTTTTTGAAAAAAATTATGATATGAATGATTTCTCTATGGTGCCGAGGAATCATTTCCTTTTTGTTTGTGACGCAATCGTGACATCACTTTTTAGAAGACCTTCCCATCCCTCTTCCACCTTCTCGTCATTATCCAATACAAGTACGAGTTACTTAGAATTAAGTGGGTCGCAAATTCAATTATGATAACGTGCAATAAGTTTTGCATCGGGCTGTAAACAAAGTCCTTGCGAAGAAAATGGCGAAAAAAACGTATGCACATGGCTACAATATAAAATGTCGGGACTAAAACTATGAGAAGTCGATGCTCAGCTACTACCCTGGGACAGGACAGTACGAGTATTTATTTATAATGATTTTGAAACGACAAGAACGATGCAAGATCAACGTTCTACGTACATAGTACGTAGGTAGAATTGTACGTAATTTCAGCCAGATGATTGGCATCTTACATGACATGCACATACCTGGGTACTTTTGGTAGTAACTTAATGGCCTTGTATGCCATTCTAATTGTGCATTACATAGCTCCGATATAACCTGATCGCCAGTGCCCTATCCATCAATTACACAGCCTTGGGGATGAACATATTTCCTCCTAGCTCACTTGCACAGTTTGAGCAACTGGTGCTTCTTGAGGTCGAGCACCCTGAAGAACCTCTTTGGGCACCCCCTGCACCTGAACGGCCTCTCTCCCGTGTGCGTCCGGCTGTGCTCCACCAGGTAGGTCTTGGCGCTGTAGGACTTGTTGCAGCCGGCGTGGGTGCACCGGAACAACTTCGCCTTCGCCGCTCGCCTCCGACCTCCTCGAGCAGCCGTCGACGTCGTCGCCGCCGTCGACGTGCGCAAGGGGTCCAACTTGGTCTTGGGTCCAACAGGAGCACCGGACTGATCGTGCTTAGACTCTCTGGCTTCATCCCGTGGTCTGCCTGTGACAGCTTTCTTGCCCCGCTTCTTGCATATGTGGCCTTTTAGGTCCTAATAAAAAAAATCATGCCCAAGTTTTTTTTACATGTGTGTGCGTTGCAACTACTGGTACCTGAAACTTGGTGGCCACGATGGTCTCCCCGCACCCGCTGCAGGGCGCCCTGACCGTTACGGGGATCATCAGCTGCGACAGCTGTGCGATGTCCACGCTCTGCCCTGGATTGAGGGACACCTTGGGCAGGATCTTCCGCACCTTGGCAGGGCAAGCGGTAGCTGCTCTCGCCCTCGACTCCTGCACACTGACGACGCGGCCACGACTCCCGGGGAGTCTGTCGGGAGGAAAACTCGAAATCACTTACTATAACACTACCACCACTAATTCCCGACGAAACATTTGGAGTCGAATAAGTAGTCGACAACCCCTCTAGAGCAACAAATTTATGGTCCTAGAGGCGTTGTAGACTAATTGAAGACTCCAAATGTTTCGTTGAGAACACCCAAGTGTCCATCCCTCCGGCACTGGTTCGTTTCGCCTCACGTCTTGCTGCTGTCCCCGTCCGAAGGGGACTCCTCCTTCGTCACCACCAGATCCATGAGGCTGCTCTCCTTCAGAGTGCCATCCTCCTCCTCTTCCCTGTCGTCGCCTTCCTCCAGAGCCCTGCTGATCTTCCCGAGCGCCGTCCTCAGCCTGGTGCACCTCCTCTTCTCCTCCTCCGCCACCTTGCCCATGTCCCTGCCCTGCCTGGCGGCCTCTCCCACCCGGCGGCACCTGAGGGCCAGGTCGACGCAGAGGCGGACTCCGGCGCGACACTCCTCGCACGCGCCCACCACCTCCTCCTCCTCCTCCTCCGTGTTGGCGTCCTCCATCCCGAGGAGCATCCGAGTGACGTCCCGCGTGGCGGAGGTGGACGCTCTCCTCGCGTCCAGGACCAGGCGGCCTAGAGAGGGCGCTGCGCAGAATCTGCACCGCCGGGGAGGCGACATGGTGACGTTGTTGGCCTTCTCTCTGTCTCTCTGTGTGTGTCTGTGACTCTGTGTTGCTTTTGTTTACATTGCTTTTCCATGAAGTGTCTCTTTTTTCCTTTCCTTTCTTCAGCTGGAAGCTCTGAAAGGAAGGAAGAAAAGGAAGGGAGGGAGGGAGGGAGGGACGCAATTTCGCCTACTCGCTCACAACGCAACTTGGAAGGAGAAGGAACCTGCTTTTGTTTAACAAGAGGTACCTATGTAGTACAGCAAGTATCGGAAGATGACATCGTACAATTCGATCCTTGTATTTCTGTTGCACACAGCTCCGACATTTTGACATTAGAACATTCTGCACATACTAGACTAGACACATACCCTACAGCATGTCCATTAAAAAAACTGAATACTGTAGTACATACTAGGTATGTAGTGCTTCATTTCACTACCTTTGTGTGCTTAATAAAGCATTTAGAGTTTGGGAAATCCCACGCGTGAAATTAGAAGGAAGGAAAAAGTGCTCCTGAAGTTGGCCGCGAAGAAAAACTAAGAAAGCCAGGACAGACCCCCCGGATCTTAGCTCT
>JAAUYM010027239.1_pt1 | contig 10424 bp, 12 predicted proteins | sample 7278001 | NCBI WGS metagenome assembly JAAUYM01 (sample SAMN14350224, study PRJNA611818) | marine sediment metagenome | isolation source: surface marine sediment (1.8m) | place: French Polynesia: Moorea | collected 2018-08
GACCCACTTTACCTCACTTCGTCCCCCCCCCCCCAAAACCACCCCCCCGAACCCCCCCATACGCCACCCCCCCATTAAGCCCCCCCAGTAGGCGCCCCCCCCCCCCCCCCCCACCCCCCCCCCCCCCGCGCGCGGGCCCCCCGGCAAGAGAGAGAGATGCCAAATGATACGTAAAATCGAGTTTCGACTGTATCTTTTTCTCCAAGATGTACGTATAAAACACCATCTGCTAACATTGTCACTAGTTGCTCCACCAGCTGACAAACTGACAAGCTCACGCATTCATCAAAAGCAGTAGTTGTCTCAGTTGCTTCCTTATCAGTCAAGGAAGGTGAGAAAACAAAAAATAACAAGAAAAGAAAAAAAACCATCTCGTGATAGCAGAAGGTGACAGATAGGGAGGGGAAAAGTAATGGATCTTACATAGGTGTCAATTGTCTTCTCGCTTATCGCCACCTTAGTGGTACATGGTACAGTCAAATCTCCACCTAACGACGTTGTTGGTCAGCACCGAAAACAAGGATTAATTCCAGATTTATCGTAAAACTGCGATGATTTAGTTAAATGGTGAAATGGTAGGCAGACTGCAATCGCAAAATCGAGATTTTACTGTATTAGTTAGTAGTGTCAAATTCGAAGAAGACAAGATTTGAAGAGTGCAAAAAATTTCCGACCGGGGTTTGACAGCGCGACCCGCCGGTTCGTTGAATCGCGCGCTCAAACGTCCAAGCTTCGCGGGCGGGACTCAGCCGGTAGGGAGCAAAGAACCGGCTGAGGAGACTAGGGAATATGGAGGCGGAGCGGAGAGGAGGAAAGGGAGGGAGGAAGCTGAGTGAAAGGGAGGAAAAGGGAGAAAGAGGGGGAGCGACGGAAGTGGAGGGGGAGGAGGAGGAGGAGGAGGAGGGTTGGTCAGAACAATATCGCACGCGTCAAACAGGAGTTTTTGTCAGCCGAAAGTGGGGGCGGAGAGTGGAGGGAGGGGAGAAGAAGGGATCAGTTTGAGTCGCGCACTCGAAGAGTGAGGACGTGTGTCTTTAATCTTTACAGAGGGGAGGTAAATTATGTTGCTTCTCAGAAGGACTCTCACTAGAGTGTGCGAGACACTTGGACGGTCATAGATAAGCAAGGCACAGCCGCAAACAGGGACAACAATGTCGAGAAGGAGAGGCAGAAAGTTGGCTGTCCTCCTGTCCATGATGTCGCTCCTGAGAGGTAAGAGAAACTGATAGAGATGTGTGTGTGTGTGTGTGTGCTGTAAGCAGTCTTGTTTACCAAAGCAAGGAACTCGAGTGAGAACTTGAGTGAGATCCCCTGTCCGACCGCAAAAGCACGAAAGAATTTCGAGGTTCCTTCCCCCCCCCCCCCGCCTCTGCCCCGGAGGAATGAACGAAACGGGAATTTTTTCTTACTTGATCCAAGGAATTTCCTCCCTCCCCGTCCCCCCTCTGCGGGGTGGGGGTGGACGGCGGTACATTGCGTCAACTGGGTTTGAAATGAAAGTGGAATCGCTCTTCGCTCTTTCCCTTTGCTCGCTGTGCGTACGTGGCGTACCGATCCTGTCATTAAGAGCGAAAGACCGGAGGAGGAAGAAGGGAAAGATATGAGGATAGAAAAGAGCAAAATTTGGTCAAGTCTTAGACTTCCTCCCCGGTCGAATGCAGTCTTTCTAGCTCCAGTTTGCTTCATGCCCTGTTTTTGCTCACCCGCTAATCAAGACAAGGTAAGGTGTACGGGGAATGGAGAAGGGGAGTTTGAAAGTAAATTGAATGAAGTTGGATGGCGACAGAAAATCCCCTGACGTCTTGCGAAGTCAGGTGTCGTTTTTTTTCTTCTCTGGCTCTTAATCTCGAAGCTTTTTGACGCTTTAATAGTGCCTGAAAAGTATGTACTGTTATAACACTATTAAAGTTCCAGTAGAGCACGATGAGAAACGGAGAAACTGAGTTCGAATAGGCTGCGTTGTTTATATAGCAAACAATTTGTGGACTGTATGTGCAAACGCCGTGTTTGCCATAACCACCTACGCATAGGGTACTAGTAGATGAAAGAGGGCGGGGGAAAGGCAGCTGTAAGCACTTCTTATTTTTCACTGAAGCATCAATCCTCTTTCCATCTGCTTTGGCACTTAAGCACACACTTGTGATCTTTTTCAACGGTTTTCCCCCTCCTCTACTTTCTTTGGAGAGGCTGAGCTGGAGGTGGAAAGAAAGCCAGTTTGAGATGCCAGAAGCTGATGGGAGGAGGAGGAGATGTCGATTATGGGCGGAGCCTGAATAAACAGCGAGATTTTTCTCGAATGAAGGAGAGAAAAAATCCGACAACTCTCTCGACACGCACAGCACAAACTGCAATACTCTTTCTCCCACGCTATGTCACAAAAGCCAGATATTTGCCAGGTATTGTACATACTAGTTTGGTAGAGAAACGGAAAATTCGTCACGTTTTTGTAATTATTTCTTTCACGATTAATTTCAATTTGCGTCACTGTCTTTTCTGGCAGCTGGCCGCGCTCAGGATTGGCGCGAGTACTTACGGCCAGAGGTCAATGTCGAGGTGGGGGAGGGGCAGGTTTGGTACCCTGCTGGTATCAACGCAAAGGCAGGCAAATTATGTTTGTCGGACAAACAGGCAGGCAGCTGGTCTGGTCGGTTCTTCTTGCGTCCGACCACACGAAAGTCTCGGTGCCGTATTAGAGAATGGGTTTTCGTTCACTGCCTCCTCCCCTCCCCCCTTCTCTCAGCACCTTTTGCCCGGCCGGTGTCGGGTTCTCCGATCCTCTCTCCTTCCTGACCGTGGGGTCGGTGTGTCATATGGCAATCGAGAAAAAAGAGGGAGGGAGGAAGGAGGAGAAGGGGGCAGCCGGCCAAAATTGTGCTCTCTCTCTTTATCCGCTTAGGAGGAGGTGGAAAGAAACACCCGGTGTCGGAAGAAACAGCGAGCGGTACCTGTTGTCCCCCCCCCCTTTTTTCGTCCGTCCCCCTATACAATAAACTGACGGCCGCCGCTCTGGGTTAAGGTCAGGAGAATCTCCCTCTTTTTTTTTTATCCTTCCCCGCTTCTTTTCCATCCCTCACATGGTGTCGCGGCGACAGAAACCGCCCTTTTTCTCCCCCGGCGCCTCATTTGTGGAGAACTCGGGGCTTTTGTTGCATGGATGAAAGTGGGAGGGATGGCTAAGGTGAGAGAGCAGATCTGATAGCGGACAGCGGTATCCGGTCATGTACATACAGTACTAGTAGTAGCAGCTCTGTTTTTTGGTACTCCTTCGTGTGTGTACTACCTAGCAGTGGTGTGGTGTAGTAGTACAGCTCTTTATGAGACCACCTGCTTGCTTTTGCGATGCTTCCGGGGGTGCCAGGGAGGAAGAGGGACGGGAAAAGACAGGCGGTCAAATAGAGGAGAGAAAAAAACGGAAAATTTTTCCTGCCACTTGAACCGTCCGTTTGCATGCACTTCTCCTGGCTACACACTTTCCGATCACGTTAGTCACACTATCTGCCGACACCGACGCCGGCTCTTTTGCTTCCCTCCACCCCCTCCCTTTCTCGGTTCGTTATCACGCCCAACACCAAAAGCTCTAAGGCCGTCCTCCGATGTTTACGGAACTTTGAACGAGTAAAAAGCCCGACTCTTCGTGTCTGCCTGCTGTCCTCCTTAGTCTCATTTTCACACACACACCGTCATACGCTAAATGTGTAAGCATCGTTGAAGCAATTTTGTCTGGCTTTTTTTCTCCTGGAGGAATGGTCCTGATATGGCTTTTTAAGAAAGTTTGTTGAAGTTTTTTCTGTCCGGTTCACTACACGCCGTTTAAAAATAAAAGTGTGTGACATTTCTCCAGCGGTTGCCTTTCAACGGCCCCCTTTATCCTCCCCCTACAACGTCGACCATCCCTTTCAATTTCTAAGAAACAAAAAAATAGGGGTGCAGCGTACGTACACAATGAACACAGACATCATCGTCGTCATGAAATTTTTACGGTTGAAAGCGAAGCTGAGAAGAGGAAGGCTTCACCAAGGAAAGAAAAAAACCTATCAAGTACGGTATGTACGTATTACAGCTCTAACTTTCGTTTCACAGAGCATGGTAGTAAAATGTTTGGCATTGAGGTAGTAGCATTAGGCACACTAGTAAACGTAGAGGCTGTCTGTGCTCCTGCCGCAAATAGCACTATGCTGCTACTCCTACGTGTGCGTGGTGAGGAGGTACCTGGGCAGATCGCTTTTTTTCCCCTTTCTGTCTCTCCTCCCGCTATGTTTCGGTGGTGGGTCCAGCGCATCCCTCGTGGTGGACTCAGAGGGAGGAGGAGGAGAAGCCATGGCAGGAAGCAGGTGTTGCGGCTACCAACTATCAAGAGAGAGGAGGGAGGGGGAATCCGGAGAGAGAAAGAAGAAGGTTGCTGCACCCTTCGCTGGGCATGCTCAGACCCGGAACGAAATTACTGTTGCTTGGTACTACATAAATGGAGTAACTTTGAAAGTTAGTTTTCTACGGTTATCGTCGAAAGGACTTCGGCACATGGGGAAAGATGATGTTCTTGTTGTCTCTCCTTTTCGTCTCTCAAGTTGTCCATTGTAGTGGGGGTGGGTGGGGATGTCAAGTCAAGAGCTTTGACACACCCAGAGAAATGATTGAAGTTTCGGATTCAGCTAAGTAAACCACCACCACCTCCTCCTTCCCCTCCTCTCTGGCGTGTCGGTCCAGCATTAGGAGGAGGAAGAAGCAAGCCAACGCGAGCTTCGTCTGCTTGGCTGGATGGAGGACGAGGAGACACTTCTCGCTTTCTGCCTTTTTGAATCATCAAGGGCCCGAGCGAAGGGAAGGAGACAGAGAGGAGAGAAATGTGTACACCACATTCACGTGGAATAACAAGACAAATATGACAAGACTGCTGCTGCTCAGCAAAGAAAGGAGCTGCAACTCTCTCTCTCTCCAGAGTGGAGAGATGAAGTAGGGACGCAGATCGGTTTTGGTGGAACCGGACAGCTTCGTAGTATGTGGATGGTGACTTCTTAACGTTCTTTCTTGCCCTGGAATGAAAGTTATCTTGGTGATGGTGGCAGTCAGGGCGGTTGGTTGCACTTCGTGCTTCGTTACTCGCGTTCATTGCCGCACCGCCGGCACAGCCGCATGCGGAACCATTTCTTTTTGCCAAGAAAAGTTTTCTTGGTCTAGAAACTCTTTAAGATTTTAGAAAAGAATGTGGCAAGGTCTGAATAACGAACGATGAATCTGATTTTTGCTTCTCTCTCGTTTTCATTTTGCAGGCGTTGTCGGCAACTGCTACTTCCCTGCCGCCTTCCAGGGTGAGTACGTCACCCAGACGTCGCCGTCGTCGCCGCCGTCGTTCACACCTCCCCCGAACGCCGCCGCCGCCCCGGTTTCCTACTCCTCGCTGTCCGTGCTTTTCGACTCCATCCCCGCGTGGGGAGTCTGCCGGCGGCGGATCGGGAACCACGTGGTGCTGATGGACGACACTGGAGGGCTCACCTGCTACCGGTGCTTCAAGATGGTGCTGCGGTCTCCCAACGTGGTCCAGGCGCACACGGCCGAGCTAGGCAGGTGCAGCGTCACCGAGGAGGGCGCCGTCAGGGACTGCCCGAACGACAGGGACATCGCGCAGGGAGAGGCCAAGGAGATCATACTTTACCGTGAGTTCAGCAAGAGAAGACAAAGTGTAGTAGTACTAGTACACATTACTCGTACATTGTAGGCAATGCAAGTCCCGATCCGCCCCCCTCCTTTCCCATGGAGGAGAAAAACATGCCTTTTCTTTCACCCTATTTCCCGGTCTCATTCATTGCGTCGGCCCCGGGGGCACGGCAAGGTAGTAGTAGTAATACGTACGGGAGTGACAGTGTTCGAACGACTGACTGACTGACCCAGTTCGTAGCGCGACCAAGAAAGAAGTGGACCATATTCCCGGCCTCCCCCGCCCTTCGCTCCTTTCGCAAAAGAAGAAATTTATACAACCACTACCGCGGAAGCAGGAGTGGTAACATAAGAAGGAAAGAAGGAAGGCACTAATTTGCGCCCCTGGGCGATTCTCCCTAGCGAAAACTCTCTCATCGCAAGGGACGAACGGTGGTGTGTAATGGATGGGGGGGGGGGGAGAAGAGAGGGCGGCACAAGAACGCTTCCGGCTAAAGAGGGAAGGAGGAAGGAAAAAGGGGGGAATCACGCGTCGGGAGAGGAGGGGGAGGAGGAACAGCGGGTTGGATGGGGACACGTTTTGATGGATGAGGACGTTCACTCCCTGCAAAAAGCTGACAATTGAGACCTTGTTCAGACTCTCTTTCTCTCTCTCGCTCCTGGTCCTCTCGTCATCGCAAAAGAGGCCAAAGCAATGACCACGCTTGTTTATCTGCACAGAGAGGAGTTGGAGGCACTGTTGTAGTACTGGAGAGGAGTAAGGCGATTGCGGTTCGTCTTCAACCTGCTGACGGCATCTTGCTCCATCCAGAGCTCCCAGCTCCTTCCTCCTTTTCTTTCTCCCACAAGCCATTTTCCGCGAACGGGGAAAAAACACCAAAGAAACCATGTGAACGTACCTCATCCTACGTGTCTTCTCTCTGTCGTTTACTACATAGTGGGTACAGTGTACGTTACATCAAGCTTGCGCATAGTACAGAAGTTGATTCAGGAGTACACCGCTGTTGCCGTTCTTTTTTCCCAAGGGACATAAAAGAGATTGGAGGATAACTTCCTGCATGTGAAGCTTAAGGTACTGTAACTGCTTTAAATGGAAGGAAGCTCTTTTTGTTACTAATTTTGTCTTTGCTCTTTTCCGTCCCATCTCCACTCTGTTCCTCCTCCTTTTCACACGGGCAGGAGGAAGGAGGAGGAAACCTGGAAGAAGGAGAAGGCTGCAGAACAAGTCACACAAAAGTCGGACGCAGACAGGCGCCCCCCCCCCCTTCCCCCCTCCAGTCCAGCTCGCAGCGAGCGGGCATGTTACTGCCGCCACTTGAAGTCCCCCTCTCCCTGTCCAGTTATCGTTATTATGGGAGGAGGCACCACCACCTAAGGGAGGCAGCGTGAGAAATCTTCCCAGGAAGCCAGCGGAAGAGAAAACGCAATTCCCCGTCTATGGCAGTATGTTTGGCTGCCGTTTATAAAGGGGAATGAATTTTTTTTCCTCCTTATATTTGCGGAAACAATATACTCGTACTACTACTGGTGGACGGGGCTTGCAGTTTCTTTTTTTCGAGGAGTCAGATGTTTTTCTTTCCCAAATTTATTGCGATCTTTTCCCCCTTCCTTTATACTCTCTACTACTATTACATACGTACAGTTCTCTCGGCGTCATTCATCTCTGGTTTTGCAGCAGTAATGTCCGTCAATCACAGTTACTACGTAGCGAAAGAAGGAGAATTGGAGCCGTTTCTCTCTTTTGGAGAATCACTTGGTCTTCGCGCGCGCATGCGTGTGTGTGTGTGTGAGTGTGTGCACATGCCGCCGCCATTGCCCTGCTTCGTGGAATGCCCTATAAAAAATCTCCCTTTCCAGCTTAATATTCAAGGAAAAAGACCAAAGGCACAGTCACGAGTGGGATCGCAAAAAGGGAGAGGTGGAAGAGGAAGGGAGTAGGTACGGTCACTATGGTAGTATACGTAGACCACTACTCGCAGGAAGAACCGCCCTCTCCCGTATGCAAAGAAGATCCCTATCAGAAATCTCACATGCGCTGCTTTAAATAGCGTGTGTGCCTGGGAGTTCGTAGGAGGAGAAAGAAGGGAGAGGAGAGGAATTGGAAATGTGCGAACAGGACCAAATCTTTATGTACTACAGCATATGTACAGGTACAAACGTTTCTTCCTCTTTCTTTCAGGCACGAAGGGTTTCATGGGCGAACCCGCCGTCAGCCCCACGTATTGCCCCATCAACGGCGCCTACAGTTTCACGTACTCTCTCAACGACGGCACGGAGAACACCATGGAGTGCGCCGAACACACCTCCGAGATCGCTGACTGTCCCTACGGGTTCGGGTTCGACCTCAGCTTCAAGGGCTGCTCATTTGGCAGCATGGGTGAGGAATCCTTGGCAGCGATTTAACTACGTTGAAGTCGCGGTGGTTGTCATCAGTATCACCATTTTTTTCTGCCTATTTTTTTTAGACATGTCCTTCCACTGTTTGGGCGATTGGGAGGGGGCGAACGGCGAGCGCTTCGTTGCCCTGATGGACACGAAGGCGCAAGCGGCGCGGTCGGGCAGGAGCGGCAGGTTCGGCGCAGGCGCCGGCGCAGACGGAGAACAGGAGAGCAGCAGGCCCAGATACCGTTGCGCGGTGAGGATGCATACGATTCTCCTCTTACACACACGTTTCTCCATCCCTTTTTTTGCGGCATCGTCTCTTCTTCCTGCCTTTTTCCTTCTTCCTGGTCACGCACACAAATTGCAACGTAGGGAGCAGGTGAGAGGGCATCGGCGTCGGCGTCAGTCGAAACCGGCGCCTTCGGCCACCTTTGACTTCCTTTCCTCTCTCTTTTCCTCTTATGAAATTCCTGTGCTTTATGCTCATGCGAGGAGAATCAGGCTTGCGGAAGAATAGGAAGAAGAAAAAAATTAAGAGATGCCCATCTGACCTCCCACTTGTTTTTGTTCCACTCTCTCTAACAGCTTTATAGCGAGGATGATGAGACCGGCGAGGTCCGCCTGTCGCTCTCCTCCGACTCAACCTGCACGTCTAATCTGCGCTCCGCCTCCGACGGCTACGAGACCCTGACGCTTCACCCCAGGGCCCCCAGGCCTTGGCCCGCGGAGGTGATTAGGCCTCCGCCAACGTCGTCGGGAAGCAAAGACGGCGGCCCGTGCACCCTGCCCGAGTGGTCTCAGGGAAAGTGGGAACACGTCCACGTGCAGGACGGGTCGCTCATCCTCAGGGACCAGCGGGACTTCAAGACGTACACGGCCAAGTGCGTCGGCAGGATGGACAACAACTTCGTAAGGACCCGCAGACACCACCTTGGCAGCGCGGCCGGACCAGGATTCCACGAAGCGGACGAGTATGAAGAAGAAGAGGAGGAGGAAGAGGAGGAAGGCCGATACTTGATCTACGTCCGCACTCACTGCGGGGACGAGCACTACAAGTGTCTCTGGCTGAAAAACAGGGGAACCAACGCACTGGAATTCCAAATTGGTGAGTATGATCAACTATAGCTGCTCGCACAATTTGTAATTTCTTTCTTTTAAGGATTTAGCTACTTTGCATAATTTGTAATGACAGGAGAAAATCCGCAAAATGTCGAAAGATGATTCTTTCTTGTCGTGCAGAAGAACCCTTGCTTTTCGGCCGTCCTTTTGTTTCCTAGATTAGCCGCGTACTACCTACCTTACAGTACTACCCAGCTATTTTCCCCTCCACATGGGCGTAGAGACACAAAAAAATACGTACCACAATTGCTCTTTCCTTAACTTGGCTTCCTTCCTTTTTTTCTTCATCGACGTGATGACAGTCTTCAAGGTGGGTTGGCTAAAATTTTTCCTCACGTGGCATCCGCCTCCCCCTTTCCTCTCCAGTTGCATTGGCACCTGTAATTTGCATGCCATTGATCATTCTCCACCTTCCTTCCTTTCCTCCCTCTTTTATCGCTGTGTGGTCCTTCCTCCCTCCCCTTCCCTCCAACCAAGCCACCGCCATTACACAACACGTGGGTCGGAAGCCAGCGGGGAGTGCAAAGCGAGCAGTGGCGCCCTTGAAAGATATTTGCGTTTCCTTTTCGTACGTAACCCCTTAAAAAAAATTACTTTTCAGGCCTGTACACCTCGAGCGATCACAACGAGAGTCTCTGCGCCGACGACAACTTCCTGGACCGGACGTGGGTGACGCAGGGGCGAGCTGAGGTAACCGAACCCACACCCTACCCGATCATCGGGGAGTACACAGGCGTCATCCCGGACACGGACGGGCTCTGCGCGAAACTCTACTCGGACTGCAACAACCCAGAGATCATGTTCTACACTATCTTCAACTGCTTCAATCGGTCGGAGGTTTATGAAGGTGAGAAAATAAAACTTATGAAATTGTCTTTCAACATTTAAGTAAGTGCTCCCTTCAAATCTAGAACGCGAATACCGCTGCCTCGGACAGTGGGAGGAGGACGGGCTGATCTACACATACACTGAGCGTCGCGACACCATCGGCCACGAGTGCTTCGTGGGCCTGGTCACCGTCAAGGGGGACATCTTCCTCCGGGAGGCCGGCACCAACTGCGAGCGCGGGCAGGAGCCGCTCAAGTACGGCATGCGGCTTACGCAGGTGTCCAAGTGCTACGGCAACCGGAGGCACCACCAGCACCGGTGGCGACAGCACCACCGGGACAGAGACAGAGCCAGGGGCAGCGGGCGCCCGACCACGAGGAGGCCGGCGCGGACGAAGCCGTCGTCGGCAACGGCGCTGCCCTCCTGGAGGGAGCGGGAGCTGA
>JAAUYM010062666.1_pt1 | contig 10423 bp, 10 predicted proteins | sample 7278001 | NCBI WGS metagenome assembly JAAUYM01 (sample SAMN14350224, study PRJNA611818) | marine sediment metagenome | isolation source: surface marine sediment (1.8m) | place: French Polynesia: Moorea | collected 2018-08
CTTCCTGCCATAATACAATATACATTATTCTGTTGAAACCCGCCATTTAGTGCTTGCACATACCGCGCCACGGCCACCCACCCCACCTCCCTGTTGCTTACCCCCCCCCCCCTCCCCCCGCTTGGTAGCAGTACCACAGCGCCCCCTCCTTGAGGCCTAGGCATAGTTGTGGTATGTCAGTTATGCGACAGAAGTGCAAACAATGTCCCCGAGACACCTATAGCATGAATGTTCGCATGCATTTCATGTTCCTCAACGTAGCCATGTATGTGTGCCTTGTTTTCTTTCGTGTTTTGTTGCACGGGTCAAACCCATTTCTTTTGTAACCGTGGATATACCAGGAGTCCACGTTTGTAATAATGCTTGTCTTATTTTCTTTCCCCCTTTTTTTAACAAACCTAGCTTCGATTGTGGGTACTATTTTAAAAAGAACGATTTTTTTTTTCATCGTCCTATTAAAATCTTCTCCAGTCTTTTTTTTTCATCTTTTCTACAATCTAGTACATAAAATAATTGAGCTGGAGGAGGCTCGGACAGATGCGTAGTTGACGGGGAGTTTGGATAGCCAGTCTCCTCTAGTAGGAAGGCAAGGTCTGGTTCAGAGATTCTCAACCTTTTTGGACCGCGCTCCACTTTAGTATCGCTAGAGCATCCCACGATTGACTCTACTACATAGTACAGAAAAAAATATTGTGGAGAGAGGGTAGAGTTGTGACCTCACAACTGTTGGGTTGCGAACCTCTGGTCAAGTTACAAAATGGACTTTTTTCTGCCTTTCTCCTATACCGCACCTTCCTGTACAAGGAAGGAAATAAACTTAATTCTACAGGGTCCTTCCCACATTGCTCAACCGAAAAAAAAAGCCAATTTGTATTCGCTATCGAGTAGCCACGTCTTGGGGAATAGGAAAACGGTGAAACGAGAAGGTGGTTAATTGCTGCCGGGCTAATGTGAAGGTGGGGAAGGCGAAAGACCCCAAGGTGCACTTTTTTGAGGGGAAGGGTAGGACGGTGAAAAAGTGCGCCGAAAAAATGCATTTTCCTAGAAGGCTTTTCCATCATCCGTTACTTAACCCTCCTTCCGAACTCCTTTACTGGAGGAGCCCCCCACCCCACCCCACCCCCGACCCCACCAGGTGGAAGAGAGAAGGGAGTCTCTCCATTTAGCCACTCCTTTTTGTAAGCCGAGCGCCGCTTTGTTCTCCTCCCTCCTCCTCCTCCCTTTCTGGCGTCTCTCCCCATGCACGTCGGGAGTTATTGATTAACGATACCGCGCGACATATGCCAGGAGAAAGAAGGAGAGAGAGAGAGAGAGAGAAAGGAAGCCAGGTGAGAAGGAAAGGAGGAAGAATTTTGTGTTTGGCCGAGGAGAAAGGCCCTTCTTCTCCTCTGTTGCACCACGCACTAGGCACACACGTAAGCTGGCGTTGCTAGAGGCGAATGTCGAGTGTTGGGAGTTGCTCCCTCTTTTCTTTTCTTTTTTTTTTTTTTAAGCCAGCCGAAGAGAAGGCAGACGTGCGTGCTTTAGAAAAGACTTTCGGTGGAGGGAGAGGAAGAAGAGGCGAAGTTCTCAAAGTTTTTTTTCCCCCAAACCACCTGCTGAAGACAAATCTCTCGTAGGTGTCTTCGTGTCTGGTCTCCTCCCTTCCTTCTTCTCTGATGACACTTGAGAAGTGACCCCTCCCCCCCCCTCCCTCGCCTTCCCCAATCAGGAGTTGGTAAAAGGCCACCGTCGGGAGAGGGAGACTTGTCAAGAAAGAGGGGAGTCAAAGGAAGGAAGGGTCCTCTCGTACGTGCTTCTTTCGTCTCCCTCCCCCCCGCCCCCCTTCCTCCTCAAGTTGGAGTCCACTGTCAAGACCGGCTGTCCACTTCCGACGACGACGACGGCGGTGGCGGCGACAAGGAAGGGGGAGGAGGGATTATGTTGGCACAGGAGGAGGAGGATGTCGACGAAGAAGAGGAGATATTTTTGTCGTCGTCGTGGCGCGTCCGAGAAAATGAGATGGAAGAGAAAGAAGCCTTCTCTCTCTCTCTCTCCTCTCATGTTTGTGTTGCCGCCACCTCTCGTCACCCTTCGCTGGTGTGATCCCCAGGAGATGAAGGAGGAGGAGGACGCGAAGACGAAGAGGACGATGACGCATGGAGAGACGGAAAAGAAGAAGAGGGAAGAAGAAGAAGCTTCGATTCTTTAACAGAGAGGAGCTGTGTGTGCGTGTGTGTTAGTGCTTTCTCTCCCTCCTCCCTTTCGATCTGTGTCGGGCCGCGGGTGCCACGTTTGTCTTGGAAGCCCTGTTTGTGTGTCTTTTGCTCAAAGGAAGAGAGAGAGAAGGGAAGGGTGGGTGGGAAGCCCTCCTGCTGTCCAAAAGGGTGTAAAAGTAGGAGTTTGTGGTACGATCTGAACAGCACTCGCGTACACGATTTACTCTTTTAAAATGCGACTGGCCGCTTGTCTTCCTCCCTCCCCCCTTCTTTCTGGACCAACATCAATTTTCAAATAATCCCAGAGAGCATTAGGAAGGAGCCTAGGGAAGAGGAGGAGGGGGGGGGGGCTGGCGGGTAGGAAAAGTCTCCACAGAATCCCCTGCCTCCCCTCTCTCCCCTGAGCTTTTATAAGAGGATCAAAATCGCAGCCAAGGAGGCGGGGAGAAGGCTGCGGGATTATTGCGAGCAGAAAAAAAAATCTTGTTCCTCCTCCTCCTCCTCCCCTTTCAAGGAAAAGCTACTGCACATTTTGAAACGAGTGTTTATACTAGTACGCGAGGAACTTTCCTAGATTGACTTTGGACGAAGTCGGACTGTTTGTTGGGGAGTCAAAGGGCGTAACTTCTCCCCCGTGAAGAAGGAAGTCAAAACTTGAGAGAAAGGAACCCGGAGTACCCCCCAACTTCGATTTACTACAGTGCCACAGCGCTCTGGCGACTGCCACCTTGACGAGAAGTTGTTTCCGAAAGGGGTGGGGGGGGGAGGTCGGTCTCTGAGGACGGGGGGAGGAGAAGGTGGAATGGGTGAAGGAGGAATGGCCTCTCCTCTTCCCTCCCTCTCGGAATGCCTCCGTGAGGAAACTTTGAAAAGGAGCGTCTCTTTGTGCTGCGGCTGGTGGTGATGGTGAAGTGAAGACTGGGAGTTTGACCTGTCAAGCTCAGGGTTGCCAGGTCGGCTAATTAAAAAAAAGCCAGACAATGTTTTTAATACAGGCCAGATAGTAAATAAGACAATGTTAAATAAGCCAATTAACCCGATTTTTTTTAGTTTTATTGTTGTTTTTTTATTAACAAATTTTAAGCAAGAGATGTTGGTAACAGCCAAATTTTTTCTGGAATCTGGCCTTAAAAGAAGCCAAGCTGGCATCCCTGGTTAAGCCGACGACAGACGACGCGCAAAGTCTGCGCTAGGACGGCCCCTAACGTAACACAGTGCGATGAGCGTGTGATATTGGATGGGGGAAATATGAAGACGTGACAATTTGTGAGGTGAGGATGCTTGTTACAAGTGTGCAGCTGGTCTGGTAGACATAGAGAGGAGGAGGAGGAAGGGGGGAGGGGAGAATGAAGAAAGGCGGTGGAGGGGAGAAAATTAAATTCCGGCCGCCCTGCTTTCCTTCTGGTAGTGTTGTGTATGTACTAGTGTAGTAGATAGCAGTAGTAGTGGGAGATAGATCCGCCATCACCAAGATGCGAGAGGAAGGAGCCTAAATAATTTATTTCTTTGTTCGCCGAAAAGGCGAAGAGGAGGGGGGGGGGATGGGGGAGGGAAAGAAGACGAATTTGATTGGAAGCATCCTTTTCCTTCTTCCGGGAATCCATTTGCTTTTTGTATTATTTAATTTACAGGCTTTTTTTTTCTCACTGGCGAGAAAAGGCAAAGGCAGGAGTCGCAGACAAGGGTTGGGAGGACGCCCCGAGGATTGATGGGTCGCCCGTAGTAGTAGCTACTGTACGACACTACCCGTACATGTATCAAGATGTCCTCGGGCAGGGGGAGTAGTAGTATACACTACCGTGCATACACACGGTCAGTCCTGCCTATGGAAAGTCTTTGTGTGCATTGTGCTCTTGTTGCAGGATAGATTAATGTTTGGAGATAGTGTCTCTCCCCTCTCTTTCTGCAATTATGTATGCACGTAGTAGCCAAGTTGCTCACACAAGTTGCTCAGGGCTTCCTATGCATAGGAGAAGGCATCGCTTTCAGGTTTCCTTTCCAGCAGGCACTTCAGAAAGAAAGAGTTGTATCCAGGTTGAAACTGAAAAATTTTACTGAAATAGGAGGGCCAAAAAATAAAGTCCTCCTCCTCCCCCTCCCGCTCCTGTGTAGAAAGGATTCTCCGAGGTGCTAAATCACGACAAAGCCTGAAAATTTTAGAGGCACCCAAACCAGGGGAAGGGAAAGAGAAGAGAGAGTGGAGAGGAGAGGAGAGGAGAGAAGGCAAGAGAGAGAGGGCTTTTGGGGTCCCATCCTAAATTAATTATGTATTCGGTGGTTTGCCTCTCTTAAGCAACCAAAGTTGAGAGAGAGGGAGGGGAAAGAGAGGAGGAGGAGAAGGAGGAATCATCCTGGGAGAGGCTCAAGTTTAACTTGTCCTGGACAGTCGTCCCAACTCGTCCTCCGCCGCTGTCGTCTCCACTGGCAACAGGAGGAGGGAGAGGGGAAGGAGGGGGGGCGCTAATCAAGCTAATGGAGACACTCTCGGTGTCTCAACGAGGAGAAGCTGCTCCTTTCATTTCCCCTTATTTCTCTCTTTGTGTACCTAGAGGGTTTTTTTTTTTAATCCAGAATCACGAAATTTCGCACTGTGTTACGCGCGGTTATGCAGAAGCTCTGAGGAATTAATTGACTAGCAGGATGGGCAGTGTGTGCAGCTCAGGGAAGTCTACGGCGGACCCCGCCGCCATCAAGGTCTCCTCGTCCAGCCTGAAGAAGACAAAGAAGACCAAGGCCAACGGCAGGGTGAAGGAGGACGACGAGGACAGCTGGTCCAGCGGCAGCGGAAGCTCCGGCAGCGAACCGTCTCGACCGCCGACGCCCTTCAGCCGACCCCTCACCGGCAGGGTGGCGCAGAGGCCCAGGACCACCACCATCTTCGAGAGGGAGTCCGACGCCAAGAGGGCCGCCGCCGCGGCGGCGGCCGCGACGGCGGGACAGGCGTCCGCAGGGGCGACGCCGCTGATGTCGCAGAGGTCCTCCGCGGCCCTGCTGACGGTGGACCCGAAGCCCCCGTCGCAGCCGCCGCCGCCGTCGTCGTCGTCGCCTGTGCTGGCGGCGAAGTCGGCGGTGGGGCCGGAGGAGACGATGCCGCCGCCCCTCTCGGCCAGGAAGGTGTCGGCCAAGATGGCGGACCAGGAGGAGATCGAGAAGCTCAAGGAGTTCCTCAGGGAGAAGGGCTTGTAGCCTCGCCCCTCCCACATCTTCCTGCCACGGGATGGGAAGGCGTTCCCTCGTCCCGATTCCCGAGAGAAAAAAGGAAAAGATTTGGCGCTCGTTCGGTGCCAGCCAACGGTCAACTCCGATAAAAGAAAATGATGTGGGAAAGCTCCTCCTCCCTTTTGTCTGCAGAGTCAGCGTCGGTGAAAAAGAAAAAAAAATCGTCGCGGTTCTCCTCCGACGTTGCCAACATTTTGGGGTGGGTAGGTGGGTGGGTGAGAGAGAGAGAGAGAAATAGAAGGCCCAGTTCACGCTTTGCGGTTCCCATGGGTTCTTAGCACACATGTGCTAGCACATGTGCAAAGATGTGATACTCTCGATTTATTGTACTACGTACAGTACATACTAGTATATTTTGAAGGAGGAGGAAAAAAAATGTGACAATGCTAGCTGAAAGCGAACATCAATAAAGCGATGGGTTACTCCGGTTGTTACAAAGCGGCAGTTAATGACGGGAATCTCTACTATTTGACTAAGAGCTGAGCGTCCGTTCCTCCCCCCCTTCCCCCTCGCCCTCTCTCTTCCTTCTCCTCGATCTCATTAAAAGACTTAATTGGATCCGAGCTTCTAGGGAGGGGAGGAGATATCTCCATTTCTCACCCACCCGGAAAAGGAGGGAGGGGAGGGTGGAGCTGCTGACCAGATCGTCCCTTCCGTTGGTGTTTGGGGCATCATCAACACGTTGCTTCCTCCTTCCTCCTACTGGTGGAACAAATACGCCATGTTTGTCCTGGGCAAAGAGAAACGTGAGAAGGGGATCGACGCAGCGCAGCATGCATCACCGGAGGGGGGGGGGGAATCCGCTTTTAAGGCGGACGATTGCATCGAAAGTGCTTCTCCTAGGCTAACACCCACTTGAAATGTCTCCCTTTTACTCTCCTTGACCTTCCTGAATAAGAAAGGAGGAGTGCAAGTGCTCGGGAATGGCTTTTGCCTCCTCGCTTTCTCCTTTCTCCCTCCCCCACCCCCCACCCCTTTCACACTCCCGCCGGCCCAAAAATTGGGTCGTGTACTCCGCAGTAGTCTGGCGCTCCCACAAATCTCGACTGCCCGATCCTATGCCCGCCTGGCAAGATGCGGCCTACCCGTCCGAAAAGTTAGGTGGGCCCAGTGTGAGATGGAAGATGGGCGGCGGGGGGGGGGGGGAGAGAAAAGGGACTGCCTACTTGGCTGTCACGCCACTGGGAATAAGTGTCACACGAGAGCCCGCCGTCTCTTCTCCTCCTTCACTTTCCCTAGGAAGGAAGAGGACGGGGGGAGGAGAGCTGCGCATATCTATTCGTACAACGGTGGAAGCTCTCTCCTGGTCTGGAAAAAAAAAAGGAATGGGAAGTGATGTGTGGGAATGGTAGCAAGTATGCTAGTAGAGGATGAAACTGAGACGAGTGGAGAAGAAGGTCTCATTTCGCATTCGCTCCATTAAGCATAGCTAAGCACAGACACATTCATTATGTCTTCTGTACCAGGAGATTCTCCTCCTTCCCCCAATAAGCTTTCAGGAATGCTAATGAGACAGGGAGGGGTGTGTGTGAGTCTTTCTCTCCTGATCCTCCCTTGGGGCTTTAGGTGAGGAAGATCTTGAGAGGGTCTCTTATCTATCTCAACGGCTCTCATCCATATCTTTCTTGCAAAACCGAGGATTTTGTGTATTTCCTACTCTCTTTAAACCAAGGAAAAAGTACTTAGCGTTTGACAAGTCATTTTTGTTTTTCACAAAAAAAACAGGAGCTATAAACCTCTCATCTGAGAGGGAAGGTAGAACAGATCTGATAAAAGAAGTGGAGCGTAGCAGCAGCAGTAGTGTCTCTGGGTGTTTGTGTGTTGCTCGGGTGCAGCAGAGTGGGAGCTTGCTGGCTGCCCACTTTATGGAGAGGAAGGAGGAGAAGGGAGGAATGTGAAAGTGCATTTGAGACTGCCTCCCTCGATCTCCCGAGAGAGCAAGAGGGAGTGGGGAGGAAGAGTGAAGAGCCTTTTTTTGTGTGTGTGTTCGGAGGGAAAAAAGATTTGTGTGTTGGGAGGAGAGAGAAAATGTGTAGAGAACATGTAGGTACTACGCACGTACCGTACCGGTACAATACCTACAGTACACAATGTACGTGAGGAAAGAAGACGACATTGCTTGTGTTTAATGGTGTGGAGTGGAGACTATACCTAGTACAGTATTGTAGATGCTCCCAGTGAAGGAAAAGAGAGCGTGCTTTTATTAGGGCTCCTTTGTCCTAAGAGTACTGTAGGGTACTTTACTTTCTCATCTTCTACCCCTTGTGGTATTCCCGGTAGGACAATAAGTCTGAGAATGCAGAATCTCTTGAGTGCTCAGTCATTCCAGACAGCTTTCTAAACGGCTCCCTTCGTTTTCCCGTCCTCCCCGGTAAATATCGTCGGGAGCTCTTTTCTCCTCTCTGAATAAAAGGGGGGGGGGGAGGGAGGAGGAGGAGGAAAGCATTGTGTAAGGCAGCCCTAATTGAAAACGAGATTGTAGTAGGTTGAGGCAGTAGAGTGGCCCTCCCCCCCAGTCTAGTAGGTAGGTGCGTACACACATAGGATAGGGTGTGCCCGACCAGGAGAAGTCTCCAGAGGCGAGAAGGCCCCTCAGTCTGACTTCCCTTTCTACTACGTACGTACGTACACTTCTGGTATCGGGTCACAAATCAGATCAAGAAATGGGTCTTAAAGACATTAGAAAAGGTAAGAAGTGGACGACTATGTACTGCTAGGACTACCTAGTACCGAACTCAAAGCACAGTGAATCTTAGCAACGTTTTTTTTTTTGTCTGTTTTCCTTTTCGCGCCAGGTCACTTGCACCAGTCAATTTCCCGATTGTGCTGTACTACTTACCAGGTAGAACCGTACTAGTATTCGTGTGCACGCACTGTACGTATGACTTTCTGAGTCTACTTTTTTAATATTAGTGTGTTGTCTCCCTGCCTCCCTTTTTTTTGGGTTTCCTTCTTGCCGTTTGATATTCATAGAAACGGTTCCGGCAGCGGCAGCATCCGTGCGATCTTGACCAGGAAAAGGGAGAAAGGAAGGAAGGAATAATAAGACTCTTCCTGAATACGGAATCCGAGCCTATGCGTACGTAATGTAGATTATTGCCCGACGCAGAAAGGAAAAAGAGGGAGAAAGAGGCCTACTACTATAGTAGATTGCCCAAGATCAAGATGTGTGCGGTACGTACCAGCGTGAAGGCGTGGTGGCTATGCGATATTGATTCCCTCCCCTCTCTCCCTCTCCTCCACCTCACCTTTGTTGCCGTGTTGCTGCCCACCTTCTCTGGTGCAAGGAGCCAATAAGTTGTAGCACCAATGAGGGAGGGAGGAGGCTGCCGAGGCCGGAAAAAGCGAGGAGGAAGGATCTGGATCGGACGTTGCCTGCTCAGACGTCAGGAACAGGAATGAATTAGCTGACTAAGTAGGGATTATTTCATAGTAGTACTAGGATTGTACAGGTACATTCGACGGGTAAAGGTAGCACACCCAGTCCACACATGAAATTTTTGTACTAGTGCAGAGCTAAATAAATATATGTACTATAATCTGTGAAAAGTAAGTGTTAATCGCCTCCTTAAAGCTCCGTGCCCCATGCTCGCTTTCCTGGTCTCTAGATCCTGCGTTTAACCCCCTACCTGCATGCACGATATACCTACACTACTGCAGTAAAGTACCACGTTTGCTGCCTGTCTATTTTTGCTAATACAGTCGAACCCGCCCCCCTAAGTGGGAGTGGCCTAAGTGGGAATCCTGCTTAAATTTCAGTGAAACTGTTGGAGAGACAATTCTGTAATTTTGTTCGGGGTAAATGGGAACGAATTCCAGTAAGTTGCAATTCCGGACAAGTGGGCAAATTTGCCAACTCCCGACCATTCCCACTTAGGCAGCTTCGACTGTACTGACAAAATACGACACTGACAAGGAACCTTCATTTTCTCGACTTAGGAAACCGCGGAGGAGGCTGGGGAGGAGGCGGCAGAGGGGGTTGGGGAAAGGGAGGCGGAGGAGGAGGATGGGGACGCTCCGGAGGAGGCAGGGGGAGAGGAGGAGGCGGAGGCGGCTGGGGTTCGAGAGATCGCGGGGCAGACAGGTGGCGCGGCCACCACCACCACCACCACCATCGCCAGAAGGAGCAAAAGCTACCCGAAGGAGTGGACCCGACCAACTCCGTCATCCGGATGTTCCAGGGCCACTCCAGGGAGCTGGACCGCAAGCACGACAAGCACGAGCGCATCGTAAAGCTCTCCAGGGACATCACGGTGGAGAGCAAGAGGGTCATCTTCCTCCTCCACAGGATTCTCAGGTATTTTTTTGAGGCGGGGGGGAGTGGAGGGGATTTCTGGAACTTACCCTAAATCTCCCTTCCGGCTTGTTTTGACCAGTAGCGGTGCTCTCTTCAGTTACTTTCTATGTAGATTTCCGCTCAGTTCTACCTACGTACTACAGTGCAGAGTCAAAAGTGAATGGATGCATTTTTAAAATCAAAATTGAATTTCTTGTTTCTAGTAGAAGTACGTAGGTAGTAGAGGCATATTTTGTAACATTGCCTTCTGTCTAGTACAGAGGGTTATTTCATATTTCAGCCTCCCTTTTTTTTTTCTCCCCGTCCTGTCGCGGTAGTACTTTATGGGATGCGTCATTCCACTCTCTCTCCTTCAGGAGAGGGTTGGAAAGCAAAAAAGTAGTATTAAATGAGTCTCTTCTCTTCTCATTTCTCTCCTACAGCACCAGGCCCCCTTTTTCTTGCTTCGCTCCCTTTGTAGGCTAAAAAGCCCAGCAAGAAATTCCATTTCTCAAAACACTCTTTTTTTTTTCAGGGAGGACGACAAGCCCGCCATCCTAGGGGAGGCGGAGCACAAGCTGGGTTTCATCCGCAGTCGCTTCTGGTTCTCGGTGGCCAAGGAGCTGCAGGGGGAGGATCCGTACCAGTTTCTCAGAGCGTTCACGTCCGGTATAGCAGCAGCCCTGACTTGAATCTCCATCTTATTCCCCATTTCTCTCTTCCCCCCCCC
>JAAUYM010080458.1_pt1 | contig 10423 bp, 14 predicted proteins | sample 7278001 | NCBI WGS metagenome assembly JAAUYM01 (sample SAMN14350224, study PRJNA611818) | marine sediment metagenome | isolation source: surface marine sediment (1.8m) | place: French Polynesia: Moorea | collected 2018-08
GGTCATTTTGTTGAAATTTTTGGGTTGCTAAGCAATCCGGGATGCCATTGAAATGACTTATGTCCGCCTTGGCTCAAGCAGAGACCGTCAAATTCTCGGGGTTTTTTTTGTACAAACATTCCCCCATCTGATAATACTAGCATAAAGCTACGATCGCTTTGTTTGCACCCATTTATGGTGCATTTTTTTCGCACAAATTTGCTCTTGAAATGGACACCATCCTCGCGACGCTCATGTGCAGTACTCTTGGGACATTGTACAGGCAGTGTACCGGTACATGAAAGATTGAAATAGGTTGGGTGATTGTGTAGAACGCTCTTTTCGAAGCAGTTCTTGCAGCGCTGATCCTCCTACCTTCCCCTTTTTCTTCAAGTGAACGGAAGGCGGAATGAGCGACTTCGTCACTCCGCGAGGGAGGGAGCAAGAAAGACGGAAAAGGGAGCCAAGCCAGCCAGTTTTGCCAGGTTTGGGGCAATTGCGCCAAATTGGCGCATTGTGATGTCCATTATGAAGTATGACGTTCTTTATGCAATGGCCCAATTTTTGCGAGAGTTTGGGAAAACCCACGCGTGAAATTGGGAGGGGGGCTCAATTATTAACCTAGTGCAATTTGGCACAAAATTTGGTACAAAATTACTGAGTTTTTTGCAGTTTTTTTCTGAAAAAAATAGCTTAAACTAAACTATCTCTATAGAGTGCAAAAAGTGTAATAAAAATGCTTATATTAAACTGGTGCATTTTTTTTCTGCAATTGCGCTTTGATTTTCGGATACTTTTGTTAAAAAGAGTCTGGCAACACTGCAGCCGGGGCAGCTGCTGCTGAGAAGTGCACTGCATCTTCTCTTCTGTCGCCGCCAGCCGCGTTCACCCCGCACGTGGCCACGTCAGAAGCTCGGGAAGAGGTACTTGTACTCTGAGGATCTCCAGCATGTCGGGCCCGGCTAGGTTCGACCCGCCGAAGATCCAGGACAACCCCTCGGGATGGGGGCCCAACTCGATCCCGCCCCAGTTCAAGGATATGCCCTACCAGCCCTTCTCCAAGTCCGACCGGCTGGGAAAGGTACATCGAGGAAGGCTTCTCTTTTAGTCGTTCCCTGAATGCTAACTGCTAACCTGTCGGGTTTTTTTTCTTCTCAGATTTCTGATTGGACCGGAAACACCTACCAGGACAGGCGCTACATGAACAAGTACAACTCCCAGTTCGGTGCTGGCGGCACGCAGTACGCCTACTACCACGAGGAGGACGAGAGCTCCTTCCACCTGGTGGACACCTCCAGGAACCTCCGGCCTATGTACGGCAGGGGGAGGTTCTTCAGGGGGCGAGGAGGGTTCAGGGGCAACAACAGGTGGAACCAGCACCAGAACCAGAAGAACGCCGGCCAGCTTCAGGTCCTCAGCAAGGCGCAGAAGAACAAGGAGAGGTGAGGGAGGATGGTGTTCTTTCTTCTTTTTTTTCTGTGTGTCAAAAGAACGTTCATATTAAGGCAAGGCTTGATCTGTTTCTGGAGGCCCTTCCCGCGGCCCCTGCGACAATAATACCATTGCCAGACTAAACTTTGCAATTCAGTTCTTTTGTACGTGTTTCTTGTGTGAGTACAGAAGTGTATGTGCACAGACATATTGCAACTTGGTAAAATTCAGCTTCCCAACCAATATCGCTAGCGTGCATTGTTCAGTGATGGGTTGTACTAACGCCAGGGCAGGTGTTTGAATAGTGAAGAAAAAACTCTTATAGCAACGCAACCCAAATTTTGACCCCATCACTAATTACCACCAGTGGCGTAGCCGTTGGTGTGGCCCTAGTGCTACCAATATTGGTTGGGTTGCCTACATTCTTGCTCAGCACACACACACACGCGCGCGCGACTCTCTCTTCTTCTCCTGTCCTGTCCAGGGAGCGGCAGCGCCAGGTCCGCAAGTGGCAGCAGCAGCAGCGCGGTCGCCAGAACAACTATCGCCACGTCCAGCTGAAGCAGCGCGAGTCCTCCGTGACCGTCCGCCCAGACTGGGTCGTCATCGAGGAGATGGAGAAGTCGCAGCTCGGAAAGCTGTCGCTGCCCACGGTCGGAGACCCGGAAGACCTGGTAAGGAGATTCCCAGTTGCGTCTGACCGTATTTCCCGTCCCTGCACGTGTGGTGCCCATTGCTTTTTCTTTGCAAAAAAATAATCTGCTAATTTTGATTTCCCCTCCAGATTCGCTGTGGGACCATGGAGCACTATGACAAGGCGTATGACCGGGTGAACGTGAAGAACGAGCGTCCGCTGAAGCGCATCGACCGGGTCTTCCACACGGTGACGACCACCGACGACCCTATCATCCGCAGGCTGGCGCGGACGGATGAGGAAGCCTCGGTCTTCGCCACGGACACCATTCTCGCTACGCTCATGTGCTCCGGGCGCTCGCAGTACTCTTGGGATATTGTCGTGCAGAAGATCGGAGGAAAAATCTTTCTCGACAAGAGAGACAACACCGAATTTGGTGAGAGGATCATGGAGTAAAAAAAAAAATTAATTTAAGAAGACTAGATGCCTACGTGGAAGATTGTTTCTTCTAGACCTTCTGACGGTGAGTGAGACTGCTGCTGAGCCACCCCAGGATGAGGGCAACAGTCTCAACTCTCCACGCAACCTGGCACTGGAGGCCACGTTCATCAACCACAACTTCTCGCAGTTGGTGTTGAAGGGGGCAGACGAGACGGCCCACAAGTTCGAGGAGGACAACCCGTTTGCCGTGGAGGAAGAGGAGGGCGACGTCGCCAGCGTCGGATACCGCTATCGCAAGTGGGATCTTGGAGATGGCGTGAAGCTGGTAGCGCGCTGCGAGCATGACGCGGTCACCTTTGGGCCCAACAATGAGATCATGTTCCTCAACATCAAGGCTCTGAACGAGTGGGATTCCAAGGTAGGACAGCAGCCTCCTCTGGATTTTTTTTTTTTTTTTTGAAACTTGCAACTTTACATTAACGAAATTTTTGACGACAGTTCTCTGGCGGAGTGGACTGGCGGCAGAAGCTGGATGTGCAGCGCGGTGCCGTTCTGGCCAACGAGCTGAAGAACAACGCGTGCAAGCTTGCAAAGTGGACTGTGCAGTCTCTCTTGGCTGGATCAGACCTGCTGAAGTTCGGGTGAGAGGGGGCAGTTTCTGCTTTCCTTTCATGTCTGGTGAAAGTGATGCTCTTCTCGTTCGTATGAAGACCTGCAAGTAGCTTTGTGATATCTTGTCACAATTCCTGTTTTGCAGGCCGCTGTTTCAAGCATTAATCTCTGATTGCATGGAGTATTGCGATGAAATTTGTAGCTGACACGTGAAATGTCATGCATTTCATTCAAACATTCCTTGTTTAGGTACATCACTCGCTTCAACGTGAAGGACTCGTCACGCCACATCATCCTGGGGACGCAGCAGTTCAAGCCGAGTGAATTTGCTGCGCAGATCAACCTGTCCATGGACAATGCCTGGGGTGTGGTGCGCTGCATTGTGGACCTCGTGCGCAGCCAAAAGAACGGGAAGTACCTCATCGTCAAGGATCCCAACAAGCCTGTCATCAGGCTCTATGACATCCCAGACAACACTTTTGACAGCGAGGAGGACTCTGACTCTGAGGAAGACGGTAGGTTTGGAATACATGAAACTTGTTAAGCAGGTACGAGTGTATTAACTTGGCAGATTTTTATTATTACAGAAGACGCATTGGAAACGCCCCTCAGGGCCTAAATTATAAGGCCAGCTGAAGAGAAGATGAGGTCAAGTTCAGCTTGGACATTTGGTGGTGTGTCTACGATGTAATTTTTTTTTAATATTGTACGCATTGTTCCGTTTAATGTAATAATGTGCTCTTGCTTTTGAGTTTTCAAACGCTAAATACAGTTATGTACATTTTCGAAATTCTGACTTTTTTAACGCCATAACCGAGCGACCGAAGAACAGTCCGTTGACCCCACACTGAACCTGACAGGAGACATGGAGGACGGTAAGAGTGCGCGAGTGCAGGAAGACCGCGGACCACATGGACAATTTCAGGGATGTGCTCCCATCAACAGAAGCAATGAACAGTCTGTCGACTCTGTGGGAGAGCAACCCCTTAAAAATGCGCATCATTTTGCGCGTTTTGGCAAACGTCCGTTCGCACCACAGCGATATCTGTGGTTCGCACCGACTGCTTTTCCCGGCAGTGGGAGAACCCAACTCACGCAACCTTTCAAAACAAGAGGAATTTAGTATCAACTTTGCCTTCCTGGCTGCAGTTACAGCCGCTGCCTGGACACTTTATTTCCTACTTCAAACTTCGAACTTCATCTTCTTGATCAAGGACAAGCTTCACACTGGTCTGTAGCACGTGCTCATCAACTTGAACAGGATGGGCGAGTCCGCGTCGCCCTCTCCTTCCTGCGCGCTTTGCCGCCTTTCCTTGTCGGCATCCTCCACCTCCCCCTCTTCCGCCTTTTTCGGTCTTCTGACCTCTCGCACGACGGCCTCGGACACTCTCCTAGCTCTCAAGGTGTTTGAGGCCACCGGTGCTGAGGCGCTGGAGGGCTACGCCTGCCAAGGATGCCACGACCTGCTGGAGCAGATCGACCTGTTCGAGCAGAACGCGTTGGCCACCAAGCGGAGGCTGAGGGAGAGGATGATGGCGACGGACAGGGAGGAGATGGAACTGGCCGAGGAGCGGCACAAGAAGGGGAAAAAGAGGGGATGGCACAGGAAGAAGAAGGTGGAGGTCAAGGAGGAAGAAGCTGATGAAGAGATGGAGGAGGGTGCTGTGGGGAAACAGAACATTGAGGGAGAAACTTTGACGGAGGATGCCATGCAGGAGAAGAAGATTAAGGACGAAAGAGAGTCATCCGCGGCTCATTTGGAGCAGAAGGAGGAAGTAGAGAAGCCAAAGCACCTTGCCCAAGGAGAAGAGGAAGAAGAGGAGGCCGGAGGGGGCCAGAAGAGATCCAAGGTGGAGGAGGCCTTGTGCGACCTCTGTCCCAAGTCGTTCCGCGGCCCGCGTCTCCTGTCCAAGCACCTTTTCGCGATCCACGGCCTGGAGCAGAGGACGCCCTGCCGGCACTGCGGCCTCGTCTTCCCCAGCTACTCCGAGTTCAGGTTGCACAACGCCGCCGCCCACGAGAGGAAGAGGGCCACCTGCCACCGGTGCGGGAGGCAGTTCCAGACCGGGGAGGCCTGCAGGCTGCACATGGAGAACAAGCACGGGGCCGGAGCGGAGAGGGTGAGGGAGGAGGGGCGCTGGGTACTACTGGCCTGAGGCGGCCGGATCCAACTTTGTCCTTCATGCGTAGATGTGCAATGTAGAGTTACCAGATGACGTTACGTCCATTTTTAGATTTGTTTTTCTTTAAAAAAATTTCTCCCCTCAGAAGTTCATGTGCGAGATCTGCTCCCTGACGTTCACGACGAAGGTGCTGTTGTCGAGCCACAGCGCCGTGCACTCGGAGGAGCGGTCCCACCCGTGCACGCGGTGCGGGCGCGCCTTCCGCTGGGAGTCCAGCCTGGTTAGTCACGTGAGGGCGGCGCACGGCACCGGGCAGACCTTCACCTGCGAGGTCTGCGGGAAGGTGTTCAAGGTGAGCAGACCCACGTGAGTTTTGGTACAGCGAAACGTTGATTAAAAAAACAACAACACGTCGATCGGTTCTAATCGGCAAACGCACCACTTCTTCTCTTCTCGCCCGTCTTTTTACAAGGATCCCTCGAATCTGAGAAGCCACTCATACACGCACCTGGAGGTGAAGCCCCACAACTGCGTGGGGTGCGGCCGCGGGTTCGTCCGCCGGGGCACCCTCAGGGATCACGAGGCGGCTTGTCCGGAGCTCTTAAACAAATGATGGAGAAGTACCTAAAAAAATAAGTTTATTTGACGTGTTTAATTGTGTGTGGTAATTACGATACTGTGAAGCGCACAAAAATCTTAAATGCTGTGATGGATTATTATACATGCTGTTTGGTGTGAAAAATATGATATTTAACTCGCATAATTCTCACATTTCATATTAGTGAAACTTGCAGGAGTGTCTCTTCAAGCACTTCGACGATCAGGGCCATTGTGGAAAAATTGTAGGAGGAACAACCCACAAGGGCATAAGATAGTACTGTAATAAGATATGAAAGATGTTCTTTGTTCTAGGTACATCTAATGCAGTACAGTGGAATCCGCTTAGCATGTCGCCCATCAAATTCTTAAAGAGTATCTTGTTAACCGACACTGACGATCTGCTTCAGAGAAAGGAAGGCAAAATGGGACGGGTTTGGATGGAGGTATTAGCACCGACCTACTAAAGTAGAGGTTGCGAGAGTCTACGTACAATACCTTCCGAGCAGCTCGCACGCTCGCTCTTTAAGCAAAAAAAAAAAAAAGGGTAAACACCGACGGCGCTGCCTGCTGCTGCTTTTGTTTTCGTTGGTGGGTGAACACACTCGAAGAAAGTTTTTTTTTTTCTTCCTCGGTCTTTGGTCGACCTCGCGACCTCGAATGAGGCCGTCAGCCTGGGAGGTCGACACTGGACAAGCCTGAGCAAATTTGCACGAGCAGGAAATGACTTCAACCTTGTGAAAAACAGAAAAGAAAGGAAAGAGAAAGCCCCACCCCCACGATGCCGTCCGTCCACTCCTCCCCCGTTCGCCCCGTCCAGGCGACCTCCACTCCGTCGCCGCCTCCCGCCTCCTCCCCCGGAGGAATCCCGAGGTGGGTCTGGGTCGCGCTGGGCGGCGGAATTATCCTGGGCGGGGCCGTTCTCTACGTCTTCTGGGGAGGAGGAGGAAGTGGAGCGGGGAGGAAGGAGGGCAGAAGGCCCAAGGAGGCCACCACGGCGGCGTCCGCGAAGGTGGCGGCGAATTCGGGGCCGGTGAAGGTGGAGGACGTGCCAGAGGATGAGGAGGACTTGGTGACCTCTCTTCTTTTTTTTTTCGGAACAGTTATTTCAGCACTTTTCCTCACATTTTGAATGCCCTTTTTAACAGCCCACGGACCCTCTGCAGCTGTCGATCGCTCGGAAGAACAAAGGCAACAAGTACTTCAAGGGCGGTCGCTATGAGCTGGCCGTCAAGTGCTACACCGAGGCTATCCAGGGATGTCCGGAAGGCAGCGCGCACGACCTGGCAACCTTCCATCAGAACAGGTGGGCGACACTATGCTGTTGGGGGTGGTTCAAGGTAGTTTAGAGTTTCCAGATTGCATTACCCCACTTTTAATAAGATTTTTGAGCTAACCTAAGTGAATTCAATAATAACGCCCAGGGCCGCCGCCTACGAGCAGCTGGAGAACTTTGAGTGCGTCCTGTCCGATTGCACCCGCGCCCTAGAGCTCAACCCCAAGTACGTCAAGGCCCTCGACAGGAGGGCCAAGGTGCTCAGGAGGCAGGCGGAGAAGATGGCGTCCGCGGTGTCGGCGGGGCAGGTGGACGAGGACGGCGTGGTGGGAAAGCTGACGTTGGCCCTGGAGGACGTCACCGCCGGATGCATCCTGGAGGGATTCCAGAGGCAGGACCACCTCATGCTGGTGGACGCCGTGCTGAAGGAGCTGGGTGAGATTCTACGTACATCAGTCGACTTTCGATATACTGTCAACAGAAACAAGTCTACGTAAAAAAAATGTTACCAGTGTACTAAAAGATTCACTGATATCGGAGTGTTTTCTTGTGCAGGGTAAAGAAATATGGTTGTTACATAAATTTTTACTACTTTAAAAGTTTTCACTGAGTTTTTAAACTTCGCTATATACAGAGTTGAGTGTGCTACCCAATGCAATTGCAGGCCGCGCGGAAGCCAAGTTGGCCGTGAAGACGCGGGAGCACATCCTGACATCCAAGCATTTCATTCAGCAATATTTCATGGTAAGCCAAGGGGGAATGGATTACTACCTTGCCTCATCTGTCGGTGCGGCGTCAAGGTGTCGGCTTCCAAACTGCAGAGTTTCGACGAGGATCCGATCATGAAGGACCTGGAGAAGGAAGGCGACAGTGGCGAGGTCGAAGATGCCGGCGCCAACGATGCCGGCGCCGCCGCCGCCGCCGCCGCCGCCTCCAGTGGGCCGGCCAACGGGCGCGTCCCAAGTCTGGAGAGCGGCGACCACCAACTTCAGGCACAAAAGAGGTGCTTGGACTACGGCAAATACGTAAAAAAAGGTTTTTTTAAGTTTAAAAGTTTCTTTTTTTTTCTTGGCAGTTGCTCTGGCTTCCGCAAGGCCAAGCTCTGCCTGAAGAACGAGGAGTACGGTGACATAATCGGGGCCTGCACCGAGGAGATCGAGTTCAACGGGGAGTTTGTCCGGGAAGCCAAGGTCTTGAGAGGTTAGGGATTTTACAGATCTGTCTAGTGGAAGCACCCCGTAGCAACAAACCTTTCTTGTTTTCACACAGGCACCTTCTACATCCTGAGCAAGCAGCAGTCTTCCGCCTTCGCCGACCTGGAGTCGGTGGCGTCTGACGAGTCCGCGCCGCCCAAACTCCGGGTGAACGCCCTCATCAAGCGGGCCTCCCTCTACATCCAGCGGTGCCAGGACCCGAACAAGGACCCGCAGATGGCCTTCGCGGACTTCGCGCGGGCCATCGAGATCGACATGGACAACGCCGACATCTATCACCACCGCGGACAGGTGAGAAGGTGTTGTCTTTTTTTTTTTTAATCTGGACGGTCGTCAAAAACAAAAAAGATTGGCATGCTCTATGAATAGCTGCTCTCGCACAAGTTTTAAGCTTTTGTCTAGGTCCACCTGCTGACCGACCAGATAGCGGAGGCCACGTCCGACTTCGCCCGGGCCGTGGAGCTCAACCCCACCTTCCCCATCGCCTACGTGCAGAAGCTGTACACAGACTACCGCGCCGCCTCCCAGACCCAGGACAGGGAGGCGGTCAACAACGTCATCAACCTCTTTGAGCGCGCCATCGAGAAGTTCCCCAAATGCGTGGAGACGTACGCTCTCTTCGCGCAGGTAAAAGATCGAAAAGTGGCCAGAAACTCCCAACCTAGTCAGTTTGACTACTATACCGTATTAATCAATGCTAGGGTTTGGGACAACATTTGGAACTTGGGCTTCTCTTGTCTGGCCCCGGCTGGGCCATTTCAGCTTTCTGATAACCTGCGACCCTGTTTCACAGGTTCTCAGCGACCAGGGCAAGTTCGAACGCGCGGACGACCTGTACCGCCGCGCGCAGGAGGTGGACCCGTCCAACGCCAACCTGCACGTCCACCGCGCCCTCATCGCGCTGCAGTGGAAGGGCGACGTCACGGGCGCAGTCGACCTCATCAAGGAGGGACTCGGGTTGGACGAGAAGTGCGAGTTCGCCTACGAGACACTCGGAACAATCGAGGTGACCCTTTAAAAAAAAAATTAGGTCAGGAAATTGGTTGACCCGCAACACCCTAACGAGATGTGTTTCCAGGTCCAGCGCGGCAACCTGGACGAGGCCGTGTCCCTGTTCAACAAGGCCATACCCCTGGCCAACACTGAGCTGGAGATGGCACACCTCTTCGGGCTCCGGGACGCTGCCATGGCGCAGAAGGAGGTCACCCGGAGGCTGGGAGTCACTCTCCCCGTCGCCCCCATGATGGGCGGAATGATGTGAGGAGAAAGAAGCAGTGGGCGGGGGGGGGGGAATGACTTTCGTTTATAATATTTTTTTGGAACTAGTCCGTTTGCGCGAAAGTGAGTGTCGACGTTGTTAATGGAGGAAGAAACGAACGAAAAAAAAATCAGTGCCTCATCCCTCGTTGCGGCACATGTGCATGAAATTCGTGCCATAATAATACACTGTACTACCAGAGTTTCAGCGTTTGAAGCGCAGCTCATGTCTCGTTTTCCCCAGGGGAGAACTCCTTTCAGTTTCAACGTTTTTCCTACTTGTTGTACTGCTTTGGAAGTTGGAATCCGTGAGCAAAAGCGAAATATACGTGCGCGCTACTCAAGTAGTAAGGGGGACGCGTTCAGCACCGAAATATGTATAGGCTCATTTGGTGGCTAATAGCCAATTTTAGCCATATTCAAGTTCCCACTGAGTGCCAATTTTCAAATTACTTATTAGGGGACTGTTGTTGGTTGAGAAGTGGCCCATGATCGGAGGGAAACGAGGAGAGGTACCATCATTTACTTCCAGCTGTTCACCTAATAAAATTTTAAATAAAATATTTTTTTTTGTCGACCTGTTGTGTCCCGAAGCAAAACCACCATCCTCACCATGGAGATTTGGGAGGAGTAGCTGGACACTTCCCTCCACCCCCTGTAGAGGGGGAGTCCCCTTGGCCGAAGTCCCCCTTGGAGGGGGTCAGCAGGGACATCTTTGCAGATTCTGAGCAAAGAGTTAGTTCTTTTGGCTACAGGCTTTGGAGGGAGAAATCCAGCTACTCCTCCCAAATCCCCACGGCGGGAATGGGCTAGGGACCCTCCGGGACAAAATCCGAGAGTAGGTCCGGGAGTTAAAAAA
>JAAUYM010006132.1_pt1 | contig 10421 bp, 15 predicted proteins | sample 7278001 | NCBI WGS metagenome assembly JAAUYM01 (sample SAMN14350224, study PRJNA611818) | marine sediment metagenome | isolation source: surface marine sediment (1.8m) | place: French Polynesia: Moorea | collected 2018-08
GAAATAGGTGAGTGGGCTGCGAACTGCAAGTTACTTGTGCCTAGCATTGCCAAGTTCCTTGTGACCTCCTCTACAGGCTTTGGAGGGAGAAATCCAGTTCCTCCTCCCAAATCCCCACGGCGGGAATGGGCTAGGGACCCTCCGGGACAAAATCCGAGAGTAGGTTCGGGAGTTAAAAACAAACAAACAACCATCTTGTGTTTTTACAAACAAATTGGGAACGCGCTTAAAGAGCAAGCAATTTTTTTCCACTTATCCGAACAAAGTTGTAGTACAGCTCAAACTGTTTCTCTAGGATTGTCCTGATTGTCCCATCCCATTTAACAGTAACTAGCCGGTCACTTAGTGACCGACTAGTTACTGGGTATAAAAAGTCGAAATACTTAATAGTCTTTGCAAAAAAAAAGTTTACCCACATTAGAAAAGAGCACCCCATGCAAATTAGTAAGATCAGAAAATCAAAACCAAAACGCTGCTCTTATATCCCTGGTTCACTGTATTTTGTTGTGTAGACACGTCAAATTTTAAAACTTTCTCGGCAGGTGTCCGACGTTAGGCAGGTGTGTTACGCTCGTAAGTTGAAAAGTCCCGTCGGGTGACTTGTACAGAGGTAAATTTCTTCCTGGCCGCATTGCAGCGCCATCTGTCGAGTGTAGCTGATCAGCTGACTGCATCATTGCATGAGGGAGGAAGGAACACCAAGACTTGTTTATTCCACGAGAGACCACGTAGAGAGGGAGAGTCCGCCGCCGCGCCGCCAGGCCGCAACAACACCAAGTCTTTCCTGTGTCGATACATCTCCACCCAGGACGTAATACATATATCCAAATATCCACGTTTGGACTTGTGGAGTGATGACAAGACCGATTACGGTAGTTTAGCGCCTTCTTGCGTCTAAGCCGAGGCTGTGAAGAAAAGAAGAAGAAAAAAAAAGCAAGCCTTCCACCTTCCGATCCTGACAATGTTGCTGAGCACCAGACTCCGGACGAACGGGCACAGCCTCTTCTGGAGTCGCCTCTTCACCTCTGAGCCCCGCGCGGCCACCACCATCGCCAAGGGAAGAATCAGGCGAAGGAAGGACGCGGACGGCAACGGCAACGACGGCAGCTTCCTTCCTCCCCTGGTTCTTCACGTGGCTGCTGGTCTCGGCGAGAGGTCTCTCGTCTCGCAGGTGCAGACGGAGCAGAGCAAAGGGTTTTAGTCGCAGTCTTTAAGTAGCCCTTGCTTGGGTTAAATAAGCCTCTCAATTTTTCAGGCTTCAGAGAGCTTGTTCAAGTGCCTAAAATTCAAACACGAGCTGAAGAAGTACGACCTGTGGAGCGACGACCTCATCTCGTACAACGTGAGCCACATGGCGGCCAAGATGAGGCTGCTCAAGGGGAAGGGGTCGCCGGAGGACGAAGAACTCTTCCTGCCTGTCCACAGGGTGAGGCTAACCTGGGTTTTTGTCTTCTTCACAAAAGATTGCCTATAAAAGCATTTTTTTTTTGTTCTCCAGATGGCCGAGGAGCTCAATGCCGCCTCCGTCCTTGTGGTGTCCTCCCCCATGTGGAACTTCTCTTTCCCCTACGTGCTGAAGCAGTACGTTGACATCGCGGTGCAGCCTGGGATCAACTTCCACGAGGTCCCGCCCGGGTCGACGCTGCCCTCAGGCGCCAGGCCCATCACGACGGACAAGCACCTCGTCCTCGTCACCTCCAGGGGCGGCAGCTACGGGCCCAACCACCCAATGGACCATTCGGGGCCTTACCTCAGGTGATTCAGCAAATTGAATATCGAGTGCTACTGTACTGAAATCTACAGTACAGTAGACTGCGTCTATACCGGTATAGGACATGCTCTCCGTTTTTAAAAAGCTGATTGATATTCGGTCTTGGACTAAAACCGGGCCAAATCATATATGTACAGTAGGTACAGTGTATTATACAAACTAGAGAGAAAAACTGTCATCTTTTTTTATCCGGATAGTTGTGAAAAGCCATTTTACTGTTAAAAAAATGCCCTTTGGACGCATCCCAACTACCTACTGTGTTGTCTTCCTACGCACACAGATCGATATTCGGGATGCTGGGCTTCACCCGCGCGCACGAGCTGACGATGGAGGGCGCCCTCCACCTCCCCAGGGGCGAGCTGCTGGAGCAGGCCGCCAAAGACGCCGTCTACGTCGCCGACATCATTAACGCGGACTTTTGTGGGGGAAGCGCGAGCTGACGACTTACCTACCTGTATGTACTGTACAGTTGTGGAACTGACTGAAAGCCACCTGTTTCAGGGATGCTGTCTGTGATGAAATACGCGCTACTGCATATAGTTGGGACGTTGAGATTTTTAACAAGCATCGCAATATAGGAGGTACTAGTACGTGTACATACAAACATCTTGTTCTGTCGTTTATTTAAGATTTTTGAATTAAAAGATTCTTTTTTTTTTAGGGAAAGGGAAGGAAAGTAACGCTTGAATGAGTTCTTTTCAGTACTGGCGAATTTTTTTTTTCATTTCAAAAAACAACCTTTATAATTTGGCGCCACTGTTTCGCTCGAGGGGTTTAGTTCTTTGGTTCACCTGGAAGTATTACGTACAGAGGAAAGAGTCATTTCGCCGCATGTTTGCGCACCTCCTTCTTCAGCACTCATGCCAACCAACCAAAACAATACCTGTCTTTTCTCCTCTTCCTCTTCGCCGCCCGGTAGTGGTAGTCCACTCAAATCCATGCACAGAATGCTTTCCTGTTCTTTGCAGCATTCCAGAGAAAAGCTTTCCTCATGCATGGCACCCTTATACTAATACGAAGTATATTACTATAGTCAAGTAGCTGGCAGCAGTGATGTGATAAAAAAAAGCCCAAAAACCAAAGATGACGTTGTACATCGACCGCGCCATCACCCGCGACGAGTCGGCCATCCAGGTGGACCTGGCCTGGCACGACAGCCTCCACCTGGCGGCGCTCGGGGCCTTCTCGGAGGACCGCGGCGGCACGGTGGACGTGGTCGACCGGTACGGGTACTCCGTGGACGAGGGCAGGATCCCGCCGCACCCCACCGCCCAGACCAGCTGCCTCTCGTGGCACCCGTTCAAGTGAGGATGGATGACATTGATGCTACAAAACGGGCAGCAACGCTATAAGAGTAGACAAAGAGTAGTACGTACTACAGTAGTTAATCCTAGAGCTCCTATTTAACCGAGTTCCCCCCCCCCCAAAAAAAACCATTCCAATTAGCCGAGTTCCTCTTGTACGTACGTACCAAACAGGAAGTTGCTGGTGATCGGGTGGGAGAGCGGCGACCTGTACCTGTTTGTGGAGGACACCTGCCTACGCGTGGACACCTCCCACGGCGCCTCCCCGATCCACCTGGCCCGCTGGAGCGCGCGCGGGAACATGCTGGTGACGGCCGACAAGAACGGCGCCGTCATCGGGTGGAGGTCCGACGGGGCCGCGCAGCTGGACATGGTCTTCCACCACGAGCTGAAGGACGCGCTCACCTCCGTGCAGTTCCCGCCGGCGCCGCAGCCGAGGCAGGGGGACCCAGAGGTCAGTGAGGTTGGCAAATCAACAAACGTATGTACGTATAGCAGTTCGTAGGACAGCGCTCTGATGCAGGGGGGGGGAGGGTTGGGTCAACCTGGGTCAACCTGTGGGGTTGGAACCCCTAAAACCACCGCTTTAATGTGACGTACGACACCCCTGTGTGTACCTCCTACAGATGAGCCTGTCTGGCCTCGCACGTGCGGCGGTGGCCGGCGACGAGAAGGCGCTGGACCTGTTCAGCTCGTGGCGCCCCGCCGACGCAGATCGGTTTCGCGAGGCGCAGCAGGGCAGGACGGGGGGCGGGCCCGGGATCAGCTCCAACACGGCCTACGCCGGCAGCTCCAGGGGGGTCATTTACTGCTTGGCGGAGAACGGAAGCTGCATGGAGGTGCTGCAGGCGGAGGGCGCGGTGCGGAGGCTGCTGCTCACCTCCAGGCAGGAGCTGGTGGTGGTCACGGAGAGCATGGTCATCGGGCAGTTCAGGGTGGAGCCCGATGGTACGGTCAGCGAGGCATCCAGGGTCAAGCTCAGCACCAGGACGAAGGAGAACCACATGACCTGGGTGGACGACACTCACCTGGCCGTCAGCAGTGGAGACATGACGGTAGGAAAATAAATACTGTACTATAGCACTTTTATAAGTATTAAGATAGATGTTGTTATGTCACACTCTCTCTATAGGTATATTAAGACAAAAGTTGCCATGTTGTGCTCTTAACCAGGTGCGCATCTGGAACCTGAAAACTGACGCCAACTTCGTCTTGACCGTTGACTCAGACGACGGCGGCGGGGCAGGCGGCGGAGGCGGCGGCGCGACCCTGGAGGGGGTCCAGTTCATCACCTGCCTGTCCTACTGCTCCGCTCGGCGCCTGGTGGCAGCCGGCACCAACTCCGGCGCCGTCGTCATGTGGCGCAACACGGTGCAGGACAGGTTCGACGACGACGACGGCTGGAAGTCGCTCCCGGCGTCGTCGGCCGGTTCCGCCGTGCGCGGGCTGTCTTGGGGCGCCGCCGGGGAGGTGTGCGCGCTGTCCACGGTGCGCCAGGTGTTCTTCCTGCACGAGCAGGAGAGGGCCGTCTCCTTTTACGGCGGCGCCGCTGCCACGCAGGTCACTCCCACCGCCGTGCAGATCGCCTTCTCCGACAGGGAGAAGGCGCCCAGCAAGCTCGTCACCAACGTCTCCATCGAGCAAATCAAATTGGGAGAAGGTACCTAGGTGTACTAGCAGATTTGACTGCCAATTCTTATAACAATTTAACGGACTGCTCGTTCGCTAAAAAGGAGCCATGGTGATTTACGGCTCCGGTCGAGTGCTGGTGTACGAGGTCCAGGAGGAGCTGAGGCACACCCTCTTCAGCAGCGAGTTCCAACTCTTCTGCGACGCCGTTGCCATCCACGAGCAAAGCGTCATCACTCTGGAGGGAAACAGGATCAACATCCGCAGTTTCCAGGTACCGAAGTCATCTGAGTCGCCGACTGGAGCTGCAATTTTTCTTTGCTCGGTGCTGCCTTCTCATTAAACAACTCTTCGCCAGGGCACCATCAAGCAGACGCTGGCTCTGACGGAGCCGGAAGGCGCGGGGACGGGACTGCAGGCTCAGGGCCGCTACCTGCTGGCCACCACGGCCAGCCTGTTTGTCAAGATCTGGGACATGAGCAAGCGCGAGCCCAGGCTGCACATCCACCCTGTCGGCCTGCAGGAGAAGATCCCTGGCCTCCCAGCTTCAGTCAGGGAGATCAAGTGAGAGGGAAAAACCCTCTTCTGATTTGGATTTATAAATCTGTAAAACAAAAAATCTTCAGGTTGAATGCCACTGGATCTCTGCTGAGCGTCTGCTGTGGAGGTGGCAACAGTGCCGGAGGAGGAGGAAGTGGAGGAGGAGGCAGCGACGCGGCCAGGATCTACATCATCGACTTCGAGGGCAACCGCACTTGCTACTTCAACTTCAACTCCGGCAAGACCGATCGGTAAATCATCTTTGTCTTTCATTTTGTTACATACAAAATTATCCAAGCGCTATAAACTCCGGCAGCGACGATGCCATCACGGCCCCTCCCAACTCTGCCCAGTCCACGGGATCCACCACCTCCTCTCAGGTGGCCGCCAATCCTCAGGCCCACCTGCGCGGGAAGTACGTCGTCAGTCACGCCTGGGACAGCCAGGAGAGCAACTTTCTCGTCTGTCAGACCAGACCAATTGTGCAATCATCAAAGGTGGGAATTGTCAATTTTTATAATTTCTACTTTTATTGTTATTATTTCTAATGAGCAGGCTGGACAAGAAGATCTCTTCGTCTCGATGTTCTTTCACGACGAAGTCGGCATCATCGTTCATGATTCAATTTCTAGGTACGGACATTAAAATACATACTACGTAGTACATATAAATGTCATTATTTTATGCGGACATGAAAGTAACGCGTACCACCTACCACATATGCGAATTTAATTGAATTGCAGTCCCAAAGAAGGTAAGCTCGTGGGGGTCCAGCTTCCCTTCATCTACCAGCTGTCTGAGTCTATGCCAAAGGACGTCACCTCGGACGACTCCGCCAAGAAGGACGACGAGCAACAGTCGGTCATCAGCACTGTCCTAATGAAGGATTTTGAAGGTAACGTGAAATACAACTTGTTGCAATGTGCAGGAAAATTTAAAAAATCATTAAAAAATCTTTAAAAAGGCTTGGAGAGCAGCGACAAGGCGACAAGGGAGGCAGTGGTGAGCTTCTGCTTCCACCTCTCCGTGGGGAACATGGACGAGGCCTTCAGAGCCATCAAGATGATCACCAACAAGAAGATCTGGGGCAACCTGGCCAGGATGTGTGTCAAGTCACAGGTAATAATTTCTGTCCTAAGACAATGAATGCTGACCGTTGATACATGTAACTGTTTTGCAGAGACTGGACGTGGCCACTATTTGCCTTGGCAAAATGGAGCATTCCATGGGCGCTAGAGCCATGAGGAAGATCATGGGAGCCAAGGTCTCCAAGGACATCAAAATTGCAATCTTGGCCATTTATCTGAAGGTGACAACTCTAATAAAATTTCGACAGGATTTTGTGTCAATTGTGATCCCTCTATTGGCAGATGGAAGAAGAGGCAGAGAGGATTCTGATCAGATGCGGCCAGTACGAGCTGCTCAACAAATTCTATCAGGTAACAGGTCTTGTTTAGAGGCATATACATATTTTATCTTAAATTAAAAATTACCCTCACTCTTCCGAAAGGATTCGGACCAGTGGCAGAAGGCCCTGGAGGTTGCGGAGAACCACGACCGCATCCACCTGCGCAGCACCTTCTACAACTACGCCAAGCACTTGGAGAGCAAATTCGACGTCCGTGGCGCCATCACCTACTACGAGAAGAGCGGCACCAGCAAGTTCGAGGTGCCCAGGCTGCTCTTCGAGGACTGGAACGCGCTGGAGAACTACGTGGAGAGGACGGACGACAAGAGCTTGAAGAGGTGGCTGGCGCAGTACCTGGAGAGCACCGGGGAGATGGAGGCGGCGCTGCACTACTACCAGGTTCGATCAGCAGCGGCGGCATGGGGCTTGAACAGCCTTTACGAACCCGAATACTTGTTCCTCACAGCTTGCCGACGACTACCTGTCCCTGGTCCGCGTGCACTGCTACTGCGAGAACATGGAGAAGGCCGCCGAGATCGCCAACGAGAGCGGCGACAAGGCCGCCTGCTACCACATTGCCAGGCAGCACGAGAACATGGACGACGTGCAGTCGGCCATACACTTCTTCTCCAAGGCGCAGGCGTACTCCAATGCCATCAGGCAAGCCAAGTTTGCGGTGCAAGTTAGGGTAATGCCCCAGAAGTGCTTGACGGAGGAAAAAATATCGGAAAAGGTCGAAAAAAAACCATGTTACACGAAACACTTTGATTTAGTAAGACTAAGGGGGGGATTTGTACTATGTGTGTTTTCTCCTCCAGGATCTGCAAGGAACACGGTTTCTCCGACCACGTTTGGAACCTGGCGCTGATGGGCTCGAACCAGGACAAGCTGGACGCGGCCAAGTACTTCGAGAGCAGCGACAAGCCGCAGTACGAGAACGCGGTCATACTCTACGAGAAGGTGCAGCGAAAGGGGGGAAATGACCGGGGAAATGACGGGTCTTGTTCTGCAACTCTGATTTTATTTCTTCCACCTCAGGCCGGTTTCTTCGCCAAGGCGCTGGACCTGGCCATCGCCACGAACCAGCACGGGGCTCTCCTTTCCATCTCCAAGAAGATCGAGAACACCACAGACCCCATTCTTGCAACAAGGTGGGTGAATTATAAAAAGGAAAGGCAAAGTACTGTACACCTAACTAAGAAGCGGATAAGAACAACTACCTATAATTTGCATCATTCTGTTCAGGGCTGCGGGCTTCTTCCTGGAGAACAAGCAGTACGAAAAGGCGGTGGAGCTGTTCATCGCCTCTCGCCAGTGCAAGAAGGCGCTTGAGCTGTGCCTGCAGTACAACATCGCCGTGACCGAGGAGAGCGCTGAGGCGCTGTCCTTGGACGAGGGCGGGAAGGTGGACGCCGGCCTGCTCAACGAGGTGGCCAGCGTCTGCTACAGGCAGGGAAACTACCACCTGGCCACCAAGAAGTGGACACAGGCGGGGAACAGGTACCGTTACAGTACGGTGTTGGACAACTGATTGAAGTTGTTTAAAAATAAAATAAAATAAAGTAGGTACAGTTTGCAGCCAAAGGTAAAATGGTAAATTTTTGTCTTTTTTTATTGTAAGTACGATCTCCTGTTCACTGTTCATAAAATTTATAAAAACATATTGCAGCAAAAAATCTTCGTACGTACTTGTTAATGCTTGTGAAAACTGCTTATACACAACAACAAATAATGAGGTGCCTAAGTTTAACGCAGGAACTTTGGTATTTTTTTAAAGATCCCGGAGCTCTGCAGATGGTTATTCTGAACCTTGTGATTGCTTTCCAGGCTGCAAGCCATGAAGGCGCTGCTCAAGTCGGGGGACACAGAAAAGATAATCTTCTTCGCAAATGTCTCAAGGTGACCTTCAAATTCAACTGTCTCCACTATAGCACAAAAATTGTGTTCAGCAATATTTTTTTTCAGGGACAGTGACATCTACATCCTGGCTGCGAACTATCTGCAAACCCTGGACTGGCGCAACAACGCCGACATCATGAAGAGCATAATCCTCTTCTACCAGAAGGCCAAGGCCTTCGAGCTGCTAGGATGGTTCTACCAGGTGGGCTGGTACTTGTTCGTCATAGCACGAAACTTGCAAATAAAGGTTCCACTATTAGGCGTGCGCTGACGTCGAGATAGACGAGTACCAGAACTACGAGAAGGCCCTCGGCGCCCTCTCAGAGTGCCTCAAGTGCTTCGAGAAGGTCCCCAGTCCGAAGGTGGAGGAGAAGGCGGAGGAGATCGCTAGGGCGTCGCAGCTCATTTCAAGGTGGGGGAAAATTATTAGACCAGTTCATCATTTCCATTAGTAGAGTGGATCTTGGTCATAAGAGAACTCCCTTGGGACCAGAGGAAACTGCTCTTGTAGACACAGCATTCACTGAGCATCTTTTGTTCTTTAAGGACCAAAACTTGTTGCACAAAACCCTTTTTTTAAGGTTTGTGGAGGCCCAGAGGTCGTACTCTCTCAGCCCGGAGGAGTCGGTCAAGGCTTGCCATGAACTCCTCAAGGTATCTACATATATCAAGTGCTTTTTGGTCCAACTGAGACTGTTGTGTCAATATTTACTATACGTACTCGTACTGTACTTACTACAATGAATACCCACTTGAGCACTGCCATAGAGATCATTGCCCACCTCAACCCATAAATGTCTTAGCAAGCTGTTCCAACTTATCTCCTCAGATCGAGAACGTCAACTCCGCGGTGCGCAAGGGGGACGTCTACGGCTTCCTGATCGAGCACTACGCCAAGGCCAACAACTTCAAGACGGCCAAGCACCTGATCGACGAACTGCAGCACAACATTCCCAACGTCAACCTGGCCTACTACGTCAACACGGACGTCCTCCTCGCAGTGGAGAAGGCGCTGGGCGTCAGGTGCGACAAATTTGCAAATTGAAGGAGGCTCCAAGTAGCAACAGTTTTGAAATGCACGCCGCAGGTTGTTGCCCGAGAACTCCGGCTCTGGAGGTGTGGCCGCCGAGCACCAGGGGAATTTCGTGGAGGAAGATGTCATCGACTGAGTGAGCGAGCAAGTTGACTACACAGAAGGATGCTTTTTTTGTGGAGGAATTAAACGTGTCCAGAGAAACAAAAGCTGAGGAAATTTACTGTTGCTTTCTATAGATAAAAAATAGCTTCTTTTTTTTTTGCTGCATAGCTTTATAACACAGTAAATTAGACAGGCCTAAGGGCACATGGTCAACAAGAAACTGCCAGGTCGGCCAGGAACCTTTGCCCCCTCCAAGAGCTCTTTTTTTCCTCCACTCTCCAAACCCTACCCAAACCCAAATCCTTTGTGGAACCGAGCAAAAAAGATTAATGAGTCTGTACAAATCTCGTACTAACTTTTAATTTTTTTAATATTTGCTTTCCGCAGAAGTAAGCCGCTTCCCAAACTTTGCAGCTTGATCACGGCAGAGCATGGGTGATCTCACCCTTGTTTACTAGCTAGCACTACATAGATCTTTACATGATCCCCCAATGGATGCTTACTATTAACGATCGAACTTGACTGTGGGAGGAGTGGGATCCAGTTTCTTCCCCGCATCACTGAATCCGGACTATGCACTGTTAGGAAGAACTTTACCTCAAGTTCTTTGTCCGAGCAAGGTGTTGAAGTACAAAAAAAAAAAAAACGCCGGAATAAAAAAAAGTTTTAGAAAAGAAATTGTTTATTATTAAATACATACTGTTCCACAACATATTCTACCAAGTTTTCTTA
>JAAUYM010010595.1_pt1 | contig 10419 bp, 13 predicted proteins | sample 7278001 | NCBI WGS metagenome assembly JAAUYM01 (sample SAMN14350224, study PRJNA611818) | marine sediment metagenome | isolation source: surface marine sediment (1.8m) | place: French Polynesia: Moorea | collected 2018-08
CTCAGGTACGACAAGCCACACTGGGAGGCCGAAGGCCTCCCAGTGTGGCGAGTTGTAATTTGGTCTTTGGCCATTGCGAAATTTTACCCAGCAAGGCGGGTAGCTTTAGGCTAGTAATATATTAAGTGAGCTCAATCTTCAGAATAGTTTTTCTTCCATAAATTCACTTTCGACCATTCGATTCGGCAAAAATCAGAAAAAGTATCACTTTATGAGCTATCATTTACTGTACTACAGTCACTCATGAAACACTGACTTTTACAGTAATTTGTGCCCTTGTGCCCTTAATAAAAATCAGTGCATGTAAAGCTCTACTCGTACTTTACTTTTTCTGAAAGAAATAATCTTTGTATGTACCGGTATGTACTGTATGTAGCAGCTCTTTGGTAACCACAACCAGACATTACTACAACTACAACTAGTACGACTTTGTGACACTTGTGATGGCACGACATGCTTTCTGTTCCGTACTTAGGTCAGATTCCTGGAGCCCGTGTCTCTGGCGAAGAATCCCAGGATCAACGACTGGTTGACCGAGGTGGAACAGAACATGAAGCTCACCCTTGTAAAGCATTTGTCAGAGGTGAGAGAAAAAAGAAGTAAGGTTTTTTTTCTTAGCCCTCTCATCACGTTTATTTTCTCAGGCTGTTGGCGACGCCAAGGCACTGAGTGCGGAGGGTGGACGCGACCGCGAGAAGTTCTTGGCGTGGTGCGACAAGTTCTGCGCGCAGATTGTCGTGCTGGCCACCCAGGTGGTCTGGACGGAACAGGTGGAGGAGTGTCTCAATGCCGGCAAGCGGGGTCGCCTCCAGTCGGTCCTGACCGGCATCGAGGAGCAGCTCTCCATGCTGTCCGATCTCGTCCTCCTGGAGCAGCCCATCATCAGGCGGAGGAAGCTGGAGCACCTGATCTACGAGTACGTGCACCGCCGCTCCATCACCCGTCAGCTGCTGGCCGCGCCCAGCTGCAGCGCCAAGTGCTTCGAGTGGCTGTCGCAGATGCGCTTCTACCTGGACGTCCGGAAGCCGCCCATGCAGCAGCTGACGCTGTGCATGGCGGACGCAAAGTTCGTCTACGGCTTCGAGTACCTCGGCGTGCAGGAGCGCCTGGTGGTGACCCCGCTGACCGACCGCTGCTACCTGACCATGACGCAGGCGCTGGCCTCCAACCTGGGAGGGTCGCCGTTCGGCCCCGCGGGCACCGGAAAGACGGAGACGGTCAAGGCGCTCGGCAACCAGCTGGGTCGCTTCGTGCTGGTCTTCAACTGCGACGAGACGTTTGACTTTCAGGCCATGGGCCGCATCTTTGTCGGCCTCTGCCAGGTGGGAGCCTGGGGTTGCTTTGACGAGTTCAATCGACTGGAGGAAAGGATGCTGTCCGCCGTCTCGCAACAGATTCAGACGATTCAGGTGAGCTAATGAGGTACGATGGGCTTGCTTCAATTCGGTTGAGACAGAAGGCGAGGGTTTTCCAGGAACACTTGAGAGGCCGAGCAGACACCGGCCAGGATGACGGGGGCTCCGGACCCTCTTCAGACGTTGGAAAGGGCGGCAACACGATTGAGTTGGTGGGCAAGCAGGTGCGCGTCAACCCCGACATGGCCATCTTTATCACCATGAACCCTGGCTACGCTGGACGGTCCAACCTGCCGGACAATCTGAAAAAGCTGTTCCGGTCTTTGGCCATGACCAAGCCGGGTGCAGTCTTGATTGCAGAGGTCATGTTGTTCTCACAGGTGAGATCTCTTTCTCTTGACCAAATTTTCCACTTGATTGCAATTCGTGGATTGTTTGCACTGCAGGGATTCAGCTTGGCCGAGAAGCTGTCAAAGAAGATTGTGCCTCTGTTCAAATTGTGCAAGGAGCAACTTTCTCCTCAAGGTCACTACGACTTCGGCCTCAGAGCTCTCAAGGTGAGCTTGTGTGTGTGTGTGTGTTGAATACCCATTCCTCAACCTACTAGGTACATAACCATCATCTCTTTAAGGCCGTCTTGGTGAGCGCTGGCAACGTGAAGCGTGAGATCACGAAGGAGCGAGGTGAGGAGGGCGCCGAGGGTAGCGGCGACGTCGGCAGCGACTCCGAGAGCATCCAGAGGCACGAGCAGCAGATCCTCGTGCAGTCAGTGTGTGACACGATGGTTCCCAAACTTGTACGTTGGGATGTGACTTTTCCAGTTGGTAGTAAGAGACGTGCACTAACCCAGAAACCACTCTCAGGTTGCTGAGGACATCCCACTTCTTCAATCGCTGGTCGCCGACGTCTTCCCCGGCATCCAGTACAAATCTAACGAGATGGAAAAGCTGAAAAAGATCATCCTGCAGGTTTGAATTTAAAGAGCTACTTCTTTAATTGCTGGGGTGTCAGAGAGAACTAATTGCACTTTGTATATTTTACTTGCAGGTGTGTAAAGAACAGTACCTGGTGGCAGGTGCCGAGGAGGGGGAGCTGGGCAACGCGTGGATGGAGAAAGTGTTACAGTTGCACAACATCATCCAGCTCCACCATGGTTTGATGATGGTCGGACCATCGGGCTCGGGCAAGTCGTCGGCGTGGAGGATCCTCCTGGCGGCACTGGAGAGGTTCGACCAGGTGGAGGGGCGCGCGCACGTCATTGATCCAAAGGCCATGTCCAAGGAGGAGCTCTACGGGTCTCTCGACCCCAACACGAGGGAGTGGAAGGACGGACTCTTCACTCACATCCTCCGGAAGATCATCGGGAACGTGCGTGGCGAGATCAACAAACGCAACTGGATCATCTTTGACGGCGACGTGGATCCCGAGTGGGTCGAAAACCTGAACTCCGTCCTAGACAACAACAAGCTGCTTACCCTGCCAAACGGGGAGCGCCTGTCCATTCCTAGCAACGTCAGGATTATGTTCGAGGTCCAGGACCTCAAGTTTGCCACGTTGGCCACCGTCTCCCGCTGCGGCATGGTCTGGTTCTCTGAGGATATCCTCACCCCGGAGATGATCATGCACAACTACCTTCAGAAGCTCCGCCACGTCACCCTGGAGGAGGTCGACGAGGACGTGAAGGTGGTGACCTCGTCCGGCGCCACCGCCACTGGGTCGCTGGCCATCCAGACTGAGATTGCAGCGATCCTGTCGCAGCACCTGACGGTGGACGGCCTGGTTAACCATGCTCTGGAGCACGCTGCCTCCCTCGATCACATCATGGACTTTACCCGACTGCGCGCGCTGGGATCTCTCTTCTCCATGCTGAACCAGGCTGCTCGCAACGTCCTCAACTACAACAACAACCACATCGACTTCCCCATGTCCCCCGAGCGCATGGAGCGATACATCTCCAAGTGCCTAGTGCAGTCTCTGCTGTGGAGCTTTACGGGAGACGCACGCATCCGACTGCGGGAGGAGATGGGGCGCTTCATCCAGTCATCCACCACCATTCCGCTGCCGGACTCCTCCGCCAACATCCTGGACTACGAGGTGTCCCTGGACGGCGAGTGGGTGCCCTGGTCCACCAAGGTGCCCGTGATGGAGGTAGAGACGCACAAGGTTGGCGCGCCGGACGTCGTCGTGCCCACTGTCGACACTGTCAGACATGAGGCGCTGCTCTACACCTGGCTAGCTGACCACAAGCCCATGGGTAACCTGCAAAGTGTACTGTACGGTTCAATTAATTGTTTAAGTTACGTTAGCCTTTTCTTCCAGTGCTCTGTGGCCCTCCTGGATCTGGAAAGACCATGACCCTCTTCTCTGCTCTTCGTAGCCTTCCAGACATGGAGGTGGAAACTTTTGTCTTTATTTCAAATAATCAATCTTCTGTGTTACCGATTGACCCTCCCTCCTCAGGTTGTGGGCTTGAACTTTTCTTCAGCGACCACTCCGGAGCTGCTTCTGAAGACGTTTGATCACTACTGTGAGTACCGCAAGACGCCGAACGGTGTGGTGCTGTCTCCCACCCAGATCGGGAAGTGGCTTGTCATGTTCTGCGACGAGATCAACCTCCCGGACATGGACTCGTACGGCACCCAAAGGGTGATCTCCTTCCTGCGGCAGCTGGTAGAGCACAACGGCTTCTACCGCGGTGGCGACCACGCCTGGGTCACCCTCGAGCGCATCCAGTTTGTCGGGGCGTGCAACCCGCCCACAGACCCAGGCAGGAAGCCCCTGGCCCACAGGTTTCTCAGGCACGTCCCAGTCATCTACGTGGACTATCCGGGAGAGGCGTCGCTGAAGCAAATCTATTGCACATTCAACAGGGCACTCCTGAGGTTCGTTAATGTTGGGGAAAAGAAATCTACAGTACTACAGAAATAACATCATCTTGTTTTTTTAGGTTGATTCCTTCTCTGCGGACGTACGCGGACCCACTGACGAACGCGATGGTCGAGTTCTTCCTGTTGTCCCAGGAGCGCTTCACGCAGGACATGCAGCCGCACTACATCTACTCCCCTCGCGAGATGACCCGATGGGTGAGGGGCATCTGCGAGGCTATCCGACCACTCGAGTCGCTGCCGGTGGAGGGTCTGGTGCGGGTCTGGGCACATGAGGCCCTCAGGCTCTTTCACGACCGCCTGGTAACGGACGATGAGCGGCAGTGGACTAACGAGCACATCAATCAGGTGGCCCTCAAGCACTTCCCGGGCATCAACTCCGAGGAGGCTCTGGCCAGGCCCATTTTGTACTCCAACTGGATGACGAAGCACTACGTCCCGGTCAAGAGGGAGGAGCTGCGCGACTACGTCAAGGCCAGACTGAAGGTGTTCTACGAGGAGGAGCTGGACGTGCCCTTGGTGCTGTTCCACGAGGTGCTGGACCACGTGCTCCGCATCGACCGCATCTTCCGGCAGCCGCAGGGCCACCTCCTGCTCATTGGAGTCTCCGGGTCGGGCAAGACTACCCTCTCGAGATTCGTCGCTTGGATCAACGGACTCACCGTCTTCCAGATCAAGGTGCACAACAAGTACACAGCGGAGGATTTCGACGAGGACCTGAGGCAGGTGCTGAGGAGATCAGGATGTCGGAATGAGAAGATCTGTTTCATCTTGGACGAGTCCAACGTGATGGAGTCGAGCTTCTTGGAGAGGATGAACACGCTGCTTGCGAACGGAGAGGTGCCTGGACTGTTCGAGGGAGACGAGTTCACCACGCTCATGACCCAGTGCAAGGAAGGCGCCCAGAAGGAGGGTCTGATGCTCGACTCGCACGACGAGCTGTACAAGTGGTTCACCGCACAGGTCATGAAGAACCTGCACATCGTCTTCACCATGAACCCCTCGGAGGGGGGTCTGAAGGACCGCGCGGCTACCTCGCCTGCCCTCTTCAATCGTTGCGTCCTCAACTGGTTTGGCGACTGGGCCGACACCGCGCTCTACCAGGTGGGGAAGGAGTTCACCATCAAGGTGGACCTGGACAAGAACACCTGGCGGACGCCGGACTTCATGCCGCCGGTCTCGGAGGGAATTGACGTGTCAAACCATCGCGAGGCTGTCGTGGCGGCCATGGTGTACGTGCACAAGACGCTGCACCAGGTCAACAGTCGCGCCATCAAGCGAGGACAGAGGATTATGGCCATCACACCAAGGTGTGCATTGGCGATGTTCCATAAAGTAGTAGCACAGAAAAATCGGTAGAACAGTTTTATTTTGCTTTGTCTTGTTTATTTTTTTCAGACACTTCCTTGACTTCATTCAGCACTTTGTGCGTCTCTACAACGAGAAGCGTTCTGGCCTGGAAGAAGAGCAGCTCCACTTGCACGTCGGGTTGGGCAAGATCGCCGAGACGGTGGAACAGGTTGAGGAGATGCAGAAGTCCTTGGCAGTGAAGTCGGGCGAGCTTCAGGCCAAGAACGACGCGGCCAACGCCAAGCTGAAGCAGATGGTGAAGGACCAGCAAGAGGCGGAGAAGCAAAAGACGCACTCGCAGGAGATACAGAAGTTGCTCGAGAAGCAGAAGCAGGAGATCGCGTCCAAGAGGCAAGAAATTCGATTTTTTTTTCTTTTCGAGAAAGGCTGTCCAAGTTACTCTCCATAATTATTGTTCAGGTCGGAAGTCATGTCAGATCTGGAGAAGGTGGAGCCAGCCGTTCTTGAGGCTCAGCAGGCAGTCAAGGGAATCAAGAAGCAGCATCTCGTAGAGGTGAGATACTGGGAATTGCTCAGTGTTGGAGCCAAGGTACTGTATGTGGTTCCCTCAGGTTCGCTCTATGGGCAACCCACCGGCCATGGTGAGACTGGCTCTGGAGTCTATCTGCCTGCTGCTTGAAGAAAACTACTCTGACTGGAAGTCCATCCGACAGGTGAGGAGGAAACCAAAATCTCTGTTTAGATGCATATCTTGACGTTCCTCTCGTGCAGGTGACGATGCGCGACAACTTCATCTCGACCATCGTCAACTTCAACACGGACGACATCTCGGCCGAGGTCAGGGAGAAGATGAGGACCAAGTACCTCTCCAACCCGGACTATAACTTCGAGAAGGTGAACCGTGCGTCGATGGCGTGCGGCCCCATGGTCAAGTGGGCCATCGCGCAGCTGGAGTACGCAGAGATGCTGAACAAGGTGGAGCCCCTGCGCAACGAGCTGCTCGAGCTGGAGGAAGCGGCCACGGTGAAGCAGAGAGAAGCGGAGGAGATGACGAGGGTGATCGGGCGGCTGGAGGCATCCATCAACAACTACAAGGAGGAGTACGCCCAGCTCATCTCTCAGGCCGAGGCCATCAAGAGCGACCTGAAACAGGTGCAGGACAAAGTGGATCGGTCGATGGCGCTGCTCAAGTCGTTGGGCATCGAGAAGGAGCGGTGGCAGACGACGAGCGAGGGATTTAAGTCCCAGATGGACACCCTCATCGGGGACGTCTTCCTGTCCTCCGCTTTCCTGGCCTACGCCGGCTACTTCGACCAGCACAGCCGACAGATGCTCTTTACCAACTGGAAGTCCCACCTACACGCCGCCAACATCTCTCACCGCACGGACTTCGCCCGCACAGAGTTCCTCTCTGATCCTGACGAGAAGGTCAAGTGGCAGGCCAACGCGCTCCCTACTGACGACTTATGCACGGAGAACGCCATCATGCTCAAGAGGTTCAATAGATATCCTCTCATCATAGGTGAGCCTTTCCCCCCACATACGAGTACCTACAGACCAGTACGCCGAACCGTTGGATTTTGTTGCTCATTCTTGTCGCTTGCACCATACTAGATCCGTCTGGACAGGCCACGGAGTTCATAATGAACGAATACAGGGACAGAAAAATTACCAAGACGAGCTTCTTGGATGACTCCTTCAGGAAGAACTTGGAGTCGGCCCTCAGGTACTGTAAAGAAAAGTCTGTCGATGACAAAAGGTCGACCTATGTAGCTAAGAAGTCGTAATGAACCCTCTTCCAGGTTCGGAAATCCACTTCTTGTCCAGGACGTCGAGAACTACGACCCGATCTTGAATCCGGTCCTCAACCGCGAGCTGCGCCGCACAGGTGGGCGGGTCCTCATCACGCTGGCCGACCAGGACATCGACCTGTCGCCCTCCTTCACCATCATCCTGTCCACGAGGGACCCCACCGTGGAGTTTAGGCCCGACGTCTGCTCCAGGGTCACTATGGTCAACTTCACTGTCACTCGCTCCTCCCTGCAGATGCAGTGCCTGAACCAGGTGCTAAAGGCCGAGCGACCTGACATCGACAAGAAGCGTACGGACCTGCTCAAGCTGCAGGGCGAGTTCCAGCTTCGCCTGAGGCACCTGGAGAAGAACCTGCTCCAGGTCCTGAACGAGGCAAAGGGTCGAATTCTGGATGACAACACAGTGATTAGCACTCTGGAGACGCTAAAGAAGGAGGCACAGGAGGTGTCCAGCAAGGTGGACGAGACTGAAGAGATCATGGCGGATGTTGAAAAGACGAGTAGGAAGTACCTTCCCCTCAGCATGGCATGCAGCTCCATCTACTTTACCATCGACAACTTGCACCAGATCCACTTCCTTTACCAATTCAGTCTCCAGTTCTTCTTGGACGTCTTCAACTCGTTGCTGACCGATCAGGTGAGTGACCCGTAGTGCTACGTAGTGAACCCATTTAACTTATCTCTTTTTTGTGTCTCTTAGACGTTGCTGGAAGGGACGAAGGACTACGACAAGAGGCTGGAGATCCTGACCTCCAATCTCTTCGAGAGAAGCTACCTCCGCATTTCCAGGGGGATGCTTCATGCCGACAGGGGGGTCCTGGGCATGATCTTGTGCAGAATCTACCTGAAAGGGGCCGAGAAGAATCCGGCCAACAACCTGGATAAGGAGTTCCAGTTTCTCCTGACCGGAAAGGAGGGGATGAGACATGACGAGGCCGGGACTGGTTCCGTCGCGACCCATGCCAAAGAAGGATGCGCGCTCCTTGCTAGACACTTTGAGGCTTTCAAGTGAGGAGATGTGTGTTTGTTTTGCTTTAAGTGCCACACATTCCATTTCTTTATCTCTCCGGTAACGCTAGGGTGACCGCTGTGCTTCACCTCTTGAAATTCGGCTTCTTTCCCTTATTACAGGGAGACTACTGTCAAACTCAGCTCTGAGGAGGTGCAGAAGTGGCTGTCCTCGCCCAATCCGGAGGACAGTGTACCCAAGCTGTGGTCCGACCAGGGCTCAGCGCAGACGGCCGAGAGGACCAGGATGTACGAGCTGATGTGCATTTACGCCCTGCGCCCCGACCGATTTACGGCCGCCGCGCAGAGGTTCGTCACCACCATCATGGGACAGGCCTTCTCCGCCTCCCCCGAGCTGAACCTGGCGCCCGTGGTGGACAAGGAGGTTAAGTGCGGCACCCCGCTGCTCATGTGCTCGGTGTCCGGCTTTGACGCCTCCGACCGCGTGATGGACATCGCCGCACAGTGCGGGAAGCCCATCAGCAGCATCGCCATCGGGTCCGCGGAGGGTTTCCTGCAGGCGGAGAAGGCGATCAACACCTCCTCCAAGAGCGGGCGATGGGTGCTGCTCAAGAACGTCCACCTGGCGCCAAGCTGGCTGGTCTCGTTGGAGAAGAAACTCCACTCCATCCAGGCTCACCCGGCATTCCGACTTTTCCTCACCTGCGAGGTGACGCCAAAGATCCCGGTCAATTTGCTGAGAGCCGGCAGAATCTTCACATTCGAACCTCCTCCGGGCATCAAGGTGAGTGCTACTTTTTCTTCTATGGCGCTCAGTTATAGTTACATCTGCGACACACCAAGCCATATAGGTAGGATCTAACTATTGATATCAATGTAATTTACTAGTAGGAAAGATTTATTATGTTGAAAAAAATTACTACCTACCGGTATATGTATACTGTATGCTTATTGAAGTTCACTATATTGAAGTTCTACCGTGATGAAGATATTAGTATTCTCAAGTTATCACTTTAAATCTGTTGAAACGTCCAGCTAGCTAGACAAGACTCTGTATGGGAGTAGGCTGACCGTGCTCCGCAATCCACGTCGTTGGAGGCCTACAAAACTCTCGATCCTGCACCGACTAGAGTGTACCCGAACACCTTGGTGCCGAAGAAGACGGGCCAGTCCTTGTTAGCGCTCTAGATGGAGCTAACGATGTACTGTAGGTAGATGAACTCTTTGATGCTGCTGCTGCTGCGGAAGCAGCAAGCCTCATCTCAGGACACTCCCTCCCTGAGCCTGACTCAGAGGCGGCAGTGCCGAATCTTATAACTGCCACTAAGGTAACAGCTTTTTGTTGTTGTTAATCAGACGTCAAAAATGGAGAAACCGGTGTTCGAGGACTCCCCCCTCCTCCGCCTGTGCGCCTTGCACGGCTCGAAGAAGGCGTTGCTGGTCCCGTGGCTGCCGCTGGCGTCGGACGGAGGCTCGTTGAACATGCGGTCCTTGTGCGCCTGCACGGCCGGCGGGAGCGGGACCGTCCCGCCCGCCTGGTCCGTCTTGCGGCAGGCCCGGGTCAGAGAGTCCGGGCTCAGCTCGTAGATGTGCTCCCCGGCCGCCGCCCGCTCCGGGATGCCCAGCTCCGCCCGGAGAGTGTCGGAGACCCGCTCGTCCTCCGGGCCGCCCTCCTTCGTCACCAGGGTGAACCTCCTGCTGGCCCTGACAGACGGCAGTGCCGCGGCCGCCTCCGCCTCGGCCTTCCTCCGCTGCCACTCGTCCGGGTCCTCCGCCGCCTCCGTCGCCTCCGTCGACCCCGCCCCCTTCGACCCCGCCCCGGCCCCGGCCCCGGCCCCCGCCCCGGTCGGCCTCCGGCTCCTCATGCTGTGGAGCACGTACACGCGGTTGTCGTAGGCCAGGTTCTCGTCCTCGAGTCCGCTGCTTCCTCCTGCTGCGGGTCGAGACTTGCCCGACAGGGCGTGCCTGCTGATGTTGCCGCTCCTGGCGCGGGAGGAGGACGAAACTGGGCCCGTGTGTACCACTTTGGATCCGGCGCCGCCGCCCTTGCCTTTGCCCTTGCCCTTGCCCTTGTCCTTGTCCTTGTCC